>OJLC01000001.1_pt1 | contig 341655 bp, 287 predicted proteins | sample 1596841 | NCBI WGS metagenome assembly OJLC01 (sample SAMEA3904705, study PRJEB24821) | metagenome | biome: Builtin; feature: hospital; material: surface | place: USA | collected 2013-09-25 | reverse complement strand
TTCGTCGGCAGCGTCAGATGTGTATAAGAGACAGAAGCCGCGTGGAGCCGTGAACTTAGGTTCTATAAGCTTTACAGGGGCTTAGTCGGCGTGGTTATGATTAATCTCTAGTGAGTACTTATGCATTTGTGGCATCGCACCACACCGTTGATCTGACCACCGTCGCTGCGTTGAGCGCCGGTGCCTCCGGTGTACCCGATGTTCTGGCGGCGGATGTAGCGCGTCAGCTCGGTGTTAAGGGTGCAGTAGTTCTTGCCACCTGTAACCGTCTTGAAATGTATGTTCAGCTACACGTCTCTGCCCATGTCCCCATGGTTCGTGAGCTGATTGTTGATTCGATTGCGCAGACCTCCGGCCTGGACAAGGAGCTGGTTGCCTCCAGCTTTGACCTGTTCGAGGACGAGGAGGCTGCACGCCACCTGCTGACGGTCGCCTCCGGCCTGGAGTCTGCCGTGGTTGGCGAGCGTGAAATCGCCGGTCAGGTACGCCGCGCCCTGGCTGCCGCGCAGGCGAAGGCTCAGGAGGAGGGCGTGGCTCTTCCCGGTGAGCTGGTGCAGCTGTTTGAGCATGCGGCGCATACGGCTCGTCAGGTAGGTCAGCACACGGCGCTTGGCGCCCAGGGCCGCTCGATTGTGTCTGTTGCCCTGGATCTTGCGGATGAGGTTGCCGAGAAGGACTGGTCGACCCGACGCGCCCTAATTTTTGGTACGGGTGCTTATGCGGGTGCAACCATTGCGGCGCTGCGCGAACGCGGTTGCACCGATATTTGGGTCAATTCCCGTTCTGGTCGTGCCGCCGAGTTCGCGGCAAAGCGCGAGGTTTCTGCGGTGCCGGTGGACGGCATGGAGCAGGCCATGGCTTCTGCCGACGTCATTATTGGTTGCTCCGGCGGCTCCGACCCGCTACTTCCCGAGCAGATTCCGGGCGGCCACCACACGATCCTCGACCTGGCGCTTTCGCGTGACTTTGACCCCTCGGTCGCTGACCTGCCGAACGTTGAGCTGATTACCCTCGAATCGGTGCGCCTTGCCGCCCCCGAGGAAACCGAGGAGTCCGTGGCGACGGCTACGCGCATCGTGGAGTCTGAGCTGGCGGCGTTCCTATCCCGTCAGCGCTCCCGCACGATTGACTCCGCGATTGTTGCGCTGCGCTCACACACTATGGATGTGCTGGATTCCGAGCTGGAGAAGGTACGTAACCAGTTTGGTTGCGGTGCGGCGACGGAGCAGTTCGAGCTGGCGATGCGCCGCATGGTGAAGTCCCTGCTGCACACCCCGACAGTGCGCGCCAAGAAGCTTGCGGCGGAGGGCCGCGCAGAGGATTACGTGCAGGCGCTGGAGACCCTCTACGGCATTCAGGTGGAGGATTCTTAAGAGCCTCCCCTCCCCTGCTCTTCCCGGCGTTTTTGCGCGCATTTTCACGCATCCGGCGGCGAGTATTTTATTAGCCTATTTTATTAGCCCCGGGCGAAGTACCGCCCGTTCACGGTGCCGATGGGCGCATTCACGCTAGAGTAGATGCTAGATAAGACAGTTCCCATACCCGGCGCACGTTTGGTTGCACCGGACTATTCTGCGAGGAGACTCATGGAAATCAAGATTGGCGTTCGCCACATCGCCCGCGAAATCGTTGTTGAGACCAGCGAGGCTAAGGAAATTCTCACCGAGAAGGTCACCAAGGCCATCGAGGACGGCTCGATCCTGGAAATCATGGACGATAAGGGCAACACCACCCTGATTCCCGGCGGCCAGATCAGCTACGTCGAACTCGGTAGCGACGCTAAGCGTCACGTTGGTTTCGGTATCGGCGCCTAAGTATTCAGCCGACTGAACCCCCTTTAGCTTCAGCTCTCCCCCGCATCCGTCACGATGCGTAGCCGCGCTTTCTGCGCTGTGTGCGTGCGCTTTATGCGCCGTACGGTTACGCCGTGCCGAATGCGGGGGTTTGCGTTTTAAACCGCCCGCACAAAAACCTTGCGATACCCGGTTTTGGGGCGGTATATCGCCCATCACGGGCGCACACCACAACCGGTCGGGGGTGCGTCGGAAGCAAATCCAGGTTAATATTGAGGGGTTAAGTGAATGACCGGTCGTACCTTTTTCAAGACCCCGAGGCTGCACCTCATCATGAATCAACCATGTGCATTGAGCATGTGTGCAGGCGGCGTCTCGGCAAGAATTTCCCGTGTAAGAATTTCCCGCGGCCGGCTTTCGACGCCCGCCCGTCACCGCCTCCACCGTTGGGGCGCTGGCTGGTACACCCCGTTACGGGGAGAAACACACCCCGAGCAGGGGTAGAAAGATACGGTCCAGTGACTGAAACGAACACGCAGGAAACCACTCAGACTGCAAAGTCCTTCGCCGACTTCGGCGTTCGCCAGGATATTAGCGACGCCCTCGCGGCGGTTGGCATTACCTCCCCCTTCCCCATCCAGGAGCTGACTCTTCCCGTGGCTCTGTCTGGCCAGGACATCATTGGTCAGGCGAAGACCGGTACCGGTAAGACCCTCGGCTTCGGTCTGCCCACCATTCAGCGTGTGGTCGGCCGCGACGATGAGGGTTGGGCTGATTTGGAGTACCCCGGCGCACCTCAGGCGCTGATTCTGGTTCCGACCCGTGAGCTTGCTATTCAGGTGGGCGAGGACCTGGCGATTGCTGCGAAGCTGCGCAACGCCCGCGTCGCCACCCTGTACGGTGGTGTGCCGATTGAGCCTCAGGCTGAGCTGCTGCGCCGCGGCCTGGAGGTTGCGGTGGGCACCCCCGGCCGCATTATCGACCTGTACCAGCAGGGCTTCCTGAACCTGAAGCAGGTTAAGATCGTGGTCCTCGATGAGGCTGACGAGATGCTGGATTTGGGTTTCCAGCCGTCGGTTGAGAAGATCCTCAGCTACCTGCCGGAGGACCGCCAGAGCATGCTGTTCTCCGCAACCATGCCCGGCCCGGTCATTGCGATGGCACGCCAGTACATGACCAAGCCCATGCGCATTAGCGCCGCTGACCCCGAGGACGCCTCGAAGACTAAGGCGTCGATCCGCCAGGTCGTCTACCGTGCACACCACCTGGACAAGGACGAAATGATCGGCCGCATTCTGCGCGCTACCGGCCGCGGCCGCACCGTCATCTTCACCAAAACCAAGCGTGACGCTGCCCGCGTGGCGGAGGAGCTGGTGAACCGTGGCTTCGCTGCCGCTCCCCTGCACGGTGACCTGAACCAGGTTGCGCGTGAGCAGGCGCTGAAGGCGTTCCGCACCGGCAAGGTCGACATTCTGGTTGCGACCGACGTGGCGGCTCGCGGTATTGACGTTGAAGACGTGACCCACGTGATTAACCACCGCGTGCCCGAGGATGAGAAGACTTACCTGCACCGTACCGGCCGTACCGGTCGTGCCGGCAATGAGGGTACCGCTGTGACCCTGGTTGACTGGGATGACCTGCCGCGCTGGAAGGTCATTAACGACGCCCTGGAGCTGGGTGTTCCTGAGCCTGTTGAGACCTACTCTTCCTCTGAGCACCTGTTCTACGACCTGAACATTCCGGCTGGCACTAAGGGCCGCCTGCCGCGCGAGGAGCGCGTGGCTGAGGGCATGGGCGACGAGTTCTTTGAGAGCGCCCGTGACTCGCGTGATGGTCGCCCGGCTCGTTCTCGCGGTGGCCGCGATGGTGGCCGTTCTGGCGGTCGTGACGGCGAGAAGGGTTCGCGCCGTTCCCGCGGCGGTCGTGACGGTGGTCGTGACGGTCGTTCCGGTGAGGGCCGCGGCGAGCGCCGTAGCCGCTCCGAGGGCCGCAAGCGTACTGAGCGTTCCGAGCGTTCTTCCGAGCGTGCGGAGCGTACCGAGCAGGGCGCATCCGAGCGTACCGAACGTTCTTCGGAGCGTTCTGAGCGTGCGCCTCGCCAGCGTCGCCGTACCCGCCGTGTTGAGGGTCAGCCGGTGGAGGGTGAGGGTCGCCGCCGTACTCGCCGCCGCGCTGAAGGTTCTCGCGGTAAGGGCCGTGGCGCTGACCGTGCTGGTTCTGAAGGCTAGGGTCGGGGTTGGGTATTTCAGCATCCCCGGCGTCCGCCGCACCCTCCCCTGCCGCTGAGGCGCACCCCGCGGATTCGGCGCTTTTCGACCCGCAGGGCCCGTCGCTGCTGGTGCAAGCAGATAACCTGGAGTATCTGCGTGAGCTACCCGATGGTGCGTTCACCGTGATTTACATTGACCCGCCGTTCAATACGGGCAAGAAGCAGACGCGCCGCACGTTGAGCGCGGAGGCTTCTGAGAAGGGTGACCGCACCGGTTTTAAGGGCAAGAGCTATTCGAGCACCCTGCAGACCCTGGCGAGCTATAACGACTCGTTTGAGGATTATTGGGCGTTCCTTGCTCCGCGTATTGAGCAGGCACACCGTCTGCTCGCGCAGGACGGCACCCTGTACCTGCACCTGGATTGGCGTGAGGTTCATTATGTGAAGATCATGTGCGACATGATTTTTGGTCGTGAGAACTTCATTAATGAGCTGATTTGGGCGTACGACTACGGTGCGAAGTCAACGCGCCGCTGGCCGACCAAGCACGACAATATTCTGGTGTACGCGAAGGATCACCGCAGCTATTACTTCAATACTGCGGAGGTTGATCGCGAACCGTATATGGCTCCGGGCCTGGTGACTGAGGAGAAGGCTTCTCGCGGTAAGCTCCCTACGGATGTGTGGTGGCATACGATTGTGTCGCCTACGGGTAAGGAGAAGACGGGTTATCCTACGCAGAAGCCTACGGGTCTGTTGCGTCGTATGATTGCGGCGAGTTCTCGCCCGGGTGATTGGGTGTTGGATTTCTTCGCTGGTTCTGGTTCTACGGGTGCGGCGGCGGCTCAGTTGGGGCGTAAGTTCGTGTGTGTGGATCAGAATCCGCCGGCTATTGAGGTGATGGCTAAGCGCCTGGGTGTGGATCCGGTGTCGTTCGCTGAGTATCGCGGTGTGCCGCGTGGGGCGAGTGTGCTGTTCACGCCGAAGCGTACGGTGGGTGTTCGTGGCGGTACGAGTCGTGATGCGTTGACGGCGGCGAGCCGTCATGCGCTGAAGGCCGTGTTGGATACGCTCACGGAGACTACGCAGCCGGTTGAGGGTGCGTCGTGCCGGTTTGTGCGTCACTGGTCTATGGATGCGGTGGATAAGAAGATGCGTATTGATGGGCGTGATGAGTTGCGTCGTCAGCGTCAGCATCAGGCGCGAGCTAAGGCTCGTGCGGCGCGTGCGGCTGCTCAGCTGGATGCGGCGGCTGCGGGTGCGGTGTTGCAGCATCATGCGTCGCGTGAGAGCGTCTAGGCGGTCTTGTCTGCGCGTCCGTGAGAGCACGTGTTAAGAGTGTGGGGCGGGTTCCCGGTCAAGGAACCCGCCCCACACTCTTTTGTTTTCACCTCATTGCATATTCTCTAAATCTCTACCTGAAGGTTAGGATTTTTGATACGCTGAGAACATTCTACTCATTGGGGTGTACAAAGATTGTGCCTCCCCTCTGTTCGTGAAGGAGCTATGATGCTTCGACAATTATTCGCCCGCCCCACGAAGCGGACCATCCAGGTTGGCGGCACGGTACTGCTGGCAGGTGCCATGGTGTGCGGTAGCGTGCCGGCATATTCTCTTGGTGTTCTGAAACCTCGCCAAGTGACCCCTATTGTGCAGCCCAATGAACCGGCGGTGACCTGTAACGACCGCGCAATCTACGAATATAAGTACCTTCCGAATGCTTATGTGACTTACAGTCGCAAGATTATCTACGACTGGGCTGAGTGCGTTGGTCTAATTTCTGAATACCAGAAGTATCAGCTAATCGAAGAAAACACCGTAATTTCCCGTGGCCAGTTTGTGGAGTATTTGTATCGTCTGTCGGGCTCTCCTGAGGTGAAGAATCTTCCGGCTCAGTCTCCGTATGGCGATATCAAGACGGATGATCCGCGTTTTCCTGTGGTGATGTGGGCTCGTCAGCGGGGCATTACCTGGGGTTGGAGTGATGGGAATTTCCATTACGATGCCCCCGCGAATGAAACGACGACAGTAATCATGGCATACCGCCTAGCTGGTAGTCCGGCGGTCAAGCTACCCGATATGAATCCTCCGAATGAGGAAGAGCCCTGGACCAAGCGGAACCCCAACCTTCCTTACGGCTCAGAGTTGCATCGGGCCTATGTTTGGTTGAAATACACTGGAGCCGGCTTTGATAAGAAGTACACTGGCTTCCACGAATCGGTTAGGTACCATGACGTCGCGAGCATGGACTCTGAAGGTCGACGAGTGAGCCAATGGACTTTCCAGGCAACATATGAACAGGCTTTTGAAGTATTGCGCATGGCAGATACTCGAGGCGTATTTTAAGAGATTATAAAAATAGTTTGGTCCCCTGCTCTTCTATGCAGGGGACCAAACTATTTTCTAGTTTTCTGTGGACTCATTCTCGGCTTTAGGGATTCTCGGCGCTACAAGCTTTCCCTCAAATTTAAAATTATTAATTTCGATCCTTAATAGCTCATAAAGCTCAGAGTTGATTTTAAGAACCCATTTATCCCCCATAATTTTCTTTTGGGCCGCAGTTCTGGTCTTATCACTCATCTGACAAGCATCGAAAGCATTTGCGCCAATAATACTAAGACGCTTTGCGCCACCTTCAAGATAGAACCCCCATTGTGCTGCGAGAGCCTTATCTAGTGGAAATTTATCCTCTGGCTTGTCACTATCTTCGTAAGGATTATCAGAGCGCACTCCTGTAAAGGTGCAGTCGCTAGCCCACGAGCTGATATACCAGTTCGCTGCCTCGTGGTTATGTGCTTTATCTGAGACTGCGTCATGCCAGCTGGAGGATTCACCGATACAACCCACATAGTTATTCCTCGGCATTAGGGCAAACCACCCGTGGCCGCCGTTCTCTTGAGCCGCACACCCCCTTTCTATCGCCAAGATACAGAGCAAACCGACACAGTTTCATTCTCTCCTTCAGCTTCAGTGCAATGTTAAAAATATTTAAAGCAATAGATTTTATATACCTCATTAATATGTTGAGGAAAATTAAAATATTTACGTAAAACTTGAAACGAATTTATGTAAAAATCATAAATTTTCTTGCAAAGAGAAGAAAAAGCGATACACACTAGAGATACCTTCTGCAGCGCAGCACGGTGCTACGTGCAGAAAGTATTCGCCCACTAACATCACTTCGTCGTGATGAAGGGCGAATAATTCACTCACCTCTAGGAGACATCGATGTCTGAATATCATGCGCCATCGCGGCGCGCCCTTTTGGCAGGAGGAGCTCTTGCCGCAACCACTGCAGGAGTCTCAGCTTTCTCCCCAGCCCATGCGGAGCAAGCAAACAAGACTGAAGAGTTCATGACTCGCGCCCCAGAATGGGTAAAAAATACCCAGAAGCGGCTAGACGAGTTCAATAAGCGTCTGCAATATCTCACGTACACTGATACTGCGAGGGAGTACACAGCCCATAATCTTGCGAAGAACGGCCTTCATGTTAATGTTCTGGATTACTGCGTAGACCCCACGGGCGGAGTGGACTGCACCGATCAGCTGAACAAGCTGGCAGAGCGCCTGTATTGGCTCGGCGGAGGGTCAATTGAGCTACCTGCCGGTATTTACAAGGTGTCGCACCCCTTCATTCACTTGCTCGATAAGGTGGAGTTTTTCGGGCATGGAATGTCTACCCGAATTATTGCGACGTCCACAGATGCGCTTACCAAGGCAGCGGGTACCTCTGATGAATGTTTCGGTGTTTTTCATACGGGAACTTATCAAAACCCGACATCTAATGCGACAGATAACCGTCCGATGCGTTTCGGAGTGCGTGATATGTGGATTCGCACGAGCCCCCAAAAAGGGCATATCAACGTACAGCAGCTTACGGATAATATGCATACTAGGGCACCTCTAGCCCATGTTGCAGGCATTATTCTACACACTGAGTTTACGGGTAAGCCTAATGACCCTGAAGCTGTCCCTTCCCTCTCTAACCTAGAAATTTGGGATGTAGATATGGGTGTTGCGATTTTGGGGCTTCATGACCGAGGTATGAAAGTCGATAAAATCCGTGTCCGCAAGTCTTTGCGCCAAGGCTTGCTGGTTGGCAAACCTGTCGGTCATCCGTTACGCCGCAAAGATGGCAATAATCCTGGTGGCGCAGATAATAAGTTCCTTACAGTAGATATTTCTGATGCCAACCTTTCAGGGAAAAACTACGCCGGAATTGAAATCTACGCCTCCCAATGCAAATTTTTTGGGTCAACCAGCTGGTACAACCGCCGATCCGTGCTACAAAATTCTATCTACGTAACGCGGAAAAAGGACCAGTCCGACGATCAATATACTGCCAAGACCGGTGCTGGATGGTATGTCGCCGGAACGCGTAACCTCTTTCAAGGATGCACGGCTCAAGAGAACGGTGGTCACGGATGGTTTGCCCTCATGCCGAGGAATAACTATGTGGGCTGTATCGGTGAATCCTCCAGCTGGCATGACGCAGTCTCAGATAAAGCACATAACCACGAGGCAGCGAACTGGTATATCAGCTCGTGGGCTAGCGACTGCACTTTCACGGGAGTACGCTCAGACAACCCCTACGGGCCAAGCCAAGAAGTACCCCTAGAAAGAATCCTCGCTTCACTGTGGGGCTTCTATCTTGAAGGTAGTGTTAGGCGTTTGAATATTATTGGAGCAAACGCATACGACGAATGCCACATGGACTACGAAGACAATAACAAACCTAAACCCAAGGTTCTGAACGATAAATGGAAGTTTTCTATTAAAAATTCCCTGAACCCACCCTACAAGATTGAAATTAATCAGTATGTCTATAAATCTACTGAGGATTCAGCAGATATTTCTAATAAAAAAGATTTTCCAATCACTGAATAAAAATTACTAAAATGTGCGCCTCACCTAACATTAGGTGAGGCGCACATAGTTTATTTAAATTTGAAAGATTTATCTGCTAGACGAATCACTTCGATAGCCTGCTCATAAGTAGCGTAAGCCAACCATTCAAATTCATCGTTAGGCGATACGATACCATACCGTCGATACGATACGTTCTCAATAGAATCTTCATTATTTGGATTCTGAAGACCATAGTGTAACCAGGTGTATGCCTTATGAAGCTCCGAATTATATGGCATATTCGGCCATTTTTCCTTCCAAGGAGTAGGGGGGAAATACTTCTCAGGGTCATATGCAGCTACCGTTACTTTTGGACTGCCCGCCAACCGATACACCATCAAGGCAGTAGAAGACTCACTAGCAGGGGTATCATAATGGAAATTCCCATCACTCCAACCCCAGGTAATGCCCCGCTCACGAGCCCACATCACCACAGGAAAACGCGGATCATCAGTCTTAATATCACCGTACGGTGACTGAGCTGGAAGATTCTTCACCTCAGGAGAACCCGACAGACGGTACAAATACTCCACAAACTGGCCACGAGAGATAACACTATCTTTCTTGACCATTTGGTGCTTCTGATACTCAGAAATCAGACCAATGCACTGCGCCCAATTAAAGATAACGCGACGCCCCAATTCACCATCTTGCCGATAGTACTCATATTCTGCGCGGTCGTTGCAGGTCACTGCCGGTTCGTCCGGCTGTACAATGGGGGTCACCTCGTGAGGCTTCAAATGCCCGGTGGCATACGCCGGAACACTACCGCACACCATGGCACCTGCCAGCAGTACCGTGCCACCGGCCTGGATGGCCCGCTTTGTGGGGCGGGTGAATAATTGTCGAAGCATCATAGCTCCTTCATGAACAGAGGGGAGGCACAATCTTTGTGCGCCCCAATGAGTAGAACGTTCTCAGCGTACCAAAAATCCTAACCTTCAGGTAGAGATTTAGGGAATATGCAATGAGGTGAAAGCAAAAGAATGGGGGGCGGGTTCCTTTGATTAGGAACCCGCCCCACACTTTTGTTTTAGTGCTGTGCCGCCAGCTGCTCGCGGATACGCGCCACCGTCACCGCATCCGTCGTGTTCTCACCCAGCAGGTTCGGCTTACCCGCGCCGTGATAATCACTCGAACCCGTCACCAGAACCTCACGGCCCGCCGCACGCTGACACTCAATGAACTCCAGCAGACGCGCCCGGTCCTCCGGGGAGTTCTCACGGTGATACACCTCCACACCCGCCAAGCCAGCATCCACCATCAAACCCAGGTACTCCAGGCTCAGGGCGGGACCACGCATCGTACTCATCGGATGCGCAATCACCGGCACACCCCCAGCCTCACGAACCAGACGCACCGCCTCCAACGGATCCAGCGCATCCTGCGGCACATAGTAGGGGCTGCCCGTGTACAGCAGCTTCGCGAAAGCCTCAGAACGGTCAGTCACCACACCGGCGGCAACCAGCGCGTCAGCAATATGGGGGCGGCCCACCGCCGCGTTCCCCTCCCCCACCTGCGCCAACACGTCATCCCAGGTCAGCGGGTAGTCAGCGGCAAGACGCTGCACAATAGCCTGCGCACGGCCCGCACGGCTGGCACGAATCGCCTCCACACGGCGCGCCAACTCCGAACCCACCGGGTCAAAACCATAAGCGAGCAGGTGAATAGTCTTCGTGCGTGCACGGCCCGCACCGTCGGTGTAACGGTAACGGCAAGAGAACTCGGCACCCGGCAGAAAATCCAGACCGTACTCATCCGCCAGCTGAGCCGCCTGCACCCACCCGGCCGTCGTATCGTGATCAGTCAGCGCGAACCCCGCCAATCCGGCGCGAGCAATCAGCGGCACCAGCTCGGTCAGGCTCTGCGTGCCGTCAGAAATAGCGGAGTGAATATGCAGATCGTAACGCCCGGCACGGTTCAGGTTTTCAGGCGCGCCCGATTCAGCGGGCTGCGGTGCCTGCTGCGCATTAGGTGCACTATTTCGGTGTTCTGTCTGCGTCATATTCTCTCCTTCCCCGCCCCTGCTAGTTCGTCGCCACCTCAGCGGGGTTTAAGTCATGTCATCTACTCTTCTGATTCAACCCTACCAATATCGGCGGCGCAATATCAGGCACCCGGTCGCAGGTCAAAGATATATTCTGCCCCACCGCACCCTCTCTTATGGTCAAAAGCGCTAAAACACCTGCCCACCAGTATTGAAGAGGCTATGATTAAGCCATGACTGAGAACAATGAGAAGAGCACCGAAGCTCAGAAGACTGACCACCGCAGCACCCCCAAGGCGTCTGCGTTCACCGAATTCATTGCCGCAAACTGGGCACCTGCCGAAGATGACGGCTACACCCGCGAGCCCGTAGCAGACTACGCAGCTGAGCGCCGCGCCAAGATCTCCAAGGCATTCCCCGGCGAGCGCCTCGTCCTGCCCGCAGGCCCGCTGAAGGTCCGCTCCAACGACTGCGACTACCGCTTCCGCCCCCACTCGGCGTTTGCGCACCAGACCGGTCTGGGCATCGACCACGAGCCCGACGCCGTGCTGATCTTCGAGCCCGTCGAAGAGGGCACCGGTGACAACGGTTCCAACCACGAGGTGACCCTGTACTTCCGTCCGCTGGCTGGCCGTGACACCGCAGAGTTCTACGCGGATGCACGCTACGGCGAGTTCTGGGTTGGCCCCCGCCCCACCCTGAAGGAATTCTCCGAGCGTTACGGTCTGCGTACCCGCGACCTGTCCGAGCTTGAGGTTGCTATCACCAAGAACGCCGGCAACCAGGGCCTGGGCGGCGTGAACATCCGCCTGGTCCGCAACGTTGACCCGGCTGTTGACGCGCTGGTTGACACCTCCCGCTACAACACCGGCGTGGAGCTGGAGCAGGCTGACAAGCTGGACTCCGAACTGGCCGTGGCTCTCTCCGAGGCTCGCCTGATTAAGGACGCTATCGAGGTTGAGAACCTGCAGCGTTCCGTTGACATGACCGTCAAGGGCTTCGAAGAGGTCATTCGTGAACTGCCGAAGGCTAAGGAGCACCACCGCGGTGAGCGCGTCGTTGAGACTGCGTTCTTCTCCGTGGCACGTACCGACGGTAACGACCTGGGCTACGACACCATCGCAGCGTGCGGTAACAACGCAACCATCCTGCACTGGATCCGTAACAACGGCACCGTCGATGACGGCAAGCTGCTGCTGCTGGACGCAGGCGTTGAGGACGACACCCTGTACACCGCAGACGTGACCCGCACCTTCCCCGTGAACGGTAAGTTCACTGAGGTTCAGGCGAAGGTCTACAATGCTGTGCTGGAGGCTGCTGACGCCGCGTTCGCTGTGGCTAAGCCGGGCCGTAAGTTCCACGAACTTCACGACGCCGCTATGGAGGTTCTGGCTCACCGTCTGGAAGAGTGGGGCCTGCTGCCGGTTTCTGCCGAGGTTTCCCTCACCATTGAGGGCGGTCAGCACCGCCGCTGGATGCCGCACGGCACCAGCCACCACCTGGGCCTGGACGTGCACGACTGCGCGCAGGCTAAGGCTGAACTGTACATGTGGGCTGAGCTGGAGCCGGGCATGGTCTTCACCATTGAGCCGGCACTGTACTTCAAGGAAGAGGACATGTCCATTCCCGAGGAGTACCGCGGTATCGGTATCCGCCTGGAGGACGACGTGCTCTGCACCGAGGACGGCAACGTGAACATGTCCGCTGCACTGCCCCGCACCGTTGAGGGCATTGAGGAGTGGATGGCGAAGCTCTCCAAGGAGGCGTAACCATTCCCGCCGGACTGTACCGGCTAGTACGGTCTGATGACAATGCGTAGCGAAAGCCCCTCACCGATTCCGTTCGGTGAGGGGCTTTCGCGTGTCTTCTATGTTGCTTCTCTGCCTGTTTCCCGGCTTATTTCCCGCCGTTAGGGGCGGCTACCGCCATTGCAGGTTCGGTTATTCGGAGTCCTGCGAGGAGTTATCGTGTGAGGGCTTATCGTGCAGGCTCTGTGGGCGCGGGGTCGGACGCTGCGGCTTGGGCTGAATCAGCTTCGCGTATTCTTCCGGGTCGTCCACTCGCAGACCGTACCGCTGTGCCGGGCGCTTCTGCGTATCTGACTTCTGAGCGGTTGCCTGGTCAGTACCTGTCTGTTCCTGTTCGGAAGGCTGAGTGGGCTGAGCAGGCGGTGCGGGGGTAACCGGCGCGGGCATGTTCTGCGCCGCACTCTGAGCCATCGCGTTCTGCGCAGTAGTATCACGCTCAGGCAGGTTCTGGTTCGGTGCCGGCTGGCTACCAGCCTGCGCACGGTACGAGGGTGCCTTCGGGGCGCCGGTCGGAACCGGTGCACCATTCATCGAGACGGTACTCTGAGCGGCACGCGCCTGCGAAGCTTCCGGGGCTGCCGCCGCACGAGCAGCCGCAACCGCCGCCGAGAAGCGAGGGTGCGCACCCAGCACGCGGCGCGCATCCTGAGCGTACTCCGGCAGAGCGTACATCACGGTACGCGAAGGAATCGCCTCGGTACGCATCGGGTAGCGACCCCCATGGGAGCGACGCAGAACGTACATCTGCCACAGCACAAACACGGCAACCGACAGCGGCACGTACTTGAGTGCTTCAGAGATAAAAGAGTCACCGGCAAGGGTCATCAGCACCGAAAATACCAGGCCAATCACCGCACCCTGAATCGCCGCAGAAATCAGGGCACGACCGTAACCGGGCTGTACCGGGTACTCCACCTGGCGGATACCATCATTGACCAGGTACAGTGCCGTGACCGGGTAATCCTGTTCGCTGAGCACATCAAAAGCGGCGAGCGCATCATCGTGACGGACGAAGGAGGCGATCGCTTCACCGGCGGGCAGGGGCTTGCCCTGAGCCTGCGCCAGGCGCGAGACCAGATATGAAGAAGGCGGGGTCGAGGGAATATTCGGCAGGTTAGAAGTCATGGCTCCTATTCTACCGCCCACCCTAACCCTGGACCCGGTGGGCAGTCAGCTCCTCTACAGGCGTAGCGAACACCTGTTCAATTAGGCTTCTCAAAGTGCGAATCCCCGCGGCGGAGCGTACCCTAGAGAGGTGAGCAATTCGAAGTTCAGCACCCCCAGCAAGATTTATATTGCCCGCCTTTTGGGCCTCGACGTTTTTGACCCTTTCGGTGACCGCCTCGGCCGTCTCCGAGACGTCGTCGTACTCAAACGTGGCCTGGGCGCATCCATTGCGGGCGCCCGCCCCGCCAAGGGCACCGAACCCATTGTTGTCGGCATCATCGTTGAGGTGCTCGGCAAGAAACGCGTGTTCATGCCCATGACCCGTGTGCGAAGTATCGACGCTTCACAGATCATTTCAACCGGCCTGGTGAACCTGCGCCGCTTCGAACAGCGCAACTCTGAGACTCTCATCGTGGGTGAGCTCTTTGACCGCCGCGTGCGCCTGCTCGACGGCAGCGGCGACGCCGTCATTGAGGACGTCGCCATTGAGCAGCGCCGCAACGGCGACTGGGGCGTGACCGAGCTGTTCGTTTCCCGCGTCAGCTCCGCCTCCAGCACGTGGCGCCGCCGCTCCAAGGAGACCCTCATCGTCGACTGGGACGAGGCGGTGCTCTCCACCGACGTGGAACCGCAGGCGGCAACTGCGTTCGTGGCGAACCACGAGAACTCCAAGCCCGCTGACCTTGCGGACGCTATCCACGAGATGAGCGATAAGCGCATGGTCGAAATCGCCGCCGAGCTGCAGGATGAACGCCTCGCGGACGTTCTGCAGGAGCTGCCCGCCGAGGACCAGGTGCAGATTCTGTCGCACCTGGACGACGAGCGTGCCGCGCAGGTCCTCGAAGAGATGGAACCGGACGACGCCGCCGACCTTCTCATCGAGCTGGACGACGCCCAGCGTGAAAAGCTGCTCGAACTCATGGAACCCGACGAAGCAGACGACGTGCGTCGACTGCTCGAATACGACGAGGGTACCGCCGGTTCGCTCATGAACCCGGTGCCGATCATCCTCTCCCCGGAGGCGACCGTTGCGGAGGCGCTCGCGCACATCCGCGCCGAGGAGATCCCGCCGGCGATGGCGGCTGCCGTCATGGTGACCCGCCCGCCCCTGGAAACGCCGACCGGCAAGTACCTGGGCCTGGTTCACATGCAGAAGCTGCTGCGTGTGCCGCCGAGTGAGCCGATTGGTCACATCCTCGATACCGACACTGAGCCTGTCTCTGACCAGGCAAGTTTGGAAGAGCTGGCACGCGTGCTGGCGACCTATGACCTGACCATCGTTCCCATTGTGAACGAATCGCACCGCCTGGTAGGCGCAGTGACCATCGACGACGTGCTCGATGCGCTCCTGCCCGAAGACTGGCGCACTTACGATGATGGAACTCCCGTACGAAAGGTAGGACGACGCTTTGCCTGATTCGAACCGCCGCGACGCAAACCGTACCGAAGAGAACCCCCGCATCGATAAGGCGCGCATCCTCAAGGACCGCCTGGAGAAGAAGTACGCTGAACGCAACCGCGAGCGCGGCGACTCCCGCCCGCAGCGTAGCGACTCGCAGCTGAGCACCCCCGGCACCCGCAAGCCGAAGCTGTTCTCGAGCCCCAACCCGGACGCTTTCGGTCGCATGACTGAGGGTTTTGCACGCTACATGGGTACCCCGCAGTTCCTGATGTGGATGACCATTTTCTGTGGCGTGTGGCTGGCGTGGAACTCCCTGGCGCCGGAGGAGATGCAGTTCGACCCGCGTAGCCTGAACTTCACCCTGCTGACCCTGATGCTGTCTCTGCAGGCTTCTTACGCTGCTCCCCTGCTGCTGTTGGCGCAGAACCGTCAGGATGACCGCGACCGCGTGGTCGCCTCTGAGGACCGTAAGCGTGATCAGCAGAACCTGGAGGAGACCCAGTACCTGACCCGCGAGATTGCTTCGCTGCGTATTGCTCTGCGTGAGGTTGCGACCCGTGACTTCGTCCGTAGCGAGCTGCGTGACATTCTTGAGGAACTGCAGAACATTGCGCAGGAGCAGGAGCGTCACGCCGAGCAGCTGCAGGACATCAGTGAGGACATTGAGGACCTGGAGGAGGCTATCGACGATATCGATATCTCCGAGGGTGAGGAAAAGGACGCCGAGGAGCAGGACGCTGAGGGCACCGAGAACGGTACCGAGCAGGCACCTGACAAGGCTGAACGCTCTGCAAAGGACTCCGTGAAGGACTCCGAACAGGATTCCCACCGAGGCGATTTGAGCCAGCCTCAGAGCCGCGAATCCCAGCAGGCACAGCAGCAGGCAGAGCGCACCCGTGAGGGAGGCGCCCGTGACCGCTAATTCGCCCCTGCAGGATGCGCTCTACGCGGCACTTGCCCGCGTCGAGGATCCCGAACTGCGCCGCCCCATTACGGAGCTGGGCATGGTGGAGACTGCGCTCGTGCATCCTGAACTGGATGAGCACGGTGAGCCGATTCCCGGCCGCCACTGGGCTGAGGTCACGGTGCTACTCACTATTGAGGGTTGCCCGCTGAAGAACACCATCGAGCAGCAGGTTCGTGACGCCGCCGCCACCGTTGAGGGTATTGAGCGTGTGCAGCTGCAGGTGGGTGCGATGAACCCGCAGCAGCGTTCCGCTCTGCGTTCGATGCTCAAGCCGGAGCGTTCCAACCCGTTTACCGCGCCCGGTTCGCTGACCCGCGTGTTCGGTGTGGTGTCCGGTAAGGGTGGCGTGGGTAAGTCCTCCATGACCGCGAATCTTGCCGCCGCGTTCGCTTCACGCGGGCTTGCGGTGGGCATTATTGACGCGGATGTGCACGGCTTCTCCATTCCGGGTCTGCTGGGTATTACCGACGCCCCGACCCGCCTGGATGACCTGATTCTTCCGCCGACCGTGGACGTTCCCGCCCCCGCCCAGCGTTGGGGTGAGCAGAAGGTCAGCGGCGGCTTTATTCGAGTGATTTCTATCGGCATGTTCCTCAAGGGCAACGAGCCGGTGGCGTGGCGCGGCCCCATGCTACACCGTGCCCTGGAGCAGTTCATCATGGATGTGCACTTCGGCGCCCTGGATGTGTTGCTGCTCGATTTGCCGCCCGGCACCGGCGATATTGCCATCTCCATGGCTCAGCTGTTGCCGAATGCGGAGCTGGTGCTCATTTCCACCCCGCAACACGCCGCGGTGGATGTGGCGGAGCGTGCCGGCACCCTGAGCTTGCAGACCGGTCAGAAGGTTGTGGGCGTGGTGGAGAACATGGCTGCCATGACCCTGCCGGACGGTACCGTGCTCGACATGTTCGGTTCTGGCGGCGGTCAGGTGCTCGCTGAGCGTCTTTCGGAGGCGCTCTCCTACCCGGTACCGTTGCTCGGTTCCGTCCCTCTGGATGTGAACCTGCGTACCGGCGGCGACGAGGGCACCCCGGTGGTCTGGAGCCACCCGAACTCCCCCACCGCCGAAGAGATTCAGTCCATCGCCTCACAGCTGTTGCAGTCGGGCGAGTCGCGGGCGGGTCAGAGCCTGCCGCTCTTCGTTTAGAGATCTAGCCGTCTAGAGATGTAGCCGTCTAGGCCCAAGCGTCTAGAAGCTGACGGCCAAAAGCTGATACAGAAAGAACCCCGCACCATCACGGTGCGGGGTTCTTTCATTTCAAAATCTTAGGTGGCGTCCACGTCGAAGGGGGCGTATGCGCCTCGCGGAAGAGCACGGCTCTCCGACTTTTCCTTCTCCTTCAGCAATGCCTCTTCACGTTCCTTCGCCTCACGCTCACGCTCGGCGTCATCCTCAGCGAACGCCTGCTTCACAATCACGCGCGGATCGTACTGGCGGGGGTCGTACTGGCGCCAGTTAATATCTTCCAGACCCGTCTCGCCCAGGGCTTCCTTGAAGTCATCCTTCGCGTCGAACGCCATACGGCGCACTGTCTTGACGAATTCACGGATCTGTCGGGCGTATTCGGGCATGCGTTCGGGGCCAATCACCACAAACGTGATGATGGCCAAAATAATCAACTCGGTGCCACTAATACCAAACACAGAATATAGATTATCAGTTCCGAGCCAGCACCGCCGAACCCGCGGCGCTTTCTGGACGTGTCTTTAAGCTCTGGACAAGCAGAAGGCGTACGCTACCGCGCTACGGAGGGGCATTGCGCCCACGGCTAAGAACACCACACCAGCGGCTCCAACAGCAGGCACGCCCGCCTCCCGAACGCAAAAGACCGCCGGCAGCACACCGGCGGTCTCAAGCACCCGTTTATATAGAATCAGCGGTTTACGGCGGGTAATCGCCGCCGCCGGGGTAAAACGCTACGGCTCCAGCCGCAGGCACGCCCGCCTCCCGAACGCAAAAGACCGCCGGCAACGCACCGGCGGTCTCAAGCATCCGTTGGATAGATTCAGCGGTTTACGGCGGGTAATCTCCACCGCCGGGGAGCTGCTTCCAATGCCACAGCCAGCCAACCCAGCCCCACTGCGCACACGCACCCGCCACCAACAGCGCCCAACGATACGCCCGGGAACGGCTCGCCGCCGCCACCACAATCACCAGCGGGAACAACGGCAACAACAGGCGGAACGTCGAGGACTGCGGATTCAAAAACAGAATCAAATACGCAAAATAGCTCAGACACCACAGGTTCAGCGGAGCCGCCAAAACCCTACGCGCCAGAGGGCTCAAACACAGGGCAATAAAGCCCAAAATCAGCAGAGTCAGCAGCACCGGAGCCGCATACCCAAAGTACAGGTAACCCTGAGACAGCCACGGCTGAATCGGCGCCAAATGCGTACCGCGCCACGCCGTCTCCGTGGCGGTGTACGCATCCACACGACCCGTAGCCCACCACGCAATAGCAGGCCACACCAGCGCACACGCACACACCACCAGGGCGCTCACCAGCTGCCCCAAATGACGCACAAATGCCGCACCCATACCCGACCGGCGGCTCGAACGCACCCAGCATGCAAACCACCACAGGCCGGCAGCCGCACCCAGGGGCACACCCACCGGGCGGGACAGGCACGCCAACGCCGCCACAGGAACCAGCAGGCCGTAGCGTCCCTGAACCAGGCACAGCAGCGCACCGGCAAGGAACACCAGGTTCAGCGACTCCGCATATGGAACCTGCAACACAGGAGCCACCGGCAAGAACGACACCAACGCCACAGCCCACATGGACAGCGCAGAAGGCGACTCCTCACTCTTGAAACCGGTCGCCTTCAACGACGCCTCAAACAGCAGGTAAATCACCCACGCCGCCGCGAAACCGGCAAGCAGAGCAACCGTCGCTGCCACAGGGTAATAGTCAATGCCCGTCGCGCGGCTAATAGCACCGGAAAGCTGCGGAAAAATCGGGTAAAACGCCCACTGATTCTGCTGCACCACGCCCGCCGCGTTCACCGGCAGCTCACTCGGGTAACCCTGTACCGCAATCTGCTCATACCAGCCGGCATCCCAGATGCTAATGAACGACAGGTAATCCAGGTGCTGACCCCAGGGGCTGCGCAGCTGCTGCTGACCGACCACGGCAAACACCACGAAACCCCACACGCGGGACAGACCGTAAATCAGCAGTACAGACAGCCACGCAGGCAGGGCACGCAGACGCTCCCCCACCCGGTGCAGGCGCTCACCGGCAGCGGTGTACGCCCAGGTCAGCAGCTCATCAAAAGACTCGTTAGACTCGTTCTGCTTCTGTGCGGGGGAAGAGTTAGTACGTTCAGGCGAAACACTCACAGGCGCTAGTTCCCCTCAGCCTGCGGGTTCTTCCGCTTCTCCACAAAATCGTGCGCGCTCAACGTACGCTCCGACTCGTCAGTCAGAGGAACCGCGCCGCGGCGAACCGGCTCAGCGGCAGCGACGTTAGCATCAGCAGATTCTGTAGCCGAAGCGGCAACCTCCGCGGCGGGTGCGTTCTCGAGTGCCTTGTCATCTTCGGGAGCACCAACGAGAGGAGCGATAAAGCTCAAATCCTCCACACGGTCGAAGGTGCCCAGGCCGTCACGGCCCACGCCACTAAAGAACGCGGCACCGGGCACGGCACGCTCACCACCGAGCGCCACAACGGATAGCGCTGCGATGCCCACAATCAGCAGGGCAAGCAGAATCAGAAGAAAGTTCATGTCAATCTCATATCATGCAGGACCGTCAACCCCTGACGGTCACCTAAATTCAAATAGTAGCGTCAGCACCGGCAGAATCAGCACCAACAGAGTTAGCGTCGCGGCTAGTCCTCGTCGCGGTCGCTGAGCAGCCAAGCACGCAAATCCGCGTGGCAGCGGGTCAGCTGGCTGAAGCTCACGTGCTCGTTATCGGTGTGCGCCAGCAGGGCGTCACCGGGGCCGAAGTTCACGGCGGGAATACCAATCTCGCTCAGGCGCGCCACATCCGTCCAACCGTACTTGGGCTGGGGCTCCTCGCCCACCGCCTCAATCAGGGATGCTGCCAGCGGGGTGTCCAGGCCGGGGCGAGCCGCAGGGGAAAGATCCACAAAATCCAGCTCGTAACCGGCGAAAACCTCACGCACGTGGGCAACCGCCTCGTCCAGGGTCTTATCGGGCGCGAACCGGTAGTTCACGTGCATTGCCGCCGCGTCAGGAATCACGTTACCGGCAACGCCACCAGAAATCTGCACCGCATTCAGGCCCTCACGATAGTCCAGGCCCTCCACCGCGATGGTCTTCGGCTCGTAGGAGGCGAGCGCCGCCAACGCCGGTGCCAGGGCGTGAATCGCGTTCTCACCGCGCCAGGCGCGACCCGAGTGGGCGGCGAGGCCGCGGGTGCGCACGAAGAAACGCATGGTGCCGTTGCAGCCGCCCTCGATGGTGCCGTTGGTCGGTTCGAGCAGCACGCCGAAGTCTGCGTCGGTGATGAGCTCGCCGTGGTTGCGGATCAGGCGCGCCAGGCCGGAGAGTTCGCTGGCGACTTCTTCATTGTCGTAGAAGATGTAGGTCAGGTTGTAGTCGGTGTCCTGCGCGGTGAGTTCGGCGGCGAGTTTTAGCTGAACCGCCACGCCGCCCTTCATATCGGTGGCACCGCGGCCGTAGAGCACGCTGTGGCCTTCCTCTTCTTCACGCACCGTAGCGGGCACGGTACCCAGGGAGCCCTCGACGGTGGGCAGGGGCACGGTGTCCAGGTGACCGGCAAGAATAATGCGGGTGCGCTCCCCCTCAGCGCCGGGCAGAGGCGGGAATTCGGTGCGGGCAATAATGGCGTCCCCGTCACGGGTCAGGTGCAGGTGCGGGCAGAACGACAGCGCCGTGTGCACGGCATCAGCAATCGTTCGCTCGTTACCAGAAACCGACTCAAGATCCAGCAGGGCACGCGTCAGCTCGGGCATGGACACGTCCAAGTTCAGGGGCGGTGCCGGGACCGGGTGACGATCAGAAGTATTCGGGGAAACGCTCATCCTTCCACCTTACAGGTTCCCCGGTACACACACCCGCGCCCACAACTTCCATATCGAGCATATGAGACGGTCTTGAAGGGGCTCTCACCCCCAAAACTATAATGGGAGGCATGTCTGAAAACACTCCCCGTTACGCCTCCGGCGTTGCACTGGTCAATGTTGTTGTCTCTGGCGAGCACGCCGGCACCGTCCTGGATGCCTGGTTCCCCGCTCCCTCCCTCACCCAGACCCCCGACCTGTCCATCGCGGACGAGCTGGAGGAACTGGCCGCCGAGCACCCGGCGCGCAATGCCCGCACCGAGGTGCGCACCGCCTCCATCAACCTGGATGAGGCCCCCGAAGATGCCGTGGATGCCTACCTGCGTTTGCACCTGCTCTCCCACACCCTGGTTCGCCCGAACGAGCTGAACCTGGACGGCCTGTTCGGCACCCTGGCGAATGTTGCGTGGACCAACCACGGCCCGGTACTTGCCGCCGAGTTCCAGAAGCTGGCGATTGGTCTGCGCAAGCTGGGCCACCTGAGCGTGAGCCACATTGATAAGTTCCCGCGTCTGGTGGATTACGTGGTTCCCGCCGGCGTGCGCATTGGCGACGGTGACCGTCTGCGCCTGGGTGCGCACCTGGCGTCCGGCACGACCGTGATGCATGAGGGCTTCGTGAACTTCAACGCCGGTACCCTGGGCACTTCCATGGTTGAAGGCCGTATTTCTCAGGGCGTTGTGGTGGGCGACGGCTCGGATGTGGGTGGCGGCGCCTCCACGATGGGTACTCTTTCCGGCGGCGGCACTCAGCGCGTGTCCATTGGTGAGCGTTCCCTGCTGGGTGCGGAGTCCGGTATCGGTATTGCCCTGGGTGATGACTGCGTGGTTGAGGCTGGCCTGTACGTGACCGCCGGGTCGCGCGTGAGTGTTCTGCTGCCCGGTCAGGAGGCGCGCGTGGTGAAGGCTGCGGAGCTGTCCGGCGTGTCGAATCTGCTGTTCCGCCGCAATTCGATTAGCGGCGCGATTGAGGTTCTACCGCGTGCGAAGAACACCGTGGAGCTGAACGAGGCGCTGCACCTGAACTAGTCTGTAGCTGAACTAGCGCTGGTTGCCCTTGCAAACGTTGGGGGTCGGCCCGCGAACTTTAGGGATCGGCTTTAGGGGTCGGGATGTGTGAAGCATCCCGGCCCCTTTTCTGCGCCCGGTGTTCCCTCGTCCGCCGCTCTTACAGGCTGGGCGCGAATCCGCGGCGGCTACGATGACCGTTTTCAGGGCGTACGGCTCGGGCTTTCGCTAGGCTGGTAGTACCGGGTACAGCGTACCCGCCATGACTGACCACTTGTACAGTTCAGAGAGGAACTCAGATGCCTGAATCAACTAAGTCAGAGTCGACGATGAGCGAAACCTACCGGCACTTTACGCGCCTTTTCCCCTACCCGCACGAGCGTATTCCAATGGGTGCTCCTGCCGCTGATGCCATGGCTCGTTACGATGAGCTGGCTAAGCTGGGGCGCGCGCAGGGGTTCGTCCCCTTCTTCCTGAACCTGAACGATACGGTACTTGAAAGCATGGTTATCGCGGTGTCCCTTGAGCACGACATCATTGACGATGTTGAGACTCTGACCCCCGAGCAGGTGAGCGCCTACACTCGTGCCGTCCTGCAGCGTTACCGTACCGCCCGGGGTGGTGCCTCCGCCGAAGAGTATGGCAGCGCAGTCATTGCCCAGCAGCTGCGCCGGGTTGCCGACGATGGCGAAGAGACTCACGAGGACAACCCGGACGACTTCAACCTCAACGAGCTTATTGACGAGTTTATGAGCTCCGATCTTCTGCCCGATGAGGAGCCCGAAGATGACGCCCCGACTCTTTCCGCCCTGCTCTGCTACGAGCTTTTGGATGAAGAAGAGAAAGGCGAGATGCTCCTGCTGCAGATTCCGACCGATGACCCCGCCGATATTCCCGCGTACCTGCCCTTCGGCGGCTGGAATGACTGCCCAGGCGCTGAAACTCAGCTGGCGTTCACCCACTATTGGCGTGAAAAGTACGGTGCCATCCCGGCGGCTCTTGACGGTGCTGACTGCCTAGAGTTTCTGGTGGAACGCCCCGTCACCGACCCGGTGGAGGCGAAGAAGGTGGCGGTCGAACAGTTCGCGTTTTGTTCTGATCTTCCGTTCCAGGTGTTTGAGGATTTTGAGCAGCTGACGGAGTTTATTCACCAGAGCCGCCAGTGGTATTTCTGGTGGGATTAGACGCAAGCTATACAGCGAGGTGGGGGCGAGTGTCGACACACCTCAATAACGCCTCCCACGTGCTCACATCAGAGTGCACAAGCGCACAGTGTTCCGCAGTACTTACACCCCATGCACGGCTGTACCATTAGATACAGCTCAACAGCTTTTGTCCCCCATCCGGAGCACTTTTTCCGGATATATAAAGCCCGAAAGGACATCATGAAGGTACTCGTTACCGGCGGCGCCGGCTACATCGGCTCCCACACTGTACTTGAACTGCTCAAGGCAGGCCACGACGTCGTCGTCATGGATAACCTCGCGAACTCTTCCGAGGAGTCCCTCAAGCGCGTCGCTGAACTCGCTGGTCGCGCCCCCGAGTTCCACAAGGTTGACCTGCTCGACCTCGAAGGTATGAAGGCTCTCTTCAAGCAGGTTCGCCCCGACGCTGTGATTCACTTTGCGGGTCTGAAGGCTGTGGGCGAGTCCGCAGAGAAGCCGCTGTGGTACTACCAGACCAACGTGGCAGGCACCCTGAACCTGCTGTACGCAATGGACGAGGCTGACTGCCACTCCATCGTGTTCTCCTCCTCCGCTACCGTGTACGGTGAGCCCGAGTCCATGCCTCTGATCGAGAAGATGAACATGGACGCACAGTCCTGCTACGGCCGCACCAAGGAGCACATCGAGGACATGCTGGTTGACCTGGCTGCTTCCGATCCCAAGTGGAACATCGCTCTGCTGCGTTACTTCAACCCCGTTGGTGCGCACGAGTCCGGCCGTATCGGTGAGGACCCGGCGGGTATCCCGAACAACCTGGTGCCCTTCATCGCGCAGGTTGCTGTGGGTCGCCGCGAGCACCTGAACGTCTTCGGTAACGACTACCCGACCGTTGACGGTACCGGCGTGCGCGACTACATCCACGTGGTTGACCTGGCTGACGGTCACCTGAAGGCGCTGAACTACATTGCTGAGCACGGCGGCCTGCACACCTGGAACCTGGGTACCGGTAACGGCTACTCGGTTCTGCAGGTTCTGCACGCGTTCGAGGAGGCGTGCGGTAAGGAGCTGCCGTACAAGATTGTGGATCGTCGCCCCGGTGACGTTGCGGTCTCTTACGCTGATCCTTCCTCTGCCCTGGCGGATCTGGGCTGGAGCGCTAGCCGCGACATTAAGACCATGGTTCGCGACCACTGGAACTGGCAGAAGAACAACCCCAACGGTTACGAAGCCTAAGCTGTTTTAGCCCCTTGTGAGGGGTGTTGAAGAGTGCCCGGTAGGTGTTATCTCACCTATCGGGCACTTTTTTGCACTTTTTTCGAAATTTTTACCAAGTCGTGACTACCTCCCCAAATGCGTTTGACACCTCGTGATTGCGTTGAGAAGGAGAAGGATATATTCCCTAGTCAAAGCCTTTTGTGAAGATGGGGTGTTTTTTACCCATATTTTTACGTCAAAAATACTATAACTATGCATTCGTGCTTAAAAATTCACATTGCTTACCCAGTAAAGTGAATATTTTGCAGACAGGAAACCGCCTGAGGCGTAAGCTGAAAGCTCAGCATACAGACAACCCGCATCATAGACGCACCTCACGTGAAAGGGTTCAAAATGTCCGCACAGGCAGCTCCCGAAGCGCAGAAAAACCTCATCGAAATCGCCAACGTCAACAAGTACTACGGCACCAACCACGTTCTGAAGAACATCAATCTTTCCGTGGGAAAAGGTGAGGTCGTCGTCCTCCTCGGCCCCTCCGGTTCCGGCAAATCCACCCTCTGCCGAACCATCAACCGTCTCGAAACTATCACCAGCGGATCCATCACCATTGACGGACAAGAACTACCCGAAGAAGGCCGCGCCCTCGCCAAGCTTCGCGCCGAAGTCGGCATGGTCTTCCAGTCCTACAACCTCTTCGCCCACAAGAACATTCTCGATAACGTAACCCTTGGACCCCGTCGAATCCGCAAAATGTCCAAGTCAGAGGCAGAAGCAGAAGCCATGAACCTGCTCGCGAAAGTCGGCGTGGATTCCCAAGTGCACAAGATGCCCGCAGAGCTTTCCGGCGGTCAGCAGCAGCGCGTCGCCATCGCCCGCGCACTCGCCATGAAGCCCAAGGTCATGCTCTTCGACGAACCCACCAGCGCGCTCGACCCCGAAATGGTCAACGAAGTGCTCGACACCATGGTCTCCCTCGCGAGGGAGGGCATGACCATGATCGTGGTGACCCACGAAATGGGTTTTGCCCGCAAGGCAGCAGACCGCATCGTCTTCCTTGCCGACGGCGAGATCGTCGAAGAGGCGCACCCGGACGAGTTCTTCACCAACCCGAAGAGCGAGCGCGCCAAGGACTTCCTCTCCAAGATCATCAACCACTAAAGCAGAGGGACCAACATGCAAAAATATTCACGCAAGCTCGCGGCACTCGCCGCAGCAGCATCCCTCGCTCTGACCGGCGTCCTCGCCGGATGCTCCAGCGCAGACAGCGACCACAAGATCCGCATCGGCATCAAAGTAGACCAGCCCGGCCTCGGTTACCAGGACGGCAACACCTACACCGGCTTCGACGTGGAGGTGGCACGCTACGTCGCCGGTAAGCTCGGCTACTCCGAAGAGCAGATTGAGTTCGTCGAATCCCCCGCCGCTAACCGCGAAAACATGCTCAACACCGGTCAGGTAGACATGATTTTTGCGACCTACTCCATCTCTGAAAGCCGCAAGAAGACCGTGGACTTCGCCGGCCCCTACTACACGGCTGGTCAGGACCTGCTCGTGCGTGCCGATAACACCGATATTCACGGCCCGGACGACCTCAACGGCAAGAACCTCTGCTCCGTCACCGGCTCCACCAGCGCCCAGAAGGTGCAGGACAAGTTCGCCAAGAACGTGAACCTGGTCAAGCAGAACAGCTACTCCGACTGCGTGGTCGCCCTCAACGGCGGCGTGGTGGACGCCGTCACCACCGACGACATTACCCTCGCCGGTCTGGCAGCCACCAAAGCGAACAAGGGCAAGCTGAGAGTGGTCGGCTCCCCCTTCACGACCGAACGCTACGGCGTGGGTCTGCCCAAGGGCACTGACAAGTGCGAAGCCGTGAACAACGCCATCAACGAGATGGTTGCCGACGGTACCTGGGAGAAGCTCATCACCAAGTACACCGAAGGCACCGGCTACCACTACAACACCGAAACCAACCCGCCGCACCTGGGCACCTCCTGCGCCTAGGCCTCTAGAGAGGTTCACGAATGTCATTCTTTGACCAACTCGGCACCCTCCTGTCCAAGTACGATGTGGTTGGCGCCTTCATGACCAATATTCAGCTGACCTTCTGGGCGGCTCTTGGCTCGTTCGTTCTCGGTACTGTGCTGGCGCTCATGCGCATCAGCCCCGTCCCGTCCCTGCGCTGGGTGGGCACCGCCTATGTGCACACTGTCCGTAATACTCCGCTCACCATCATGATGACTTTCGCCATTTTGGGTGTGTGGACGCAGTTCCAGCTCTCCTTCTCGCACGATTTCGACACGAACTTCTTCGTGTACGCGGTCATTGCCCTGTCGATTTACCATTCGGCGTTTATCTGCGAGGCGATCCGTTCGGGTGTGAACACCGTGCCGAAGGGTCAGGCTGAGGCGGCACGCGCTATCGGTCTGGGTTTCTTCGACACCGCCCGCCTGGTGATTTTCCCTCAGGCTCTACGCGGCGCCATTACCCCGCTCGGCAATACTCTGATTGCGTTGACGAAGAACAGCACTGTCGCCTCGGTCGCGTCGGTGGCGGAGGCCTCCGGGCTGATGAAATCCATGATTGAGTTCGACGCGAACATGGTGCTTGCTATCTTCATCATGTTTGCGATGGGCTTTGTCATCATTGTTGTTCCCATTGGTGCGTTGACCACCTGGTCATCCCGTAAGCTGGCGGTGAAGCGATGAAAAACCCTTTTATCAGTAATGACACCCGCGCCGCTTCTTCGGTGCTTTTCGACGAGCCGGGTCCTATCGCGCAGCGTCGTATCCGCATCTTCAACATTGCTGCGGTAGTCCTTTTTGCACTATTTGCGGTGTATGTGCTGACCGTGATGGGTCAGAAGGGGCAGCTGGAGGCAGAAAAGTGGACTGACCTGTTCACCGCCCGCGCCTGGAGCTCCTACTACCTGCCGGGCCTTGCCTCGACCCTGTCGGCGGCAGCGGTTTCGGTGGTTACCTCGGTTGCGTTCGGTGTGGTCTTCGGTATTGCTCGACTCTCCCAGTACCGCGTTATCCGCTGGTTCGGCACCGTGGTGGTAGAGTTCTTCCGCGCCGTGCCGGTGCTGATCATGATGATCTTCTTCTGGCTGTTCTTGGGCAAGTACAGCGGCCTTCCGCCGGCTCAGCTGCCCTTCATCGCCGTGGTGATTGGTCTGACCCTGTACAACGGCTCGGTGATTGCTGAGCTACTGCGTTCGGGCGTGAAGCAACTTCCTCGCGGTCAGGGCGAGGCGGGTCTTGCGATTGGTCTGACCCCGACCCAGACGCTGATTCGGATCCTGCTTCCGCAGGCGTTCACCGCGATGATGCCCTCAATGCTCAGCCAGTTCGTTGTGATTCTGAAGGACACCGCCCTCGGTTACATCATCTCCTACCCCGAGCTGCTCGCTTCGGCGCGCCGCATCGGTTCCGGTGACGGCAACGTGCTGCAGACCCTGATTCTGGCGGCGGCACTCTTCGTGACGGTGAACTTCGTGCTGACGGCTGTAGCAACCGGCATTACGGACAGGCTGGCGTCGCGCACCTCCGCAAAGGTGACCCGAAACCTGATTCCGGACGCTCTGGATAACCCGAACCCGCCGACCGTTCAGATGTTCGTTCTGCCCGGCGACCGCAAGTAACCCTTCTCGTTCGGGCTCCTCAGCCAACGATTATCAGCAGATACGGCAAAGCCCCAGCACTCCCCTTTCGGGAGGGTGCGGGGGCTTTCTGCTATGCGGGCTAGTTAGACCCGTCGGGGCTACTTAGCGGCCGATGCCTTCAGACGCTCAGCAGCCTTCGCCACCGCCTCATCAGAAGCGGTCAGGGCAATACGCACGTAGCCTTCGCCGTCCTCGCCGTAGAACACGCCGGGGCCAGCAATAATACCCAGCTCCGCCAGGCGACCAATGGAATCCCAGGTGGGCTCACCGAAAGTGGTCCACAGGTACAGGCCAGCCTCAGAATTCTCAATGCGACCACCGGCGGCGGTAATCGCCTCCTCCAGCACCTCACGGCGGGCACGGTACAGGTCCTTCTGAGCCGCCACGTGCGCCTCATCAGCCAGCGCCACCATCATGGCGGCCTGCACCGGGGCGGGCACAATCATGCCGGCGTGCTTACGGCTATTAATCAGGTTCGGCATCAGCTCGGGGGCGCCGGCAATGAACGCGGCACGGTAACCGGCGAGGTTCGACTGCTTCGACAGCGAGTACACGGCAAACAGGCCGGTGAAGTCGCCGTCACACACGCGAGGATCCAGGATGGACGGCACCGGCTGACCGCCGCGCGCCTCATCCCAGGCACCCCAACCGAGCTCCGCATAGCACTCGTCAGATGCCACCAGGGCACCGATTTCACGCGCCTGCGCCACAACCTCACGCAGCTGCTCCACGGTACGCACCACACCGTTCGGGTTCGCCGGGGAGTTCACCCAAATCAGCTTCACGCGGCTACGGGTATCAGCGTCCAGCTCGTCCAGGCTGTCGGCAGGCACGGACTCGGCGCGGGCAAAGCGGGCACCCATATCGTAGGTGGGGTACGCAACGCGCGGGTACACGACCACATCGCCCGGGCCCAGACCCAGCAGGAACGGCAGCCACGCCACGAGCTCCTTCGAACCGACCGTGGGCATGATCGCCTCCGGACTCAGACCAGTCACACCGCGGCGGCGCGCAAACCACTCGGCAATAGCCTCACGCAGGGCGGGGGTGCCGTGGGTGGTCGGGTAGCCGGGTGCGTCGGAGGCAGCCGCCAGCGCCTCACGAATGTTCTGCGGGGTCGGGTCGACCGGGGTGCCGATGGACAGGTCCACCGGACCGTCCGGGTGGGCGGCCGCGGTTGCGCGGTAGGGGGCGAGCGCCTCCCAGGGGTATTCGGGCAGGTTCAGGCCGTAAGTCATTGTGTCACCTGGTTGCTTGGGAATAGTTTTTGTCATTTTAGTCTAGCGTCCGTGCGCTGGCGTGCCTACAGCAAGAGCCTCCATTCCAGCGCCTAGACGGTGCGTGGGCACCGAGTGCTGTGATGGAGGCTCTTGGCACCCGTTAGCGGGTGCGGTCAGTCTATGCGGTTGTCGCTATTATTCGCCGCAGGGATTACTCGCCACGAGGGGGCAGCGCCGCGATGAAGGGCACGTCCTTGCCGGTGGGGCCGAGCTTTGCTGCGCCACCGGGGGAACCCAGATCGTCGAAGAAGTCTGCGTTGGCGCTGACGTATTCGGTCCACTCTTCGGGGACGTCGTCTTCGTAGTAGATTGCTTCTACGGGGCAGACGGGCTCGCAGGCGCCGCAGTCCACGCACTCATCCGGGTGGATGTACAGGGTGCGTTCGCCTTCGTAGATGCAGTCGACGGGGCATTCTTCAACGCATGCGCGGTCTTTGACATCCACGCAGGGAAGCGCGATTACGTAGGTCATTGGTGTGCCTTTCTAGAAGCTGTTCGCCCCGTGCCCGCCGTTCTGCGGGTCGTCTGCTGCAGGGCAAAATCTACAGAGTAAACCGCCGAGTGGTTGGTACCCGGCGGGGAAGTCTGTGTATAGTCTATCGCGCGCTGACTGTTTAACAGTATTTTCGTGGCGTAGCATACAGCGAACGTTTGGCTTTGCGGGGGTATTTTTTAGGCTAGCCTGCCCTGGTATTTTTTTGCGTTATAGCTAGTCGGTACGCTTTTAAAAATACCTTGAGCAAAAAATGAAATCTTCATCACATTAAATTTTTGATGAAGTCAATACTTTTTCCCACGCATGAAATTCATCGAATAACGCATAAATTTTCTTCCCTATTTTCCGCTATCCGGCGGGTACAGAAGATAGCAGCGGTGCAGCACCAAATCAGCAGGAGGGGCGCCCCGGCTAACCGGAACGCCCCTCCCCCACGTTATAACTGAGCAGTAACCTTCAGACTACTTCTTAGCGCGCGCACGCTGATGCGCCGCACGCGGCGAGAAATACTGCGCGTCCTTCACACGAGCGCGCGTGTACACGAGCATGCCCAGCATCGCCGCAACCGGGGCACCAAACCACCACAGGGCACCGTAGAAGCCAATCGCCGAATGGCCCGGGTTCACCAAAACAAACGGCGAATCGGGGCGACCGTAACCGAGCACGTACACGGTCACGAACACTGCAACAGCCACGACCGCCGCCGCGTAGCCACGACGCAGCGACAGGGCGCACCACAGGGCGGTAAAGAAAACCGTCAGGTACGCCACCAGCAAGCCGAGGGGCAGGGCGGTATCCCCCGCATACACGACCCAAGCGTGGTAAATCGACCCGGCAATACCGGCAAAAATACCCAGAATCGAGCCGGTCAGAATACCCGCAACCAGGCCAGCCTCCTGCGGCTTCGGGTGCACGGTCGCGGTCGGGTCACCGTCGAGCACACGGAAAGTCTCCACGGCAGAAATCTTCTGCGGCACCTTATTCGAGTACTCAAAAGTCTTCTCGTCCACCACCGTAATCTGGGTGCGGTGCGCCTCCATTGCCTTGCGCTTGGCGGTGCCGTCACCATAAATAGCAGCCTGCAGACGCTGATCCGCCGCGTCGAATTCGCCCTCAATACCCCAGGTAAGAATCGGGCGGTCCTCGTCATCTTCAAGGATCTGCAGGGCACGGTGCACGATCTCGTACACGCGCACGTGGTCGGGGTGGCCGTAACCGCCGTCCGAATCGTAGGTGACCAGAACATCCGGGGTGAGGGCGCGGATAGCGGCGACCAGCGCCTGAGCCTGCGGTTCCAGCGGCTGCGCGGTCAACGAATCCTCCGCCGCCACCGGGTTAGCGACGGGCTTACCCTCCGGGCCCCACGCCATGCCGGAGTCACGGTACAGCGGCAGCGCGCCCTCCGCAACGGCGGGTTCCTGCCCCAGGAAGAACTGCTTCTTCACGCCCAGCGCTTTGATAGCGCCGGCAAGCTCACCGGTACGGTACTCGCCCAGCGCCTCACCGTTATCGCGGCAACCGGGCTTACCAACCTCCAGGTGGTGCAGTTCCTCGGGGATGACCTCGCCCAGCTCACCGCGGGTAGCGGTCAGCAGGTACACCTCCGCGCCCTTCTGCGCGTAGTACGCCATGGTTGCGCCGGTTGAGGAGGTCTCATCATCCGGGTGTGCATGCACAAACAGGATGCGCGCCTTCTTCGCATCGTAATTATTCGGCAGCAGGTCACGGCGCGAGCCGGGGGCGATGCGCTCACCCTGCGTGGGGTAGCTGGGGGTCGCAGAATCAGGCTGAGTGTTCTCGGAATCAGACACAGGCTTTCCCTCTCATACGCAGGGTCGGGCTTTTCGGACAGTCAACAGCGCCGTGCGGGGTGGCGGGTAGGTGCCACCGCCTCGGGCGCATTATTTTATCTTACACACTCACCCGCACGGTGCGGGGCGTTCAGGCTTTTCGGAGGCGGTTTTAGGCAGAAAGCAAAAGCACACTCCCTCCCCTACCCCACCGATATTTCCCGAAGACGTTCGAGGGTTAAATAGAACCGCCGCCACCTTCCATACAGAAGGTAGCGGCGGCTCTATGCGACAGTTACAACCACTAGGAAGTAACTTCGGCAGTATTAGTCGTTCGCACGTGCGCGGCGGCGGAACTCGCGGACACGCTCGTTGGAATCCAGGATGACCTTACGGATACGAATCGCCTCGGGGGTCACCTCAACGCACTCGTCTTCACGAGCGAACTCGAGGCACTCTTCCAGGGTCAGCTTCTTCGGCGGGGTCAGGTTTTCGAAGTTGTCCGCGGTCGAAGAACGCATGTTGGTCAGCTTCTTTTCCTTGGTGATGTTAACTTCCATGTCGTCTGCACGGGAGTTCATACCAACGATCATGCCCTCGTACACCTCGGAGGTGGGCTCCACGAAGAAGGTGCCGCGCTCCTGCAGGTTAATCATCGCGTAGGGGGTCACCACGCCGGCACGGTCAGCAATCAGCGAACCGTTGGTGCGGTACTCAATGTCGCCAGCCCAGGGCTCGTGCTCAATCGAGTAGGAGGAAGAAATACCGGCACCGCGGGTCTCAGTCAGGAACTGGGTACGGAAACCAATCAGACCACGTGCGGGAACAGCGAACTCCATGCGGACCCAACCGGTACCGTGGTTCGCCATGTTCTCCATGCGGCCCTTACGTGCAGCCATCAGCTGGGTAACAGCACCCAGGTACTCCTCGGGCACGTCAATGATCATGTGCTCCATGGGCTCGTAGACCTTGCCGTCGATGGTCTTGGTAACCACCTGGGGCTTACCCACGGTCAGCTCGAAGCCCTCACGGCGCATCTGCTCCACGAGGATAGCCAGGGCGAGCTCGCCACGGCCCTGAACTTCCCATGCGTCCGGACGCTGGGTGGGCAGAACCTTGATGGACACGTTACCGATGAGCTCGCGGTCCAGGCGGTCCTTCACCTGACGTGCGGTGACCTTTGCGCCCTTGACGCGACCAGCCAGCGGGGAGGTGTTAATACCGATGGTCATGGAGATCGCGGGATCGTCCACCTTGATCAGCGGCAGGGGCTTGGGGTTCTCAGCGTCGGTGAGGGTTTCACCAATGGTGATGTCCTCGATACCTGCCACTGCGACGATTTCGCCGGGGCCAGCGGACTCTGCGGGTACACGCTCGAGAGCCTTGGTAGCCAGCAGCTCGGAGATGCGGACGTTCTTGATTTCACCGTCGTGACGTGCCCACGCAACGGTCTGGCCCTTCTTCAGGGTGCCGTTGAAGATACGGACCAGTGCCAGACGACCCAGGAACGGGGAGGAGTCCAGGTTGGTCACGTGTGCCTGCAGAACCTCGTTGGGGTCGTAGGTGGGGGCGGGCACGTGCTCGATGATGGTCTTGAACAGCGGCTCAAGGTCGTCGTTGTCGGGCAGCTGGCCGTCTGCGGGCTGGTTCAGGGACGCAGCGCCAGCCTTACCGGACGCGTACACGACCGGAACGTTCAGCACAGCGTCCAGGTCCAGGTCCGGGACCTCCTCCGCCAGGTCGGATGCCAGGCCGAGCAGCAGGTCCATGGACTCGCCAACGACCTCGTCGATACGGGAGTCGGGGCGGTCAACCTTGTTGACCACGAGGATCACGGGCAGCTTAGCAGCCAGTGCCTTACGCAGCACGAAGCGGGTCTGGGGCAGCGGGCCTTCGGATGCGTCCACGAGCAGCACAACGCCGTCAACCATGGACAGGCCGCGCTCCACCTCGCCACCGAAGTCGGCGTGGCCGGGGGTGTCAATAACGTTAATGGTGATGGTCTCACCGTTGGCGGAAGGGCCGTTGTAGAACACGGTGGTGTTCTTCGCCAGAATGGTGATGCCCTTTTCCTTTTCGAGGTCGCCGGAGTCCATGACTCGGTCTTCAACATCTGCGTGGGCAGAGAAGGCGTGGGTCTGCTGCAGCATCGCGTCGACGATGGTGGTCTTGCCGTGGTCAACGTGTGCCACGATGGCCACATTGCGAAGGTCGGGGCGCGAAGCGGTGTTTTCAGACATGCGTTAAGTTTCTCGCTTAAATCTAGGGGATAGTCTTGCCAGCGGGTGCGCTCTAGAGGCGCGGGGGTCACGGGGCAGTACCTTATTTCTCAGGTATTTGCCGGTTCGAACGTTTGCTCCTGGAACCGCTCTGCGATGAGAGCGTTTCCGGGCACGCCAAAACGGACCCCCCTCCGTTGGGCTTAGCTACCAGTGTATCACTAGGGCTTTTCGGCGAGCCACTCATCAATCATGCGGCGGGCAACGGCGTTCGTGCCGGGCAGCTCAAGCTTGGCGGGGTCGTCCTCGGCGCTGTTGCCGCGCTCCTCCGAGATAGCAATCGCCTCACGCAGTTCGGGGGCGGTGAACCAGCGTGCCGCACGAATCTCACCGTCGTGGTGGATGATGGGTTCGTTTTCGTCCACGCGCACCCGGTAGCAAATCATGAGCGAGCGCGGGAAAGGCCACACATCACTCATGCGGTATTCGGTGCTGAGGGCGTGCAAGCCGGTCTCTTCGTAGACCTCGCGGGCAATCGCCTCTTCGAGGTTTTCACCCGGATCAACAAAGCCAGCAATAAGGGCGAAGCGGTTCGGGTGCCACTGGCGGTTATTCGCGAGTAGCACGCGCTCGCCGTCGCGGCTGGTCACCAGCGCCATGACGGCAGGTTCAATGCGGGGGAACACCATCTCGCCGGAGGCGGTACGGCGGATACCCTTCGAGCCGAGGGGCGCCTCCTCACCGCTGTAGGCGGAGTAGCGCATGTCGATGAGGTAGTCGCGGCGTGCCAGGGCGGTGGCGTAGTGGGCGCGGCCTTCCGGGTCGTCGTGGACCGGGTAGTAGCGGAAACCGCTGGTGGAGGCGTGCACCCGAGGGTTGTTCAGGTCTGCGGCGACCTGTGCGAGGGTTTCGTCCTCGCAGTAGAGTACGTGCACTTGCGCCCCGTTCTTCTCTGCCTCGCTGCTCGTCTCCGCATCGGCACCGTAGGCGGCGGGGCGAATCACGCTGCGCGCCAGGATAGCGTCCTCGGTCAGCGGCTCGGCAGTATCGCTACCGGTCAGGTAGTGCAGGGTTCCGTCATCGTTGAGGAGGGTTTCCCCTTCGCGGGAGATAAGCAGGTAGCGCGGCGCGCTGTCAGAAACAGTCTCGGGCGTGTGTTCAGGTGAAGAAGTCATGGATTTTACTCTACATCTTGATACTGTGAGGCCCACAATAGGGTGCCAGGTTTCGATTTTTTCGCCGTATCGTCCCATATCACTCTCGAAAGAGATGACAGAGGCACCCGAAAATAAGAGAATGGAAGCATGACTACTTCTATTGACCCCACGACTACTTCTGCATGGTCGGCTCTGTCCGCTCATCACAAGTCCCTCACTCCGAACCTGCGCGAGTGGTTTGCTGCTGACCCGGAACGCGCGCAGAAGCTCAGCTTCACCGCCGACGAACTGCACGTCGACCTCTCCAAGAACCTGATTACCTCCGAGACCGTTGAGCTGCTGCTCAAGCTCGCTGAAGAGGTCAAGCTGGAGCAGGCTCGCGAGGCTATGTTCTCCGGTGAGCACATTAACGTCACAGAGGACCGCGCCGTGCTGCACACCGTACTGCGCCGCCCCGAGGGCTACACCCCCGCGCTGACCGTTGACGGCCAGGACGTAGACGCAGACGTCCACGCGGTTCTGAAGAAGATTTACGCTTTCGCCGAGCGCGTGCGTAGCGGCGAGTGGACCGGTATCACCGGCAAGCGCATCGAGACCGTCGTGAACATCGGTATCGGTGGCTCCGACCTGGGCCCTGTCATGGTGTACGAGGCTCTCAAGCCCTACGCTGACGCAGGCATCACCGCACGCTTCATCTCCAACATTGACCCGACCGACGTGGCTGAGAAGGTCTCCGACCTGGACCCCGAGACCACCCTGTTCATCGTCGCATCCAAGACCTTCGGCACCCTGGAGACCCTGACCAACGCACGCGTGGCACGCGAGTGGCTGCTGTCCGCACTGGCTGAGGCTGGCGCCCTGGAAGGTAAGGAAGCATCCGAGGCTGTGGCTAAGCACTTCGTGGCTGTCTCCACCGCACTGGATAAGGTCGCAGCATTCGGCATTGACCCCGAGAACGCTTTCGGCTTCTGGGACTGGGTTGGCGGCCGCTACTCCGTAGACTCCGCGATCGGCACCTCCCTGGCTATTGTTTTCGGTCCGAAGGTTTTCGCTGAATTCCTCGCCGGCTTCCACGCAATGGATGAGCACTTCCGCACCGCTCCCCTGGCGCAGAACGTGCCCGTTCTGATGGCTCTGCTGAACATCTGGAACGTAAACTTCCTGGGTGCTGAGACCCACGCGGTTCTGCCCTACGACCAGTACCTGCACCGCTTCCCCGCATACCTGCAGCAGCTGACCATGGAGTCCAACGGCAAGTCCGTTCGCGCAGACGGCTCCTTCGTCAACTACGCAACCGGTGAAGTGTTCTGGGGCGAGCCCGGCACCAACGGCCAGCACGCTTTCTACCAGCTGATCCACCAGGGCACCCGCCTGATCCCCGCGGACTTCCTGGCATTCGCTAACCCGGTCCACCCGACCAAGGACGGCGAGCAGGACGTTCACGAGCTGTTCCTGGCTAACTTCTTCGCGCAGTCTCAGGCTCTCGCCTTCGGCAAGACCGAGGAAGAGGTTCGTGCAGAGGGCACCGCAGAGCACGTGGTCAACGCACGTATCTTCAGCGGTAACCGCCCCTCCACCTCCATCATGGCGCCGCGCCTGACCCCGCGCGTTCTGGGCTCCCTGATTGCCCTGTACGAGCACATCACCTTCGTTCAGGGTGTCGTCTGGGGCATTGACTCCTTCGACCAGTGGGGTGTTGAGCTCGGTAAGAAGCTGGCCCTGGATCTGGTTCCCGCTATTGAGGGTGACCGCGAGGTTCTGGCTCGTCAGGATTCTTCGACCGCTTCGCTGATTGACTACTACCTGAAGAACCGCACCAAGTAGTAGCTCAGACCTACACCCGAGAGTTTTATAGCTTTCGGGTGTAGTATGCACAAACCGCCGGATAGGCTCCCAGTTCGGGAGGCTATCCGGCGGTTTTGCTATATGGGTTCTAGTTATATGGGTTCTGGCTGACCCCGTGCTGCTAGTCCACGGCGGGCAGGGTGTCCGAGGCAATCTCGGCGATAATGCGCACCACGGTGGACTCGGGCAGCTGCGGGATGCCCTGCTCGTCACGAACCACGCCACCGGCATCGCGGTGAGCGGTCAGCTCCACACCCTCGGTCGCCTCGTCACCGTCAGCACGGGTTGCGGGCACATGCACGAACCCTGCGGGGATGCTCAGCCCCAGCTCACGGCTGATGCGCTGCCCCTCGTAGAACACGTGGTTGCACACGTAGGTTCCGGCGGTGTACGAAATCTCGACCGGCTCCCCCGCCGCACGCAGACGCTCAAAGCTGGCGCGCACCGGCAGGGAGGAGAAGTACGCTTCCTGACCACCCGGAGCAATCGGCTCATCGCAGCGCTGGTCGCCGTCGTTATCCTCAATGCCCGCGGAGTCCAGGTTGATAGCAACCTGCTCCAGGCTGGCCACGTCGCGACCGACCGCCACGCCCAGGCTGATGAGCGCGTCGGGTTGCACCTCCTGCAGGGCGGCACGCAGGGCGGTGCTGGAGCCGTCATAGCTGACGGGCAGTTCGCGGGTGATGACGTTCAGGTCCGGGCGCATCTGGCTCAGCAGACGCTGAGCACCCTCGGCGAGCGCCACGGTGGGGTTCACGGGCACACCGGGGAACGGGCCGAAGAAGGTCAGCAGCAGGGTGCGTGCCTGGTTGGGTGTGGTTGACATAGTCGATCTCGTTTTCTGCGGTGGTTTATTCAGCAGCGTTCTTTACTGCGGCGCGGTGTTCCAGGTCCTTGGCGAGCGCCTCCAGAAGCTCCTCGGGGGTGGTGGCAATGATGAGCTCGTCCAGGTAGCGCTCGTTCAGCAGGCCGGTGGACGCCATGTAGTGCATCGCGTCGATGAGCTTGTCCCAGTAGCCGTTGACGTTCAGCAGGGCAACCGGCTTGGAGTGAATGTCGAGGAACTGCCAGCTGAAGACTTCAAAGAACTCTTCGAGGGTGCCGGGGCCGCCGGGCATGGCGACGAACGCGTCAGCCTTCTCAATCATGGCGATTTTGCGCTGGTGCATGGTGTCCACAATGTCGAGGGTGGTCTGGCCGGGGTACACGCCCTCCAGGCCGACCAGCTTGTGGGTGACCACGCCGTAGACCACGCCGCCTGCGTCCAGGGTTGCGCCCGCGACGGTGCCCATGAGGCCGGTGCGGCCGCCACCGTAGACCACACCAATATTGTTCTGGGCGCAGAGGGTGCCGAGCTCGCGGGCGCGCTCGGTGAAGAGCGGGTCGTTGCCGGAGCGTGCGCCGCAGTAGACGGCGAGGTTGTAGTCAGTCTTCTTCATGGTTCTCCTTGGGGTGTATGGGGGGCCGGGGTGGAGCGCCTCTATGCGTTCTACCCGTGATAGATGTTGCTGTGTTGAGGGTACCGGATGCACCTGTGTACCTCATGTGTGCCGCCCGCCAGTTCAGGGGGGGGCATGGGCGCGGTGGTTAGGGTAGCGGGGTGCGTGCCAGCAGCGGGAAAATCTGCTCGGTATTGAGAGGTGCCTGCGCGGCGCTATCGGAGGGGCTGCTCATGGCGGGGTTGGCCCAGCGCAGCTCAGCGATTTCAGCCTGCGGCACCAGCGTAGCCAGCTGCTCGTGCTGTTCGTCGGTGGGTGCGTATTCGTAGGTTTCGGCGCGTACCGTAAAGCCTGCCTCGTTCAGCGCCGCCGCTTCCAGGAGTCCGAGGTGGTGCATCCGGGCGGGGTCGGGGGTGAGCCCGATTTCTTCGCTCACTTCGCGGCAGGCGGTCTGCAGCGGGGTCTCCCCCGGTTCGGGTTTGCCGCCGGGCATCATGAACCCGTCGCTACCCTGCTTACGCACGGTGAGTACGAGCCCGTCCCGGTTGCGGATTGCCACGGCGCACACGTTGACGACGCGGTGGGCGCTATCGATGGCGCTGTGTTCAGCAATGGGCTGGGCAGTGTGGGCTGCTTCTACTCGGTTCTGCGGGTTCTTCTGCATGCTTTCCACCCTAACATTTCCGTATCCTCCACCCGGCGCTGTACGTGTTTGTCTTATCCATCCGCCCTATTGTGCGCCCTGCGGGCAGTGGTTTTACGTAATATTTCGGCGAGTTATCTTATGTCCGGTTCATGCGTTTAGGTGCGTGTTACGGTGTAATTAACCGCGATGTCGCGGTACCGTATACGCACTCGACTTGGCGCGATACAGGAAGAGTGCGAATCGCTCAATCACTCATGTAGAAGGAACTTCGTGATGGCTAACTCTTCTCCTGCCCGCCGCTACGGTAGCGCCGGTGCTTCTGTTCTTCTTGCCGCCTCCTTGAGCCTGGGCGCTCTGCCTTCTGTTGCGGCAGCGAATACCCCGAATCCGGATAACCCGCCGGTTATTACGGTCTACAACTACAAGGTTGAGACCAACACCCGTGAGTTGAAGACCGCCCTGCGTCTGAACAAGATTACGTTCAAGGCATCGAAACTGCCCGCGAAAACTACCGCTTTCGCCCCGGCTTTGCATGAGGCAAACCATAGGGGTTTCCCGTTTCTGAACCCGATTCAGACGGTGCGCGTTGACGGCCCGTTCAAGGACGGCACGGCGACTGCGACCCATTACGTTCCCGGTAGCCTGATTGACCCGGCGAAGAACTACAGCTTCGTCGCTAATATCATCGTTGACGGTTACGGTGGCGGTCAGGTTCTGCGCATGGACGTTGTGAAGGATAGCGCCGCACCGGTTCTGCACGTGGATTCCCCGCGTCTGAACACCAAGGGTGAGACCGTGTTGAAGGTGCGCGGTACCGGCTACACGGGTGAGGCGACCCCGCACGGTGTGCGCGTGGTGGTGTCTGATACGAACGTGTGGGTTCCCGGCCGTTTTCCCCAGCAGGGTATGCGCTTCGTGGCTGAGGTGACCGTACCTGCTTCGCAGATTCACAACGGTGTCTTTGAGACGGAGGTGAAGGTTCCGGCGGATGTTGCGGCGACGCTGAATACCTCCCACAAGTACATTGCGGGCACCATGGCGGCTGGCGTTGAGGGTGCCGAGTACGGTTCGTTTGATGCTCAGAAGCCTCTTGAGCTTTTCGCGCAGGAGCCCGTGGTGTCTGCGGTTCCGACTTATGCCCCGACGGTGGCTCCTCTGCCCGAGGCAACCGTGGGCGTTAACCCGACCGATGCACCCACCGTGGCACCCCTGCCCGAGGCAACCGTGGGCGTGAACCCGACGGACGCACCCACCGTGGCACCCCTACCCGAGGCAACCATCGGCGTGAACCCGACGGACGCACCCACCGTGGCACCCCTGCCCGAGGCAACCATCGGCGTTAACCCCACCGACGCACCCACCGTGGCACCCCTGCCCGAAGCAACCGTAGGCGTTAACCCGACGGATGCACCCACCGTGGCGCCGCTGCCGGAAGCAACCGTAGGCGTAAACCCGACCGATGCACCGACCGTCCCCACTCTGCCCGAGGCAACCGTGGGCGTGAACCCGACCGATGCACCGACCGTCCCGGCACTGCCTGAAGCTCCGATGCCTGCCGACAAGGCACCCGCGGCAGATCAGGCACCGGTTGCCGATAAGACTCCCAACGCTGACAAGCTGGAGGACGCAACCGTGGCGCATCCCAAGAGCAAGCCAGCTCAGGAGGCTCCGGTAGCCGCCGCCCGCTCGGCACAGAACACCCTGGCAAAGGACAGCCTCGCTAAGGAGAGCAGCCCCAAGAAGGCTACCCTGGCGAACACCGGCGCATCCGGCGTTGGCGTGATCGTTGTTCTTGGTGTTGCCGCTATCTGCGCGGGTCTGGGTCTGAGCGTTCTGCGCTCGCGCCGCCACTCCTAAGAGCTGCAGGGCATACAGCCTTAGCTCACCCGTGCGGAATAAACTGCGGATAGCAAAGAGCCGCCGGTTCCCCTGTATAAGGGGAGCCGGCGGCTCTTCACATATCAGCTCATTCAATCAGCTGACGCAATCGTTCGCGTTACTTCGAAGCCTTAACCTCGATGCCGCTCACGTCAATCTGCTCCAGCGGAATCAGGCGGTCACGAGTGACCACGCGGTGTACCAGCCAGACCGCGATAATCACGGGCAGGCCAATGTAGGAGCTGAGCACACCAGCCCAGTCGCCGCTCAGGAACGCCTCGTAGTTCTGGCCGCCAATAACGACCAGGCACATGAGGAAGGCGATAATCGGACCCGCGGGGAAGAACGGTGCCACGTAGGGCAGGTCCTTCAGGCTGTTGCCCTGCTTCAGGTATGCACGGCGGAAACGGTAGTGAGCCACGGCGATACCCACCCAGGTGATGAAGCCCGCCAGACCCGACACGTTCACGAGCCACAGGTACGCACCATCCGGCGAGAGCAGCGCGGCGATGAAGCCGACCGCACCGATAGCGGCGGTAGCCAGCAGCGCGTTCATGGGCACGCCACCGGAGTTGATGCGGGTGAACGTCTTCGGCGCCTTACCCTCCTGCGCGAGCGCGAAGAGCATACGAGCCGAAACGTACAGGCCCGAGTTACCCGCAGAGAGCACTGCGGAGAGAATCACGGCGTTCATAATGGCTGCCGCGAAGGCGATACCCGCACGCTCGAAGATGAGGGTGAACGGGGAGATGTTAATGTTGCCGTCCGCTGCGGTGAGCAGGTTCGGGTCGGAGTAAGGAATCAGGAAGCCGATAACGACCATCGCACCGATGTAGAAGAGCATGATGCGCCAGAACACGCTGGTCAGTGCGCGGGGCACGTCGCGGCGGGGGTTCTCGGACTCGCCCGCAGCCACACCGATCATTTCGGTGCCCTGGAAGGAGAAGCCTGCCACCATGAAGATGGCGAGCACGGCGGGTGCGCCGCCGACGAAGGGTGCCTCACCGACGGTCCAGTTGGAGACGCCCGGGGAGCTACCGCCCAGGATGCCGAAGATCATGGCGATACCCGCGATGAGGAAGACGACCACGGTGACGACCTTGATGGTGGCGAGCCAGAATTCGCTTTCACCGTAGGAGCGTGCCGAGAGGGCGTTGATGCCGGTCAGCAGCACGAGGAATCCTGCCGCCCACACCCAGGATGGGATGTCCGGGAACCAGTACCTCATCACCTCGCCGACGGCGACGAGTTCGGCGGCGACGGTAATCGCCCAGTTGAACCAGTAGTTCCAACCCATGGCGAAGCCGAAGGACGGGGACACGTAGCGTGCCGCGTAGGTCTGGAATGCGCCGGGGACGGGCAGGTGCGCAGCCATCTCGCCGAGGGACTGCATGAGGAACAGCACCATGACGCCGATGAGGGCGTAGGCGAGGATTGCGCCGCCGGGGCCTGCGGTGGAGATGGTCTTACCGGAGGCGACGAAGAGGCCGGTGCCGATTGCGCCGCCGATTGCGATCATCTGCATGTGGCGGGCGGAGAGGCCTCGCTTCAGTTCACCCTCTGCGGGGGTGGCTTCCGATGCAGCGCCGGAAGTCTCTGTAGGCTGTGCCATGTCAGGTCTTCTTTCTGAGGCTATTGCTTCGTGCGTTTGCTAGCGGTCTAGTCTGGTGTCCAGTCTAGTCCTGCTGCGGGTGGTGCCGCCGAAGGTTTGTGCCTGGGTCAAGAAATTCTTCAATCTTAAGGATTTCTTACGTACCGTAAGTTTTCCTAATCTGAGGGTCAATCCTACTCGCTTTTGAGGCTCTTTTCCACCCAAAACCACAAAAACACAGAAAAACCCTCCCGCACCGCTCATATATAAGCGGTACGGGAGGGTTCCCTATCAGGCTAATTCACCCGATCTATTTAGCTCACCCGGCTTTAGTCAGCCAGGTTGTGGAACGAAACGTTCGTGGGGTGCTCCACGGTACGAGAAACGGTGCAGTCCTTCTGCTCGCTGAGCTGAATCAGACGGTCCACCATCTTCTGAGCCTTAGCGCCCTGCTCATCCTCGGGGAATCGCACATCAAAGTCCACCTCAACGTCGTCGAGGCGAACCGCGCCGTCTTCGGTCTGCTTCAGCGCCGAGGCGAGCACCTCGAACACCTCGGGGGTGGAGCGGCGGGAGGTGCCCGCGTCCACGTCCACGGAGGAGCAGCCGGCAATTGCGGCGAGTAGCAGCTCGACGGGGGTCAGCAGACCCTCCCCCACACCGAAGTCGAGGGTTGCGCCGTTGGCACCGTAGGCACGGTAGCGCAGGCGGTCGATGCGCTCGATCTTGGTCTGGCGGTAGTTGTCGAGTTCGCGGCGTTCCTGCTGGCGCGAGTACACCTTCTTCTGCTCTTCAGCAGTCTGCACGGTGTTGTTCTGCTCAGCGTTGTTCTGTTCAGCCATTGAGGTTCCTTTCGGATTGTCTGCGCGGTCGCTAGGTTATTCAGCACCGCGTTGTTTAGCGTCATTCACTATAAGCGTGTTTCTCATTATTTTATTCCCGGACTCTTTTTCTCGTCGGTCAACCGGCCGCTCCTATACACTGGAAAACCGCGGCGGAGCTTCGAAGTCCCTCACGCACACAGTAGATTTTTTGAAGAGCACAACATACACAAGGAACTCTTTTATGGCACAGACCCCCGGCGCTGAGCGTACGAGCACGCAGAATGATTTCCGCTTGGCTGTTGCGGATTCTTCCGTGGTGATGCTCGGTATCGCTGTGCTGGGTTTGGGTTTGGGTATTATCCTCAACGCTCACGGCCTGCCGATCTGGACTGCGCCGTTGCTATCTGCCCTAGTTTTTGCCGGTTCGGTGGAGTTTTTGATGGTGGGCATGGTCAGTGGTGGCGCGTCCCTCGCGTCGATTGCGTTGACGGTGTTCCTGGTGAATGCGCGCCATCTGGTGTACGGTCTTTCCTACCCGTTGCACAATGTGAAGGGTTTCTGGGCTAAGGCTCTGGCGATTCACACTCTTTGCGATGAGGCGTTCGCGGTTAACTCCGGTCCCGATCGTAATGAGCGTTCGGGGGCGCGCATTCTGTGGGTGAACGTGCTGATTTACGTGTCGTGGGTTCTGAGCGTAATCCTCGGGTATGTGCTGGGCGCGAGCTTCCTCAGTGATCTGAAGGGGGTGGACTTCGTGATGGTGGCCATCTTCACGGTTCTTGCGATGGACGGCTACCGCGCTAACCCGGATCGTGTGACGGCGCTCTTTGTGGCGGCTTCGGCGGCGGTTGCGCTGATTTTTGCCCCGTCCTCGTTCCTGGTGGTGGCGTTGGGTTCGTATGTGGTGCTGCTGCTGGCACGCTTCCCGGTGGCGAAGCGCCGCGGTACGCTGCCGCATCGTGCTGTGCATGAGGTAGCGGCTGAGGCTGAAAGCGCCGCTACCGCTGATGCTCCCGCTTCCACACAGCGATAAGAACGTTACATACGTGTTCGAAACCGGTTAGGATAGATGAGTGGAGCTTCGCTCTCCCCTCTTTCTATTTCTAGGATTACTAAAATGCCTCCCGCGCGAACCTGCACGGAGGCTCCCAGAGGTGAAGGTACCCCATGACTCAGATGAAAGACACCGCTAAGGAAACTAGCGACGCAGAACGCTGTGCCGCCCCGGAGTAACACCGCACCGGGAGCGGCATCACCCGAGGTCACGCACGAGAACTACTGACGCGCGCAACTACCGCGCAGAGCTACTGCCGAGCGCAACTATCCACGCAGAAAACTCGTGCAGGAGGAACGACCCTCCGCCTCCATGTTTCGCGGCTTTCATCAACTCACGTACCTACCGCACTACTTAGCCCCCAGCCTCTTCTTCGGTTGGGCTCTCCCTACCCTTTTCGCGGATGCTTTCACGGCTTCACCCGCGCGCCTCTTTCAGGGCTCTTCCGCTCTTTTCGGGGCACTCTTTCGCTGAGTATGTGCAGAAAGAGAAAATCTTCATGAACAGTGAAGTGACCACCGGCTATATTCTTGCCGCAATTCTTGTGGCTGCAGGTATTACGTTCCTGCTTCGTTTGCTTCCCTTCGGCCTGAAGAAGGCTCTGGCTGGCTCCGAACTTTTGGATGCGCTCAGCCATTGGATTCCGCTCGGCGCAGTCGCACTGCTTGCCATCTATGCGGTGGCGAAGATTAATTATTCTTCATTCGCTACAGCGGCACCGTACCTGGCGGGTCTGGTGGTGACCGTGGGGGCGCACCTGTGGCGTAAGAATATGGTGCTGAGCATGGTGGCGGGTACCGTCACCTGCGTTGTGCTGGCTAACTGGGTTTTCTAGGGGGTCATGATGAGCATTTCTAAGAACTCTGTTTCTTCCGCTACTGCTTCCCCCGCTGCTTCTTCTCAGCCTGCACCGCAGCAGGCTAGCCAGCCCGCGCCCCATCAGGCTTCTCCCGAGCAGGTGGAGCAGGTCATTGCTTCTGCGCTTCCGCTAACCGGCATGATTCCCGTGGTGGAGGCTCCCGCCTCCCCCGATGCACGGGGGCCTCAGCAGCCGCGCGAGAGCGGCTTCGCCGAGGCGATGCGCGTTGCCGGCGTGATTATGCTGGGCCTGTTCTTTGTCGGCATTGGTCTGGGCGTGCTGGTGCACAGTTACGGTCTGCCGTTCTGGGTGGCGCCCCTGCTGCCGCTCCTGGTTTTTGCCGGTTCCGTAGAGTTCGTGCTGATCGACATGATCTCGAATCATGCCTCGCTGTTCTCTATCGCCGTGATGACTCTGCTCATTAATTCCCGCCACCTCATGTACGGTCTGTCCTACCCGATTGAGCGGGTGCGTGGCGGCTTGGCGAAGTTCTACACCGTGTACACGCTCATTGATGAGGCGTATGCACTGAATACGGGCCCGGACCGCCATAAGCTGCGTGCCTCCCGCATCCTGTGGATTCACGCGGGCCTGCATTTGAGCGTCCTAGCGAGCGCAACGCTCGGCTACGTACTAGGTGCAAGCTTCTTGAGTGAGCTCAAGGGCGTGGATTTTGTGATGACGGCACTCTTTGCGGTGCTCGCCATCGATGCATATCAGAGTTCAAAAGACCATACCACCGCGGCTATCGCAGGCGTGTCTGCGGCGGTTGGTTTGTTGGTGTCGCCGCAATCGATGCTACTGATTTCGATGGTGGTGTACATTCTGCTGCTGGTGTCGCGTTTTGTGGTAGCTAAGCGCCGCGGCACCCTGCCGGAGCATATGCTGGTCGCGGATGAGGAGCCCACCGAAGCCTCCGAAGCTCCCGGTCATCCCGACGCCTCCGCGCGCTAAGTCTGGATATAGTAAAGCGCCCCGCCCACCCGAAATACCGGGTGGGCGGGGCGTTATGCTGTCGCCAGCCGCATGTGTGGGTGAACCCTAGATCATGCACTGTAGACGTTCAGTATCTGCTGTGCTGTTTACCGCCAGGTGTCCCTGACGGAAGTACTATGCGGATGCCGGCACCTTGTCCGGCTCCCGTACTAAGCTTACTTGATAGCTACTAGTTGATAGCTATTAGGGCTTACTTGATAGCTGCCAGGGCTGCTTCGTAGTTGGGCTCGTTGGTGGTTTCGGGAACCAGCTCGGTGTAGACAACCTCACCGTCGGGGTTCACGACGACCACGGAGCGTGCCAGCAGACCAGCCAGGGGGCCGTCCACGAGCTTCACGCCGAAGTCCTCACCGAAGGAGGAGCGGAAAGCGGAGGAGGTCACAACGTTCTCAATGCCCTCGGCTGCGCAGAAGCGGCCGATTGCGAAGGGCAGGTCGTTGGAGACGCACAGCACGACGGTGTTCTCCAGGCCTGCAGCCTGCTTGTTGAAGGTGCGGACGCTATTTGCGCAGACACCGGTGTCGACGGAGGGGAAGATGTTCAGCACCAGGTTCTTACCTGCGAAATCTGCGGAGGAAATCTCGGAGAGATCAGCCGCGAGAACCGAAAATTCGGGCAGCTTTGCGCCGACTGCGGGCAGGTCGCCGTTGGTGTGGATTACGAGTTCGTTCTGTAGAGTTACTTCAGCCATGCTTTCATTGTCCCTTGGATGCGGCGGGTGTGCAAGGGGACACAGGCTCTAGTGGGTGGAGTTTCCGCATAGCTGATTTTCTGCTGTGCCGCTTCGCCTCAGCGGCACCTCTACAATGGGCAGGTGAGCTTTTTGAGGCACGTATCTTCCCGCCTTGCGCCGCTGGCGCACCCCGTGACGAATTTCAGGGCACTCCGTCAGAACCTGCGCCGTCAGCGGGTGGAGGGTCGCGCCCTCGTTGATCCGCAGAATACGTACCGTCCGAGTGTGCGCGCTGAGCTGCGCCGCATGTTCATGCGCCCCTTCCCGGTGGAAACGCAGACGCTCATGTGTAACGCCCTGCTGGCGGCAATCTGCTGGTACCTGCTCCCGGAAGCCTGGCGTTCGTGGCTGTTTAGCGAGTTTAAGGGCCCGGCCGGTTTTGCGCTGGTGATGGTCGGCTGGATGGTTGCGGACGTCACCTCAACGAACCTGATGGGCCACGATGAGGAGCATGCCTTGCGTGCGTTGCGCAGTAGCGACCCGCACGCCCTGCACCTGTTCGTGCGCACGAAAGCTATTGCAATCGGTCTAATCACGGGTGTTTCTGGCACCCTGTTGGCGCTGATACTGCATAGTCAGGATGAGCATTTGACCCCCACGCTCATGATGTCCCTGTCGTTCTTTGTGGTGCCGGCTATTGTGGTGTCCCTGGGCTCGATTCTGGGCGTGATGTATCCGTACCGTCTGCGCGGCTGGCAGTTCCGCTGGGCGCATCGCAAGAACCTGCGGATGAGTGCCCGCTGGGTTCTGCTCTGTTTCGGGCCGGGCTGGGTGCTGGGTACGGTGCTGATGTCGCTGATGTTCCCGTCGATTTTCCTGTCGGATGCGCTCGCGCGCCTTCTCAACCCCGGCGTGGATCCGCGCGATGTTGCGTTCCGGCCGCTGCTGTTTTCGCTAACTTTGTGGGCTCAGGGTGCTATTAGTCTGTGGGTTTTCCCGCGGATTACAGCGCGTATTGCCACGGCGAGGCGCGCCTGGCTGGTGCACTATCTGACGGACGATAAGGTCTGCTAACCGGTTTTCTGCTGTACCCCGGCATGCGGCGAAGAGCACGGTAATGAACAGCGCTGGTAACGAACGGCGCTGACCGCGCGCACCACGTGCCCGCCTCTTTTTCCCTATACTGGACGAGTTCACTATTCACTTCTTGACCAGCACCGGTGCGCGCTGCCGCGCATCTTCAGGAGTATCCATGTCTTCTAATCGCCGCCGTTTCACCGGCCGTACCGCTTTGGCTCTACCCGCGTTGGGCGCCGCTCTAGCTCTCGTTGTCACTTCCTGCTCGGCAAGCACTGATTCTGCCGTTTCGGGTACCGTGGTGTCTTCTTCTGGCAGCGCTTCTGCCTCCGCGAGCGCGACCTCCACTCAGGCACTGTTCCCGACCCCGTCGGCGAGCCCGAGCGCATCCGCGAGCGCTACCCCGAGTGCTTCGTCGCCTGCTCCGGTGCCGTCGGTGGTGACGATTACGGTTCATGCTGAGCCGACGGCATCCGAGTCGAAGTCGGATTCCAAGTCTGAGGCTAAGTCTGAGTCGAAGAAGGATTCCACCTGCGCGTCTGATTCTGCGTCGACCGTGGTGTCTAAGGCTCTGCGCGAGTTGAAGAATAAGAGCAAGTGGGATCAGTGGACGAACGTTTCGCGCACGTACGAGGGTTACGACCCCTGTGCTGAGCTGTCGTGGATTGACGCGATTCCGGGTTCTTCCCCGTCTGATTGCTGCATTTCCTCGATGGCGCACCACATTCTGCTGTTCCACCGCGGCAAGTTCATTGGTACCGCAACCTATGAGCCGTACTCGTTCTCTCCGGTGATTACCCGCACCTCGGACAGCTCGATTAGCGTGACCTACCGCTACGTGAAGGGCGATGAGAGCTCCGCCAGCGCGAGCGGTCGCACGACTGCTGAGTTCAGCTGGAGCTCTTCGCAGAACAAGGTTGTGATGACCGGTGAGGTTCCGCCGAGCGAATAGCCGGTTCACCTTATAGGCTACGTGTTTGATGCCCAGGAGGTTGGGCATACGAGAAACCCGCCGTCTCGCATATGGTGCATATGTGAGACGGCGGGTTTTCGTTGCTTAAGGATATGTAGAGTGCCCGAGGGCTAGCTATTTAGGCAACGAACTTCTTGTAACCGAAGTATGCGGCGCCTGCCAGGATAGCGATGCACAGAATCTTCTTCACGGTATAACTCCTTTGATTGTTCCGGTAGGCACCCGGTGTTTTACTCCGTCTGGCGACTCACCTAAAGGTGAGGGCAGGCGGGGCGTCATCCGCACGTGGTGCCGTTGCTCCCTATCTTACCTGCTTTTGAACAATGTTTTCTGTTTGACGTGCCTAGTCCGCATTTTAGACAGTCAAACACGCAGCGGTTCAGCGCATCGTTGAGGCAGAGAATAAGCCTCTGACGGGCGCATAATGGGAGCATGAGTATTTTTAAGAAGAAAGAGTACAGCGCTGAGCGCTCGGCTACTCGCATGGCTCGTGCCCTCGCTGTGATGGGTGCCCTGCACTTCATCATCCCGGATCCCTTCGACTCGATTGTGCCGAAGTACCTGCCGGGTCCTGCCCACGCGTACACTCACGGTTCGGGTGTAGCTGAGCTGGGCACCGCTGCCCTGCTGGCTAACGATAAGACCCGCCGCGCCGGTGGTCTGCTTGCGGCTCTGCTGTTTGTTGCGGTGTTCCCCGCGAACATTCAGATGGCTCTGGATGCACGTAACCAGTCCACTCAGCGTAAGGCTATTGCGTACGGTCGTCTGCCCCTGCAGCTGCCGATGATTTGTAGCGCTCTGAAGATTTGGCGCAAGTCGAAGTAGTCGCTTCGTTCATTAGGAACGGCACCTCAGTGTTTTACACGTAAAACATTGAGGTGCCGTTTACCTTAACATACCCGTTATTAAGCTTTCCGTAACCAGCATTGCCTACACTAGAACTAACACACCACCTGTCACAGCGGCAGGTGTATAACCTTTGGAGAGAACAATGGGCACTATTATTGGCACCATTATTACCGGCGCAATTATTGGCGCGATCGCACGTTTCTTCATGCGAGGCCGCCAGAACATTTCGATTCTTTGGACCATTATCTGCGGTGCTGTCGGCGCGGCTATCGGCACCTGGGCAGCGACCCAGCTGGGTGTAGCGGACACCAGCGGCATTGATTGGATCCGCTGGATTATTTCAATTTTCGCAGCAATGCTGACTATTTCCGTCTACCTGGGCCTTACCGGCAGGAAGTAGCAATCCGACCCATTGAGGGCTCACGGAGTCCCTCATATGCAAAGGCGGCACCTCCCCTAGCGTGAGCTAGTGCGGGAGATGCCGCCTTTTCTGCGCCTTGCAGGAGGCGTTACGTCTTCTTGGCTATATCGCCTTGGCTTATGCCTTCTTCACCACGGAGGACTTCAGGTACATCTGGCCTGCACCGGGGACCTTCGCCTCAATGTCGTGGCCGTTGACGGGGGATTCGAGCAGGCGGATGCCGCGCACCTTGGTGCCTGCCTTGATGTCTGCGCCGCCCTTGACCTTCAGACCCTTGACGATGGTAACGGAGTCGCCGTCGACGAGCTCGTTACCGACGGAGTCGAGAACCTTGGAGCCTGCTTCTTCTTCGGTTTCGCCTGTTGCGGTGCGTTCCCATTCGTGGCCGCACATGGGGCATGCCCAGAGTTCGCCCATTTCGTAGGTGTAGTTTTCGCTGCATTCGGGGCAGGCGGGTGCTTCGATTTCATTGAGGTTTTCGCTCATGGTTCCTTCTTCAATCTGTGTGGATGCGCCGCTCCCCTACGGTGTGTGGCTGCGGCGTGTGGGCGCGCGTCAGCGAGGGCGGGGTGCGACGGTGGAGGGTGCGAGGATTCTCGCATTCGTGCTGACTATACCATTTGGCGGGTGCGAACCGCATGTGTGGGGCTGGTTTTTGCCGGTCTTTTGGGGTGGGTTCGGGGCGTGGGTGAAGCCGAAAATAAAATTTGCATGGTTTGTGCGTAATATTTTGGTTGGAAGGTGCTTTTGAGTGGCTGCGGCGTGTAGAGTGCTTAGAGTATTTGTACGTTTTGAGTAGTGAAAGGCACGGCTTCATGAAGCTTTCTGCACGTAACCAGTTCGCTGGCAAGGTTGTTGAGATTACTGAGGGTGCGACTAACGGCATCGTTAAGATTGAGATCGCTCCGGAGGTTGTTATCTCCGCTTCCATCACCAATGAGTCCATTAAGGAGCTGGGCCTGAAGGTTGGCGAGACTGCATACGCAGTGATTAAGGCGTCCAACGTGATGGTTGGTGCTGACCACTAATCCCGGTCGATAAGACTTATACCCGGGCGGCTGCCTCTTGTGGCGCGCGAGGGTTAATAGGGCGGGGCCCCGCACTGTATGCTCACAGTGCGGGGCCCCGCTTTTATTTTTATGTTTTTATCGCTTAGACATTGAAGCGGAACTCCACCATATCTAAGAATTTGAACTGGCCAAATATCTATTTTTATAAATTTTATGAATCTTTATCTTTAAGGGCCTGCTCCAATTCTTTGGCAAGATCCGTACTTGGCTTATCACTAAGGTTTCCTCCCCTAGCCAAAAGATGTTCACGTTTCAAGGCCTCCTCTACCATTGATTTAAGGAGCTTACCGTAGAGAAGGCGATCATCTGGATATACTTCTTCCGGCGGCCAAAGAGTATCGGTTCGAGGCGCCCCACCGTCCAAGTATTTTCTATTGGCAAAACGGCGCTTTTCACAGAACTTTTCACGCAAATCTTTAAAGTTTTCCAAAATAACTTTATCCCTAAGTAGTTTTATATCACCTAAGGGTTTTTCTGCAATAGATGCGATGTGATTTTCAGTTACACAATATGACTCAGTATCACAAAGATTCGGACAGAAAACTTTAATCCCACGTTCCCGGAAAGGTTGCGACCACTTCTCCAGCTCCTCTTCCGTAAGAAAATCTCGATCACGATGAACAAACACTCGAGGAGATAGAGGCATTAAATCTGCCATACTCTTAAAAGCTGCCGCAATAGTTGAATTATTTAAACCATTATAGGATACTATTTTTACAGAATCTTTCCACGAAGGTAGCGAATCAAGAGCTTTTTCAAGAATAGTTGTGTCCTTATCTTCAGTGTATATAATTATTTTGGCCGTGGGATCTAATTGATCCAAAGCACCCAAATCCATAAGTATTGCAACAAGCTCACGCTCTGATTCAGGTACTATATGGCCGTCCTTCATCCATACGACTTTCACCGACTCCGAGGCACTCGTAACCAGATGACGGCTATGGGTTGAAATAATAACTTTACAGTGGAATTCCTTGGATACCCGTTCTAGAGCAAGACCTAGATTCTTTTGTCTAGAGGGATGTATATGGCTATCTGGCTCATCCACAAGGAGGAGAGCAGGTTTGAAGAGCAAAACATACGCAAAAATCTGAGTTATTTGCAACAAACCAGTCCCCCATAAGTCAACAGGACGAAAATCGTCAGCCACAGGATTCTCGCCGGCTGCTAACTTGACTTCTACATATAAATCGCGCTCAGAGTTAAAATCGACTTGAAAGTGAATATCCGATTTTAAAACTTCACTGACAAGCCGTTCAAGCTCACCAAGTTTATTCCGTTCGTCCAACAGTCGGATAATATTCCTGAACACCAGATTTGCATCGCCGCTCGCCGCTTTTCGGAAAACTGCCGCATAGCCGCTCATTTCTTCACGATGGGGAACTCCAGATAGTCCTGGAACATATACGCTAAACAGCTTCTTCGGGTCACAAATAATTTGACCGAAACCATTAAAATGTCCAGAACGTTCTACTCCAACATTATTATGATTTTTCCCCTTATACATCTCAATCGAATATTTTACAGGTTCTGTTGAGTTAGAAGGACTCCCCTCAAATTCAACATTACCCCGACTCCCGGCCTTACTATTTGTATATCGAGAATTATGGCCCAATAGTGCAAAATCTGCAATAGGTGAGTATCGCAAACTAGCTTCAGCAATAACTTTCTGTTTAAATTCTTGAGATACTTGAGCGCAGCTCACAGCCGTATGAATTGCCTGCAGGACGCTACTCTTACCAGAGTTATTCCCACCCACAAGATACGTTATAGACCCAAGTTCAATACGAGTATCAAAAATTTTCTTAAAGTTTTTGATACGAATCGCAGAAATCTGAAAACGCGCAGAATTTACCTCTAAACCCAGCCCCTCATCAGAGTTTTCAATATCTTTTTCTATTAAATTTTCTTTCTCTCTATCGATTTTTTTATCAATCATTTGTTCCTCCTGAAACTAGTAAATTACTTGAAAAGAAATATATACAATAAGATCCCCTTGAGTATCAGCTCATCAAAGATACAACTGTCTCAAGGGGATCTTATAACTTCACTGTTACTCAGATATTAATTTATTTAATTATTCTAAGCTTAGACGTTGAAGCGGAACTCGACCACGTCGCCGTCCTGCATGATGTAGTCCTTGCCTTCCATACGGACCTTACCGCGAGCCTTCGCCTCCGCCATGGAGCCAGCCTCATCCAGGTCCTTGAACGACACAACCTCAGCCTTAATGAAGCCGCGCTCAAAATCAGAGTGAATCACACCAGCAGCCTGCGGCGCAGTATCACCCTTGTAAATAGTCCAGGCGCGAGCCTCCTTCGGGCCAGCAGTCAGGTAAGTCTGCAAACCCAGAGTCGAGAAGCCAACGCGAGCCAGCTGGTCCAGGCCGGACTCATCCTGACCGTTCATCTCCAGCATCTCGCGAGCCTCCTCCTCAGACAGCTCCACCAGATCAGCCTCCAGCTTCGCGTCCAAGAACACAGCCTCAGCCGGCGCCACCATGTCACGCAGCTCCTGCTGCTTCTCCTCAGACGCCAGAATGCCCTCATCCGCGTTGAACACGTAAATGAACGGCTTAGCGGTCAGCAGGTTCAGCTCCTTCAGGTGAGCCAGCTCCAGCTTCTCGTCCTTCGCGCGAGAAATGATGGTGTCACCATCCTCCAGGATCTTCTGCGCAGCCTTGTAAGTCTCCAGCTGAGCGGCGTCACCCTTCTTAATCTTCACAGCCTTCTCCAGACGCGGAATAGCGTTCTCCAGAGTCTGCAGGTCAGCCAGAATCAGCTCAGTGTTAATGGTCTCCATATCGGATGCCGGGTCGACCTTGCCGTCCACGTGAATGACGTCCGGGTCATCAAACGCACGCACCACCTGGGCGATAGCGTGCGCCTCACGAATGTTCGCGAGGAACTTGTTACCCAGGCCCTCACCCTCAGAAGCGCCCTTCACAATACCCGCAATATCAACGAACGAAACAGTCGCAGGCAGAATACGCTCCGAACCAAAAATCTCAGCCAGACGGTTCAGACGCGCATCCGGCAGGTTCACCACGCCCACGTTCGGGTCAATGGTCGCGAACGGGTAGTTAGCCGCCAGCACAGTGTTGCCGGTCAGAGCGTTGAACAGGGTGGACTTGCCCACGTTAGGCAGGCCAACAATGCCGATAGTTAGAGCCACAAGTTTTCCTTCGAATCATGTACCCCGCCAAACACTCAGGATGCGCCGCGTACGTGATGCGGCGGGTGCGGGCGGGCACAGGGCGAAAATGGTGCCCGCTTCCAGGCACGACACCGCCAGTCTCAAGAAGAAACGGGTGCGGGGCGCCTGCGGGCATAGACACTACCATTCTACCGTGTTCGCGCAGGAGCCGCCCCGAGTGCAGGGATAGGCACCGGTTAGGAGAAAGTGAAGGCGAAAAAACTGAGGCGAGGAAGCGCCATCGCTCCCCCGCCCGAATTATTGAGAAGCAGCGAGTTAGAGCCAGCCGTTCTCCGTGGCGATACGCACCGCATCCTGACGCGTCGACGCACCCGTCTTCGCCATCGCCGCCGACAAATAATTACGCACCGTACCCGCCGACAAAAACAACGCCGACGCAATCTGCTGAGCCGTACCACCCGACGCTGCCCCACGCAGCACCTGCGCCTCACGCTCCGTCAACGGAGAAGCACCCGTCACCAAAGAATCCGCCGCCAACGACGGATCCACCACACGCAACCCCGCATGCACACGACGAATCGCCTCCGCCAACTGGCGAGCACCCGTATCCTTCACAACAAAACCACTCGCACCAGCCTCCAACGCACGGCGCACATAGCCCGGGCGGCCAAAAGTCGTCACAATCAGCGTACGCACCGGCTCACCCGACTCGCTCACCGCACCCGCATCACGCAGCGCCGCAGCCGCCTCAATACCATCAGCCAGCAAAGTACCGGGCATCTGCACATCCAGCAGCACCACGTCCGGCTTCAACAGAGCAACCGCGCCCAACACCTCGTCACCGCTACCGACCTGACCCACAATCTGCAGGTCAACCTCCAGGCCCAGCAGGGCGGCAAGAGCCTCACGGATGAGCTGCTGATCGTCAGCGAGCAGAACACGAATCATAGGAGCCTCCCTGGGGTGGATACGGGGCAGAAAATAGCGAGCGGAACAACCGAGTGAGGTTGTCTACCACCACCATACAGGGGCGGGTAGCTCCTCCGTCCAGGGCGCGGCGCCATGTTCCACAATCTATAGCAGCGAGGTGTCGCCGTCCATGCTCACGCGGATGCGCGTACCCGCCCCACCGCCGGGGTTCTCCGCCAGCCACTGCTCGGGTGCCGCCTCGATCACCACGCTACCGCCGGACGCCGCCACGCGCTGAGCCATGCCCGTCAGGCCGTTACCGCGGGCATCGCCCGCACCCACGCCGTTATCGAGGATGTCCAGACCGGTTGCGCTCAGACGCACCCGCGCCGCGTTCGCACCCGAGTGGCGCACCATGTTCGTGACCGCCTCACGCAAAACCCAGGAGAACAGCTTCGCGTTCACACCAGCCACCGCGAGCGCATTCTGAGCCTCCGGCAGCTCGGCGCGGATACCGGCGGTCTGCAGGGCACGACCCGCACCCTCAATCTCACCCGAAAAGTCGGGCACACGCAGGCGCGTCACGGTTGAACGAACCTCCGCCAGGGATGCGCGGGACAGCTGCGCGATCGCCTCCATTTCCGCGCCGGCGCGGGCGGGGTCAATCTCCAGTAGGCGCTGCGCCAGCTCCGCCTTGAGGGTGATGACGGTCAGGGAGTGGCCCAGCACGTCGTGCACGTCGCGGGCGATTTCCTCGCGTTCCTCGGAGAGCGCCAGGGAGGCACGCGCCACGTCCGCGCGTTCGCCCAGCTCAATCAGGTAGGAGAAGCCCAGCATGCCCACCATCGGCGCACCGATAAAGAGGGCAATTCCGCCGTGCGCGGTGACGTCAAAACCGATGCCCGCCATAAAGATTAGCCAGCAGGCCAGGGCAATCGTCGCCGCTACACCGAAGCGCAGGCGGTACGGGGCGATTGTGCCAAAAATCCAGAACGCCACAAAGTACATGCTGAACGACAAGAACACCGTATACGCCGATTCCAGCCTCAACGCCGTCAGACCAGCTACAGGCAGTGCCATCAGCACCGTCCAGATGACGCTTCGACGCACCGTAGAGGCGACCGGCACCAGCCACGGCACCGCGTACGCCGAACAGTTCACCACCGCAAACAGTGCCACCAGCGCCACACCAGTCCAGCGCACCGGTGCCAGCTCCGGGGTGGTGAGGAAGCTGTCCAGCGGCATGAGCAGAAACACCAGCCACGGGGCGCTAAAGCCCAGTGCCAGCCAGTTCACGTTGCCGCTGCGTTCGCGGTGGAGGAAGCGGAAGCGGTGCTTGCCCAGGGTGCGCTTCGCGGCGGAGGGTGCCGCCTCGTTCTCTGCGTGGGGGTGTTCGTTCGGGTGGGTGTGGGTTTCGGTCATGGTTCTAGCCTAACGTGCGGGTGCCGCGGGTGCAGATACCACCGGCGCGGCGGTGTCAGTAGCGGCAGTGTTAGTAGATGCAGTGTGAGTGGATACGGCTTCCGCCGCAGCCTCGGGAGCCCCTGATACTACGGAACCCTTGAGACTGCGGCGGGAAGAAGCATTTAGCGGCGGGTTGCGCGGCGCATCAGCAGGGCAGAAACACCCAGGAAGATAGCCGCCCACACAACCAGGCTCACCACTGCGTACCAGAGCGGCTCGGTGACGAACCAGTCCTCACCACCACCCAGAATAATGGTCTGACCTGCGGCGAAGGGGTAGCGGGCAATCTCAGCGGCACCGTACAGCGGGGTGAAGCGGGCGTACTTCAGCAGGTCGGTGCTCAGCGGGGAGAACACGGTACCGAAGAAGCTCATAATCACCAGCAGACCGTTCGCAATGGACACGGCATTCTCATTACGAATCAGCAGACCCATCATGATGCCGTAGAAGGCGAACACCAGACCGCACAGCACCGTCAGCGCACCAGCGGCAAGCTGCTGATTCACGGGGATCTCAACGCCGGTAAACATGCCCACAATGTTCACCGCAATCACCGGCACCGCAGAAATCACCAGGGCGGTCAGCGACTTCGCACCCAGGTACTTACCGGTGGTCAGCGGGGTGAGCGCCAGCTGGCGGTTCCAGCCGCTGGAAAGCTCAGCGACGGTGCTGCCGCTAATCGCCACAGTGTTCTGAACCGCACCGTAGAGCGCCATACCAATCATGACGTACGCCGCTACGTTGCCGTCACCCATCGGCTGGGAGGAGTAATCCTGCATCGCGCCGAAGAGCAAGAAGAAGACGATGGGCAGTGCCACGCCGAAGAAGAAACGGTCGGTCGAGAGGATAGAAGCGCGGATGTCGTAGAGTGCGTAGCGGAGCATGATGTTTTCCTTGAGGTGTGTAGCGGCAGTGTGCGGTGTTGAGGCTGCGTGGTGTTGAGGCGGTCTAGTGTTTAGGCTTCAGAAGACTTGGAGGCGGCGGCCTGCTCGGTCAGCAGGGTGAAGGACTCGTCCAGGGAGGGCTTGATAACCTCCAGGTCGGTGATGCTGTAGTTATTCAGCAGAGTGCGCAGTACCTGCTCAATCTCCAGCACGGAGATGCGGTGGCGGTACCCGCCGGACTCTTCGGTGACCTCGACCGGCACATCCAGGTCGGTGATGGGTGCGGGTGCGAGGAAGCTGAGGTGGCGGTGGCCGGTCAGGGCGCGAATCTCGTCGGAGGAGCCGTCAGCGATGATGGAACCGGATTCCATGAGCACGATGCGCTGGGCGAAGTTCTGTGCTTCTTCCAGGTAGTGCGTCGCAAAAAGAATGGTCGTTCCACGTTCTGCGATGGCTTCCATACGCTCCCAGAAGGTGCGGCGCGCGTTCACGTCCATGCCGGCAGTCGGCTCGTCCAGGATCAGCAGTTCCGGCGAATGCATGGTCGCCAGGGCGTAACGCAGACGCTGCTGCTGACCGCCCGAGCACTTGCCGACCTTACGCTTCGCGATATCGGTCAGGTCGGCGCCGGCGAGTACCTCGTCCACGTTGATGGGCTTGGGGTACAGCGCCGCAATCATCTCGACCGTGGCGCGAATCGTCAGGTCCTTGAGCAGGCCACCGGTCTGCTGCACCGCACCGAGTAGACCGGCGCGTGCCGCCTCGGAGGCGTTGCGGCCGAAGACGCTCAGCTCGCCGCCGCTGGGCTGGGTCAGACCAAGAATCATGTCGATGAGGGTGGTCTTGCCTGCGCCGTTGGGGCCGAGCAGGGCGATGATTTCGCCGCGCTTGACGGTCAGGTCAATCGAGTCGACGGCTACGACTTTACCGGCGGCGCGGGTGGTGAAAACCTGGCTGAGGGAGCGGGCGGAAATAACGGTTTCTGCGGTGTTGGGCTTGCTGTTCTGAAGTGCTGCGGTGTTCATGTTTCTATTACACCGCCGGTTTTCGCGCCGCTGCGGTACAGAGTGTCATGACCTGCACATGACAAATGTCATGAGTTCGCGGAAGGGCCGTTATGACACGGTAATTTCACCAGCGGAGGCGGTCACGCGAAGCGGGGGCTCCGTCCTCAAGGCGCCGGTGTCAATCGTTGTTGGGGCGCCGCGGGGGGGCACTACCCCAGCAGCGGAGGTGGTCACGCGAAGCGGGGGCTCCGTCCTCGAAGCACCCCCAGGCACTGAAGAGGGGGCACTCCCCCGCATAGCGAGACCACGAAGCTGCGCAAACGCCCCTACCCGCGCATCCCGCACAGCAGACGCAAAAACCCCGTGTCTTCTCCCCACACGGGGAAGAGGACACGGGGTCATAAGCTAAAAGTATTAGCGGGTCGGCTTAGCGCCGCGGCCACCGAGCTGGCGGCCTACGTTCTCATCATTCTTCAGGGCGGAACGCAGTTCCTTCGGCAGGGAGAAGAGGATGTCTTCCTTCGCGGTCTCGACCTCTTCGATGGTGCTGTAGCCGTACTCGGCGAGCAGCGCCAGCACCTCCTGAACCAGAACCTCGGGCACGGACGCGCCGGAGGTCAAGCCCACGGTTGCCACGCCTTCGAACCAGGACTCGTCGACCTGGTGTGCGAAGTCCACGCGCTCGGCGCGCTTGGCACCGTATTCGAGGGCGACTTCCTTCAGGCGCACGGAGTTCGAGGAGTTCGCAGAACCAACCACGATGACCAGGTCGGCGCGCGGAGCAATCTCCTTGATGGCGCCCTGGCGGTTGGAGGTTGCGTAGCAGATGTCATCCGAGGGCGGGTCCTGCAGGGAGGGGAAACGCTCACGCAGGCGCGCCACGGTTTCCAGGGTCTCGTCCACGGACAGGGTGGTCTGAGAGATCCAGACGACCTTCTCCGGGTTGCGGACGGTCACCTGGTCCACTTCGTCGGGCGAGTTCACGATCTGGATGTGCTCGGGCGCCTCACCGGCGGTACCCTCGACCTCTTCGTGGCCGGTGTGACCGATGAGCAGGATGTCGTAGTCCTGCTTGGCGAAGCGCACAGCCTCGCGGTGCACCTTGTTCACCAGCGGGCAGGTCGCGTCAATGGTGTTCAGCGAGCGCTCACCGGCAGCCGAAACCACTGCGGGGGACACGCCGTGCGCCGAGAACACGGTCACGGAACCTTCGGGTACTTCGTCCACTTCATCAACGAAGATTGCGCCCTGCTTTTCCAGGGTCTCCACCACGTGGCGGTTGTGAACAATCTGCTTGCGCACGTAGACGGGCGCGCCGTAGTGCTCCAGCGCCTTCTCGACAGCAATCACGGCACGGTCAACGCCTGCGCAGTAACCGCGCGGGGTGGCGAGCAGGACTTTCTTCTCACCGTTGACGGGTGCGGCGGCTTCAACCTCGGCGCGGCTGCGGCGCTCGCGGGGTACGGGCGGCAGGCCCAGGGCAATAGTTTCAGTGGACATGGTTACTATCCTACGTTGTTCGGACTTTTAGTGTGTGATGACTGTGGCATCGCTCGCAGAGCTACGTCCCAGGGCGATGAGGCGAATCAGAATACCGAGCAGCAGGGCGAGGATCGCTATGACCACCCCGTAGCTTGCCGCCGCTTGCAAATGCCCGGTCAGTGACGGTGCAAGTTGATTCCATACCCCGGTAATCAGCGCCGTTCCGGCGGTGCTGTGGCTGGTAATTCCCAGGGATTCAGGGCTCTGACCACCAAACCAGGATGCAGCGCCCCAGCCCAGCAGGGCGTAGAGCAGAGCCGTGACTACCGGAACCAGGATGCGGTGCCTGGGTGCCAGCAACGTAGCCAGCAGCAGGCTCAGCACCGAAATGATGGTCAGCGGCACGGTGGATTTGCCCAGCGCGGCGGCACGGTTAATGCCGGCGTGCAGGTACCACTCCTGCTGCTCCTGCTGGTTGTTGCCGTCCTTCACCCGGTCAATGTTGAGGGTTTCAGGGCCGAGTTTCGTCAGGTCCGGGTCGAAGGAGCCGATAGAGCCAATCTTCGCGTCCAGCGCACGGTAGAAGGGGGTGAGCACAATGACGGCGGGACCGTCCTGGTGTTCAAGGTTGTAGCGGCGAGTTTCCTCGGCTATTTCCTTCCAGAGGCTTCGATATTCTTCAGTTTTTGACAGCTCAGCCGCGGAACGGTTGAGCATGGAACGTATGCCGTCTTGTGTCGGCTTTACAAGAATGGAGTATAAGCCGCTTTCTTTGGTGCCGTCGAGGAAGGTTGTCATAGCCTCGGACTTCATGAGGTCTTCGACCGCACCGTCAGCGATGCGTGAGGCCAGCTGCGAATCCTCCGCCAGGTTGGAGGAGATCTGGGAGAAACCGCGCTCTGACATGAGCTTTGAGTTCACCCAGGCGCCCGCGGTCGCGCCCAGACCGGTCACCAGGGCGAGGGCGCACAGCACGACGGTCAGGAATCTGCGCAAGCCCGCCGCGAAGGGAGGCTCGGGGGCGGCCTGCAGTTCAGCCTTGGTGGGGGCTGTGGCGTGGCCGAGCGTGCGCGTGGGCTGCAGCAGGGTGGTGTCTTCATCCGCTGTGTAGTAACCACCCTTGTGGTAGCCGTCCGTGCGGGTAATCCGAGTGTCGACGACTCGGGTCACGTCCGCCGGGTAGTTTTGCGCGCCAGTACCCGCCGCTGACGAAGCCGCGGCGGTATTGAGGGCGTTGTTCTGATGTGCTGACTGATCGGGTGAGCGCATGTGCCTAGGGTACCCGCTCACACTGTTCAAAGCCGATTCAGACCCGCCGAATGCGCCAGAAGCTAAGTTCCGTCTGCACTCCGTGCAAGCTCCCCGATTCACCCGGGGTGACCTGTGAGCGGGCGCATAACCGGCCAATCAGGGACAATAGAGGGTATGAACTTCTACAACCCCTCCGCAGCGCAGCAGCCGCTGGTGGTGCCGCCCGTGCACGAGCGGCAGCTTCCCGGGAAGTCTCAGGAAACCACCGCCACCAACCCGTGGCCGCTCGCCCTGCTCGCGCAGAACCTCAAAAACTACGTAGACAAGGTTCCCGAGCTGTGGGTGGAGGCGCAGGTCGCCTCCCTCAACGGCCGCGGCGGCAACGTCTTCATGGAGCTCAAGGACCTCAATGAAGACTTCTCCTTCACCCTCGCGCTCTTCGGGCGTGCCGGTAGCGGCCTGGCGGCTGATGTGACCGTAGGCGCTCGCATCGTCACCCGCGCCAAGCCGAGCCTGTGGAAGAACGGCAAGCTCTCCCTCATCGGCAAGGAAGTGTACGCGGTCGGCACCGGCAACCTGCACGAGCAGCTGCAGCGTCTGCGTGAGGCTCTCGCCGCCGAGGGTCTGTTCTCTGACGCGCGGAAGAAGCCACTGCCGATGCTGCCGAATCGTGTGGGTCTGATTACCGGTCGTGATTCTGATGCGGAGAAGGACGTTATCCGTAACGCTTCCCTGCGTTGGCCCGGCGTGACTTTCGAGGTGCGCAACACCCGCGTGCAGGGTGAAGGTGCGGCGGCTGAGGTCATTGCCGCCCTCGCCGAGCTAGATGCCCACCCGGAGGTTGACGTCATCGTCATCGCCCGAGGCGGCGGCTCCTTCGAAGACCTACTCCCCTTCTCTGAGGAGGCGCTCATCCGCGCCGTCGCGGCAGCCACCACCCCGGTGGTCTCGGCAATCGGTCACGAGGCGGACTCCCCCATCCTGGATGCGGTTGCCGACCTGCGCGCCTCCACCCCCACCGATGCGGGTAAGCGCATTGTGCCCGATATTTCGGAAGAGACCGCCCGCATCACCGAGGCTCGCGCCCGCCTGGACCGCGCGGTGCTCGGCTACGTGGGCATGCAGATGAACTACATTGCGCAGCTGCGCAGCCGCCCGGTACTCACCCACCCGGAGTCCTCCCTGCTCATGCGTGTGGAGGAGCTGAGCCAGCTGCGCGAGCGCGCACACCGTTCGGTGCAGCACCGCCTGGAGCGTGAGTCGGCAACCCTGTCGCACACGTTGGCGCGGGTGCGTTCGCTGTCCCCGGCGCAGACGCTGAACCGCGGCTACTCCATCGTTCAGGATGCCGCGGGCGCTATTGTGCGTGACGCTTCGACGCTGAGCGAGGGCGAGCAGATTACGGTGCGTGCGGCGGCAGGTTCAGCGCAGGCGACCGTGACCTCCACGGATCCCTCGAACATCTCCTAAGCCCCAATACCCCCAAAGTTTTACCCCAAGTTTTTTACCCCTGAAAGGTTCCTCAATGAGCGAGAACATTAGCTTCAACAGCGCCGAGCTGGGCGCACCCGTCGAAACCCTCGGCTACGAGCAGGCGCGCGCCGAGCTGGAGCAGGTCGTGCGCCAGCTTGAGTCCGGTGCCAGCGACCTGGAAACCTCCATCGCACTGTGGGAGCGTGGCGAGGCGCTTGCCGCCCGCTGCGAGGCGTGGCTGCAGGGCGCGCAGGAGCGCCTGAACGCGGCACGCGGCGCGCAGCAGGGCGGTCAGGAGCCTGCGGCAAACTAGTATGCCCCTCCCGGCGCGTTGCCCCGCTCCCCTGTCGCATCCACAAAGCCACTAAAAGTAGCCTGCCCCGCAACTCATCAGAACTGCGGGGCAGGCTATTTCTGTCTCTCGCAAAGCAGAGGCGGCCGTAAAGCTCGCTAGTGCTTCTGCTTGTAGTCAGCCATGAAGTTACCCAGGCGCTCCAGGGCGCTGGTGAGGGTCTGAGTATCGGGCAGGAACACCAGACGGAAGTGGTCCGGGTCCTTCCAGTTGAACGCGCGGCCGTGGCTGAAGAGAATCTTCTGGCTCTTCAGAAGGTCCAGTGCGAACTGCTCGTCATCGGTAATGTCGAAGCGCTCAATATCAATCTTCGGGAACAGGTAGAGCGCACCGTCCGCGCTGGTGCAGCTGATACCGTCAATCTCGTTGAGCATCTTGTGCGCCAGGGTGCGCTGCTCGTACAGGCGACCGCCGGGAACAATCAGCTCATTAATGGACTGGTAGCCGCCGAGTGCGGTCTGAATGGCGTGCTGTGCCGGAACGTTGGAGCACAGGCGCATGGAGGCGAGCAGGTGAATGCCTTCCAAGTAGCTTGCTGCGTCCTTCTTGGGGCCGGTGATAGCGACCCAGCCGGCACGGTAACCGCAGACGCGGTACGCCTTGGACAGACCGGAGAAGGTCAGGCAGAGCACGTCGTCGCCGGTGAGGGTTGCCATGTTGATGGCTTCAGCACCGTCGTAGGTGATCTTTTCGTAGATTTCGTCCGAGAACACGACCAGGCCGTGCTCGCGTGCCAGGTCCACGATCTGCTTCAGAATCGAGCGCGGGTAGACGGCGCCGGTGGGGTTGTTCGGGTTAATGACCACAATGCCCTTGGTGCGCTCGGTAATCTTCGACTTGATGTCTTCAATGTCCGGGTACCAGTTGTTTTCCTCGTCGCACAGGTAGTGCACGGGCTTGCCGCCCACCAGCGCGGTGGATGCGGTCCACAGCGGGTAGTCGGGCATGGGGACCAGGATTTCGTCGCCGGTCTCGCAGAGCGCCTGCAGGGTCATCGGGATCAGCTCAGACACACCGTTACCCAGGTAGATGGAGTCGGTGTCGAGGTTCATGATGCCGCGGTTCTGGTAGTGCTGCACAATGGCGGTACGTGCCGAGTAGAGGCCGCGGGAGTCGGAGTAGCCCTGGGTTTCAGGCAGGTGACGAATGATATCCATCATGATGGCATCCGGCGCCTCAAAGCCGAAGGGTGCGGGGTTACCAATGTTCAGCTTGAGGATGCGGTGACCCATCGCCTCCATGCGATTGGCCTCGTCCAGAATGGGGCCGCGGATGTCGTACAGGACGTTGCTCAACTTTGAGGACTGACGGTACTTCGTCATGATGATTTACTTTCTAGGGTGATCCAAAATGAATTGTGCTGCGTCATCATCTGCGATGGGGTTGGAACCGCTAGTCAGACGCAACAGGAACGAGAGGTTACCCGTGTCTAATGTAGATGATACGCGGTTAATCGCCGTACGGGCGCTATCTGGCAGGGTACGACGGATAATGGGCACCAGCTGCTGCTGCAAAAGTGCCGTTGAGGGGTCTTCCAGGGTGACCAGGCGGTTATCGTCAATTGCCGAGTCGCAGCTGTGCAGCAGGGTCACCTGCACGGTGTCTGCGGTGAGGGCGTTGACGCGCTCTGCGGGCTCGTCCTGAATCTTCGGGTCGTGCACACGGTAGCGATAGAGGCTACGTAGGGAATCCACGCCGTAGGTGCCGCTGGAGTACCCGGTCGGAATGGAGAACGCCAGGCTCGACTGCACATCGCGCAGGTTTGCGAGGGAGTTGAGCTTGTGGCGGGCGCTCACGGCGCGGGTGGTGACCAGTACATCCTTGTTGGTGGCGTTAGCGCCGTTGAGGAGCATGAGCTCTTCGGGCAGGATGCGCGAGATGGCGTTGGTCATGTCGGTGGTGCTCATGGCGCGCAGGTTGATGGGGTCTGCGGAGCGGGTGGGGCTCGCAGTTGCGTCCTCAGCAGGTGCGGAGGCGGTACTCTCCTCCGCAGTGGGGGTGACGGTGGGCGCGGGCGGCAGGGTCACACCTGCGGCGGCCGCGGAGGCGCTCACGGAGGCGGCGATACGTTCATTCTGCGCGGCGGCGGGGCTGATTTTACCGTCGTCGGTCAGGTAGAGTAGCAGGTCGCCGCTGTAGTCGATGACCAGGTCCAACGGTTCAAGGGCGGCGGCAGTGGTACTGCCGGTTTCCTCGTCGTCGGGCAGGGTTGCGGTGGGGGTGGCTGAGTTAGCCGAAGGCACCATGAGCCCGCGCAGGGCGGTCGCACGGCTGTTGTCGGTGTCAACCAGTTCAACGGTGTAGCCGACCTGGCGCAGGGCGCGCGCGTACACGTGCGCTACGGCGCGCATCTCACGCAGGGCACCGTAACCGATACGCAGGGTGCCGTAGCTGGACGCGGAAGGATCCACGTGCGGGGTCGTGTCGTTGCTACCGCAGGCGGCAAGAATCGGCATGAGCGCCAGGGAGGTGAGCGCCGCACGACGGGTGATGGTCAGTCGGTTCATTAGGAGAGCTTCCGTGCGTTTTCGTCGGCAAGAAATTCGCGGTATTCGCGTGCCCAGCTTGCGGCGTTGGAGTAACCCATCATGGAGGCGACCTCATCGATGAGAGTGCCGTAGCGGATGGTATCCAGCTCTGCGATGGGCACCCAGCGTGCCGTGTCGGAGGAGCCGTTGACCTCGTGGCGCAGTTCGCCGGTGACAATGTGGGCACGGAAAACCACCCGCAGGGCGCAGAAAGGCAGCGCCTGCGGGTCCTTCTGGGTCGAGCGCACGGGGAAGTGTCCGGCGTGCACGCCCAGAATGTCTTCAATGGCGACGCTGTAGCCGGTCTCTTCGAGGGTTTCCCTCAGCGCGGTTTCGTCAGCCTGCTCGCCGGGTTCCATGCCGCCACCGGGCAGGGACCAGAGGGGGCTGAGCGCGCGGTCTTCGGGCACCCAACGAGTCATGAGCAGCTTGCCCTGCTCGATGATGACTGCGTAGGCTGCGGGTCGGGTTTCCATTGCTAATGCCATGGTTCGATTTTACCGTCTATCGTTCTTTAGCGTTTCTTACCGCGGCGTGCGCTGGCGGCTTTGGCGGACTGTCGAGCGTGCTGGCGTGCGTTGCCGTTTTTCTTGGCGTTGGCACGCTTCTTATCGCGTGCTTCACGGCGTGCGTTGGCGGCTCGAGCCTTCGCTTTTGCCTTTGCTTTTTCGGCTGCGACGCGTTCGGCGCGTGCCTGTCGGGTTTCGCTACCGCGGTCGCTGGTTGCGGTGCGTCCGCGCACAATACCGATGAAGTCCTGCAGGAGCGCCTCGAGCTCTTCGCTGCGCGGCTCACCCTTGGGGGCACGCGGCCACACCAGGTGCACCGGGTAGGTGTCCAGACCCGCAACGGGGCGGTAGGTGAGGTCCTTGCGGTGGTAGAAACGCGCGATGGACATGGGCACAATGTACAGGCCCACACCGGCGGCAACCAGTTCGATGGTTTCCTTATCGGCCAGGCCCTCGGGCACGATGCGGCCGGCACTCTCACGCCATGCGCGAGAGACTTCCTCATAAGCGGGAATATCGGAGGCGGGCTGCAGCAGGAACTCCTCGGCAAGCTCCTCCACGGGCACCTCATCAAGCACGGTGAGCACGTGGTCCACGGGCAGAATGACCACGGGCAGCTCCTCGTAGAGGCGGATGCTGTGGTACTTCTCGCCGTCGGTGCTTGCCGGTTCGCGGTCGGGGCGCACAATGCTCATGTGCGCGAAGGGATTCTCGGGCACCTCAACGACGGGTACAGGGGCGTGCTCGACAGCCTCGGCGGGCGCCTCGGCAGCGTTTTCTCCCTCTGCCGCCGATTCAAGGGCAGGATCAATCAGGCACAAATCCTGGTGCAGGGAGTCCAGGCCGCGCGCCTCACGCACGGGCACCTCCGCCAACTGCACGCGGTCGCCGTAACGCTCATGCCAGCGGTTGAACCACTTGCCGGGCATAATCGCGGGCACGTAGCTAATGCGCAGCATGGAACGCTGCAGCACGGGGATGGGCAGAGCCTCCGGGGTCTGGATCATTGCCAGCTGCTCGGGGTGCAGGTACACGCGGGTGGGAGCTTCGCTTTCTACCTGGTCGGTAGCGTTTTCGGGCGCGCTCTGCTCGGGGTCGATTGCGGTGAGGGCAGAGTCGTTGACGGGCTGCTCTTCGGGGGTGCCTGCGGTGGAGGATGCGGATGAACTCATCCCTCCACGCTAGCACATCTTGGGCGGGGGCATTGAGGGTAGGTGAGTGGCCTCAACCCGGCGAGATAGTGCACCTATCCCCCGCTGAAGGTAGGACTAGTTCTCGGCGATGTTATCCGCAGTGTTCTCAACGGTTTCGCGGTTAATGCGGCGTTCGCGCAGCTGAGTCACAATGACCAGCACCGTAATAACGATGGCAAGGGCGAGCGGGAACATCCACGGCTCCAGGCCGAGGGCCGCAAGAATTGCGAAGCCGATCGTGGTGTAGATACACGCCCACATGAAGGTTCCAACCAGCATCGCGGGAACCCAGCGGCGCAGAGGCATTTTTGTGAAGCCGGTCGTGATGATGACCGCGGTTTGCAGACCCACGGTGAGAAAGCAGAGGGGCACAGCAATTACGCCCCACCGGTTAATCAAGCGGCGCGCTTTACGGTAGAGCGGGCTGTCCATGGCTTTGCGGATGCGGTCGAGGCGGGCGCCGCCTTCAGCAGCAAGCGCGCCAAGAGCGTACACAATGCTGGTGCGGACGATTCCGACCACCCACATGAAAGCTAGGGCAACCTCAATCGGGAGTGCGTCAAACCAATCTTTCACCCGGCTATTCTCTCATGAGTGGGCGATATTGACCTGATTGAAGGTTCTTTGAGGCTTCTTATTCGACTTTTGGAGGGATCAGAAAATTTTTTTAAATTTTTTCAGCCGGGGGTTATTGCCCCTTGTCGCCTGCAATGGCGCGGATTTTACTTAGGGCAACCTTAGTTTATTGACAGGGTGTCGCTATTTTCAGCTTGTCACCCGCATGGGAATTAGGATATATTTTTATTACCGAATAGGGCAGGCCTTGTGGGAAGGCCTTCCTAATCGGTCTAGAAGACTTTCTTCCTGTGTGTGATGCTAGAAAAGGAACCCCATGGACGGGGTTCCTTTTCTTTTTAACTTCTTCCAAATCATCCCCAGGCATACAAAAACCCCGACAGTGTGAACTGTCGGGGTTTTATGCGTGTCTGGAGCAAAGTCTACTTTTTACCCTGGTTCTTGTCCTGGCGGTGCAGTGCACTCAGCGGCTTAGGCAGCTGAACCGGGTTCCAGGTGTTGCTAACCGCCTCAAAGGAGGAGCCGGCACCGGGGTGACGGTTCGTCGAACGAACACCGCCGGTCGCAGTAGCACCGGTCGAAAGAACCGAATCGTTCAGCGAGGCGATATCCAGCGCATCGAACTCGGAATCGTCCAGGACATCCGGCAGAGGAATCTCTTCGGGAATCGGCTGAGCGGGAGCCTGAGCAGCAGGTGCAGCAGGTGCCTGGCGGATGGGCGAACCATCACGTAGCGCCTGGCGAGCCACCGGCTGGGCCGGCTGAATAGCCGACTGCTGCGCGGGAGTCTGCTGCTGAGCGGCAGGCGCCTGGGTAGACTGAGGTGCTACCGGCTGAGCAGGCTGTGCGGGCTGAGCAGACGGCACACGCTGAGCGCGCTGGGACTGAACAGGCTGGGGCTGAACAGGCTGGGACTGTACGGGCTGAGCAGAGGGCACGGACTGAGTGCGCTGGGGCTGAACAGGCTGGGACTGTACGGGCTGGCTCGGAGTAACCGGAGCAACCGGAGCCTGCGCTACCTGCTGAGGCTGCGCCGCAGTACGTGGTGCAGTGGAGGAAGCAGCAGAACCGCTCTCCTGGTCAAAGAGCACGCTTCCGCGGCGAATCGGCTGGAAGCGGCTTGGACGCTGCTGGCGGCGCTCCTGACGGTGACCCGCGGACGCCTCCGCCGAACGAGCGGCGGCAGAACGAGCAGGTACGGGACGGGCAGCGTGAGAAGACTCAGATGTTGCAGGCGCTTCTGCCTGAGCTGCTTCTGCCTGGTGTGCCTCTTCAGAGGAGTCCACCGCAATGTGCGCGCGGCTCGGGCGTGCCGCCTCGCGGTTCACACCGCGCACCGGCTTACAGGCAGCTGCCTCACGGGTTGCGGGGCGAGCCTCAGGCTCTTCAGTAGCTTCAGAATCTGAGCCCTCGGCAGCCGAGTCCTCTACCGACTCGGAAGCGTCATCGTAAGCTTCTTCGCCGTCGGACTCTTCGTACGCCTCAGCGTCAGTACCCTCGGCATCTTCTGCTTCTGCCTTGGCGCGGCGCTCATCGCGGCTCGCCTTGACCTGGTTAGCAACAGACTCCAGCAGACCAAAACGGCTCACAGCCCATGCACCGCCGGCAAGAATCAGCAAGAGAACAGCCCAGCCCCACGCCAGAACTCCAAAGAGCGCCAACAGGCCGGTGACCAGGGCAAGCACGCCCAAACCGGCAGCAACCAGCAGGGCAATACCGCTCGGGCTCGAAGTATCAAAGTAGGACAGCGGCGAGGACTTCGACTCCTCCACCACCGGAATCTCGTCCGTGTACGGGGCAGTCGGGGAAGATTCGCGAATCTGCGAAATAGAAGCCGTATCGGGCGCAGGCTGGGCGGATTCCTCCACCGTGTGGGAGGAACGGGAAGAAACCTGCGGAAGAGCAGAAGACGGCAGAGAAGTACCCGGTGCCACCGCGTGATCGGAGGACTGGTATGCCTCCGACTCGTTCAGCAGCACACCGGCGGAGGCGAGAATATCCTCCGCGGTACGCTCAGCACTAATCAGGGGACGTTCAGGCTCCATGACAGGGCCAGCGGGCGCGCGACGCAGGCTCCTGGGCACAAACCACAGCAGCAAAATCACGGTCAGAATTACCAACACGCCGGAGGTGTTCAAAAGCGTCATATTCAGGTCGCCCTCTATCGTCCCTTTATCCCTAGACTTTAATCATACCCTTATATTCCCGATGCTTTCCATAAGCGGCAAGAATCGGGCTGGATATGCGCATATACCCCAGAAGGAATATGCGCACTACAACGTCGTCGCGTCCCTGCACAAGACACACTCTGGACCCTCACCCAGCAGCACGCCACACGCATAACGGACACGAACGACGCAAAGGAAGGCGCCCTCCCATGGGGGCTAAAACGCCCCACCGGAAAGAACGCCTTCCTCAGCGTGGTTGGTATTTATCGGTTGCCCTCATCAGAGAGCGGATGCAGAGTAATTAGCAGTTCTCTGCAACAAAGTCCTTCAGCCATGCGCGCAGGTCGTCACCGAACTCGGGACGCTCAGCAGCAAGAATAACGTTTGCCTTCAGGTAAGACAGCTTGTCACCGGTGTCGAAACGGCGGCCGGAGAAGACCACACCGTAGACGCCTTCGCCTTCACCCTCGCCCTGAGCCAGGGTCTGCAGAGCGTCGGTCAGCTGAATCTCGCCGCCGCGGCCCGGAGCGGTGTTCTCCAGAACCTCGAAGACCTTCGAGCTCAGAACGTAACGGCCAATCACAGCGTAGTTCGAGGGAGCCTCATCAGCAGCAGGCTTCTCAACCAGGCCGGTGATCTTCACGAAACCGTCTTCGCCCTCAACAGCCTCAATAGCAGCTGCGCCGTAAGCGGAAATAGCCTCGCGAGGAACCTCCATCAGGGCAACGACGGAGCCGCCGGTGCGCTCCTGAACCTCCACCATGCGGGAGAGCAGGTCTTCCTTCTCGTCAATCAGGTCATCGCCGAGCAGAACAGCGAATGCCTCGTCACCAACGTGGCGCTTTGCGCGCAGAACAGCGTGCCCCAGGCCCTTGGGGTCGCCCTGACGCACGTAGTGCAGGTCGCCACCGAGCTCATTGGTCTCAACAACAGATGCCAGCAGGGCGTCCTTACCCTGCTCAGCGAGCTGCTGCTCCAGAACGGGAACGCGGTCGAAGTGATCCTCGAGAGCACGCTTGTTACGGCCGGTAATCATCAGAACGTCGTTCAGACCGGCACGGATTGCTTCCTCCACCACGTACTGAATCGCGGGGCGATCGACGACGGGGAGCATTTCCTTGGGGGTTGCCTTCGTTGCGGGCAGGAATCGGGTGCCCAGACCAGCAGCAGGAATAACTGCCTTAGTAACAGACTTAATTTCAGTAGCCATGCCACAAGAATACCCTAAGTTGTAAAGTACTTAAGGCGAATTATCAGCACTATGACATGAAAAAATCTTCAACGTGACTAATTGCATATCCACGCAAGTACATTCTTCGACGTGCAAAGAAAATGCGCCCCGCAGAACTCAGCGCTATTTTTCTCAAACCCTATACTAAAAAGTGGAATCTACAGCCCCGGCAGAATCGGGTATTTTCGTAGCCTACAAGGATGTTTTCGTCCTTACTCGCGGATACCTCTCAGCCCGGGAATAACACATCTCCCTTCCCTCTACGGGACGCCCCCCCTTCACCCGCAACCCGCAACGACGATGGGATACACCATGCACCTCAACACCGCACCCGCCGCCAGCAACTCCGATGCCGGCGCCAGCGCAGACGATATCTCCCTGGACAAAGACATTCTCCGTTCCCAAATCCGCCCGCGCCGCCTCACCGCCCGCAGCCACCGCGGCGAACACGGCCAGCAGCAGGTGCAGGAGCTCTTCACCGCCCACATCCTCGATGCGGTCGCGCAGCGGCTCCACTCCCCCGGCACCATCGCAGCGTACTTGCCCACCAAGTCCGAGCCGCCCATCATCGAGGCGCTAACCCGCCTGCACAAGGACGGACACCGCATCCTCGTACCCGTCGTACGCCCCGGTCGCAAACTCGCCTGGGTGCACTGGGACCCCACCGTTGAGCACCCGCTCAGCCCCATGGGTATCCCGGAACCCGAAGGTGAAGAGCAGGACTCGCAAGCTTTCGTTGATGCCGACCTGCGCCTCATCCCCGCACTCGCCTTTGACGCCGGCGGGCACCGCCTCGGTCAGGGAGGCGGCTACTATGACCGCATTATCCCCCTGCTCAGCGACCAGCAGCTGGAGGAGCAGAGCATCGGTATCGTCTTCAGCGACGAAATCTACGAGGCTGTCCCCTACGACCAGTGGGATGCTATTCTGCCGGTCATCCTCACCGAGCAGGGTATCTACCGCACCCGTTAGCAGGTCTAAAAGTACCCAATTCTCTCGTACCCGCTTCACCCCTGATTGACACCCCGAATCTTTATGCAAAAGCACAAAGATATGCGGGACACACCCACAAAATCACCCAGGAAAAAGGCAAAAAGAAACCAGAAATAGCTTTTTGAGAAGAAAACGCAAATAGCTCCCAACGTTTCAAAAGCGGTACACTCAAACCACGTTAATAAACCATCCCAGCGAAAACGGATACAGAAGGACAAAATGCCGGTCTACGTTTACCAGTGCAAGAATTGCAACCACGTCTTTGAGCAGCGCCAGTCCTTTAGCGACGATGCACTGCGCGTCTGCCCGCAGTGCGGCGAAGAAACCCTGCGCAAGCGCTACAACACCGTCGGAGTGACCTTCAAAGGTTCCGGCTTCTACAGCACCGACAAGGGCAACTCCTAAACGGGGTTCCACACCAGCCAAAACGAGGGGCGGGGCAACACAGGTTGCCCCGCCCCTCGGCGTTTAAGAAGCACTCCCCCGCGGGAAGACACTACACGATATTGTTACCCCAGTGCGGAGGACGCTGCTGACGCATCCATTCCAGACGCTCACGCTCCTCCGGGGTTAGAGGCTGCGCGGAAGTAGCCGCTTTCTTGGTACCAGCCTTCTGCACGGAAGCACCCACGGCAGACGAGGTACCCGAAGCCACAACCGGAGGCGTAGTCACACCCACCAGCAGAGGCTCAGCCCCGCTCACCGAGCCGCCGCCGCTCACACGGCGGTGCCCGCGGCGAGGCTTCGGCGTTGACGAATAACTAGCCACGAACCTCAGCGCCCTCATCCATATCCAGGTAGTGCAGCACGCGCGCCACCACAGCATCCGGATCGGCGAACACCTCCAGGGTGCCCAGAGTGATGTAGTTCCAGCCCGTGCGGCTCAGACGCTCCGGCAGCAGGCGGGTACGCTCACGCACCGAAGCGCGCGCATAGTTCGGCTCGCCATCGGAGCACGCCACCAGCGGCATAGCCGCCGGAACGCTCGGGTTCGAAGAGACCACGGGAGCCACACCCAGCGCGGGCACCGGCTCAGCAGCCAGCTTCTCCGGGGCGTGCGCGATCAGAGCGATGTCGCCCTCACCGCGGGTCACACGCACACCGTGAGCCTGCAGGCGCGCCACCAAATCGTTCAGCAGCCAGTCGCCCAGATCCGGGGTGTCCGCATCGTCAGCCGCCAAGAATGCGTTACGCGGCAGGGTCTCGGGTACGCGCTGTGCCTTCGCCTCCACCTCTTCACGCGCCTGACGTTCCGCATGCTCACGCAGCAGGTGGTAGAAATCCACCGCGCCATGATGCAGCTTCTGCGGATCCAGCTCCGACGGGTCAATGCACGAGACAATGCGCAGGGCACGGCGGGCACGAGTCAACGCCACCACAAAGCCCTGACGACCGTGTTCGGCAGACAGCTGACCCAAATCGTAGGACGCCTGGCCCAGGCGGGCACGACCCACGCCCAGGGAGAAAATCACGGTATCGCGCTCGAGGGTCTCAGCGCGGGTCAAATCGACCACGCGGAACGACTCCTCACCGGCGGCAAAGAACGGCGCCAGCTGCGGGTACAGGCTCAAGGCATGACGCACCGATTCAGCCACACGCTGAGCGTGCTTCGGGCTAGCCGTCACCACTGCCAGCGAACGGTCCGGGGTGCGGTACGCGTGCTCGAGCACCAGGTTCGTGACGCGCTCCACCTCAACACCGGGCGAATCCAGGTTCGCGTTATCGCTGACCTTACCGCGAGTATCAATGTACTCAACGGTCAGAGAACCGGCAGGCTGGGCGGAGGCACGGCTCACCGGAGCCGCATGCAGCTGCGAACCGTAGAACTCACGGTTCAGGTAGTCCAGAATCACCGGGTCCATGCTGCGGTGCAGCATCGCCAGGGTGCGGTTGGGCAGTACGGTAGCGAGCACGTCGAAGGTGCTGTCCAGTTGCTCGTCGGCCGGCTCGGGCGCACCGAAAGTCGGCGCGGACACGATGAACGGCGAGGGGTAACCAGAATGCGGGTCGCCCAGCGCAATCACCTGGTCGGCGCGAGTAATCGCCGGCAGGTTCGCCGCCAGCGGGGTCGACTCAGAATCCAGCAGCAGCACCGTGTCAAAACGCATGGATGCGGGAACCTTGCGCGCCAGGGCGAAGGGGCTCGCGGTCCACAGCGGAAGCAGGGTACGCGCCATGACCGGGGCATGAGTCAGTAGCTCCTCGAGCACAAACTCGTAGCCGCGCAGCTGGCTCTTCAGGTACGCCGCCTGGTCATGCTCAGACTCAATACGCTCGGTCCACACACGCGCAACCTTCGCCAACAGACGCGCCGGGGCGCTGGTCATGTGGGCGTAGTCGGCACGGCGGAAACGGGACTCCGTATCGCGCAGGCGGTCACCGTCCAGCAGCTTACCCTCGTGATGCTGCAGCAAGAACTCCAGGGCAGACTGCCACCAGGCAAGCTCCAGCTCAGCGGAAACAACCTCGGTCGGAACCTGACGAGCATACAGGTCATCGAGCAGCTCCGACAGGCCGCGCTCACGCAGCTTCTGGGTCAGGGCGTCACGCTCCGGCAGGGTCATGAGCAGCACGCGGTCCGCCATGAGGGCGTCCAGGCGCGCATCCAGAGCATCCAGGTCGGTGCGCACGAAGTCGGTGCCCTCAATGGTATCCGCAAGAACAATACCCAGACCCGCCAGCTCAGACACCAGAGAGTTCAGGGCTGCAGCCAGCTGATCCAGGTTCTCCGGAATCTGCGGGGTGCGGGGGGCCTCAATGTGGCGAATCCACTCGGCACGCTCAGCCTGAACAATCTTCAGCTGCTCGTGCAGGTCACCGATATTCACGCCGGGCAGGATGTACTCCTTCGCCGCGCGGCGCAGGCGGGAACGCTGCATACTGCTCATCTCGATGCCGTTCTCCCGGCGCCACGCGCCGGAGGCAGTCGCCGCAATCAGATCGGTCACCGGACGGTCGTAGACGTCCGCGCGGAAACGCTTGAGCGTTTCACGGATGCGCATCAGAATCGCCAGCTGCGACTCCCACTCGGCGATGGTGCGGCCGCGGCGCAGACCCAGCATGGCGCTGGTGCGGTTCATCGCCTCGCGCAGGTTCAGCAGGGAGGACTTGAGGGTAATGACCAGGGCGTACGCCTCGGCGGCTTCCTCATCATTGACCAGGCGGGCACGGTACCACGGGGAGGTACGCGAAGCCGCCGCAAAACCGTCAATCTCACCCAGGCGCACCAGCTCGGCGCGCACCTGCTCACGCTCCATGAGCGCATCGAGCATAGGGCGGTCAAAACGCACTCGGGTTGCCGGGCCGTCCTCGGAGGCGGTCAGCTCAGCCAGACGCTGTAACGCCGAGTAGACGGAAATCTGCCAGTTCGCGTCCTTGTTCAGCAGGGCGCGGGTGTGGTCGAGCAGCGCGGCGCGGGTCGCGACGAGCTCTTCGTTCAGGTCCTCAGAGTTCGGTTCTTCGGCGCTCTCGTTGCGCACAATCGCGCGAATGAATTCGGCGCGCTGAGCCTCAGAATCGTGCTCGGCAAGCAGGTCGTAGCGCAGGCTCTCAATGCCGGTGCGCTTGAGCAACGCCGAGAACTCGGCAAGGGTGGAGCGCTTCTCGCCCACGACGAGCACGGACTTACCGCGCCCCATCAGTGCAGAAGCAATGTTCACGGCGGTGCGCAGCGGCTCGGTGCCGGGTGCCGCAGTGATAGTGAAGGAGAAACCGCTCACCGCGGTGTCGATAATCTCCTGGGCGTTGGCATCAGCGTCCAGCAGGAGCATTTCCTCTGCCGGGTCGCGCTGATCCAGAGGCTGCTGCAGGTTGTGTGCGTTGAGCTCACGCGGCTTCACGCCGGGCACCTTCAACGCCGCCAGGTCACGAACCAGCGGGGTGATGGCGGTGTGCGGCAGCTCGCCCAGGCTTTCCTTCAGGTCAGCGAAGGTCGAGATGAAGTACTTCGACTCGATGGTCATGCCCGGAATACGGCCGGCGGAGGCGCGCATACGCTCAATGACCGGCTCGGGGTCCAGACGGGACATGGAGTTCGCCAGTTGCGCCACGTCCATGGTGCCCAGGTCGATGCCGTACTCCTGCTTGATCTGGCGGACCATCGCAGGGTTCAGGCGCGCAGAACCGGCGAGGCGCAGCTCGAAGTCGTCGTCCTTAGGGTGCGGGGTGATGCTCAGCGGCGCCATGAGGATCGGCGCGATGAAGCGCTTCTCGTAGGCGGCGGTATCCTCGCGGGTGTCGTGCGACAGCCAGGAGGCGGTACCCGCCACGAAGTAGCCGGAGTCCAGGCCGTGGTCGGTGGCAAGCTCGTAAATCTTGGTGCGCAGGGTGCGTGCGGAGCGCATGCCCGCCTCCAGCTGCGACTTGTCGCGCAGAATCGTGGAGAGGCGGGTCTTACGTCCGGCGAGCAGCTGTGCCAGACCGGAGGGGTTCGCCTCGGACAGGTCGATGTGCACGTAGTCGACCTGATTAAAGTCGAGCATCGCGTCGGGGCCGGTGTAGACGTCCATCTGTTCCGCCCAGCGCTCAAGCCCCGCCGAGGGGTCGAAGTCCTCGTGGGCGGGGTTCAGGTGTGCGGGCAGCTCGGCGATGTTGATTTCGTCGGCTACTTCGGGGGTTTCCTCTGCTGAGGTCGCGGCGGCGGCGGGCTGAGCGGTATCAGCCGGGGTGCCGGGTGCGTGCTGCGCGTCGGTAGGCTCGGGAATCTGGTTCACGTCGTGAGTGTCCTTGTGGGTCAGTGCGGTGTACGTTTGCGCGTACACACCGAAGATGGTGGTTCTTCCGGGGTCCTCTGCCCGGTGTGCCTCATGCTGTGCCTTAAGCGGGGCGGGTGTCAGTGCGCGCCTGCGTGCTTGCTGTCTTTTCCTACGTGCTTACTTCGACCACATTGCGATGTTGGCGACGAGCAGCACTACGGTCACCAATACGTAGAAGACCAGGGCGGGCAGAAGCGCCCAACGGTACTTGGGCGCCAGCTCGCCTTCCAGGTTGCCGAAGCGCAGGGAGCGGAAGAGGAAGAAGCTCAGAATCGCGCCGGGCAGGTTACCGATGATGACCAGCAGAATGGTCAGGTACAGGGCGTAGGCTCGTTCGGTGCGTTCGTTCTCTGCACCCGCGAACTTGAGGGTGCCGCCCAGCAGCAGGCTGAGGCAGGCGTTCAGGAACGCCACGGTGAAGAAGGGAATCTTCAGGGCTGCTTGGAAGTCCATCTGGGAGTTCGCTGCGCCCACTGCAATCCACAGCAGTAGCAGCGCGGGGATAATCATGAGGTACCAGAACAGGTACTTACGCATCTTCTCGGTGTTTTCGATGAGCGCGAAAATTGCGGTCACAGGGTGTCTCTTTCAGATGGTCTCAGGCGGATTCGGTCGGATTCAGGAGGAGTGAGTGAAGGAGCAGGCGGGCACGGTAATGCCTTGTCAGACGTCGATTTCGTCCCCATTGTTGAGAGCGTCTTCCACCTGGTCCTGCAGGGACTCGCGGCGCTCATTCTCAACGAATTCAATGTAGCGGCGCACGATGTAGTCCAGCAGCACCGACAGCGCAACGAAGGAGTAGTAGGGCTTACGCTGGGTGCTGATCTGGGTGGGGGTGGTCTGGTAGTGCAGGGAGTACTCAGCGTGCGAGGACATGTAGTTCACACCAATGGCGGTCACCGCAATCATGGGGATGCGGCGCAGCGCCAGCATCTTAATGTGTTCGCGCATGTTCTCGGTCTGACCGGAGAAAGACACAATAATGACCACGTCGTCCTGGGTCATATTGTTCATGGCGCTTTCGAACTCATTACGTGCCGGAATGACCTGGCAGAACTTACCGCAAACCTGCATGGACTTGGCAAATTCCTGCACGGCATTGCGCTGAGCGTAGCCGGTACCGAAGCAGTACACAGTGCGAGCCTCATGGATGCGCTTGAGCAGTCCGCTCAGCTCCATGTGCTCGAGGTAGTCGTAGGTGCGCTGAATATCTTCGCGGCCGCTCTCAATGAACCGCGGGTTGAAGGGTTCGCTACGGTTCAGAGAGGACTTAATGAAGTACTTCAACTCAGCAAATCCGGAGAAGTTCAGCTTCTTCGTCAAACGGATAATTGAGCTGGTCGAAGTATACGTTTTATGTGCCAAAGAGTTGATCGTTGACTCCGCAACGAACTCTTCATTTTCTAGCATGAATGCCAAAATTTCCCGTTCAGTTTCACTGAATCGGTGCTGGTTCGCATTCACGACGTCTTGTAAATCCACTCAAAGCTCCTGAATCCGATGGTGAGCAATATATAAATAGTACACGCTCTAGGGTTATCGGCCAGGGTGGGTGGGGATGGTCGTCGCTCACTTTGGGTGGGTGCCTCGTGCAGATTTGAGTCCAGGCACGCGCCCGGGTACAGCTTCGCCGGCGGCATCGGTGTTATCCGATACCGCCGGCGAAGTCTATACCTTATGAGGCGTCATACCGTCAGACGGTTGAAAGCTGAACTCTCTTAGGAGAGGGTCTTAGCTTCGTTCACCATGGTCTCGAAACGCTCGCGAACCTGGGGAACGTCCATGCCGACGATCACCTGGAATGCCTTGCCCTTGCGGACCAGACCCAAAGCGCCTGCATTCTTGAAGTCTGCATCCGAGGGGCTGACGAGGGACTCATCAGCAACGGAGACACGCAGGCGGGTTGCGCAGTTGTTCACGGTGGTGATGTTCTCTGCGCCACCGAGCAGTTCGAGGAAGCCAGCTGCACGGGGTGCGTAGAGGTCGCCGTCAGCGGACTCAGCAGCTGCGCCGCCGTTCTTCTCAGCAGCCTTAGCTGCCTTGTACTCTGCCTTGCTGTAGAGCTTGGTCTCGCCGCCGTCTTCTTCACGACCGGGGGTCTTGAAGTCGAACTTCAGAATCATGAAGCGGAAGATCAGGAAGTACAGGACGGTGAAGCACAGGCCCACACCAATCTGCATGAGGTAGGTGCCGGAGTGGTTTGCCCACAGCGGAATCCAGTTCTGGAACAGGAAGTCAAGCAGACCGCCACCCATGTAACCAACCAGACCCAGCTGGTACATGATTGCTGCCATGGATGCTGCCAGGATTGCGTGGACCAGGAACAGCGGGGGTGCCAGGAACAGGAAGGTGAACTCGAGGGGCTCGGTGATACCGATCAGGATTGCGGTAAGGCAGACGGGGATCATCAGAGCGAGAACTTCCTTGCGCTTCTCGGGACGAGCAGTGGTGTAGAACGCCGCTGCGATACCGATGGGTGCAAAGACCTTGGAGTTACCGTGCAGTGCGAAGCCGCCGCCGGGGAACAGTTCCTTCAGGGGCTTGTCGCTCTTTGCGAACTCGGTCAGGTGGGTCGGCCAGTCCTTAGCAATACCGTTCGGGGTAACAACGTTACCGAAGACGAACGGGGAGTAGATGAAGTGGTGCAGACCGGTCGGAATCAGGAAGCGCTCGAGGAAAGTGTAAACCCACACGCCGAGTGCGCCGGATGCGATGAAGAAGCCCTGCAGGGAGGAGATGCCGTGCTGAGCGTAGGGCCACAGCCAGGAGAACAGGAATGCCACGGGCATCATCAGGAAGAAGCAGACGCCGTAGACGTACTGGGAACCCTGGAAGATACCGAGGAAGTCGGGCAGCTTCTTGTCGAACCAGCGGTTGTGTGCCCACACCACGATTGCGGAGATGATGATTGCACCGAAGATACCGGTGTCCATGGTCTTGATACCGGCGATCATCTTCAGACCGGTACCTGCCGCGCTCTTAGAGATGTCGGTGGTGTAGTCCAGGTCGAAGAAACCGGTGCCGCCCTTGCCCCATACCTTGAGCATGGTGCCGACGAAGTAGTTGAAGGTCAGGTAGACCATTGCAGCTTCCATCACTGCACGTGCGTTAGCGGTCTTTGCCAGTGCAATGGGTAGACCAATCACGAAGAGCAGTTCCATCTGGTTGAAGACGGTCCATGCGCCGGACTCCCAAACGGACCAGAAGTGGTTCCACGCGCTTTCCTTGTCAGCAGCGAGGGGGATCAGGTCGCCGTTCTGTGCAATGATCGCAATACCGACCGCGAGGCCAGCGAATGCGAAGAGAAGAACGGGTGCCAGCATGGCAGAGCCGAACCTCTGTACTTTTTCCATCATGAGGCTATACGCCCTTTCGGGTTGTCGAGTGAGCGGACGCAGGGGTTGGCGATCATTGCCAGCCTGCGATGGTCACGCCGCATCTTTATACCTCCAAACGAAAGTATATGAGACGGGTGCCACATATCCTGCGTGCGCTAAATGCCGAATGTGTTTTAGACAGAAACAATAATGCCAGGTATTACCTACCCGCAGGTACCAAAACTGTGAGTTTTGAAAGAGTTTTTCAGAACCTGAAACATCTCCCGGCACTGGTTAAAAATACTGAGGGCGGATGCGACTTTTCCCCTATTACTCAGCCCACAGAATCGATAGCATAAACAGTGCACCCATAGGTCAGAGTGCATAAACACTCACCACCTCAATACGCGGTGCGCATATCATTCTTCAACCTCACACATACCCCGGACTTAGATACATGCGCTTCCTCACCCTCAATACGCACAGCTGGTGCGAAATCCACCAGATTGCCAAGATCCGTACCCTCGCCAAGTTCATTATTGAACAGCAGGTGGACGTCATTGCGTTGCAGGAAGTCAACCAGCTCACCTCCACCCCCGTGGTGAAGGAGCCCCTCAACTACCGCGGCGGCGCGGGTATTCCAGTCCGCGAAGACAACTACGCCCTGCTGCTCGTGCAGGCACTCAACGAAATGGGCGCCCGCTACGAATGGACCCTCACCGAAACCCACCTCGGTTGGGACCGTTACGACGAATGCGTAGCTATCCTCTCGCGCCTGCCGATTCGCGGCATCAAGCCCATCAATATGTCCCCCGGCTACGGCTACCACCAGGTACAGCGCCGCGCCGCCCAGGCAGCACTCATCGAAACTGAGACGGGCACCTTCTGGTGCGCCACCACCCACATGTCCTGGTGGGACTTCGACGGCGAGCCCCTCTTCGCCCAGGAATACGCACACCTCTCGCAGGAGCTTGCCGAGTGCGCCCGCACCGCCCCGGTACTGCTCGGCGGCGACTTCAACTCCGCAGCACACCTGAGCGACGAAGGCTACGCGTTCGTCACCTCCAGCGGCATGATTGACACCCGCTCCTTGGCTGAGCACACTAACGGCGAGAACACCGTCCACCGCGAAATTGCCGGCTGGGAAGGTAGCACGGATGCCAAGCGCATCGACTTCGTTTTCGCCGATCGCCTGCTCACGGTCAACTCGCACGCGGTGGTCTTCCGCGACAACTCCCCCGAGGCAATCTCCGACCACAGCGGTCTGCTCCTGGAGATTGACCCTGAAAGCTGGGCACCGGAGAGCCTCCTGACGCCCCTCACCACCCAGTCCTAAAAGGGCATCAGACTTTAGCCGCCCACAGAGCGGCCCCACACAACACTCATCCATACCAAGGGAAGGAAGAACAATGACGACCCAGACCCAGTGGTGGCAGGAACCGGTGGTCTATCAGATTTACCCCCGCTCCTTCAACGACTCCAACGGCGACGGCATCGGCGATCTGCCCGGCATTACCGAGAAGATTCCGTACCTCGCCAAGCTCGGTATTCAGGTGCTGTGGCTCTCCCCCATCTACGCTTCCCCGAACGATGACAACGGCTACGACATCTCCGACTACCGCGCCATCATGGCCGAGTTCGGCACCATGGAAGACTTCGATGAGCTGCTCGAAACCGCGCACAAGCACGGCATCAAGCTCATGATGGACCTGGTCGTCAACCACAGCTCCGACGAGCACGAATGGTTCAAGCAGGCACGCTCCTCCAAGGACAACCCCTACCGCGACTACTACATCTGGCGCGACCCCAAGGGCTTCGACGAGGACGGCAAGCCGATTCCGCCGAACAACTGGATTTCCTGCTTCAGCCCCTCCGTGTGGGAATGGGACGAGGCGACCGGCCAGTTCTACCTGCACTACTTCTCCGTCAAGCAGCCCGACCTGAACTGGGAGAACCCGAAGGTCCGCGAAGAGGTCTACGACATCATGCGCTTCTGGCTGGACAAGGGCGTGGACGGCTTCCGCATGGACGTCATCAACCTGATTTCTAAGGACCTCTCCTTCCCCGAGGACCCGGCAGTCCTCGCTGGCGGCCTCGACAATTCCCTGGCTGTCGCAGCGAACGGCCCGCGCGTGCACGAATTCCTGCAGGAGATGAACCGCGAGGTCTTGAGCAAGTACCCGGTCATGACCGTGGGCGAAACCCCCTGCGTCACCGTGGACGACGCCGCGCTCTACACCGGTTTCGACCGCAACGAGCTGCAGATGGTCTTCCAGTTCGAGCACATGGACGTGGATGCCTCCGAGGGCGGCGTGACCGGCAAGTGGTCCGACCGCCGCTTCGACCTGGTGGATCTGAAGAAGGTTCTCACCCACTGGCAGGAGGGCCTGCACGGCCGCGGTTGGAACTCCCTGTACTGGAACAACCACGACCAGCCGCGCACCGTCTCCCGCTTCGGTAACGACTCCCCCGAGTACCGCACCGTCAGCGCCAAGATGCTGGGTACCGTGCTGCACATGATGCAGGGCACCCCCTACATCTACCAGGGCGAAGAGCTGGGCATGACCAACGTCTTCTTCGACGACGTCAAGGACTACAATGACCTGGAGATTCACGACTCCTGGCGCAAGTACGTTGAGGAGTCCGGCCGCGTCTCCCCCGAGGACATGCTGCGCTATATCAGTGCCTCCGGCCGCGATAACGCCCGCACCCCCATGCAGTGGAACGCCGGCGAGAACGCAGGTTTCACCACCGGCACCCCGTGGCTGAAGCTGAACCCGCGTTACCCCGAGATCAACGCGGAGTCCGAGCTGGCAGACCCGGATTCGGTGTTCTACCACTACCGCGACCTGATTAAGCTGCGTCACGAGCACCCGATTATCCTGACCGGCGAGTACCGCCTGCTGGACGAAGAGGACGACCAGGTCTACGCCTACCTGCGCGTGAACTCCGACGAGGACGCAGCCGCAACCGGCGAGCGCGCCCTGCTGGTCGTCGCCAACTTCACCGACGACACCGTGCAGCTGAACTACGCGGGCGGCAACCTGGACTCGGTGGTGCTGACCAACTCGCAGGCCCTCTCCCCGAACGAGCTGAAGGCTATCGAGAACGCTCCGAAGCTGATTAGCTCGAACTACCGCGATGAGAACCGCGAGTTCACCGACGAGGGCACCCTGCTGCGCCCCTACGAGGCGAAGGTTTACCTCTTCGGCAACGCTAAGTAGGCACGCCCCAAAAATGTAATGCGCGAGGGGGATCCGGCACAGACATTCCGGTCCCCCTCGCCCTATACTTCAATCACAGACACCTTTTCCCTCTTCGGCGTAACCCGCCGGTACAGAAAGGCAATTATGAGCAACTCCGAGGCATACGAGGTTCCCTCCTACGAGGGCCGCCAGTGGTGGAAGGAAGCCGTGGTGTACCAGGTGTACCCCCGCTCCTTCAACGACGCAAACGGCGACGGCATCGGTGACCTGAAGGGTATCACCGAGAAGCTGCCCTACCTGGCTAAGCTGGGCATCAACGTCATCTGGCTCTCCCCCGTGTTCGATTCGCCGAACGTGGATAACGGCTACGACATCTCTGACTACTTCGCCATCATGAGTGACTTCGGCACCATGGAAGACTTCGACGAGATGCTCGAGACCGCCCACAAGCACGGCATCAAGATCCTCATGGACCTGGTCGCAAACCACACCTCCGACCAGCACCCCTGGTTCAAGGAGTCCCGCTCCTCCAAGGACAACCCCTACCGCGACTACTACATCTGGAAGGACCCGAAGGGCTTCGACGAGGACGGCAACCCGATTCCTCCGAACAACTGGGCGTCCGAGTTCGGTGGCCCGGCGTGGGAGTGGGACGAGGCGACCGGCCAGTTCTACCTGCACATCTTCTTCAAGGAACAGCCCGACCTGAACTGGGAGAACGAGAAGGTTCGCGAGGACCTGTACTCCATGGTCCGCTGGTGGCTGGACAAGGGCGTTGACGGCTTCCGCCTGGACGCTATCAACATCATCTCCAAGCCCGAGGGCTTCCCGGATGACCCCTCCACCGACTTTGAGAAGCACACCTCCTCGATTCCGTTCGTCATCTCCAACGGCACCATGGTGCACCCGTGGATGAAGGAACTCACCCGCGAGACCTTCAGCCGCTACGACGTGATGACCGTGGGCGAGACCAGCGCAACCAGCCCCGAGGACGCTAAGCTGTGGGCTGGCTACCACACCGGTGAGCTGAACATGATCTTCCACTTCGATCACATGGGCGTGGATAACGACCCGAACGGCAAGCTGGGCGGCAAGTGGTCCTACGCGCCGTACAAGCTGACCGAGCTCAAGAGCATCCTGAACGACTGGCAGACCACCCTGGAGGGTAACGCCTGGGGTTCGCTGTACTGGAACAACCACGACCAGCCGCGCGTTGTCTCCCGCTTCGGTAACGATTCGGATGAGTTCCGCACCCTGTCCGCTAAGCAGCTGGCGACCACCCTGCACTTCATGCAGGGCACCCCGTACATCTACCAGGGTGAAGAAATCGGCATGACCAACGTGAAGTTCGATTCGATTGAGGATTACCGCGATGGTGACTCAATTCGTTTCTACGAGGACATGCACGTGGACCACAAGCGTCTGAGCCACGAAGAGGCAATGCAGGCTATCTACATCAAGGGTCGCGACAACGCTCGTACTCCGGTTCAATGGGATGCTTCCGCTAACGGCGGTTTCAGCCCCGAGGGCGTGACCCCGTGGATTGCTGTGAACCCGAACTACCCGGCGATTAACGCTGAGGCTGTTCTGGCGGATGAGGATTCGATCTTCTACCACTACCAGCAGCTGGTGGCTCTGCGCCGCGGCGAGCTGAAGGACCTGATGGTTTACGCGTCCTTCGCTCCGGTGGATTCGGTGCAGGTTCCGCACAACGAGGATGAGGCCGTGTACGCGTACACCCGTACCGGTGGCGCGGACGGTTCCCCCGCGAATGAGTCTCTGCTGGTGATTTCGAACTTCACCGACCAGGAGCAGGAGCGTGACTTCGCTGTGCTTGCTGAGGCTCGTGAGGCTGGCGCTCGTGTTGAGCTGGTGAGCTCGAACTACAAGGACGATGCGGGTTCGACCCTGCGCCCCTACGAGGCGAAGGTGTACCACATCGTACGCTAAGCGCTGTAGCTCGTTGAGTGCTACCGCGTGCCGATAAGGTGATAGACAGCAGAAGGAGGGTGAGGCTTATGACCCGCCCTCCTTTTGTGTTGCCCCCTGTTTTTCCCTTTGTGGTCCCGGGGGCGTTCTTGGCCCTGCTTAGCTGGAGGCTCTACTTAGCTGGCGAAGACGAACTGCAGGATTGGCACGGCGAGCGCTATCATTCCTATGCTGACGACCGCCCCTGCGGCAATGACGGGGGCTGCGGTGCCTTCGTGCCGGTAGTGGGTTTCCAGAATGACGATATTAGCTGCGGGCGGCAGAACAGCCAGAAGGAAAAGCACCTGCGGATGCGCGAGCAACTGGTCAAAGTGCACGCCCGCCGTATCGTGTGCCCAGCGGGCGAGTGCCAGCACGCCGATGCTGTAGACGCTCACGAGCACGGCGCGTAGGAATGCCCATCCGGCGGCGCGGGTCAGGTCGGCGCGGTGTAGCTTGGCGACACCGAGCCACATGCCCAGAACAATCAGTCCGATAAAGCTGAAAATCCAGGTCAGTACCCGGTAGAAACCTGCCCCGTGAACGCTCAGGAAAGAGCCGGCGGGCAGGCAGAGCAGACCCACCACCACGGCGATAACCGGCGGGCTGGTACGCAGACCCCGCAGCACCGTGCGGAAGGTTCCGCCATGGCTTCTAGGGGATTGTGCTTCCGGTGCGTTGCCATCCCCTGCCCCGGGGCCTGTTCCAGAACCACCTCGTAGCAGCGAGGTGCCCAGGATATTGCCCATGATGGAGTTTCCGATGTACGCGCCAATGTAGACGCGCACGGCCTCCTCGCCCCAGAATCCGGCGACCACGGGAATGCCGAAGAGCCCGGCATTCAGGTACACGAAGGCGAGCTTCTGCACGGGGTCGCCGGTAATGCGCCCGGCGCAGAGCACACCGAGGACCATCAACACCATGGTGGAGGCGGCGACAAAGAACAGTTCGGGGCGGCTGGTGGCGACGGTGTAGATGATGACGGCGGGGATAATCCAGCGGGTCAGCAGGGTTGAGGCGCCTTCTTTGAGGCGGGTGCTCCAGCGTTCGGGTAGCAGTAGCGCGAGCCCCAGACCTAGACTTAGGTAGATGAGTGGGAGGATGATTCCCATGCTCGGTCCTTTCGCTGTTGCTCTGCTGTTTTTGCCGCGTTAGGGCGTGTCTAATAACCCTACCCTGAACCTTCAGATTGAGGTTTACTGCTTTTTCGTTGTATTTTTCGAAATTTTCGCGTCATATTGCATCATATTCGCTGATAATCTCGTTTTTTATACTGCTCGCTTCTAATCTTGAAATATAGAGAGAATATATTTTCCACCACATTCTTTCGTTCTATCACCGACACTCATTTCTTACGAGATTAGGAACCAGGCTGTTCCTTCTCCCGTGAGGCTAAATATGCAGGAGCCCGCAATGCAGCAACCGTATCTTTCTTCCCCTCCCGATGCTGGGGGCGTCCCGCAGCGTCCGGCGCAGGTTTCCAGTCAGCATGCTGATTCGCATATTCCGTGGCGCTCATCTGCTCCACTTACTGCCCCTGCTACAGCTTCTGTAGCGACTGTACCCGCCTCTGAGGACCCTGAGCGGACCTTTAGGGTTCCTCACCCGGTGTTGAGCGTTATCTCGTGGGTGATTGCGGCTGCGAGCGCTGCCTGGCTTATCATTCTGGCTGTTTCGTTGACGATGATTGTGGCGTCGGGTCTGAGCCATGATTCTGAGTTTGTGATGCTGACCTATGGTGTGTACATGGCGTGCGCGTTTGGGTTCTGCTGTTTTGGCACGTTTTTTGCTCTGCATTTTGGATTGGGGTCGAACGCTCATTGGCGTGATTCGATTCGCCACCCGCACCACCCGCACTAAAAAGGTTTATATCTGGGTGTAGTTTTTCGGCGTGTTTTTTTCGGGTATTTTCGGAATGCATTTCTTTTATTTAGACCCCGCGTTTAAAAAATAAATGAGGATTTTTTAATACATCCCAAAACGCTTCTCCCCTTTTCTACACGACTTGATACAAGAAGCCGCCCGGCGCATCCACAAACAGGATGCACCGGGCGGCTTACTTCTAAGCTAAAAGTCTGGGATAGGGCGCTGCGAGGCAGAACGTTCCGCCAGGGGGATTTCTTCAGAACAGTTTGCGTCATCTGTAAGGGCAGGAAAACTGACGAAAAACTCATAGACGGAGGATTCACGCTCTTGCTTTTGATCGTGCTCGTTATCAGCTTTTAACACCTTTAGCCCCTCCTTATGCCATTAGGTTAGTGCTCTGCGCATGTCAGACGAAGCATGCATAAGCACATTATATTTCGTTCATCCCTGGCATCTGCAACGTACGTACTCACAAAAGGAGCCGCCCGGCGCATCCACAACAGGATGCACCGGGCGGCTTCTTCACGGGCTCTCAGCTACAAAGCTACGTAGCCCAAATCGGGGATTACTCCCACGTGGGGATTACTCCCATTCGATGGTTCCCGGGGGCTTGGAGGTAACATCCAGCACCACTCGGTTAACGTCCTTGACCTCGTTCGTAATACGGTTCGAGATCTTAGCCAGCAGGTCGTACGGCAGGCGCGACCAGTCAGCGGTCATTGCGTCTTCCGAAGAGACCGGGCGCAGAACAATCGGGTGGCCGTAGGTACGGCCGTCACCCTGAACACCCACGGAGCGAACGCCAGCCAGCAGAACCACGGGGCACTGCCAGATGTGCTCGTCCTGACCTGCTGCGGTCAGCTCTTCACGCACGATAGCGTCAGCGGCACGCAGGGTCTCCAGGTTCTCACGGTTAACCTCGCCGACAATGCGGATGCCCAGGCCGGGGCCGGGGAAGGGCTGACGTGCCACGATCTTCTCGGGAACGCCGAGCTCACGACCGATAGCGCGAACCTCGTCCTTGAACAGGGTGCGCAGCGGCTCCACCAGTTCGAAGGTCAGGTCGTCGGGAAGGCCGCCAACGTTGTGGTGGCTCTTAATGTTTGCGGTGCCGTCGCCGCCGCCGGACTCGACAACGTCCGGGTACAGGGTGCCCTGAACCAGGAACTTGATGTCTGCGCCCTCTTCGCCAGCTTCGGCGATCAGCTTACGCTGTGCCTCTTCGAAGGAGCGGATGAACTCGCGGCCGATAGCCTTACGCTTCGCCTCAGGCTCGGTGACACCCTCGAGTGCGGAGAGGAAACGCTCCGACTCGTCAATGGTGATGACCTTAATGCCCATGGATGCTGCGTAGTCCTGCTCGACCTGTTCGCGCTCGCCTTCACGGAGCAGACCGTGGTCGATGAAGAAGCAGGTGAGCTGGTCTCCGACAGCCTTGTGCACGAGTGCAGCTGCCACGGAGGAGTCAACGCCGCCGGAGAGCGCGCAGATGACGCGGTCGCTACCGACCTGCTCGCGGATCTTTGCGACCTGCTCCTCAATAATGTTGTTGGTGGACCAGGTGGGCTTCAGGCCTGCCACATTGTAGAGGAAGTTCTCCAGGGCGACCTGGCCGTAGTCGGAGTGCTTCACCTCGGGGTGCCACTGCACGCCGCCGAGCTTACGGGACTCGTCCACGAATGCTGCCACGGATGCGCCGGGGGTCTTTGCCAGCACCTCGAAGCCTTCGGGGGCTTCGGTCACGGAGTCACCGTGAGACATCCACACGTTCTGGGTGGTGGGGGTGCCGGTGAGGAAGGAGGAGTTCTCAGCGCAGACCACAGCGTCGGTTGCGCCGTATTCGCGCAGACCGGTCTGGGCGACGGTGCCGCCGAGGGTCTGGGCCATCACCTGGAAGCCGTAGCAGATACCGAAGATCGGCACGCCAGCTTCGAAGAGGGCCTTGTCGCCCTTGGGTGCACCATCGGCGTAGACCGAGGAGGGGCCACCGGAGAGCACGATGGCTGCCGGGTTCTTGGCGAGCATCTTCTCGGTGCTCATGGAGTGGGGGACGATTTCGGAGTAGATGCCGGCTTCACGCACGCGACGAGCGATGAGCTGCGCATACTGTGCACCGTAATCTACCACCAGGACGGGACGCTCTTCGAGCTGGTCCAGGTTCACAGAGTTGGTCACGAAAATTACCTCAACGTGTTGGTACTAATCCGCGCACTTGCGCGGGGATATATCTATTTTACGCTATCGCGTTGTGGGGTTGAATGCCCGCGGCGCGGGAACTATTCCGCACTTTGCCGGTCATTCCACCGCATCAAGACAGCGATATAAGAAAGCACCGCCCGGCAACGGAGTTAACGTCTCCATAGCCAGGCGGTACATTATAAAAACAATTCTCTTCGTTTATCCCTTGAACTGAGACATATCAATACGCCGGTCGCAGAAGTCAGCCACCGCATCGCTGTGCGTAGCAATAATGGCACAGGCCCCGGCGTTCACCAGCTCCCGCAGAATATCAAGTACCTGCGCCTCGTTCTCGGCGTCCAGCGCGCCGGTCGGCTCATCTGCCAGAATCAGGGATGGCTGCTTCAACATAAGCCCAGCAAGCGCCACGCGCTGCTGCTCACCACCCGAGAGTTGGTAGATAAGAGACTTCTCTCGCCCAGACAAACCGACCCGGGCGAGGACGGACTCTAGCTCTTTGCGGCTCGGACGCTGCGAACGCGGCATAACCGCGAGCGGTCCGAGGACGTTCTTTTCAACACTCTCCCCTTCTACCAGGGCATAGTTCTGGAAGAGATATCCTAGACTATCACGGCGGAAATGACGGCGGGTTCGCGATGATGAGCCGCTCAACATTGTTCCTTGGAAGGTATATTCCCCTTCAGTAAAGTCGGTCAGGGTCCCTAGACAGTTAAGGAGAGTGGTCTTGCCACTTCCTGAGGCACCAGTTAGGGCTAGCATCTGTCCTGGAGCTACGGCAATATGGACATCAGCAAAAATAGGATGTCCTGCAATACGCACAGACCCCCCGCTTACGGCCAGCAGATTTTCTGTTTTTAAGATGGACGTCATCAGTACATTTCCTTTCGCGCATGATTGGCAACAGTAACTCGGTAGCCTCTGCCAAAGGCCCATAAACTCATACCAATCGACACAATAACAGTGGATGTGAAGAGTACCGTTGCCAGTACTGCAATAACAGATGCAGTCTCAGCCCCAGCATTGAGATACTGCTCGTGGGCCAAACTCGTTAGTTGGAGGACCCCATAGCTAATGACAAGAATCGTCAAAACCGCCTCCCCAATGAGAACCCCACGGAAAGTCCGGGTCGGATGCATACCGTAGGTAAAGGAACGAGCGATACGCTGCTGATGTTCTGCGCAGTACACACGTGCGTACTCCAGAAGGGTCACAAGACACAAAACGGAAAGGATGATGAGCGCATACAAGCTAATGCGTTGTTCGCTCTGCATCCTGCTTGTGAGACTAAAATATTTTTCGCTCACCGGCAGAATTTCACCTACGTAGCTTCGAGCTGCACTACCCTTCAGAGATTCAAGAGCTTTCTGCCGGTCCTTAATAAATGCCCCGTTCTGACTGAAGGCGGCAACGAGCATCTCCATTCTGTCAGTCAGCACAGTTTTCGGGACATACACAATGATGGGGTTCTGCACAAAGTAGTTCGCTTTAGTACCGTCACCATATGTATAGGACCTCGTTACAGACTCATATGCCCTCAACTCCGAAAGCTCAGCACGTGAAGCTTCTAAATTATTCGAGGAAGAAGAGCTATCAGCCGAGTCAAAAGTACTAGAAGCAAGGCGCCTTATATCATCAGTGTGCTTTTCCAATTCCTGGGGATAGTAGACGCTAAGACCACTACGACCTTCCAGGTCTTCAAGAGGAGGTAAACCTGCTGGCAGGGATTCAGGATTACTATCCAGGTATTCACGATTCACGTACAGAAAGGTACGACCCAAGCTCTGATCAGATTTCAGAGAGGCTGATTCATCCTTTCCGGCTCTATAAGCTTCAATCGATTCAGGGGATGTATAGACAGGGTTCTCCGCACTAGCGAGGATGACGTTATCAGATTCTACTTGTTCTTTACTCCAGCCCTGAAGGTTCTGGATGTCACTAGTCTTATACCGGAAACCATTAAAGGACACACTATATCCGTTACCCTGAAGCACCGCGGGGCGGGCTTGATTGAGTGCATGAACTTGCTGAGTCGTGTAAGCCAAAGTGATTAGAGTAGCAACAACAAGAATGAGCGCCAAAGAGCGGCACGCCCAGCTAGCCGCATAGGTAATACGCGTAGGTACCTTTCCTTTAAGGGCTTGTCCAATAGGTATAGCTACAGTAAGTGCACAAGCCACATAATGCAGCAGAAGCATAAGGCCCAACATCCAGCACAACAGGATAAGCTGAACTTTCAGCGTCAAAGCTGCAAAAGCCCACGAATTGTACAGGGCGAGGAATGTATAGAAAAGGGCATAGAGGCCCAGAATTCCACAAAGAATAGCAGGCCCCGACTCTAGCAGCTGTGCACCGTAGACACGGTTTAAGGATGCCCCATGCAGACGCAGGCGCGCGCTTTTTTTCGTCTGCCGGAATATGGCACCAATCAGAGCCGTACTAAGGGCTAGGCATGTTGCAATAAAGGCATACCCGCCTGAGGTTCCCATGTAGTACCCTGCAATACTTCGGAGATTGAGAACATCGTATTCCGTTGTATGCGCACCATTTTCACGCAGGGTAGCGAGTAGCTGGGCGCGTTGTTGCTCACTACCGCCATAAAGGTTGTAGAGACCTCGCGCTTCTGCAACCTTGCCCGGATTAAGCCTTTTGACCTCAACGCGGTCTTCAGGGGTATAGGAAGGGTATCCTGTTTGTTCCCACCCACGTACAGTATTTTCGGCACCACAGAATTCGAGTACGATACCGTGCCGAGTATCTGACACATCAAGGGTGCGACGAGCTATAGCGATACTGTTCTTCTCCGCTTCCTGACACATATCCTCTAGAAATTTGCGAGTATCTACGCCTTCGCTGATTGAAGGAATCTGGAGGTTACGGGTATGCCCAAGAGACATCTCCGAGTTGATACTCAGAAGCATGAAGAAAGGGAACACAATGGAGGCGAGGGCCGCCCATAGATAAACTGAGGTGAGGGCCGATACATACCGGCCAAATCGGAATCGGCACTTAAGCATGGGGATTCATTTCTGTCATATGGGCGGACCGCCTGATAGATTCACTCAGACGGCCCGCCAAATATTTTGTATATTAGCTTCCTGCATCATTTGCAGGGCCATATTGCTAATACGCTATAGAACATCCAACGCGCTCATCTCTAACAATGGTTGTTATAGTAAGCCTCGTTAGTGTGGTCCCAAGAATGACCAGACGAAGCCCTAGCAGTGGTAAAGGGCTTCTTACATCCGGAGTAAACCCAGTTACTTCCCCAAACGGTTGCACTATGCCGTGCTTCTTTGTGGTAATAACGAGACCACACACCCCAGATAGACGAACCATAGTCCCAAGTACCACCATGCACCTCAACAACAGTCGCCGCAGCCGGGACAGTTGCGGCAGGAACGGCAGTCAGGGCCGTCACGCTCAACGCGGCAGCAGCAAGAACCTTCTTAACAGGGGGAGCGAAGATACCCATTTCTAATCTCCTTCAATAGGTATATCCATATGGTATTGAACTTGCAGTTTTGCAGAAGTTCTTTCAAAGAATATAGACCTTAGCCATATCCTTATTAGATACACTACAGTGAAAATATAATCCCAGTCACTATAAAATGAGAAAGTTTCACAACATGGCATAAATTCCATTCTCCCAAAGACAGTGACTCAACCCCTACCTAAAAGAGCACGTCAAAACAATACCGCCCGGTAGTCGGAGGGATAAACCCACCAACCACCGGGCGGTGATTCATGAAGCTACATTAGCCGCGGTACGCGGGGACCACGGTCAGGTCCGCCTTCTGGAACTTCTTCAGGTCCAGGTAACCGCAGTTAGCCATTGCACGCTTGAGCGCACCGACAATGTTGCTGGTGCCGTTCACGTGGTGCGAAGGACCGTACAGGACTTCCTCCAGGGAGCCGACAACACCCAGCGGGGTGCGCACGCCGCGCGGGAAGTCCAGCGAGTGCGCCTCGTTACCCCAGTACAGGCCCTGGCCGGGAGCCTCGGATGCGCGAGCCAGCGGAGCGCCCAGCATGACAGCGTCAGCGCCCAGTGCGAGCGCCTTCACCATGTCACCGGAGCGGCCCAGGGAGCCGTCAGCGATCACGTGTACGTAGCGGCCGCCGGACTCGTCCAGGTAGTCGGAACGTGCCGCAGCCACGTCGGCGATAGCGGTTGCCATGGGTGCGGAGATGCCCAGGCCCTGGCGGGTGGTCTGTGCGGAACCGCCGCCGAAGCCCACCAGCACGCCGGCTGCGCCGGTACGCATCAGGTGCTTAGCCTGCGAGTAGCCAGCAACGCCACCAACGATGACCGGAACGTCGAGCTCGTAGATGAACTTCTTCAGGTTCAGCGGCTCGTGCGAGGTGGAAATGTGCTCAGCAGAGACGGACGCACCGCGGATGACGAACAGCTCAACGCCCGCCTTCACTACGGTCTCGTAGTGCTCCTGGGTGTTCTGCGGGCTCAGGGAGCCGGCAACAACCACGCCGGAGTCACGAATCTCTTCCAGGCGTGCAGTAATCAGCTCCGGCTTAATCGGCTCGGAGTAAATCTGCTGCATGCGGGTGGTTGCGGAGGCGGGGTCCGCCTCGGGCAGCTCAACAATCTCGTCGAGCAGCGGCTGCGGGTCCTCGTAGCGGGTCCACAGGCCCTCGAGGTTCAGCACGCCCAGGCCACCCAGCTTACCCAGTGCAATGGCGGTCGCCGGGGACATGACCGAGTCCATGGGCGCACCAATGATGGGGGTGTCGAACTTGAAGGCGTCAATCTGCCAGGAGGTGTCGACGTCGCGGCGGTCGCGGGTACGGCGGGTAGGCACCAGCGCCACATCGTCCAGGGAGTAGGTGGGGCGGGCGTTCTTGGAGAGGCCAATCTGAATTTCAGACATGGGGTGAATCCTTTCGAATTCGGTTTGAGGGGTGCCGCTGGGCGTTATTCGCGCCGATGCCCGCCCGATACCTGAACGGGTATAGGGCGGGCTCAACGGCGCATGGTGTGCACACCATGCGGCGAATCATCGTTGGTGAGGCGTTTTAGCGGCGGTAGTTCGGTGCCTCAACGGTCATCATGATGTCGTGCGGGTGCGATTCCTTCAGACCTGCGGGGGTGATGCGCACGAACTGACCCTTGTACTTGAGCTCCTCGATGGTGCGGGAACCGACGTAGAACATGGTCTGGCGCAGGCCGCCTTCGAGCTGGTGAATCACTGCGGAGAGCGGGCCGCGGAAGGGAACCTGACCCTCAATACCCTCGGGGATCAGCTTCTCTTCGCTGGAGACGTCAGCCTGGAAGTAGCGGTCCTTGGAGAAGGACTTGTGGCGGCCGCGGGTCTGCATTGCGCCCAGCGAACCCATGCCGCGGTATGCCTTGTACTGCTTACCGTTCATGAAGATCAGCTCACCGGGGGACTCGGTGGTACCGGCCAGCAGGGAGCCGAGCATCACGGAGTCAGCGCCTGCAACCAGTGCCTTGCCGATCTCGCCGGAGTGCTGCATACCGCCGTCAGCAATCAGCGGCACGCCTGCCGGGATTGCCGCCTTAGCGGACTCGTTGATAGCGGTCACCTGGGGAACGCCAACACCGGCGATGATGCGGGTGGTGCAGATGGAGCCGGGGCCAACGCCGACCTTCACGCCGTCAGCGCCGGCGTCGATGATTGCCTGTGCGCCCAGGCGGGTTGCAGCCTGGCCGCCGATGACGTCCACGTGTGCTGCGGCGGGGTCCTTCTTCAGGCGGGCGATCATGTCGAGCACGCCCTGGGAGTGGCCGTTTGCGGTGTCCACGAACAGTGCGTCAACGCCTGCCTCGACCAGGGTCATTGCGCGCTCGTAGCCGTCACCGAAGAAGCCGATAGCGGCGCCGGCACGCAGGCGGCCGTCCTCATCCTTGGTGGCCTTGGGGTACTGCTCGGTCTTGACGAAGTCCTTCAGGGTGATCAGACCGGCGAGCTTACCTGCGTCGTCGACCAGGGGCAGACGCTCAATCTTGTTGTGGGACAGCAGTGCGAACGCCTCGTCCTTGGTGACGCTGGGGTGCGCGGTGACCAGCGGCATGGGAGTCATGATGTCGCGAACGCGGATGCCATCGTAGTCGGAGCGGGAGATGTAGCGGATATCGCGGTTGGTGATGATGCCTTCCAGCACGCCCTCTTCGCTGACGACAGGCAGACCGGAAACCTTGTAGTAGCCGCAGACCTCATCGTACTCGGCGATGGTTGCGTCAGCGCCAATGGTGACGGGGTTGATAATCATGCCTGACTCGGAGCGCTTCACGCGGTCAACGTGTGCAGCCTGATCCTCAATAGAGAGGTTGCGGTGGATAACGCCCATACCGCCCAGACGTGCCATAGCAATTGCCATCGCCGAATCGGTCACGGTGTCCATTGCCGCGGAGATAATGGGGGTGTTCAGGGTGATGCGCTTGGACAGGCGGGTGGAGGTGTCCGCATCGGAGGGGATAACGTCAGTGTTGCCGGGCAGCAGCAGAACGTCATCGTAGGTCAGGCCGGTGAAGCCGAAGGGATCCTCGGACAGAGCGGTGGGAATGGTCATTGTCTACCTTTCGGATGCTGGCTTCATCGGTGAGAAGCTCAGCCTATACGTTGCGTATGTCAAGATGCGGTACGACCCGTCTGCTCGCACCCCACAAGGTGATTCGAGCGCAAACGGGAACAGCTTACCTTCTATAGTAAACCGCTAAAGGTTTCTTTGCTGAGAAGCACTCATAGCAAGCACCCCTCAGCGGGAGGCAGCCGGCAGGTTCTAGCACCCCACGAACGCGAGCGCATCCGAGCCTACCGACAGCGAGTGCCCGGTACCGCCTCCATGGTGGAGGGGGCGGCACCGGGCACACACACTATTTAGTCTTCTTCAGTTTCTTCGGGCTTCTCAACCACCAGGGTCTCGGTGGTCAGCACCAGAGCCGCGATGGAGGAAGCGTTCTGCAGAGCCGAACGAGTCACCTTCACCGGGTCGATCACGCCGGCTTCGATGAGGTCCACGTACTCGCCGGTCTTGGCGTTGAAGCCGTGACCCACGGGCAGCTCGGAGACCTTGGAGACGATGACGTAGCCGTCCTCGCCAGCGTTCTCAGCGATCCAGCGCAGCGGCTGAACCAGGGCGCGGCGAACAATCTGTACGCCCACGTTGGCGTCGTGGTTGCCCAGGTCCATGCCGTCCAGTGCCTTCAGCGCGTGAACCAGTGCGGAACCGCCACCGGATACAATGCCTTCTTCCAGAGCTGCGCGGGTGGAGGACACAGCGTCCTCGATGCGGTGCTTGCGTTCCTTCGCCTCAACCTCGGTTGCGGCACCAACCTTGATAACGCCCACGCCGCCAGCAAGCTTAGCCAGGCGCTCCTTGAGCTTCTCGCGGTCCCATTCGGAATCCACGCGCTCAATTTCGCGGCGCAGCTGCTGCACGCGGTCCTCGATTGCCTCGGGGTCGCCGCCGCCGTCCACGATGGTGGTGTGGGACTTGGTCACGGTCACGCGGCGTGCCGAGCCCAGGTGCTCCAGGGTGACCTGCGGCAGGTCGATGCCGAGCTCGCCGGTCACGACGGTGCCGCCGGTCAGAATTGCCAGGTCCTGCATGATTGCCTTACGGCGGTCACCGAAACCGGGAGCCTTCAGAGCGACCACGTTGATGGTGCCGCGCAACTTGTTCACGACCAGTGCAGAGAGCGCCTCACCGTCAACGTCTTCTGCGATGATGGTCAACGGCTTCTTCGCCTGAACAATCTTCTCGAGCACGGGCATGATTTCTGCAATGGTAGAAATCTTGCCCTGGTAGAGCAGCACGAGGCTGTTCTCCAGCACTGCTTCGCCGCGCTCAGCGTCGGTCACGAAGGAGGGCGAGAGGTAGCCCTTGTCGAACTGCATACCTTCGGTGATGTCCAGCTCAATTTCGGTGGAGGAGCCGTCTTCGATGGTGATGACGCCGTCCTGGCCGACCTTCTCGAAGGCGCGAGCCAGCAGCTCACCAATCTGCTCGGACTGCGCGGAGATAGCGGCAACGTGCGCCACCTCGGGGCCCTGCACGGGGCGTGCGTTCTCGAGCAGGCGTGCGGAGACAGCCTCCACGGCAGCCTCAATGCCGCGCTTGACGTCGGCGGGTGCTGCACCGCTGGTGACGTTGCGCAGGCCCTCGTTGACCAGTGCCTGTGCGAGCACGGTTGCGGTGGTGGTACCGTCACCGGCTACGTCGTTGGTCTTGGTGGCGACTTCCTTCGCCAGCTGGGCGCCCAGGTTCTCGTACGGGTCGTCCAGTTCAATTTCGCGGGCGATGGACACGCCGTCGTTGGTGATGACGGGTGCACCCCACTGCTTGTCGAGCACAACATTGCGCCCGCGCGGGCCGAGGGTTACCTTGACCGCGTTTGCCAGCTTATCGACGCCAGCCTGCAGGGACTTGCGGGCGGCATCGTTGAATTCAAGCTGCTTAGCCATGTGTTCGCTACTCCTAGTGCGTCACAGAAAGGAAAAATTCTGAGGGGGCAGATGATAGCTCATGCGCCGTACCGGATGAGCGGTACGGCGCATGAGCATCTGAAAGTATTAGTCGACGATTGCCAGAACGTCGCGTGCGGAGAGAATCAGGTACTCTTCGCCCTGGTACTTGACCTCGGTGCCACCGTAGCGGGAGAACACGACAACGTCGCCTTCCTTGATGTCTACGGGGATGCGGTTGCCCTTCTCATCCACGCGGCCCGGACCAACGGCGACAACGCGTGCTTCCTGCGGCTTTTCCTTCGCAGTTTCGGGGATAACCAGACCGGATGCGGTGGTCTGCTCAGCCTGTTCGATCTTGATAACGACGCGGTCTTCCAGCGGCTTGATAGCCATAATCGGTTCCTCCGGGTTGTGGATTTACGTTTGATGCGAGACAGCGGCGCAGTGGCGCGCCCGATGACTGTCTCGAGTGCTACCTCAACTCTAGTTTCACCTGTGCTTTCGGTCAAGAAAAGCGCCCCTCTGCCGGGGTGTTTCACCGCAAGGCGAACGCTGAGCAAAAAGCTGGGCAAATCGGGCTCCTCACCTCTCAAAACCGGCACCCCGTAAAATGAGGAGCATGCCTACATCCCCTTTTACTCCCGCCGCTGAGCTTCCGTTCAGCGCCGAAGCGCTCGCGGCAGCCGACGAGCTCTACCCGCTGGGCTCGGATACGCTCAGCGCCGTTACCTCTTTGCGTTCGCGCGGTTTCAGCCCCGAGGAGTCTGCACAGATTATTTCGCTGGCGCAGGCTCGTACCCGTGCGCGCGCCAAGTTCGGCGAGCGCGCCCGCACGCTCATGCTGACTCAGGAGGCTGCGGAGCAGGCGACCCGCCCGGTGATTGCGCATTATCGCGCTCAGCGTCTGCGCCCTGTTGCCGGCACGGTGGCTGATTTGGGGTGCGGTATCGCCTCGGATTCTGCCGTATATGCGGCGGATCGCGGTGCCGTGGTTGCGGTGGAGTTGGACCCGCTGACCGCTTCTTTTGCGGCGAAGAACCTTGAGTTCTGCCCGCAGGCGCGCGTGTATTCGGGGGATGTGACCGATTATGTGCACGGTGAACTTCTGGACGCTTCCGGTGAGCCGGTGGGCATTGTGTGGATGGACCCGGCACGCCGCGAGTTGCGCGGTGCGAAGAAGGCTCAGACGGAGCGTCTTTTTGATCCGGAGGCGTTCTCTCCCCCGTTCTCGTTCGTGCTGAATCTGGCGCGCACTGGCGTACCGATGGGCGTGAAGTTGGGTCCCGGTTTTCCGCATGAGGGCATCCCCTCGCCCGAAGATATTGCGTCGGAGGCAAACCCCAACCCGCGCGTTGAGGCGGAGTGGATCCAGTCGGAGGGGTCCCTCGCCGAGTTGGTGCTCTGGTTTAACGCACTGGCTCAGGAGGGGGTGGCTCGCACGGCAACCTCGGTGCGTGAGCTGCCCGCTGAAGAAGCCTGTCTCGGTGAAAGCTCCAACGAAAGCTCCACCGAAGACTCCAACAAAACCAGCGCCCTACTACCTCCCTATAAGGCGGTGAGCTTCCGCAGCTCCCTGACGGCGGAAGAGGCGGAGCAGAGCGTTGACGTTCCGGCATCCTTGCCACAGCCGGGTGAATACCTGTTGGAGCCCGCCCCGGCAATTGTGCGCTCGCATCTGGTCGCTGAGTTTGCGCAGAGTATTGGCGCGCATCTGCTGGATGAGCACCTGGCGTACCTATGTTCTGCCGAGCCGGTGGAGCATCCGCTGGTTGCCTGCTACGAGGTGCTGGAGGAGATTCCCCTGCAGGAGAAGCAGCTGAAGCGTTGGGTGCGTGAGCAGGGCTTTACGGCGCTGACGATTAAGAAGCGTGGCGTGGATATTGTTCCGGAGCAATTGCGTGCGCGTCTGCTGGGTTCTGCGGGTTCTAAGCCTTCCAAAAAGAAACAGAAAAAGAATGCTAATTCTTCTTCGGGTGCACAGGAGCCTACCTACCGTCCGGCAACGCTGGTCTTTACCCGCATCGGTTCGGGCAGGGATTCACGCCGCGTCGGCTGGCACGTGCGCCCGCTCTAACCTCACCACCCCTAACTACCCATCCCTGACTGCCCAGTGCTGACGACCCAGCCCCGAGGACGGGTTACCGTTCGTGACGATTCATGACGTTTCCGTTCCGGATTCTGCACTCGACAGGGCACCGGGCACCGCAAGACCGTACACTAGATACTGTGCCTGATAAAGACACTGTGCCCGATCAAAGATACGCGGCCTAGTAGAGGCACTCCCCAAGGATCCGGCTCTCACCAGTTAGCGCACAGCCGGGCAGAGCCCACCGATAATAACTTCCATAGTCGGCACCATGCACGACCCTATTTCCAGACGCAGGAAAGGCAATATGATCGACTTTGCTACCTCCCCGCAGTCCACTCTCGGCGTGGAATGGGAGATTGCGCTCATCGACCGTGAAAGCGGCGCACTGACCCAGCGCGCCAGCGAGGTGCTATCCATCCTGCGCGAGCGCCGCCCCGAGCTGCTCGAACCCGCCTCCGACCGGGCGCATATGACCGGCGAGTTCCTGGAGAACACCGTCGAGGTGGTGACCGGCATCTGCCGCACCGTCGCTGAGGCGTGCCGTCAGCTGCAGGATTTGACGGATACCCTGCGCGACATCACCGATGAGCTCGGCATTGAGTTCTACCCCGCCGGCACTCACCCCTTCTCCCACTGGGCTGACCAGCCGGTTGTGGCGAAGGAACGCTACCAGCGTGTGGTTGAGCGCGCCCAGTATTGGGGCCGCCACATGGTCATTTACGGTGTGCACGTGCACGTGGGTGTTGATTCCCGCGATAAGGTTCTGCCGCTTATTGACGCGCTGACCAACTACGGGCCGCACCTGCTGGCGCTTTCGTGCTCTTCCCCCTACTGGGACGGAATCGATACCGGTTACGCTTCGCACCGCACCCAGCTTTACCAGCAGCTGCCCACGAACGGTCTGCCCTTCCACTTTGACACCTGGGAGCAGTACAGCGAGTACCTGGAATCACTCGTGGCGACCGACGTGATCAACGACCCGAGCGAGGACCGTTGGGATGTTCGCCCGGTTCCGCGTTACGGCACCATTGAAATGCGCTATTGCGATGGCCTCGCGTCCCTGCCGGATGTTGCGGCAATCGTGGCGTTCACGCAGTGCCTGGTGGAGTACTTCTCCCGCCAGATTGAGGCGGGTGAAAGCGTTGAGGTGCTCGCCCCCTGGCACGCGCAGGAGAATAAGTGGCGCGTTGCCCGCTACGGCCTGGAGGCTAAGATCGTGGTCTCTAACGAGCCGGTGCAGCGTACCCTGCGTGAAGATTTTGAGCTGCTTCTGCCCAAGCTGGAGCCGGTGGCACGCGACCTTGACTGCGAGGTAGAGCTGGCGCAAGTACGCCGCATCCTCGCCGAGGGTACGGGTGCGGATCGTCAGCGTGCGGTCTTTGAGAAGACCGGCTCTCTGCGTGAGGTGGCGCTGGATGTTGCCGCGCAGTCTCGTGCGCGAGCGCTGCATTAGAGCCGCCCCCCCCCGCAGCTAAAATTTGAATACAGAAAATGCCTCGGCGCAGTCCTTTGGGAGACTGTGCCGAGGCATTTCTATAAGCATTTTCAAGGCGAGCCGCATCAACGGGCGCGCGCTAATAATCCCTGCGGAAGTAGCTATTTCAGAGGTAGCCCGTTTAGAAACAGACCGTGGTCACCGGCAGCGAGGAGTCCGTCGTGAAGTCCACACCCGAGGGCTCACGACCGGCAGCGACCAGGCGGGCACCCAGCGCCGCAACCATCGCGCCGTTATCGGTGCACAGGGTGAACTTCGGGATAATCAGGCGCACCCCCTCGGAGGCGCATCGGGCGGCAAGCAGCTCACGCAGGCGCGAGTTAGCCGCCACGCCACCGCCGAGCAGCAGGGTCTTCATGCCCTGCTCGCGGCAGGCAAGCATCGCCTTCTTGGTGATGACGTCCACGACCGCCTCTTGGAAGGACGCGGCAATATCGGCAACCGGGACCTCTTCACCGGCTGCTTCAAAGCTTTCAATCACGCGCGCCACGGCGGTCTTCAGGCCGGAGAAGGAGAAATCGTAGCGGTGCGCACCGGGTTCCTCGGCGGTGCCCATGAACTTGCGGTTCGACAGGCCGCGCGGGAACACGAAGGCGTTGCGGTTACCCTCGGCGGCGGCGCGGTCAATCGCGGGGCCGCCCGGGTAGTCCAGGCCGAGCAGTCGGGCGACCTTGTCGTAGGCCTCGCCTGCTGCATCGTCGAGGGTCGCGCCGAGCAGGCGCACATCGGAGGTAATGTCGCGCACCTGCAGGATTTCGGTGTGACCGCCAGAGACCAGTAGCGCACCCAGACCACCGGAACCGGCATTCGCCAGCAGGTCGGAGCCGTCTTCGGTGCCGTTGTCCTCCAGCAGACCAACGCCAACGTGGGCGACCAGGTGGTTAATGCCGTAGAGGGGCTTGCCGGTGGCAATGGCGAGCGCCTTCGCCGCGGAGACACCCACCATGAGTGCGCCCGCCAGGCCGGGGCCAGCGGTGACGGCGATAGCGTCCACCTGATCGAGGGTGATGTCCGCTTCGGCGAGTGCCGCCTTGAGGGCGGGGATCATGGCGTCCAGGTGAGCGCGGGAGGCGATTTCGGGGATCACGCCGCCGAAGCGCACGTGCTCTTCCATGGAGGAGGAGATGGTGTTGCTGAGCAGCTGTGCACCGCGCACAATGCCGATACCGGTCTCATCGCAGGAGGATTCGATGCCCAGAACGAGGGGTTCGCGAGTGCTCATAGTCTATCTTTCTGTTGCGCTGTCTGCGCGTAGTGCTTCTAGTTGCAGTGATGTAAGGATGCTGTTGCGTAGGAATGCCGCGGCATAGAGGGCGAGTGTAGAGGGCGGCGGATGCTCGCCCCTATCGCGGGGATTGCCGTTTAGCCCAACGGAGTATTTAGAACGTGCATTCCATAATGATGGCGTCGGTTCCGTCATCGTAGTAGCCGCGGCGTACGTGAATCGCACGGTAGCCGTTGCGTTCGTAGAGACGCTGGGCGCGCGGGTTGTCGGCACGCACCTCCAGCAGGATGCGCTCGGCACCCAGCTCACGGGCACGCTCGTGCATCTGCTCAAGCATGGCGCGACCGAAGCCGTGGCCCTCGTACTCGGGGAGCACGCCGATGGTTTGAACGTCGGCGGTGTCGGCTACGACCATGGTTCCGCAGTAGCCGATAGCGCGCCAGCCGCCTTCGTTATCTTCCGAACCTTCTGCGGGCAGTTCCAGCATGTAGTAGGTGCGGGTCGGGTGGGTCAGTTCCTCAAGGAACATGTCGATGTGCCAGGCGTCGGCGGGGAACAGGGTGGTTTCCATGCGGTGCATAGCCTGCACGTCCGCGAGTTCGGCAACGCGCAGGCGAGCGCCCAGAGCTAGGTCGTCTCGCACGATATTTTCAGAGTTTTCAGCAGCGCTCATTTAGCTTTCCTTCTGCGCGACAGTCTGTGCAGTGGCCTGACCGGCAGCCTGTGCCGCCTGCTTCTGCTGGCGGGCGAGCATTGCGGCGGGGACCTTCGCGTCCGAGTCGCGCAGGTACTGGGCGGAGGTGTCCTCGCTCAGGTTCTCTACGCCCAGGCGTGCCGCGGCGGCGACCAGGTACTCGGCGTGCGGGTGCACCTCGCGGGCAGAATCGACAATGGTCCAGCCGTGCTCTTCGAGGGTCTCGGAGTACAGGCCGGCACCGTAACCGTAGGCGTAGGAGGGGCCTTCACCGGGCAGAATTTCGGAGGCGGGGCATACGTTCGGGCCGTCCACCAGGGTGTAGCCGTCGGTCTCCACGCGGTAGCGTGCTGAGTAGACTTCGCGGCGGCGCGCGTCGGAGAGTACGAGCAGCTCGGCACCTTCTGCGGGCTCAAAACCTTCAGCAGAAGCGAACGCTCGTTCTGCATTCTCTTCCCCGGCAGTACCCTCAGCACTTTCCCCGGCAACCACGCCAGACACAGCACGCTCAGCCAGCGCGGTCAGGCTCATCATGCCGTACACCGGCACCGACCAGGCAAAACCCAGAGCGCGCGCAGTAACGATACCGGCGCGAAGGCCCGTAAAAGGTCCCGGACCGGTACCGGTCAGAATTGCATCCAAATCTTCGCCGCGCACGCCAGCGTCCTGCAGGGCCGCCTGCGCGTAGGGACCCATCACCTCGGCGTGGGAGCGGGTATCTTCACTCTCGTAGCGGGCGAGGATTTCGAAGGACGCACCGGCTTCGGAGCCGTGCACACGGGCGAGCGCCACAGATGCGGTGGCGGATGAATCAAGGGCAAGTACTAGCACCCTATCATTCTAACGCGCGGGCTCTAGGCGCTCTGCAGGGCCTCTTTCAGAGCGTCAAAAGCGTGCTCCCAGCGAGGGCCGAAGGCGCGCACCCGCAGCAGGCGAGGCTCGGGGGTGTCCGCATCCTCGTCGCTTTCGTCCTCGTCTTCATCGTCCCAGCTGAACTCTTCGGCACCCGAGTAGGCGAAGCGTGCATCCGCGCCGGTCAGACGGGTGAAGTCCAGCTCCAGGCGGGAATCGCTCAGGTGCTCAGCCTTATCGCGACCCCACTCGATGACGGTCACCGAGCGCGGCAGGGAGAACTCCAGATCCAGGTCGTCGAGCTCTTCGGCGCTGGAGAGGCGGTAGGCGTCCACGTGCACCAGGTCGGGGCCGCCGGGGCGGGGGCCGTCCGGCAGGTTCGGGTGCACGCGCGAGAGCACGAAGGTCGGTGAGATAACGCCTTCACGCACGCCCAGGCCTTCACCCAGGGAGCGGGTGAACGTGGTCTTACCCGCGCCGAGCTCGCCCGAGAGCAACAGTACGTCCCCGGCGTTCAGGTGCTGCGCCAGGGTGAGCGCCAGGCGGCGGGTATGGTCGGGGCCGGTCACATCCAGGTCGAGTGCGGCTGAAATGTACTCAGCGCTCATTAGTCCTCCTGCTCCTGCCCGGTACCCCACAGCTCGTTCAGCTCAGCTTCAACCCAGGAGCCGCCAACGTAGAGGCGCTCCACGCGGGACGAAATGCGGGTCACGATTTCGTAGTTAATGGTCTGTGCGGCATCCGCCCACTCTTCCACAGGCGGGTTCTCACCGGGACCAAAAAGGATGGCGGGCGCACCCAGGTACCCCAGGGCAGGGTCACTCAGGCCGGGTTCGCCCAGGTCAACGACCATCTGGTCCATGGCGATGCGGCCGACCACGCGGTAGGTCTTGCCTTCCGCGTTGTTAGGCCCGGAGCCGTTCTCCGCGTTCTGCGCGCCCGGGTAGATGCGCACCGGCGCGTTCTCCGCAATACGCGGCACGCCGTCAGCGTAGCCGAGCGGCACCAGCGCCAGGGTGGTTGCCTTGGGAGTGTGATAGCGCAGACCGTAGGAAACGCCCTGACCTGCAGGAACTTCCTTCACGGCGGCAATGTAGCTGCTCACCGTCATGACGGGCTTCAACCACAGGTCCTCAGCGGTGACCTCCGGCAGCGGGGAAAGACCGTACAGAGCAAGGCCGCAACGCACACCGTCACCGAGCAGACGCTCCTCCGTATCCCAGCCCTCCAGGGAGGCGGTCAGGGTCGCCGGCGAGTTCGCCAGGTGCACAATCTTCGGGTCCAGGCCAGCTTCGCGTGCCTGAGCCACAAAAGTATCCAGGGTGTCGAGCTGTTGGGCAGTCTCAGCGCGGGTCGGCTCATCCGCAACCGCCAGGTGGCTGAAAATACCCTCAACCGTAATCAGACCGGCATCCTCCAGGAAGGCGGCGCGAGCCACCAGCGCAGGCCAATCCGCCGCGGTGGCGCCGTTACGACCCAGACCGGTATCAGCCTTCAGATGCACGATAGCGCGCTCGCCGGTGCGTTCAGCGGCGGCGGCAACCGCCTCCAAGTCCCAACCGGAAACACCCAGCCGGATCTTCTCCTGTAGCGCCGCATCAAAGTCGGTAGAGGGGGTGTGCAACCACGCCATGAGCGGCGCATCAATACCGTCGGCACGCAGTTCCAGCGCCTCGTTCACGTGCACCACACCCAGCAGGTCGGCACCAGCGGCAATAGCCGAACGTGCCACCGGGTACGCGCCGTGACCGTACGCATCCGCCTTAATCACTGCGATGAGCACGCGGTCACCAATGAGTTCCTTGAGTCGGCGCACGTTGTGCTCCAGCGCGTCAAGATCAATCGTGGCGCTACGTTCCACCTGGCCGGGAGTGCAGGGCGGGCAGTAAAGCGGTTCGGCAGGCTGCTGAGGGTGAGTCATGGTCCTTCGTTTCTGACGGGCGGGTACTACAGGCTGTACTTGAGCAGCCTCTCTTCTAGTAAATTCTAGACCTCCCGCTGTGCGAAAGTCCTGTCGCGCTACACTAGGTCAGGTACCCCTTTAGAGAGGAAAGCATCGATGAGCACTCTGCCGCCGGTTCGGACGGTTCACGTGTATTCCATGCACACCGACCCCTTTGCACAGCCCGGTAGCGGAGATGCAGGCGGCATGAACGTCTATATTGCCCGGTCGGTGCAAGCCATGCTGGAGCTGGATCCCGAGCTGCGGGTTGAGGTTTTCACCCTGGATCGCGGTGAGGCACTCCCCGCCGATTCACCGTTCCGTCAGCCTCCTCAGCCCGGCGAGCGCCTTGTGCGCCATAGCCTTGACCTTCCTTCCGCTCGTGGTCTTTCGAAGAACGAGTTGGCTGCGGTCACCGATGATTTTGCGCGGGCGTGCGTGGAGCAGGCGCTGTACACCCCGGATATTATTCACGCCCACTATTGGCTGTCGGGGCAGGCGGCGGCTCGCGCATCCGAGCTGTGGTCAGCTAAGGGCGTTGGCTTCCCCGTTCCTGTTCTCTTTACTCCGCATACGACGGCTGCCGCTAAGGATGCGCGCCGAGGCGAGGGCGAGGCGCCCGAACCGCAGGAACGCTACCGCGCCGAACGTCTGATGAGTAGCTCCGCGAGCCGGGTGATTGTGAATACTCCCTTGGAGGCGCAGCAGATGGGCGAGTACTACGGCACGGACGGGCAGAAGCTTGCCATTATCCCGCCGGGTGTCGACACTTCGATTTTCCATACGATTCCGGGCGTGCATCCGCTCAATGACACCTCGGAGACGCGTTGCCGCATTGTTTTTGCTGGCAGGCCCCAGCCGCTGAAGGGCCCGCATCTGCTGGTGGAGGCGCTCGCGCTGCTCCCGGATGATTTGCAGGTGGATATAGATATTATTGGTCGTTCCGATTCGGATTATGAGCGCCGCCTCCTGGAGCGCGCGGAGCAGCTGGGCGTGGCAGATCGGGTGCATTTGAAGGCCCCAGTTCCGGCGTCTGAGTTGGCGAATATTTTCCGCGCCGCCGATATTGTGGCTTCCCCCTCGTCCTCTGAGACGTTCGGTCTGGTGGCGTTGGAGGCGCAGGCGTGCGGCGCGGCGGTGCTTGCTACGGATGCTGACGGTTTGCGCTATGCGGTGGAGAACCATCGTACGGGTCTGCTGGTGGCGCCTCGTACCCCGGAGCGTTGGGCGGCGGCTATTGAGCGTCTAGTGCGTGCCCCGTATTTACGTCATTCGTTGGGCGCGAACGCCGCGGCGCGTGCCCGCACGATGGGTTGGGATCAGACTGCGCGTAGGACCCTTGAAGCTTATGCCGAGGTACGTCAGGGTATCTCGCAGTAATTTATTTTTCACGTTGTGAGGAGTTTTAATGTCTTTCTCCATGAGCCGCGATGAGTTCGCCGCATACCTGGATTCGGTGCGCATTACCGGCGAGGTGGCAACCCCCCGCGAGAATAACCTGGACCATATTCAGGGTTTCCTGGATGGTAATGAGCACCTTGAGTTTGGTGTGCAGTGGACCCGCGAATGGGATTACGATTCGGTGTTTGAGGTGATGGTCCGCCGCGCGGGTCTGAACCCGGACCGTTCGCATACTCACGGTCAGGACACTATTGGTGCTGAGCAGTGCATCAGCGCGCTGGAGGAGTACGCCCGCATCTTCGGCGAGGCGGTGCGTGCCGGTTCCCGCATCCTGTTTGCGACCGGTCACCCAGCGGGCCTGTTCCCCATCTACGCGGTAATGGCTGCAGCGGCGAAGGCTGCCGGTGCTGAGGTTCTTCAGATTGAGGAGGGCGAGCGCTTCCTGGATGGCGACGTCCGCCAGATTATGGATGTCGTGATGTTTGAGCAGTACGGCAACCTGCAGCATACACATTTCCCCGGTCCGATGCGCATCGCTTTGGATCAGCTGGAGGCGCGCGGCGTGACCCCGGATCTGGTGGTTTCGGATCACGGTATGGGTGGTTATGCGGCGTCTACTCGTAAGCTGCTGACGATTGGCATTGCGGATTGTAATGATCCCGGTCTGTTTGTTGCGGCTGAGCAGGGAGATTTGCCGGTGTGTGTGCCGATGGACGATAACGTTCCGCCGCGTCGCTATGAACCGATGATTGATTTTATTTTGAATCGTGCGGGGCTTGAGCGCCCTTAATGTCCCTTTTACGCCGTGTGCGTAGGGCTTGTTATTGAGACTCCGGGATTTGTCTTTTTATATGCCGGTTATTGTTTTTCTGCAGATGCGTGAAACATACCGGTAATTTTGGGAGTTTCTTAGCTCCACTAGGCATTCTTCCCGGAGGCTCTTATTCTCTTATTTTTCTGTGATTGATTTCATCACACCGGAGCGACTTTGCCTCTTCATTCTTCGAGACGGAAGACCCCCGACCCCGTAGAATAGTTTACGGAACACGTTTATGCGCTCAGCAAGCTCATATAGCGTTCCACTAGGCGTCTTACCAGCGCCTTTGCCGTAGTCTCTGCCATTATTCACTCAGTAAGATTAAGGGTTCACTCATTCATCAGGACAAAGACTAGGACACGTCTCCCTTACACCGATAATTAGGGGTAAATGTGCCTATTCGCCGCTCTCAGTCCGCAATACAGGACAAATTTCCGGGGAAGATTACACCGTTGAAAGTACAAGATCGTCTTAAAAAAATGTGGGGTTCAGACTTCGTTATCAGGCGAAGCTGGCATCCCAAGGTTCAGCGTGCCCTTTACTTTGGCGATTTTTTCGCCATTGCTATTGCGGTTGTCGCTGCGCATCTAATTCGCTTCGGGTGGGAGAATGCTGACCTGCCCTATGTGAACGTTTGGCCTATTAATGTTCTCGATGGCCGCGTACCCGCGATGGACTATATCTTCTTGGGTATTGGCCTGACCGTTGGCTGGTGGTTTATTCTCCAGGTGAATGGCTCCCGTAGCCTGCGCATTATGGGTTTCGGCACTGAGGAGTACCGCCTCATTACTCGCGGCAGTACTTATTTCTTCTGTCTGCTGATTATTGTGGCGTTCTTCCTCAAGGTTGACGTCACCCGCATGTACCTGCTGATTGCTTACCCGCTGGGTCTGTTCTTCCTGTTGATGGAGCGTTGGGTTATTCGTCAGGGCCTGGTGCGTTCGCGTACTCGCGGTCGCGCGCTGACTCGCGTCATGATTATTTCTGATGTGACGACCGGTCAGCACCTGTATAAGAACTTGAAGGATGTGGTTGCTTCCGGCCTGTCCCCCGCTGCGTTCTACCTGCCCGGTTTCACTCCCGGTACTACTGTTGCTGGTGCGCCGATTCCGGTGCTTGGTTACAGCACTTCTCCGGCTGACATTATGGAAGCTATCCGCGAGAACGATATTCACATGGTCGCTGTTACGAATGGCCACCACTTGAGCCCGGATCAGGTTCGTCTGCTGGGTTGGAAGCTGGCGGATGCGCATATTTCGCTGATTATGGCTCCGGCTACGACCGATATTGCTGGTCCGCGTATGCACATGCAGCCGCTGAACGGTCTGCCGCTGGTGCACGTGTCGACTCCGCGTATTACCGGTCTGTCGGCGTTCTTCAAGCGCGCCGTGGACGTTGTGTCCTCGGGTCTGGGTTTGATTCTGCTCTCTCCGCTGTTCCTGGTGGTTGCTCTGCTGGTTAAGCGTGATGGCGGCCCGGTCTTCTTCCTTCAGAACCGTGTGGGTCTGAACGGTGAGCTTTTCAAGATGGTGAAGTTCCGTTCGATGCGTACTGATGCTGAAGAGGTTAAGAAGCGCCTCATGGAGCAGAACGAGGGTAACGGCGTGCTCTTCAAGATGAAGGACGACCCGCGTATTACCCCCATCGGTAAGTTCATCCGTAAGTACTCGATTGATGAGCTGCCTCAGCTGTGGAACGTGTTCATTGGCGATATGTCGCTGGTGGGTCCGCGTCCTCCGCTGGTTGAGGAAGTTGAGCAGTACGAAGATATTGCGTACCGCCGCCTTCTGGTGAAGCCGGGTATTACCGGCCTGTGGCAGGTTTCGGGTCGCAGTGACCTCTCTTGGGAGGAGTCGGTTCGTCTGGATCTCTACTATGTTGAGAACTGGTCGCTTACCGGTGACTTCATTATTCTTCTGCGTACTGTCCGTGCGGTTTTCGCTAAGGAAGGCGCGTACTAAGAAAGATGGTGGGAGTTTCTCCCGCCGATGCGTATGCCGGTTTTTAGTGATGCTGTCCCGGCACAGGCAGCTCGGTATCGTGCATTGATGTAAACGCGTTGAAGGGGCGTGAATCCATTTCCGATGGATTCACGCCCCTTCTGCATACCCAGGGTGTCTGGGGGCTTTTCTCTTCGTCTTGAGACGAGTGTCAGAGCTTCAGTGTGCTAGCTTTGTTCCCGCTCCCCTATTCTGCGATGAGTCGGGCGATAACTTCGGGGAGCATCTCTGCGACGCGGGTTGCGGGCGCCGGGCCGGGCAGTGCGTCCTTGACGCTTCCGGTGGCGCTGGCGCGTGCGGCTTCGCCGTGCAGGTAGACGGCGAGCGCACCGATGGAGGCGAAGGTGCAGCCTTCCAGCGCTTCTCCGCGAGCATCGAAGGCTGCTACGGTCTGGGCGAGCAGTGCTCCGTAGATGCCGGTGAGGGTGTCTCCGCTGCCTGCGGTGGCGAGCCAGGGGCTTCCGCCAGCAACGCTGTAGGTGGCGCCGTTGGGTGCTGCAATGAGCGTGTAGCCGCCCTTGAGCATGACGGTGGCGCCGGAGAGTTCGGAGGCGGCACGCACCCAACGGAAGGGCTCTGCGTCGATGTCCTTGCGGCTGGGTACGATGGCGTCGCCCAGGTGCTTTGTCCAGACTTCGGGGGCGAGCTCGTGCACGATGCGCAGGAAACGTTCGAGCTCTGCCGCGTGCGGGGTGAGAATCTTGTGGGAGCCGAGCTGCTTACCGGTTGCCATGTATTCTGCCGCCAGGTCGCAGGCGCCCGCGTCGAGGATGGCGGGTTCGGGTGAGTGGAGCAGGTAGCGATTCTTATCCAGTGAGTCGTGGCTGGATCCGGAGCCGCCCGCCCAGACGGTGACCCTCTGCAGGGCGGGTGCGCCGCTGAAGTAGACGGTTTCGGGGTTGTGGGCGATCATGAGCTGGCGCAGCTCGTGGGAGTTGGCGTTGAATCGGACCATGCCCACGCCGGTGTTGAGAGCGGCACGCACGCTCATGAGGGCTGCGCCGGGGTATTCGAGGCTTCCGGTGAGCATGCCGAGTACGCCGCGGGTGTACTTGTGGGAGTGTTCGTCGGGTACTTCGATGAGCTCGCGGTAGTCTTCGCGCTCGAGGACGCGCAGGGCGGGCTTGTGGGCGTTGAGGGCTTCGGGTACGCCCAGGTCGTAGAGCTTGATATCTCCGGCGTGCACGCTGTGGCTGGTTCCTGCCGGTAGCTTGTGACCGATGAAGGTGACGGTGCGGTCGGCGCGCAGGGAGGGTTCGTGCACGGTTCCGCGGTTGTTGTCGACTCCGGAGGGGGTGTCTACGGCGAGGACTGCGCCGAGCTTGCCGTCGAGCTGCGCTGCACGGAGTACGCCCAGGTATTCGCCGGCGCTACCGCGTACGGCGCCGCTTGCTCCGGTACCGAGGATTCCGTCGAGTACGAGGTCGTAGCTCTTCAGGTGTTCCTGTGCTTTGGCAGGGTCGAGCACGCGGGTGCCTTCGCCACCTTCGCGGGCGATGAGTTCGAGGTTCTTTTCACTGGGGTCGAAGATGATGGCGTCAACGCGGTGGCCCTTGACGCTAAGACGGGCGCCGGCGTAGATGGTGTCTGCGCCGTTGTTGCCCGGACCGATGAGCAACAGGATTTTGGCGTTGTCCTTGCCGCGGAGCAGGTCCTGCGCTTCGGCTGCGACGGCGTCTGCGGCGCGTTGCATGAGGTAGCCGTCGTAGTCGGCGGCTTCGATGTAGGGCTTTTCTGCTTCGCGTACCTGGGAAGCAGTGTAGATGAGCTTCATTGCTGTCTCCTTGGGTGGCACCGTGCGGGCCTTAGGGGTCACCTGGTGTGGTGTTGGTTTGACTCTGCGTTAGTCGTCGGTGTCATCACCGGCGATAACGCTGAGTCGGTAGCTTTCGGGGTTGAACTTTTGCAGGTGCGCCAGTTCTGCGTCGCTGAGGTATTCGGCGGTTGCGATGGCGATGGCCATGGGTTCGTCGTGGGTCAGCGAGAGGTGGATGCGGTTGATACCGAGTTCTTTGGCTCGGCGGGCGATGGTGCCCTGAATGATGAGGTAGGGCTGGCCGCTTTCGGCGGTGGCTACTTCGCAGTCTTGCCAGTTGAGTCCTGCGGGTGCTCCGAGTACTTTTGCGACGGCTTCTTTGGCGGCAAATCGTACGGCTTGGGAGCGCACGTTTCGGGTGCGTTCGTTGGGGGTAAAGACACGGCGGACGAAGGCGGGTGTTTCGGTCACGATTCGTTCGAATCGTTCGATGTTGACGGTATCTACGCCGATTCCCATGATCATGAGCTTCACCTTCTGCGGTAGGGTGGTGGCCGCGTCCTGTTTGCGGTTTCTCTTGTTTTAAGTCTAGCGAGATTCGTTTCTTTTCGGTGGTTTACCGTCAAATATGACGCCTTGATGCTGTCTGTTTCACATCCTGTATTCTCGTTGGGTTTCTCGCTTTCGTACGGCGCCGCGGGTAAGCGTGGTTAAACGACAAGGGCGGTGGTCGAGTTCTCTAAGAACTCAACCACCGCCCTTTCGTGATCGCTGAGGCGATTTCCGAGGAGGTTACTTCAGAAGGATTACTCCACGGTCACGGACTTTGCGAGGTTACGCGGCTGGTCAACGTCCAGGCCCTTAGCTTCTGCCAGTGCGCATGCGAAGATCTGCAGGGGCACGGTTGCCAGCAGGGGCTGCAGCAGCGAGGGGCATGCCGGGACGGTGATGAGGCGGTCTGCGTAGGGCTTGACTGCCTCGTCGCCTTCCTCGGCGATGACGATGGTGAAGGCGCCGCGTGCGCGCACTTCCTGGATGTTGGAGACGACCTTGCCGTGCAGGGAGTCGCGACCGTTTGCGGAGGGAACCACTACGATGACCGGCTGGCCTTCATCGATCAGTGCGATGGGGCCGTGCTTGAGCTCGCCTGCTGCGAAGCCTTCAGCGTGGATGTAGGTGATTTCCTTGAGCTTGAGCGCGCCTTCCATTGCGACGGGGAAGCCCACGTGGCGGCCGAGGAAGATCACAGAGGAGGCATCCTTCATTTCGACGCCCAGTTCCTTGACCTGGGTGTCGTTGTCGATGACCTTCTGGATCTTTGCGGGCATGTTCTGCAGCTCGGCGAGGATCGATGCGATTTCGTCCTTGTACTTGTTGCCGCGCAGCTGTGCCAGGTACAGGCCGAGCAGGTATGCTGCGGTGATCTGTGCCAGGAATGCCTTGGTGGATGCCACTGCGATTTCGGGGCCTGCGTGGGTGTACAGCGCAGCGTCGGATTCGCGGGGCAGAGTCGAGCCGTGGGTGTTGCAGATGGAGATAACCTTTGCGCCCTGTTCGCGTGCGTGGCGCACTGCCATCAGGGTGTCCATGGTTTCGCCGGACTGCGAGAGTGCCACGATGAGGGTCTTCTCGTTCACGATGGGGTCGCGGTAGCGGAACTCGTGTGCGAGCTCGACCTCGGTGGGGATGCGGCACCAGTGCTCGATGGCGTAGCGTGCCACCTGGCCTGCGTATGCTGCGGTACCACATGCAACAACGATGATCTTGTCAATCGAGCGCAGCACCGAGTCGTCGATGTTCAGCTCGTCGAGGGTGAGGTTGCCGTTCTCGTCAAGGCGGCCCATGAGGGTCTGCTCGACGGCTGCGGGCTGCTCGTGGATTTCCTTCTCCATGAAGGAGTTGTAGCCGCCCTTTTCGGCTGCTGCTGCGTCCCATTCGATGTGGAAGGGCTTGCCCTCTGCGGGGTTGCCTTCGAAGTCGATGATGGAGTAGTCGGTGCCGGTGATGGTCACGATCTGGTCCTGACCCATTTCGACGGCTTCCTTGGTGTAGTCAATGAACGCGGAGACGTCCGAGCCGAGGAAGTTCTCGTTCTCGCCCAGGCCGATGACCAGCGGGGAGTTGCGGCGGGTTGCCACAACGCGGTCCGGGTGGTCGGCGTGGATAGCCAGGATGGTGAATGCACCTTCGAGACGGTTGGATGCTACGCGTACTGCCTCGGTGAGGTCACCGGTACCGAGCTTGTTGTAGATGCTTGCAATGGTTGCTGCAGCTACCTCGGTGTCGGTCTGAGATGCGAACTCTACACCTTCGGCGAGCAGCTCGGCGCGCAGTTCTGCAAAGTTTTCGATAATACCGTTGTGTACGACGGCGAGGCGGCCGTTGTCGACAACGTGGGGGTGAGCGTTGTTGTCAGTGGGTCCACCGTGGGTTGCCCAACGGGTGTGACCGATACCAATCTGGGAGTCAGGCAGGGGGTGTTCCTTGACCTCGTTTTCAAGGTTCAGGAGCTTACCGGCCTTCTTACGGAATACGATGCCGTCGGGGCACACGAGTGCCACGCCAGCAGAGTCATAGCCGCGGTATTCCTGGCGGCGCAGACCTTCGAGGACCACATCGTATGCGTTGTGGTCAAACTTGTTACCGTCCGGAGCAGTGTCCAGACCTACATATCCTACGATTCCACACATGCTATAAGTTTATCCCACAAGTATCCAGATATGCGCACGGTGAAATACCGTTATACGTCACGTTTATTGTGGCTTTCCTAGCTTTATTGGGTTTTGTCCTTTTCTTCTCATACATTTATTTCTTCGAACAAACCGTGAGAGTAGATATTTTCCCCGCGGGCTGAAAGTTCGTACACTTAGATAAATGAGCACCGCACCGTATTTTTCTGGCGATGACCGCTTCATGCATCTTGACCGTTCCCGTTGGTCGCACCTAGCCGATGAGATTTCTGTCCCCCTCAGTGCTGAGGAAATTGAGTCTCTTCGAGGCCTGGGTGAAACTGTCGACCTTGAAGAGGTGCAGCGTATTTATCTGCCGGTTTCTCGCCTTCTTAATCTGTATGTAACTGCCGCATCCTCGCTGAACCATATGACGAATGATTTTCTGCATGTGTCTCAGCGTCGCGTCCCGTTCATTATTGGTGTGGCGGGTTCTGTTGCTGTGGGCAAGTCGACGACGGCTCGTATTTTGCAGGCTCTTTTGAGCCGCTGGCCTTCGACTCCGAAGGTTCAGTTGGTGACTACGGATGGTTTCTTGTACCCGAATGCGGAGCTTCAGCGTCGCGGCATTATGCACCGTAAGGGTTTCCCGGAGTCTTATGATCGCCGTGCCCTGTTGAACTTTGTGTCGCAGGTGAAGTCCGGTGCCGAGCGTGTGGTGGCGCCGAAGTATTCGCATCTGTATTACGACATCATGCCGGATGAGCATATTGAGGTCACCGCACCGGATGTTCTGATTCTTGAGGGTTTGAATGTTTTGGCGCCTTCTCAGGCTGAGGGTCCGGAGACTTCCGATCTGACGCTGAGTGATTTCTTTGATTTCTCTATTTATGTGGATGCCCGCACTGAGGATATTGAGCGCTGGTATGTGAATCGTTTCTTGACGCTGCGTTCTTCGGCTTTTGCGAATCCGGAGTCGTATTTCAAGCGTTATGCGGAGCTGAGCGATGAGCAGGCGGTTGAGGTAGCGACCGGCATTTGGAAGAGCGTGAATGAGCCTAATCTGGTGCAGAATGTTTTGCCGACTCGTGCTCGTGCGCATTTAATTCTGCAGAAGGGTGCCGAGCATACCGTGGAGCAGGTTCTTCTGCGTAAGAACTAGAGGTTCTTTAGGTTTTTAGTGTTCGTGTGCGGCTTTTAGCCGGTATTGTGGTGCATTCTAGTAGAAGGCGCCGGAGGCTCCACTCCCTCGCTGGGTGGGTTTAGGCTTCCGGCGCTTTTTGTTTGCATCTACGCCATGATGAGGAGTTATTGTGTTGTCTCTGCACCGTACGTCTACCGCTCAGGAGTCTCTTAATGGTTCTGCGGTAAACCGCCGCACCCTCTTGGGTGCCGCTTTGGGGGTTGGCGGTACCGCACTATTGGCGGCTTGTGGTTCGCAGGGTGGCTCGCAGGGTCAGGGTGCCGCCTCGTCATCTTCTGCAGCGAGCGCTTCTGCCTCTGAGTCTGCGACGGCTTCGGCGACTTCTTCTAGTGTCTCTTCCACTGCGGCAGCCTCTTCTGCCGCGCCCTCCCCTGTTGCTTCTGCAACCGGTGCTTCTGCCAGCGCTTCGACTTCTGCGAGCGCGTCTTCTACCCCGTTGGCTCTTGCTCAGCCTAGTGTTGAGTCTCAGCCGGACTCGTTGCGTTGCCTCGTAAATAAGATGCGCCCCTTTGAGCAACAGGACTGGGAGCCGAGTGACCTGGTGGAGTTCTACGGTCATCAATTGCGTGCTGAGGCGGCTAAGGCGGCGGACACGATGATTGATGCGGCGGCGACCGACGGCGTGACTCTGCTTGTTTCTAGCGCGTATCGTTCGTATGCGGTGCAGCAGCAGACCTATCAGTATTGGGTTTCGGTGAACGGTCAGCAGGTAGCGGACCAGTTGTCTGCGCGTCCCGGCTATTCGGAGCATCAGACGGGTTTGGCGATTGATTTTGCCTCTCCTGAAGGTTGCCGCTTGGAGGAGTGTTACCGCGATACGCTGGCTGGTCAGTGGTTGGCGAAGAATGCTCCGCGTTACGGATATATTTTGCGTTTCCCTGATGGTCGTCAGTCGGTGACCGGTTATCGTTTTGAGCCGTGGCATTACCGCTATGTGGGTGTGCAGATTGCCCAGGAGTATGTGTCTTCGGGCGCGAAGACTTTTGAGGAGTTTATCGGTACGGGTGCGGCACCCGATTATGCAAGTGCGAACTAGGCTCTGAGCTAAGTTTTTGGCTTTATCCGGTGCGCCGAGTGGTGAAGCGTGTCGTATTTCTGGCTTCCGTGTCAGAAATAAATAGGCATAGTAGATGCATATTTTTTCGCATACACACCCCGTAAATCCGCGGTTTTTCGCAGGTTTTAGAGATTTTTACTCAGCTTCATGTGACCTAGACCTTAAGTATTGAGTGCCATAGAACCACTGTGAAGAAAAACACATGCTTTACAGTGAAAATTTTCTCAGAATATGGCATTTTGAACACCTAAAAGGCGCTATTCTATATCTCATGCTTAAGGGTTTTAAAGATTTTCTGATCCGCGGTAACGTCATCGACCTCGCAGTTGGTCTGATCATGGGTACCGCCTTCACCGCTGTGGTGACCGCACTTGTCCAGTCCGTCCTGATGCCCGCTATCTCGATGCTGGTTAAGTCCCCCAACTTCGATGAGTTCCTGGTCTTCGGCCAGATCAAGGTTGGCGTGTTCCTGACCGCTGTTGTCAACTTCATCCTGATTGCAGTTGCTGTGTACTTCGCAGTTGTTGTCCCCACTCAGAAGCTGACTGAAATCGCACTGGCTAAGAAGAAGGCTGAAGACGAGGCTGCTGAAGAAGAGGAAGAGACCGAGATTGCCCTCCTGAAGGAGATCCGCGACGCTCTGGCAAAGAAGTAATCTCTCTGCTCTCTAACACTAATTTTCAAACCCCCGTATCCCCTGTGGATGCGGGGGTTTTCCGCATCCTCTTTCCCCTGCGCCCAATCAAGATAACGAAGAAGGGCTGGGAAGGTAACACCTTCCCAACCCTTTCTCTATCCTCCACTGCGGTCTTCACACCGGAAGAATACGTTTAGAGTGCCAATTCCTTAGCCACGACGTCAGCCAGCTGCTGAGCAACCTCATCAGCCTGCTCCTGAGTTGCAGCTTCAACCATCACACGCACCAGAGGCTCGGTGCCGGATGCACGCAGTAGCACGCGGCCGCTCTCACCCAGTACGCCCTCAGCCTCGCTCACAGCGGTAGCGAGCGCCTCATTGGTCTTCACAGCCGCACGGTCAACACCCTTGACATTGATCAGACGCTGCGGGGTGGGCTGCATACGGGATGCCAGATTCGAGAGGGTCTGGCCGCTTCGTGCAACCTCTGCAGCCAGCTGGATGCCAGTCAGAACGCCGTCACCGGTGGTTGCGTAGTCGCTCATGATGACGTGGCCGGACTGCTCGCCACCGAGGTTGTAGCCGTGCTCGCGCATAGACTCGAGGACGTAGCGGTCGCCCACAGCGGTACGGCCCAGGGTAATACCGTGCTCGCGCAGGTACAGTTCCAGACCCAGGCTGCTCATCACGGTTGCGACAAGGGTATCCTTTGCGAGCTTACCTTCGCGCTTAGCGGCAACAGCCAGGATAGCCATGATCTGGTCGCCATCTACCAGGTTGCCCTTTTCGTCAACCGCCTGGCAACGGTCGGAGTCACCGTCGTGGGCGATACCGAGGTCCGCGCCGTGCTCAATCACAGCTGCCTGCAGCTTCTCGGGGTGGGTGGAGCCCACACCGTCGTTGATGTTGGTGCCGTTGGGCTCTACAGCCAGTGCGATGACCTCTGCACCCAGTGCCTCGAAGGTTGCCGGGGACGCCGCGTAGGCTGCACCGTTTGCACAGTCCAGAACAATCTTCATGCCTGCGAGGGGCTTGCCATCGGGCAGGGTGGAGACCAGGTGCTTCACGTAAGCCTCGGTACCGTTCTCCAGGGGCTTGACGGTACCCACAGCACCACCGGTCGGGTAGCGGAAGGACTTTTCGCGGTAAACGCGCTCAATGGCGTCCTCAACGGAGTCTTCCAGCTTCTGGCCGCCACGAGCCAGGAACTTAATACCGTTGTCCGCTGCGGGGTTGTGCGATGCAGAAATCATCACGCCGAAGTCAGCACCGGTGTGTGCCACCAGGTAAGCTGCTGCGGGGGTGGGGACAATGCCGGCATCCAGCACATCAACACCTGCGCTAGCGAAGCCAGCCTTCATCGCAGAGACAATAAAGTCTGCAGAGGATCGGGAGTCATTTGCAATCACGGCACGGGGGCGTACGCCCTCTTCTACCGTGTCAAAGCCCAGAACAATAGAAGCCGCCTGCGCGAGCTCCATAGCCAGGGCGGGAGTAATTACATCGTTTGCCAGACCGCGTACGCCGTCGGTTCCAAAAAGTCGTTCAGTCACCCTTTCATTTTACGATGCGCATAACTCTCCTCAGGCGTATACACCGCATTTTCTTCAGAATCAGAAAGTGATTTTCAGCGGCTACATATCTGCTTCATAGCCAATGTTTCTATAGACACGCAAAGGTGCCTGCTCTCAGTTCCCAGAGAGGGAAAAGAGAGGCAGGCACCTTCACAGCGCAAGCTGTTTGTCGGTTATATCGCCGCAGGGTTGAGTTGTTGCTCTCCCCTATCTATCAACGCTTACTTGACGACCGGGAAGCCGTCGGGAGAGTCACCGGACTCATCCTCGAAAACGTCCGATGCAGAGCGGACGATTAGCGAGTCGAGCTCGCCCACGACTGCCTCATCCTTGGAGGGGTAGTCGAACTGGGAGAGCACGTAACGCATTGCTTCCAGACGTGCGCGCTTCTTGTCGTTGGACTTGATAACGGTCCAGGGGGCGTCACCGGTGTGGGTGTAGAAGAACATTGCTTCCTTCGCCGCGGTGTAGTCGTCCCACTTGTCCAGGGATGCCAGGTCGGTGGGGGAAAGCTTCCACTGGCGAACCGGGTCGGTACGGCGGGAGGTGAAGCGTGCGAGCTGCTCTTCGCGGGTGACGGAGAACCAGAACTTGATGATATGGATACCGGAGTTCACCAGCATGCGCTCCAGGTCCGGAACTTCGCGCATGAACTCGAAGTACTGTGCCTGGGTGCAGTAGCCCATAACGCGCTCAACGCCGGCACGGTTGTACCAGGAGCGGTCCATCAGGACGATTTCGCCGCCGGAGGGCAGGTGCTTGATGTAGCGCTGGAAGTACCACTGGGTCTGCTCGATATCGGTCGGCTTCTCCAGTGCCACAACGCGAGCGCCACGGGGGTTCAGGTGCTCGGTGAAGCGCTTAATGGAGCCACCCTTACCTGCTGCGTCACGGCCCTCGAAGATGATGAGGATCTTCTGACCGGTGGACTTAGCCCAGAGCTGCAACTTCAGCAGCTCAATCTGCAGGGCACGCTTTTCCTTCTCGTATGCCTTGCGGCTGAGCTTGGTGTCGTAGGGGTAACCCTTCTTCCATGCCTGCGAGGTTTCGTCGTCCTTCTTACCGCCGAGGGCACGGGTCAGGGAAGCCATTTCGTCCAGCTCTGCCGAGTAGTCTTCAACGACGGAGGTGCGGCGTGCCTGGGGCTTCAGGGCTTCCTTAATGGCTTGTTTCTTCTCAGAACCGGTGTGTGCGTGTGCGCCTTCAGCGGTGTGCTGGTGGGCGTCAGTCTGAGGAGCCTCCACAGCCTTCTCTTCGGGCTGGGTGGAGGGATTCTGCTCTGCCATGAGTACTCTTTTCTTCCTGTCTGCTTTGACTCTTTAACTCTACCGGTGTGCTCTTCGATGAACAAACGTAACAGTTACATGCACCCTATAACCTTGTAACGCTCACGGTAAGTAGATACGCAAAACGCCCCGCTCTCTAGGGAGAGACGGGGCGTAACGCTTCGTGAAAACCAGCGATTAACGCTTGGAGAACTGCGAAGCCTTGCGTGCCTTCTTAAGACCAGCCTTCTTACGCTCGATGACGCGTGCGTCACGGGTCAGGTAGCCAGCCTTCTTCAGTGCGGGGCGGTTGTTCTCGCGGTCGATCTCGTTCAGTGCACGAGCGATACCCAGGCGCAGAGCACCTGCCTGACCGGAGGGGCCACCACCGTTGATGCGTGCGATGACGTCGTATGCACCCTCGAGCTCCAGGAGCTTGAAGGGCTGGTTGACGTCCTGCTGGTGCAGCTTGTTGGGGAAGTAGTCTTCCAGGCTACGACCGTTGATGGTCCAGTTGCCGGAACCGGGTACAACGCGAACGCGTGCCACTGCTTCCTTACGGCGACCAACTGCTGCGCCTGCAACGGTCAGTGCCGGACGTGCTGCCTTAGCCGCTGCGGGGGCAGCGGACTCCGAGGTGTAGCTGGTCAGCTCTTCCTCGACTACGATCTGCTCTTCGTTCTGAGCCACGATTTCTCCTATTGTTTCTTCGTAGGCCCGAATTACTGGGCGACCTGGTTGAATTCGTAGGTCTTGGGCTGCTGTGCCGCGTGCGGGTGCTCGGGGCCAGCGTAGACCTTCAGCTTCTTGAGCTGCTGTGCAGCGAGCTTGTTCTTGGGCAGCATGCCCTTAACAGCCTTCTCAACCGCGCGAACGGGGTTGGTCTCAAGCAGCTCTGCGTAGTTCACGGACTTCAGACCGCCGGGGTAACCCGAGTGGCGGTATGCACGCTTCTGCTCGAGCTTTGCACCGGTCAGGGCGACCTTCTCAGCGTTCACGATGATAACGAAGTCACCGGTGTCAACGTGCGGAGCAAAAGTCGGCTTGTGCTTACCGCGCAGCAGGATAGCGGTCTGGCTTGCGAGGCGGCCGAGAACAACGTCGGTGGCGTCAATGACGTGCCACTGGCGCTCGACTTCGCCGGGCTTGGGAGTATAAGTGCGCAAAATATTGGCCTTTGTCTCGAAATGTACATACGGCGCTTAGTTGGGTATCGCGCCTTTTACTTACGTGCATGACGAACACCCGGGTGAGGACCGAGCTGCCGCCCGTTCTGCCCGTACTCTATACCGCCTTAACGTCCTGCAACTAGACAGCGATTTAGAGCGCGCTCGGGTAGAACACGCACAACATATCAAGACTATACAGGACATCGAGTGCTTAATCCACCGCCAAAGCCTTAAAAATAGGGCTTTTTTGCCTTAAACACATTTTAAATTCCATCCGTGTAATTCACCTGAGGTAGTTGCACTCCCCCGCGACGCTTCACGGCGCATGAGCAACGTGACGGGGCTCAATATACACAGGGCGTTAAGCGCTCTGTGCTTCGTGGTCCTCGCGCTTTGCTCGAGCACGTTCCGCCTGCGCTCCATACAACTCCGGGGCAGGGTAGTAAATCTCAGCTAGTGCCAGAGCATGCGGAGGCGCCAGAGTCAGCGAAGCCTCGCGTCCCGGGTTCTCGATCCGCTCACGCAACCAGGCGGCGTCACGTTTACCCGTGCCGTAGAGCACCAACGCACCCACAAGTGAACGCACCATGTGATGACAGAAGGCATCAGCCACCACACGCACCTCAATAAGGCCACTTTCAGTACGAGTGAAGCTAAGTTCTCGCAGCTCACGAATCGTGGTCGCGCCTTCACGCGGCTTGCAGAAGGAGAGAAAATCACGCAGACCGAGTAGCTGCTGCGCTGACTGGTTAAGATCAGCACAATCCAGGTGCTCAGGTACCGCCCAGGTGTAGGTACGGTGCAGAGGATTAAGACCATTCGCCGCGCCATCTGCAATGCGATATACGTAGCGGCGACCGGTAGCCGAGAAACGCGCATCAAATTCAAAAGAAACTTCGCTCACGCGGTGAATCTGAATAGCACCCTGCAGAATACCGCGAACGTTCTTCGGCAAGTTCAACTGCTCTTCCGCATCGTAAAGACAACGCTGAAGAGCACCGGTGAGGCGGCGGCCCAGGGCAGCCGTCGGGTCGTCCTCCCCCGTTCGACCTTGCAGGCGAGTCCAATCCTCATCGTTCAAATCGCAATGCAGGGTCTGGGCTTCCGCATGCACACCGGCATCGGTTCGGCCCGCGACCACCACGCGGTGAGGCGCCCGCAAAATCAGTTCAAGGGCGTTCTCAATGACCCCCTGCACGGTAACCAGGTTCGGTTGGGCAGCCCACCCGCTAAAAAGAGAACCGTCGTAGGCACAATCAATGCGCACGCGGTGCGTAGCAGTGAAGGGCTGTTCCTCACAGTTCTCTAAAGCAGTAGCGTTATGCATTGGTGTGCCTTTCAGCGGTAACGGACGGTTGAAGAATACGGATCGGCTCTTGGATAGCGAATGCGCAAGAACCGTCTCCTCTTAAGTATGCAGATACACCAATCCGCCGCCCACAGCAGTGGACGGCGGATTGACATATTTTAGGCTTAGCCTAAATCAGCTGGGATCCGTATTACTCGGAAACCTTCTGTGCTGCTGCGCCACCTGCGGGGGCGTAACCTGCAGCCTCTGCCGACTCAGCGGAGTCGAACCAGATTTCAGCCTTGGTGCTGGAGTACCAGCGGGAACCGGGCACGTGGTACTTCATGGAATCGGCGTTACCCTTAACCTCGAAGCCCTCGGGAGCCTCGCCGGACTCCAGGGGTGCGTGGGAACCTGCCGGCAGGCCCTCAGCTGCTTCAGCCTTGGGAGCCTCAGCTGCCTTCTCAGCAACCTTGGTTGCCTCAGCAACTGCACCCTTGGTTGCAACGGGCTCCATGACGAGCTCGATGACTGCCATGGGAGCGTTGTCACCCTTGCGGTTACCGATCTTGATGATGCGGGTGTAACCACCGGGGCGCTCTGCCATTGCGGGAGCAATGACGGTGAAGAGCTCGTGCACGACGGACTTGTCGGCAATCGAACGCAGCACGCGACGGCGAGCAGCCAGGTCGCCCTTCTTACCGAAGGTGATGAAGCGCTCTGCCACCGGACGCAGGCGCTTTGCCTTGGTCAGGGTGGTGGTGATGCGCTTGTGCTGGAACAGCTGCGCCGACAGGTTGTTGAGCATGTGGCGCTCGTGGGTCGGGGAACCGCCGAGGCGGGGACCCTTAGTGGGAGTAGGCATAGTTAAATCTCCATAGTTGCGTTCCCTAACGCCCCAGCAGCGGAGCCTCTTAGGGAATCAAGTTTGACTGATCCCGGTGGAACCGGGTGAACTATTCGGTCGAAATTATTCGCCGGAACCGTCTTCGTCATCAAGCGGGCGTGCAGCAGGCTCGAAACCGGGAGGGGAGTCCTTCAAAGCCAGGCCGAGCTCGATGAGCTTTGCCTTGACCTCGTCAATGGACTTAGCACCGAAGTTACGGATGTCCATCAGGTCAGCTTCACTGCGGGTCACGAGCTCACCCACGGTGTGGATGCCCTCGCGCTTGAGGCAGTTGTAGGAGCGGACGGACATGTTCAGGTCCTCGATCGGCAGTGCCAAATCAGCGGCCATGGACTCGTCGGCGGGCGACGGGCCAACTTCGATACCCTCAGCTGCAATGTTCAGCTCACGTGCCAGGCCGAAGAGCTCGACCAGGGTGCTGCCTGCAGAAGCAACGGCGTCACGCGGTGCGATGGCTTCCTTGGTTTCGACGTCCAGGGTCAGGCTGTCGAAGTCGGTGCGCTGCTCAACACGGGTCGCGTTCACGCTGAAGGTAACCTTCAGAACCGGGGAGTAGATGGAGTCAACCGGAATACGGCCAATCTCGCCATCGCCGACCTTGTTCTGAGCTGCAGTCACGTAGCCGCGACCGCGCTCGATAACCAGCTCAGCGTTGAAGTTTGCCGAGGCGTTCAGGGTTGCCAGGTGCAGTTCCGGGTTGTGGATCTCCACGCCAGCGGGAACCTCGATGTCGCCTGCGGTCAGTTCACCTTCGCCCTGCTTGCGCAGGTAGGCCACGACGGGCTCGTCGTTCTCAGAAGAGATGGAGAGCTTCTTGATGTTCAAGATGATCTCAGTGACGTCCTCGGTCACGCCGGGAACGGTGCTGAACTCGTGCAGTACACCATCAATGCGGACGCTGGTAACAGCGGCGCCGGGGATGGAGGACAGCAGAGTACGGCGGAGGGAGTTACCCATGGTGTAGCCGAAACCGGGCTCCAGAGGCTCGATGGTGAAGCGCGAGCGGTTGGGCGCTACGACCTCTTCAGTCAGAGTGGGGCGCTGTGCAATAAGCACTTTGTTTCCTTTCGGTGAGCTCCGCTATATGAGCCCACAGGTTGGGGAAAACATATCTTAGGAAGCAGACGGGTGTCTGTACTCTCCGGGTACAGCTCCGTGGAGTGTACCCGTCGAGGGATTAGGTCAGGGACCTAATTAGACGCGGCGACGCTTCGGGGGACGGCAACCGTTGTGTGCAACGGGGGTAACGTCCTGGATCGAACCGACCTCGAGGCCTGCAGCCTGCAGGGAGCGGATTGCGGTTTCGCGACCGGAACCGGGGCCCTTGACGAACACGTCAACCTTGCGGACGCCGTGCTCCTTGGCGCGGTTTGCAGCAGCCTCAGCAGCCAGCTGTGCGGCGTAGGGGGTGGACTTACGGGAGCCCTTGAAGCCCATGTCGCCAGCGGAGGACCAGGAAATCACTGCACCGGTGGGATCGGTGATGGAGACGATGGTGTTGTTGAAGGTCGACTTGATGTGAGCCTGACCAGCAACGATGTTCTTGCTAACCTTGCGGCGATTGGTCTTACGAGCTGCCGCAGCGCGAGTCTTGGGAGGCATTTTTGATTCTCCTACAAAGGTTTACTTATACGTTGGTCGGATAGAGATACCCAACAGAGCAACGTGTCTTACTTCTTCTTACCTGCGACGGTACGCTTCGGGCCCTTACGGGTACGTGCGTTGGTCTTGGTGCGCTGACCGTGAACCGGCAGGCCGCGGCGGTGGCGCAGGCCCTGGTAGGAACCGATTTCAACCTTACGGCGGATGTCAGCTGCAACCTCGCGGCGAAGATCACCTTCAACCTTGTAGTTGCCTTCGATGAAGTCACGAAGTGCCACGAGCTCCTGGTCGGTCAGGTCCTTGACGCGGGTGTCAGGGTTGACGCCGGTAGCAGCGAGGGTTTCGTGTGCACGGGTCTTGCCCACGCCGTAGATGTAAGTGAGAGCAACTTCCACGCGCTTTTCGCGGGGAATATCAACTCCAGCGAGACGTGCCATACTGGCTTCTCCTTGTTGTTTTCCAGAGGTCTATAGCATCACTGCCCGGGTTGTTCTGACCCGGTCCCCGGCCTCTGAGTCCGGAGGTATCCGAAGTCGCCTCGTGGGCGTTGCTTCGGAGCGGTGCCTATGACAATTCCGCCCTCTTACGGGGCGGCTATGAAGTCAGCTGCTAGGGATTAGCCCTGGCGCTGCTTGTGGCGCGGGTTTTCGCAGATCACCATGACCACACCGTGACGGCGGATCACCTTGCACTTATCGCAGATCGGCTTAACGCTCGGCTTGACCTTCATCGCATTCCTTTTGATTGCAACTTGATTACTGGCGAGATAAGAGGTTCCCTCACTTACGTTGGGGAACTGCGTTATCCCTTTGAACACGATTTAAACGCCGCCAGGGGCGACGTTTATCTCGGGTTTACTTGTAACGGTAGACGATACGACCTCGGGAAAGGTCGTAGGGGCTCAGTTCCACTACTACTCGGTCCTCAGGCAGGATGCGAATGTAGTGCTGACGCATCTTGCCCGAGATGTGTGCGAGAACCTTGTGGCCGTTATCCAGCTCAACACGGAACATCGCGTTGGGCAGAGCTTCAACCACAGAGCCTTCAATCTCGATGACGCCGTCTTTCTTAGCCATATCCTCCGCTAACGTCGGTGCCCGTCGCAGGTGCGGCGGGCAAATGTATCTTCTGTTTGTGAGCTCACCGCGGTGAGGTGCTGGGGCGTTTTAAGGCGCACTTAACACTGGCACAAACAACCAACTGTTAACTCTACGGCAAAGACCATGGAAAAACAACCGTGATTTTTATGACATCAGGCACTTAAGGTTTAAAAGAAGAAGCCCCTCCCCCACTCTTGAGAAAGCTTTAAGGACTTCCTCGCGTGGGAAAGGGGCACCGTTTATCGGTCAAAGCTCAGCCGCTTAGTCTTCCTTAGCGGCAAGCTGACCGCATGCGCCATCAATATCGGAACCGCGAGTATCACGAATAGTCGTCGGAATACCGTGGGCACGCAGACGCTCCACAAAGTTCTGCTCCACGCCCTTACGGGACGCCGTCCACTTCGAACCCGGGGTCGGGTTCAGCGGAATCGGGTTCACATGCACCCAACCGCGGCCGCGCTGCGCCAGCTTCTTACCCAGCAGATCCGCACGCCAACCCTGATCGTTAATGTCACGAATCAGCGCGTACTCAATGGAAACGCGACGGCCGGTCGTACGGTAGTAGTCGTACGCAGCGTCCAGGGTCTCATCAACCTTCCAGCGCTGGTTAATCGGGATCAGCTCATCACGCAGCTCATCATCCGGAGCATGCAGAGACAGCGCCAAAGTAATGGGCAGCTTCTCCATCTCGAACTTACGAATACCCGGCACCAGACCCACGGTCGACATAGTCAGACCGCGAGCAGAAATACCCAGGCCCTCGGGCGAAGGGTCAATCAGGCGGTGCACAGCACCCATGGTTGCCTTGTAGTTAGCGAGCGCCTCGCCCATACCCATGAAGACAATGTTCGAAACACGCAGCGGACGAGTATCCTCAGAGCCGCCTTCTGCTTCTTCCAGGCCCTTCATCTGCTTCAGGTAGCGGGCGCCGGCTACAACCTGCTCCACAATTTCTGCGGTGGACAGGTTACGGGTCAAACCCTGCTGACCGGTTGCGCAGAAGGGGCAGTTCATGCCGCAGCCAGCCTGCGAAGAGATGCACATCGTCACGCGGTTGTCATAGCGCATGATGACGGACTCGATGAGCGCACCGTCAAAGAGGCGGTGCACAACCTTCAGGGTGTCGCCACCATCAGCCTCCAGGGTACGAACCGGGGTCAGAAGCTGCGGCATAGCCTGCGCAACCATCTGCTCGCGGTCCTTAGCCGGCAGGTCAGTCATCTCAGCCGGGTCAGTGACCAGACGCTCAAAATAGTGCTTAGATAGCTGGGATGCACGGAACGACTGGTAGCCCAGTTCCTTCAGAAATTCGCGGCGACCAGCCATGTCGAAGTCAGCGATATGCTTGGGCGGCTTCGCACGGCGCGGCGCCTTCAGGGCAATCTGACCGGGTGCGGGGCGAACGTTCGAGATTTCAACCGGCACCTTGGTCGCGGCGGGTGCGGTTGCCTCGCCGCTGTTGAGAGTTTCGCTCATGGAGCTTCTTCCTTCTGATGTAATGCTTTCGGATGCGCTATCACGCACCGGACCGGATTCGCCGGTTTCTTACTGTGGAGGTAGATGCCCCTCCCCTACGCCTCGGAGTGGGATTTAGGCGGGGATGGGCACAGGAGTTACGCCAAAGCGAGCAAGTTCGCTTGCACCGCCGTCTTCCGCGGTCAGAACCCAGATACCTTCGCTGTGCACGGCAACGGAGTGCTCCCACTGGCATGCATCGGAACCGTCAACGGTTACAACGGTCCAGTCATCGGAGAGTACCTTGGTCTCGATAGAGCCGGTCACAAGCATCGGCTCGATAGCGAAAGCCATACCGGGCTTGATCTTCGGGCCCATGTCACGCACAGCGTAGTTCAGCACGTCCGGTGCCATGTGCATCTGGGAACCGATGCCGTGGCCCACGTAGTCTTCAATAATGCCGTACTTATCGCCGTATTCTTCGGTCACGTATGCTTCGATAGCCAGACCGATTTCACCGACCTTCTTTGCGGTCGCGAGAGCCGCGATACCGTGCCACATCGCCTCGCGGGTCACGGCAGAGAGCTCCGCGCGCGCTTCGCTTACGTTGTCACCGACCAGAACGGTACGTGCCGAGTCGCCGTGCCACTGGCGGTTGGTGGCGGGGTCAATCACGTATGCACCACCGTCGATGGAGAGGATATCGCCGTCCTTGAGAACGTAGTCGCCGGGGATACCGTGAACGACCTCGTGGTTGACGGAGGTGCATACGGTTGCCGGGTAGTCGTAGTAGCCGTAGAAGTTGGAGGTACCGCCCAGTTCCAGCAGGGTGCGTTCAAAGGCGGCATTCACCTCTGCGGTAGTTACGCCGGGGCGGGCTGCCGCTACGGCCGCGTCAAGTGCGCGGCTGGTGATAACACCTGCACGAGCCATCTGCTGAAGCTGTGCATTGGTTTTGATTTCGACTCGTGCCATTCTGGCTCCTTAGGTGTATGGGGCGGTATGCCCAAGCTTAGAACTCTACAGACAGCACTGTACCCCCGCAAGTTTTTGTGATGCATCATGCACCTCAAATTGCGGGGGTACAGCAGAAGATTACTTCAGAGCGTCGAGGATGCGCTCGGTGACTTCAGCAATCTCGCCGAGGCCGTTAACTTCCTTGACGATGCCGCGTTCGCGGTAGATTGCGATCAGCGGCGCGGTCTCCTCTTCGTAGACCTTCAGGCGGTGACGGATGACTTCTTCGTTGTCATCGGTACGACCCTGCTCAGCTGCACGGTTGAGCAGACGCTCGACGAGTTCGTCGTTATCTGCAACGAGCAGCAGAACGCGGTCGATCTTCTCGCCCTTAGCTTCAAGGATGGAGTCCAGCTCGTGCACCTGGGAGGTGTTGCGGGGGTAGCCGTCGAGCAGGAAGCCGTTGACGACGTCGCTTTCCTCCAGGCGTGCGCGCACCATGTTGTTGGTGACGGAGTCGGGAACCAGGTTGCCGGAGTCGATGTACGACTTCGCTTCCTTACCCAGCTCGGTCTCTTCCTTGATGTTCTTGCGGAAGATATCACCGGTGGAAATCGCGGGAATCTTCAGCGCTTCAGCGATCTTGACGGCCTGGGTGCCCTTACCTGCACCGGGAGGGCCGACGATGAGCAGACGGTTCATCGGAGCAGTCCTTCGTAGTTTCGTTGTTGGAGCTGAGCGTTGATCTGCTTGAGAGTATCAAGACCAACACCCACCACGATCAGCAGCGAGGCGCCGCCGAACGGGAAATTCTGGTTTGCGTTGAATAGGATAAGCGCTACCAGGGGAATCATGGAAATTACACCCAGGTAAAGTGCGCCAGGCAACGTAATTCGGTTGAGTACGTAGCTGAGGTAACGCTCGGTCGGCTTACCGGCACGAATACCGGGGATGAAGCCACCGTACTTCTTCATATTGTCCGCTACTTCCACCGGGTCGAAGGTGACCGCCACGTAGAAGTAGGCGAAGCCAATAATCATGAAGAAGTAGAGAGCAATGTACAGCGGGTGGTCGCCACGCACCAGGTATGCGTTAATCCAGTTAACCCAGTCCGGCGGGGTGGAGCCGTTGGTGGGGGTGTTGAACTGGGCAATCAGACCGGGCAGGGTCAGCAGGGAGGAGGCGAAGATCAGCGGAATCACGCCGGCCATGTTGACCTTCAGCGGGATGTAGGTGCTGGTGCCACCAATGGTGCGTCGACCAATCATGCGCTTTGCGTACTGCACGGGAATACGGCGAACGGACTGTTCCACGTAGACCACCGCGAGCATGACCAGCAGGCCAATACCGCAGACAGCCGCGAAGATACCCCAACCGTGGGTGCGCTGGATAGAGCCCAGAGCGCTCGGGAAGGAGGAAGCGATGGAGGTGAAGATCAGCAGGGACATGCCGTTGCCGACGCCACGCTCGGTAATCTGCTCGCCCATCCACATGATGACGGTGGTACCCGCACACAGGGTGACGATAATCAGCAGGATGTGCAGTACGTCGTCCTGGGGGATGATGCCGGGGCAGTTACCCAGCAGAACGCCGGAGCGTGCCATCGAGACGATGGTGGTTGCATTCAGCAGAGCAAGAGCGATGGTCAGGTAGCGGGTGTACTGGGTGAGCTTTGCCTGACCCTGCGCGCCTTCATCGTGCAGTTCCTGGAATCGCGGGATGACCACGCGCAGCAGCTGGATGATAATGGACGCGGTAATGTACGGCATCACGCCGAGGGCAAAGATCGAAAGCTGCAGCAGTGCGCCACCGCTGAAGAGGTTGACGATATCGTAGACGCCACCGCTCGTAACATTGGCGTTCAGACACTGCTGTACGTTTCCGTAGGAAACGCCTGGCGCGGGGATGAAAGTGCCCACGCGGTACAGCACAATCATTGCCAGGGTAAACAGCAGCTTACGCCGCAAATCGGCGGTCTTAACGACTCGCCCGAATGCGCTCAGCACATGTCCTCCTGTAAGTCTATGGGGCGCCCATCCCTCTCAAAGAGTTTTAGGGCGCAGTAAACACATCTTCCAGTCTATCGTGTTTGGAGCGGGTAACGATAACTCCCTAGCAGATTATGTAGCTTTTATATTCTCTTAGCGTGATTTTTGAGCACAAAATGTGGCGCACACCAAGCGCTCAAATATGCAAATACAGGAATATAGCCCTGTTGTGAATCTTTTCAAGCAGCAAAAAGCCCCCGCCGTACAGTGTACGGACGGGGGCTTTCTCGTCTTGAAGACTACTTAACGGTTACAGAACCGCCAGCGGCCTCGATCTTCTCGATAGCGGAAGCCGATGCCTTGTCGACAACAACGTTCACCTTGACGGAGATTTCGCCGTTGCCCAGAACCTTCACGAGCTCGTTCTTACGAACGGCACCCTTAGCAACCAGTGCCTCGACGGTGACGTCGCCACCGTTGGGGAACAGTTCCTGGATGCGATCCAGGTTAACAACCTGGTACTCGGTGCGGAAGGGGTTCTTGAAGCCGCGCAGCTTCGGCAGGCGCATGTGCAGCGGCAGCTGGCCGCCTTCGAAGCCTGCACGAACCTGGTAACGTGCCTTGGTACCCTTGGTACCGCGACCTGCGGTCTTACCCTTGGAGCCTTCACCGCGGCCAACGCGGGTCTTTGCCTTGTGGGCACCCGGTGCCGGGCGCAGATCGTGAATCTTGATAGCTTCTGCCATCTTTACTTGACCTCCTCAACCTTCACCAGGTGAGCAACGGTGTTAACCATGCCAACGGTGACGGGGTCAGCAGTGCGGACTACCTTGTTGCCGGGGCGCTTGAGGCCCAGGGAACGCAGGGTGTCGCGCATGTTCTGCTTCTGACCAACATAGGACTTGACCTGGGTGATTTCCAGCTTTGCGTCGCTGGGCTGAATACGCTTGGCCATTACTACGCACCTGCCTTTTCAGACTTGGTGTTGCGCAGGTAGCTGGGGATAACCTCATCGGTGGGCAGACCGCGGCGGGCTGCCACTGCCAGGGGCTCCTCAAGCTCCTTGAGTGCTGCAACAGTTGCGTGAACGATGTTGATCTGGTTGGAGGAACCGAGCGACTTGGACAGCACGTCGTGAATGCCTGCGCACTCGAGTACTGCACGCACGGGGCCACCTGCGATAACACCGGTACCAGCGGTTGCCGGACGGAGCATCACAACGCCTGCAGCTGCCTCACCCTGCACACGGTGCGGGATGGTGCGACCCTCGATGCGGGGAACGCGGAAGAAGTTCTTCTTTGCTTCCTCGACACCCTTGGAGATTGCTGCGGGAACTTCCTTAGCCTTACCGTAGCCAACGCCGACCAGGCCGTTACCGTCACCAACGACGACCAGTGCGGTGAAGCTGAAGCGACGACCGCCCTTGACGACCTTGGAAACGCGGTTGATGGTCACAACGCGCTCGATGTACTTGTCCTTCTCCTCCTCGCGAGCGCGGTTGTTACGGCGCTCACCACGGCCACGACGCTCGCCGCGGTTGTTGCGGCGCTCCTCGCGCTGGTTGGAGGTCTCAGCGGTTTCAGCTACTACTGCTTCGCTCACCTGAGTTTCCTTTACGTTCTGCTCGCTCATTAGAGTGCAAGACCTCCCTCGCGTGCACCGTCAGCAACGGCTGCAACACGGCCGTGGTACTTGTTACCACCGCGGTCGAACACGACTGCCTCAACGCCAGCTGCCTTGGCGCGCTCTGCAACGAGCTCACCAACGCGCTTTGCCTTAGCGGTCTTGTCCAGGTCAGCTGCACGCAGCTCTGCTTCCATGGTGGAAGCGGATGCCAGGGTTACGCCCTTGACATCGTCGATAACCTGAACGAACATGTGACGGGTCGAACGGGTGACGCACAGGCGCGGACGCGCAGCGGTACCCGAAACGTACTTGCGGATGCGAGCGTGACGACGTGCACGCTGCGCTGCCTTCGACTTGATAGCCATGTTTACTTACCAGCCTTTCCGACCTTGCGGCGGATGTGCTCACCTGCGTAGCGAACACCCTTGCCCTTGTAGGGATCGGGCTTACGCAGACCACGAATGTTTGCTGCAACCTGACCAACGAGCTGCTTGTCGATACCCGACACGGTCAGCTTGTTAGCACCCTCCACTGCGAAGGTAATACCCTCGGGAGCGGTGATGTTGATCGGGTGGGAGTAGCCCAGAGCGAACTCCAGGTCGTTACCCTTCGGGGTCACACGGTAACCGGTACCAACGATTTCCAGCTTCTTCTCGTAGCCGGAGGTAACGCCGATAATCAGGTTCTGAATCAGGGTACGAGTCAGACCGTGCAGCGAGCGAGACAGGCGCTCGTCGTTCGGGCGAGATACAACGATCTCGTTTTCGTTCAGAGCCACGGTGATGGGGGAAGCTACCTTGTGGGAGAGCTCGCCCTTGGGGCCCTTAACGGTGACCAGGTTGCCATCGACCTTAACCTCAACGCCGGCGGGAACCGAGATGGGGAGACGTCCAATACGTGACATTATTCTCTTCCTTTCTCTTCTAACCGACTACCAGATGTAAGCGATGACTTCGCCGCCCACGCCCTTCTTCGCAGCCTGCTTGTCAGTGAGCAGACCCGAAGAGGTGGACAGGATTGCGATGCCGAGGCCACCCAGAACCTGGGGCAGGTTGGTGGACTTTGCGTAGGTACGCAGGCCCGGCTTGGAAATACGACGCACGCCAGCGATGGAACGCTCGCGGGACGGACCGTACTTGAGGACGAGGGTCAGGGTCTTGCCGACCTTTGCATCCTCAACCTTCACGTCGGCGATGTAGCCCTCAGCCTTCAGGATCTCAGCAATGCGAGACTTCAGCTTGGAGTAGGGCATGGATACGGTGTCGTGGTATGCGGAGTTTGCGTTACGCAAACGGGTCAGCATATCTGCGACCGGATCAGTCATAGTCATTGTGGGCTTTTGCCCTTCCTCGTTGTGGTTTCCCTACCCCGCGGTAACGGGGTCTGGACCTGCAACGTAGTCGTTAGTTGGTCTTGAACGGGAAGCCCAGTGCCTTCAGGATTGCACGGCCTTCGTCGTCGGTCTTCGCGGAGGTCACCACGGTGATGTCCATACCACGCACGCGGTCGATCGAGTCCTGATCGATTTCGTGGAACATGGACTGCTCGGTCAGACCGAAGGTGTAGTTACCGTTACCGTCGAACTGGCGGTCCGAGAGGCCGCGGAAGTCGCGGATTCGGGGCAGTGCCAGGGTGACGAGGCGGTCCAGGAATTCCCACATACGGTCGCCACGCAGGGTGACGTGTGCACCAATGGGCATACCTTCGCGCAGCTTGAACTGTGCGATGGACTTCTTAGCGCGGGTAACAATCGGCTTCTGACCGGTGATTGCGGTGAGATCGCGGATTGCGCCATCCATGAGCTTTGCGTCGCGAGCTGCCTCGCCAACACCCATGTTTACGACGACCTTAACGATCTTCGGGGTCTGCATGACGTTCTCGTACTTGAACTCTTCCTGCAGAGCGGGAACGACGACCTCAGCGTACTTGGTCTTGAAGCGGGGGGTGATCTTGGTTTCGGTCATTAGATGTCCTTACCCGAACGCTTAGCAACGCGCACGCGAACGGTGCGCTCCTTGCCATCACGCTCTACAGTCTCGAGGCGGAAACCAACACGGGTCGGCTTCTTGGTCTCGGGGTCAACAATCGCAACGTTAGAAACGTGGATCGGTGCCTCAACCTTCTGAATGCCGCCTGCTGCGCCGGTCAGGGGGTTAGCCTTGGTGTGCTTGGTGACGACCTTGACGCCCTCAACAATCACGCGGTTTTCCTTGGGGAGAACCTTCAGAACCTTGCCCTGCTTGCCCTTATCTGCACCGGAAATAACCTGAACCAGGTCGCCGGACTTGATCTTAGCCATGAATTAGAGCACCTCCGGAGCCAGCGAAACGATCTTCATGAACTTCTTGTCGCGAAGTTCACGACCCACGGGGCCGAAGATACGGGTACCACGGGGATCACCATCAGTGTTCTTCAGGATCACTGCGGAGTTCTCGTCGAACTTGATGTAGGAGCCGTCGGGACGACGGGTTTCCTTCTTGGTGCGGACGACGACTGCCTTGACAACGTCACCCTTCTTTACGGTACCGCCGGGGATTGCATCCTTGACGGTTGCGACAATGATGTCGCCAATGCCTGCGTAGCGACGCGAGGAACCACCGAGAACACGGATGGTCAGGATTTCCTTCGCACCAGTGTTGTCGGCGACCTTCAGTCGCGACTCCTGCTGAATCATATTTCTCCTGTCGTCTCGCCGGTTCCGACTCGCTTTAGGCGCGAGCCAGCCTTGCGGAACATTTTTACGGGATTGGTTGACGCCCCGGGCCCCATCTCTATGGAAGGGGTTAGCGGAAACGCCTGGGGCAAACCCATGCCAGAAGCATTTGGACCCGCGTGAAGCGGGCGTATCCACCCGTAAGTAGCGGCATTATGCACTGGCACGAGAAGCCCGTGGTTGTGCGGCTATTTGGATACAGCCACACAGTCTTAACACTGTACAGGAAGCAGGTATCTAGCGCAAGGGCTTGTTAACTATGATTTCGGTCTCCACCACCCTATCCACCAAGACAATGCATGTATCGGAGATTAAAAACCTCATACCCCACATCAACACCGAGCGAGAAGGCGGCTTATTTGACACTTAAAGCAGGAGGCCCCTTCGTGTAGTTCCTGACGCATAAGAAACTGAAGGGGCCTCGAGAAATCTACCAAACAATGTGTCAAACAAGGATGGTAGATATTTATATTTTACTACGTTTTAATATGCCCCCACGACAGACTTGCCGCGGCCTAGCGATAGGATTACCCCAGTCTTACTCCCCCACCCCGCTAGTGCGCACACAGAGGCTAGAGAGCGACAGTGACTATTTTGGGTATATCAACTGCTCTTCACTCTGCAGCTATGACATATATACTTTCGCGATACCATCACGAACGATAGGACGAGGAGCTTCTCCCGGCCGGTTTTCTTCCGCAGCCTCATAGTATTCACCAGAGCATGCATCCAGCACGTAGGAAACCTCAACTGCGGGATAATCCCCCGCCTTGTCGATAGCAATGACGCTCCCGTCCTTCAGCAGGACCTGGTGATTAATACGGGTCGGGGCTACCTGCAAGGTCTCGATGATGGTTCGATTGAGCGTGTCAATGACAGTGATAGTTCCACCGCCTGCAACTGCAGGCTCTCCCTTACCGCCAAAATCAGCAACATAGAGCAGCTGGCGTTCTGCATCGAGCAAGATATCGGTGGGCATTTTGCCGAATGGAAGATAAGCGAGGTGTTCACCCTCAAAACTCAGAACATATAGACCGCCGTTTTTACCCTCGCGCCCCTGTGCAGAGACATACAGTTCGCCGCACGTTGAATCAATCTCCACACCGTGAACACCGATTGGAGCATTGGCGTCTTCCCCGCCAGTTACGGGCAGCCTACGTACGAGCCCCCAGGTATTCATGTCCACAACCCAGATTTCATCTCGCATAGTATTCGGGATGTACAGGCGGCTACGAGCTTCATCAGCTACGGGCCCTAGTAGCATAGCGGGACCGTCCCCTTGAAGAGAGCTAACCGCGCGTTCTCCTTCTGCGTTAGGTGCAGCGATTACCTGGTAACCACCCATTCCGGTCACGAGTACGGAACCGCTGGGTGCAACGTATAGCTCACGCGGAATTAGCATCTCCACTCCTAGAGCGAGAGAATCCCATACGAGCGCTAGATCTTTTTGGGAGTATGCGGATACCGAGTTTGTGCGGGTTCCTCCGGTCCAGAGAAGCTCCCGCTCGTTGTCTGCTGCTAGACCGTAGGCAGCCTGGATTTGGAAGAGGTTCTCTAACCCGGGGTTATTTTCCGGGATAGCAGGCAGAACAGCCGTCTTCTCAATCTGCAGGGTATCTGCGTTTATGCGTGCGATTGTTGCGCAGAGAGTACCGTGGGTCTTCGTGTGATTAAAGCTTCCGCTTACGAAAAGAACGTTCTCTTCGGGGTTGTATGCCACTTGATACTGCCCAGCGAGCCCCGCAGAACGATCCACAGAAAAATGGTTGGCGCCCAGGGTGCTCTTCTGTTCTTCTCCTGAGGCTGAGGGAACCATAGATATCTCCAGAGTTGTGTAGGTTGGAGGCTAGCTCACCTCATATTTTGCGGGCTTAGCATCCGGAGCTTTCTGTTATATATCTTACGCTTCACCCTCCACTTTGAGGCTTTTCTGGCGTAGTCCATGCGCTGCGCCGTTCGTGGCCAAGATACCCCATATCGGCAATACTCATTGCTCTCCCCCGGGATCTGAGTGAGGTGGATTTACTCAACGAAAACTTTGCAGTCTGCATATAATCAGCACAAAAGACATCTTTCTAGAGATATTGACAGATTATAGAGTTTATAAGCTTATCCTGAAGGCGTCTAGAGCCATGGATTTCGTAATATTTCGTCACTTTTGAGCCCCTCAAAGCAGCGTTCCGAAAAAATCTGCTTAAAAATTTAGAAATTAAGGGTTGTTTTTTCAAAAATCAAGTTTTTTGGTAATAAACACGCTTCAAGGTGCGAAAATCAGCGAGATGTACCATAATAGAAGAGACGCATGCGTCAAATAAGAGGTTCGGTCCTTATCGGACAGATTTCTTGGGTCCCTTTTTCCTCGCTAATCCGTTTGTCTAGGGACCGAACCTCGCTTTGACACTAAACCCGCACTTCGGTGCGGGTTTTCTTCGTATTTGAGGTGTTAGAATCCCGCACTTCATTCTTCAGGCTGTTAACTCGTCAAATAAGGGCGGGCGAGCGTAAAGGGTGCGCTTCACCCTTCCTCCGCTTCTCTTCCGCTCTCCCCCGCTGCTACTCCTGATCCTGGTCTAGGCCTTCCGCTCGAATACAGACGTATAGGCAAAACGAAAGGGGCGGTACCCATCGGTTCGATGGATACCGCCCCTTTCAGTGCGTATCGGCAGTTTCAGAGAGTCAAACGGGTTCTTGAATATCTAGCAGATCCCGCTCTACCTCTTTCGCTACCACCAAGCGGTAGTATCGTGAGCTGCCGTGGGGTACAGGCTATGCCTTGCGGCGACGTGCTACCAGCACAGTTGCGCCAACGACCAGGGCAAGAACGCCGATTCCTGCAGCAACGACGACGCCCGAAGCACCGGTGTTAGCCAGCGAAGACTTCGAGGAGCTCGAAGCGGTGGAGCCGTTGTTGGAAGATGCTACGTTCTGCGACGAAGAGCCGGAGGTCTTCGGTGCAGTGCTGTCCTTCTTCTGAGCCTCAGACTTCAAAGAATCCGCGGGAGCCTTGGACTGGTCCTTAGCGTTTTCCTTTACCTGTTCCTTGGAGTCTGCCGGTGCGGAAGGCGCCTCAGAGGGGTTAGTTACAGGTGCATTAGCCGATTCGGACGCCTTCGGTGCAGGTGCCTGGTTGTCGATGCTGAAGGTGTACTCTGCAGCCACACCACCGCGCACGTTATCGTTTTCTGCCAGGGAACCGGAGAGCAGGTAGATAGCAACGCTATCGCCGGTCTTCAGTTCTTCAGTCAGGTTAGAGTTTGCCACGGTGGGGCGGTCGATGGTTGCGGTGAAGTTACCGTTTTCGTCCGCCTTGATGTATGCCCAGATGCCTGCGCTATTGCCTTCAACGCCTTCGAGCTTGGGCTCTTCCTTCGGAGAAATAGCGCCCTTATTCAGCTTGACTGCGATAACGGAGCCCTTACCGTCCAGAGTCTTGAAGCCTTCACCGCGGAAGGTCAGCTTCTGGCCATCCCAGGTCTTGGGGAAGTAGACCTTAGCGCCGTCCTTGTACTCGTGTACAACTTCGTTGGACTCTGCACTCTCGGAGGGTGCCGGGGTGCTGGGTTCGGGCTTAGCAGACTCGCTCAGAGCCGGAGTGGTCGGCTCAGGCTTAGCAGACTCGCTCGGAGCCGGGGTGGGCTGTTCGCTATCCGACAGGCTCAGCTTAGTGCCGGCAGGGTAAGTGGTAGTCACGCCAGAAGGAGTAGCAGCGACCTGGGTGGTTTCTGCCGGTGCGCAGGTCTCAGCGGTGTCTGCCTTCTTCTCTGCAACAGTTGCGGAGAGCGCTTCACCACCGCGAGGAGTGTCACCTTCAACAATGGAGCCGGAGAGCAGGAAGACCGACACCTTGTCGCCACTCTTCAGGTTTTCCGTCAGGTTGGAGTTCTCGGTGGTCGGGTACGGCAACTCAGCGGTGAAGTTACCGTTCTCGTCTGCCTGGATGTACGCCCAAACACCTGCGCTGTTGCCCTCAACACCGTTGAACTTCGGCTCTTCCTTAGCGGAGATACGACCCTTGTTCAGCTTGACAGCGAGCACGGAGCCCTTCGAACCGTCCTGGGTCTTGAAACCTTCACCACGCAACTTCAAGGTTTCGCCGGTGGTCCAGTCCTTCACTGCGTAGAGCTTAGCGCCGTCAGCGTAGGTCTTCACCAGTTCTTCAGAAGCAGCCTGTGCTGCCGGCTTCGCGGTGGTTTCAACGGTGGTGCTGATCTTCACCATGACGCCGGGGGTAATCGGGGAATCTGCGTTGTCCTTGCCCTTGGGCTCGGTGCTAGAGGTGCGGTATTCGCCGGTGGTCTTATCGATGGTGTAGTTCGTTTCAATGGCGGAAGCGCCTTCGATGCTACGTGCTACAGCGTATACGCTACCGTCTGCAGTGACCAGAACATCATTCGCACCGCTAGTTGCGCCGGTGGACACCTGAGACACAACGGTGCCGGTGCGTGCGTCAACAACGCCGACGTTGCCGGTACCGTAATCGGTCACGTACAGCAGGTCACGGGCTTCGTCGGAGGCAAGGGCGAGAGCCTGAGAGCCGAAAGGAATGGTCTTCTTGTAGGCGCCGGTTTCCAGGTCGTAGACGGTGATACCAGAGTTAGTGCCCTTACGGTCACCCTGGGAGCTGACGTAGATTTCCTTCAGAGACTTGTCGATGGTGACGTCAGAGGCGTTCAGGTCGGCTTCAGCATTGTCCTTGTGCAGCTGAATGGTCTTCTCAACCTCGTAGCTCTTGGTGTCGATTACCTTCACGGTGCCGGCACTCAGGGAAGGAACGTAGAGCTTGCCATCGGCGGAGTCCACGTGCATGTTCATTGCGATGTCCGATTCGCCCTTGGCATCGGTGAATTCAATCTTCTTGACCAGAGCGTGCAGGGTGGTGTCGAAGACGCTAATGCCGCCGGAGCCAGAGACAAAGACCTTGCCGCTGGAGGGATCGATGCGTACCTCGCGCGGGTGGTTGACCTCGCCTTCTGCGCTGCTCCAGATAATCTTGTTGGTCGCGGGATCGAAGACAGATACCTTGTTGACGCGGGTCTGGGTCACCCATACGTATCCGGTTGCCTCGTCGTAGGCGATACCGTAGGGAGATTCGATCTGCTTACCGGTCGGTGCGGTAGCACCACGAGCGGTGAAGTCAGTGGTCGGGAACTGGTAGACAGTGGAGAGGCTCGGGGTGGATCCAACGTTCCAGGTGCCGACGCCACCGGTCAGTACCGGCGGGCGGCCGGAAGAGAAGGAGGTGTAGAGGGAGGAGGTTGCTGCCGAGTATGCCAGCTGGTACTGGCCGGGCAGGCCCTGGTACTGGGTAGCGCTCACTGCGATGTGGCGGCATTCCTCAGCAGAGGTCTGGGAGTTTCCGCCGGGGACAGACGCGGAGACGTTTGCCGCAAAGGTAGCGGGAACCGCAGCGAAAGAACCTGCGACAACGGAAAGTGCGCCAGCAATGGCGAGCAGCTTACGTGAGGGCTTGGGTGAAGAAGTCATGCTGATCCTCGATGATGTGTAGTGGTACTTCTCCAAAGGTCGTGCAACCTCCGGAAGATGCGTAGCTAAGCCCCTATGGATTAGGCAAGGCTAGACTAAGCAACTATAAAGTTGATAATAAGTGCCTCATTAGGTTATTTTCAAGCAGCTTTTATCAGCGCCCACGCTTCTCACGACTCTTTTAGCCACCCTCGCTATCCTCCCTAAAGCCCCGCATACACGCTCCACAAGGGGATTTCTTCCTCCAGCTCAAGCTACGTGGCTCTTTGATAGCGTTGTCCGGTAAAAGTATCCACTTTTCTGTATGACATCTTCAAAAGTTTTATGACAAATATTTATTCGGCATTTCATGACTTCTATCGTTGATTCTGTAGCCCACAGAACTTCCCGCTGAGTTCTCCCGGATAAAGGTTAAACGCAAAGGAGCCCTCTCCTACCTAAGTAGGAGAGGGCTCCTTTTATTGCTCTAGCAGAGAGTCATTAGAGGGCTTACTTAGCCTTCTCGATGATCTCCACGATACGCCAGCGCTTGGAAGCGGACAGCGGACGGGTCTCTGCAATCAGAACGAGGTCACCAATACCAGCAGTGTTCTGCTCGTCGTGTGCCTTGATCTTGGAGCTACGGCGAACGACCTTGCCGTACAGTGCGTGCTTCACGTGGTCCTCGACCTCGACGACAACGGTCTTGTCCATCTTGTCGGAGACAACGTAGCCGCGGCGGGTCTTGCGGTAGCCGCGCTCTTCGTTCTTTACTTCACTCACTTGGACTCACCTTCAGTTGCGGGACGAATACCGAGCTCGCGCTCACGCAGCACGGTGTAGATACGTGCGATGTCGCGCTTGATAGTGCGGCGACGACCTGCGTTAGCCTGACCGGTGACTTCCTGGAAGCGGATGTTGAAGAGTTCCTTCTTCGCTTCGCTCAGCTTTGCAGCCAGCTCTTCGTTGGAGAGCTCTGCGAGCTTATCGATGCTCAGGTCCTTGGATCCTACTGCCATCTCGCTTATTCACCACCTTCGCGGCGACGCACAACACGTGCCTTCATCGGGAGCTTGTGGATTGCCAGGCGCATTGCCTCGCGAGCCACTTCTTCGGACACACCGGAGAGTTCAAACATGACTCGACCCGGCTTGACATTTGCGACCCACCACTCGGGCGAACCCTTACCGGAACCCATACGGGTTTCAGCGGGCTTCTTGGTCAGCGGACGGTCGGGATAAATGTTAATCCAGACCTTACCGCCACGCTTGATGTGACGGGTCATTGCGATACGTGCAGCCTCAATCTGGCGGTTGGTCACGTATGCGGGCGACAGGGCCTGAATGCCCCACTCACCGAAGCTAACCTCGGTGCCGCCCTTTGCGAGACCATTACGCTTGGGGTGGTGCTGCTTGCGGTACTTTACTCGACGGGGAATAAGCATTTATGCCTCACCGTTCTCTGCAGTCTTGGCCTCGACCTTTGCCGAAGCGTTCTCGTTGCGGCGCTCGCGACGAGGACCACGGTTGCCCTGGCGGCGGCGGTCACCATCGCGGCGGTTGCCACGGCGGTTGTTTGCTGCCTGCTGAGCTGCCAGCTCCTTGTCGGTCAGGTCGCCCTTGTAGATCCAGACCTTCACGCCGATGCGACCGAAGGTGGTCTTAGCCTCGAAGAAGCCGTAGTCGATGTTCGCACGCAGGGTGTGCAGGGGCACACGGCCTTCGCGGTAGAACTCGGAACGGGACATTTCAGCGCCACCCAGACGGCCGGAGCACTGGATACGGATACCCTTTGCGCCTGCACGCTGTGCGGACTGGATTGCCTTCTTCATTGCACGGCGGAATGCAACACGCGATGCGAGCTGCTCTGCGATGCTCTGTGCAACCAGCTGAGCGGAGAGGTCGGGGTTAGCAACCTCGAGGATGTTCAGCTGAATCTGCTTGTTGGTGAGCTTCTCGAGCTCGCCGCGGATGCGGTCTGCTTCTGCGCCACGGCGGCCAATCACGATACCGGGACGAGCGGTGTGGATGTCCACACGCACGCGGTCACGGGTACGCTCGATCTCGACCTTTGCAACGCCTGCGCGATCCAGGTTCTTTGCCAGCAGCTCGCGGATCTTTACGTCCTCGCGGACGAAGTCAGCGTAACGCTCGCCGGGCTTGTTGGAATCAGCGAACCACTTGGAGACGTGGTCAGTGGTGATGCCCAGTCGGAAACCGTTCGGGTGAATTTTCTGACCCATTTAGCGGTCCTCCTCCTTCTCCGGGGTAGCAACTACCACGGTGATGTGGCTGGTGCGCTTGTTGATTCGGTATGCGCGACCCTGAGCGCGGGGCTGAATGCGCTTCATGGTCGGGCCCTCGTTCACGAATGCTTCGCTGATGAACAGCTCTTCCTCGCGGAAGGGCAGACCCTGCTGGGTTGCCTTCTGACGAGCGTTAGCTACTGCCGAAGCAACGATCTTGTATACCGGTTCCGAAGCTGCCTGGGGGGCGAACTTCAGAATCGCCAGAGCCTCTTCCGCCTGCTTACCACGGATCAGGTTGACGACACGGCGGGCCTTCATAGGCGTAACGCGAACGAAACGCGCTGATGCCTTGGCTTCCATTGCCTATCTCTCTTTCGTCTATTGCCGAAAGGGAAACGTTAGCTTATCGGTGTGAACCGATTAGCGACGCTTGCCCTTACGGTCGTCCTTCACGTGGCTGCGGAAAGTGCGGGTCGGAGCAAACTCACCGAGCTTGTGACCAACCATCGACTCGGTGATGAACACCGGCACGTGCTTGCGACCGTCGTACACTGCGATGGTGTGACCGAGCATGTCGGGGATAATCATCGAGCGACGCGACCAAGTCTTGATTACGTTCTTGGTGCCCTTCTCGTTCTGAGCTGCAACCTTCAGGTAGAGGTGCTGATCAACGAAAGGGCCCTTCTTCAAACTACGAGGCATGTTTCAGGCTCCTTAGCGCTTCTTGCCAGTACGACGGCGACGAACGATGAGCTTGTCGCTTTCCTTGTTGGGACGGCGGGTACGACCCTCGGGCTTACCGTTGGGGTTAACCGGGTGACGACCACCGGAGGTCTTACCTTCACCACCACCGTGCGGGTGGTCAACCGGGTTCATGACCACACCACGGACGGTCGGGCGGATGCCCTTCCAGCGGTTACGGCCAGCCTTACCCCAGTTGATGTTGGACTGCTCAGCGTTGCCGACCTCACCAACGGTTGCGCGGCAGCGAACATCCACGTTGCGGATTTCGCCGGAGGGCAGACGGAGCTGACCGTACTTGCCTTCCTTAGCAACCAGCTGTACAGAAGCACCTGCGGAACGAGCCAGCTTTGCGCCGCCACCGGGGCGGAGCTCGACACAGTGAATCACGGTACCAACGGGGATGTTGCGCAGGGGCAGGTTGTTACCGGGCTTGATGTCAGCTGCGGGGCCGGACTCGACGATGTCGCCCTGAGCGAGCTTGTTCGGAGCGATGATGTAGCGCTTGGAACCATCGAAGTAGTGCAGCAGCGCGATGCGAGCGGTACGGTTGGGATCGTACTCGATGTGTGCAACGCGTGCGTTAACGCCGTCCTTGTCGTGACGACGGAAGTCGATCAGACGGTACTGGCGCTTGTGGCCGCCACCCTTGTGACGGGTGGTGATGCGGCCGGTGTTGTTACGGCCGCCGGTCTTGTGAAGCGGACGAAGCAGGGACTTTTCCGGGGTGGAGCGGGTGATCTCAGAGAAATCAGCAACGCTCGAACCGCGGCGACCCGGGGTCGTCGGCTTGTACTTACGAATACCCATTTAGATATTTCTTCCTTCGTTAAAGTGGTCTCCGCGGGGCTTATGCCTGCGGACCGCCGAAGATGTCGATGGTGCCTTCCTTGAGGGTCACAATCGCACGCTTGGTGTTCTTGCGAGCGCCCCAACCGAAACGGGTGCGCTTGCGCTTGCCCTGACGGTTGATGGTGTTGACGGAAGCAACCTTGACGTCAAAGATCTTCTCGATGGCCTGCTTGATTTCCAGCTTGTTGGAATCGGTAGCGACCTCGAAGGTGTACTTACCTTCGTCGAGCTGACCGTAGCTCTTCTCGGAAACGACGGGAGCGATGATCACGTCGTATACAGACTTGGTGGAAACGCTCATTACTTAGCGCCCTCCTTCTTCTGAGCTGCAGCAACGAATGCGTCGAATGCTGCCTTGGTGAAGACCACGTCGTCAGAAACCAGCACATCGTAGGTGTTGAGCTGATCTGCGTACAGAACGTGGACGTTCTCCAGGTTACGTGCGGACAGAGCCACAACGTCCTCTGCACGAGCAATCACAAGAAGGATGTTCTTGCGCTCGGTGATAGCTGCGAATGCAGCCTTTGCAGCCTTGGTCGAGGGGGTTTCACCGGAGATGAAGTTCTCGACAACGTGGACGCGGTCGTGACGAGCGCGATCGGAGAGAGCACCGCGCAGTGCAGCGGCGATCATCTTCTTGGGGGTGCGCTGTGCGTAGTTACGCGGGGTCGGACCGTGAACAACGCCACCGCCGGTCATGTGCGGTGCACGGATGGAGCCCTGACGTGCGTTACCGGTACCCTTCTGCTTGAAGGGCTTACGGCCTGCACCGGAAACCTCGCCGCGGTTCTTGGTCTTGTGGGTGCCCTGGCGTGCAGCAGCGAGCTGTGCAACGACAACCTGGTGCAGCAGGGGCACGGATGCCTGCGCGTCGAAAATCTCTGCGGGCAGGTCTACCTTAAGGGTCTTAACAGCCATGATGTATTAGGCTCCCTTCACAGCGGTACGAACCAGAACAACGCCGCCCTTGGGACCGGGGATTGCGCCCTTGATCAGCAGGACATTGTTCTCTGCGTCCACACCCTGGATAGTCAGGTTCAAGGTAGTGTGACGTGCTGCGCCCATACGGCCAGCCATGCGCATACCCTTGAACACGCGTGCGGGGTAGGATGCGCCACCGATGGAACCGGGCTTACGGTGGTTCTTGTGCTGACCGTGAGACGCGCCAACACCCTTGAAGCCGTGACGCTTCATAACACCTGCGAAGCCCTTACCCTTGGTCTTACCAACGACGTCGACCTTCTGGCCTGCTTCGAAGAGCTCAACGGTCAGTTCCTGACCGAGGGAATACTCAGAAGCGTCTGCGGTACGCAGCTCGACGATGTGGCGACGGGGAGTAACACCGGCCTTCTCGAAGTGACCAGCCAGGGGCTTGGTAACCTTGCGAGAGTCGATTGCACCGAAACCAATCTGAACAGCTTCGTAGCCGTCAGTTTCCTGGTTACGGATCTGGGTAACAACGTTAGAATCAGCCTTGACGACGGTGACGGGCACGAACTTGCCGTCCTCGTCCCAGACCTGGGTCATGCCGAGCTTGGTGCCCAGCAGGCCCTTCACCTGGCGCTCGAATTTGTTAGTCATTAGATGCGATCCTCTACAGCTTGATCTCGATGTTTACGTCTGCCGGCAGGTCGAGACGCATGAGGGCATCAACAGCCTTGGGGGTCGGATCAACAACGTCGATCAGACGCTTGTGCGTACGCATCTCGAAGTGCTCGCGGCTGTCCTTGTACTTGTGGGGAGAACGAATAACACAGTAGACGTTCTTCTCGGTCGGCAGCGGCACGGGGCCAACTACAGTTGCGCCTGCGCCCTTGACCGTTTCGACGATTTTCCGTGCCGAAGAATCGATGACCTCGTGGTCATAGGACTTCAGACGGATGCGGATTTTCTGTCCCGCCATCTGTCGGACTCTCTTTCTTGATGTATTCCCTGTATCGGAGCTTTTGCCCCTTTGTTATAGCGCTTAAGGAACGCGATATATTCATCACGTGCGCCACTCAGAACGGACTGAATCCGGCTTTGCCGGGTTCCTCACCCCGCCTGAGTACCGACCCCCGAACTCGGGCGTGTCGCCTATTTTCTAGACAAACTCGTCCCGTCATCCTTCGGACCGGGTCATACGTGGGCCTACCTTTAGTGCAGGTAGACGCTTTGACAACGTCGTCAATTCTCTCAGAGTTAGAGCCCTGATGCAATACGAACACAAGTTAAGTGCTTAAGAACACTTAACTGCTTCTGTCAACCTGAGGGTACTCCCGCGATGTAACTCTCAGGGAGCTTTCAATCTACTTTCAGTAAGTTCCATGCGCTTTATTGCTCTTAATAAAGCTTTTAGATCTAAAGACTCTCGTATCGTAGAAGTATCACTACAGCCTAAGGAGAAACCATGTCTCAGCCGACACAACCTCATCAGGCATCCTCTAGCTCTCACTCTTCGTCTCAGAGCCCTCAGTATGCTCAGCCGCAAGGTCTCGGCTTGTACGTTCCCCCGTCCCTATCGAGTCCGTATCCTCAGCCTCCTGCGCAGCGACGCCGGGTCAACGAGGACATCTTCCTCAATATTGTTCTGTACATTGGTTCGCTCCTGCTCATTGGTGCTGCGGGCCTTTTTGTCACCTCGGTGACTTCTTCTCAGGATGAAACGGCTATCTTCCGTGTCCTCGCAATGGCGCTTGGAGCAATTGTCTTCTACGGAGCCGGTCTGCTCACCTACCGTTTCGTGGAGCGCCTGCGTATTGCCTCCTACTCTTTTGCAGCAACGGGTCTTGCGTTTATTCCTCTGACCGGCGTTGCTATCTATGTCCTCAAGATTTGGACTGAAGGACGCTACATCTGGTTCCTCACGTCTCTGGTTGGCACTGCAGCCATTATTGGAGCCTGTGCCCTCATGCGTAACCGTGTGATGGCGTACCTGCTGATTTCGTTCATCGTTTCGGACTCGTTGGCAGCTACGAAGGTGGCGGCCCTGCCTTTCGTTTGGTATTTCGTTTCTCTGACTGCCGTTGCCACTGTTCTGGGTTTGATTCTGCACTTTGCCCCGAATGCTGCCCCGAAGGGTATCCGCGAAGGTCTTGTTGATTCTTCCCGTATCTTCGTCCCGGCTACTGCCATCGCCATTTTCTTCTTCACCAGCGACCTGAGCTACACGGACGCGGGTATTGCTTTTGCGGTCATGTCTGTGCACGCCATTCTGTTCACCTGGCTGAACGGCACGGCGGATTACTACGCCCAGGCACGCATCTACCCGATTGCATCCATTCTCTCCTTCATCATGGACTCGGATCACGGCCCGTGGTTCCCCAGTATCTTCTTCGTCTCTGTTCTGGTTGTTAACCTGATTTCTGCCTACGTATTTATTCCTCGTCTGCAGAAGACTATTGCTGGTTCCGCTCCTGCTGCCGCTGAACAGTCCGAGCAGGTGCAAAGCACCCCGGCTATCCCCTGGGCGAAGGAAGCTCTTCACCAACCCGCTCGCAAGATAGAGTGGTTGCCGGCAATTGACGCATGCGTCGGCGTATTCTTCTCCTTCTTTGCTCTCCTTGATGCCTTCTACACTGCTCACGTCGCTGATAGCGTTACCTACGCAACGCGCTGGAGCACTTTCCTTCCCTATGCAGAGGGTAATCAAGGTGTCTTCCCCGCGCCCTGGGTTATTGGTGTCCTCTGCATTGTCAGTTTCTTGCTGTACCGCAAGGCAATTCAGCCTCTGGTGCTCATGAGTTTTGTAGCGCTCATCCCGGTCATTGGCATGTATGCTTCCCCTGGCAACCAGGGAACGTTCTACCTCTTCTTTGCCGCGGCTGTAGTCATCTATCTGGTCACTGCTAAGGCTCCCGAGGCACGTACTGCTGGAGCGGTACTGAGCAACATCGGTTATGCCATTGGTATGATTCAGCTCTTCCTCGCTCTCATTCCTGAGATGCAGACTTCTGAGTCACTTTTGATGTTTGCGTTGGTCTGCGCCGCTATTGCGCTACTGACTTTTGTCCTCTCTCAGGGCGTTGCAGCGCAGAACGCAAGCTACCGTCTTGTAGAGATGTCGGTCTACCTCTTCTTGGGCGTTTTTGCTCTCTTCGTTGGGTACGTGGCTAACCATGCTGATGGTGGAGCACACGGCCGATTCTGGGTTGGTTTCCCTCTCTTCTCGAGTGCCGTCCTCTTCTTGAGCGTGCTGAGCGCTCTTATTCTGGCCCGCGCGCTACGACTTTCGGATGTTGGATCCTTCCGCTCCACGCTTGTCATGTTTGTCCGTATCGCGTTCTACGCGACTCTGCTTATCGCGACGATTGGCTCGCGACACTACCTGCTGTACGACTTGCAGAAGGAGTACATTGCTGTAGCACTGCCGGCGCTCCTAACCGTCGTTTATGGTGCGCTTGGTTTCTTTATGCCGGTTGGCTCTTCGATTCGTTCGGAGCTACTCACCGTTGCGCGATTCCCCATCTGCTGGTCGGTCATTCTGCTCGCGATCACCGGCAATATGAAGGAATCGCTCGTAGACTTCCTCGTACTTGCGCTGTTGGCGGTTCAGGCTCTGTGCAGCGTGCTACTCTACGCGTACTCCAAGCGAAACTACGAAGCATACGCGGCGGCGATTTTCTTCACGCTCGGTTCTGTCCTGAGCGCAGGCCGTTTCATTGGCGATTTTGATAATCTTCTGTTCGCGGTAGCAACTCCTGCTATCTTCATCGCTGTATGGGTGCTTGCCCTCATCTTCAGGGTCTCCCGCATGCAGATTGGTGCCTCCATCAGCATCACGACTTTCTGCATCGGTGCTCTGTGGAATCTCTTCAACACGAGGGAAAGCACAATGGAAATGACTCTTCTGGGCTACTACGCTCTGATTGCCGTCATCATCCTGTTCGTTCTGAAGGTCACGCTCCCGGTTGAGGTCTTCGGTGTGAGCGCAAATGTTCGTCCGCGCATCGCTGTTCCGGTCGGTAATACGATGGTTGATTTGCCGATGCACGGCCCGCTGGGTGCCCCCTACGCGCGTTTCATGTCTCGCCGTCCCCTGAGCCAGGGTATCTATGCACCGGTCAATACGCTGCTGATGATTCCCGCTCTGGCGGTGCTGGGATTCTACACCTTCGTTGGGTTGGTTTTTGAGCCCAGGCAGGTGGAGCTCAACGCACTTCTCTGGGGTCTGGGTGCTCTGTCCTTCGTATCTGTCACCAAGGCGAAGAACCTGCCGATTGTCTGCACCACGGCGTTCAGCCTCTTCATCGCCCGTCTGGTCATTGATTACTCGAAGTCCAACCCCCTGAGCGTCATTATTGAGGTTGCTCTCCTGATTCTGCTGGCTGTTGTGGCAGCCAAGGTTCTCAAGAACTTCATCGCAAAGAGGCCAGTAGATACGCAGGTATCGGATTCTCCTCTGTACTGGGCTTTGGGTCTGCAGGTGTTCCTCACCCTGGTAACGTGGGCAGTTCCCGCTGATGGTCCGGATATCGTGGTGTTGGTACTCGGTATTGCCCTGACTCTCCTGAGCGCTCTGCTGCTCGACCGAGTCTGGACCTATATCGCAACTGCTCTGGTCACCCTCGACCTGGCAATTTTGCTCAACGGTCTGAACCCGCTGACCCTGCTAATCATCTCGATTTTGCTTATTGCCGGCGTTATCTGGCGTCTGCTGGCGCGACAGAATAAGCAGGATGTGGTAGCTCCGCACCAGGGCTCTGCGCAGCTTGAGGACTTCCCTCCGTCTCAGAATCAGCCGGGTATGTACCCTCAGAGCAATGTCCAGATGCAGCAGCCCCCGGCTCCTCAGCAAGGCTACGAGCCTCGTCATGAGGAAAACATCTAGCTATCAGCACGTATAGCTTCTATTCCTACGGCATTCTGTAGTAGGATTACCTATGTCCCTTCCGAGGGGCAGTCATTCGAATTGCGGTTCCCAGCCTTCGGGCTGGGAACCGTTTTTCTTTGCCTGCAAACCCTATTCGCATCTGCAACGTCTATTTTGCGTCCTTTTGCCAGCTCCTTGAAAGTGTGTGGGCGTTCAAGAACGGTAAGCCAATGACAGCGCATCTGTTCCCCTATGCCCTGCTACAGGTCTGCGGCACGGGTGTGCGATACTGCTACCGCTCTGAGGATTCCTCACCATTGGCTCCTCACCGCTGAGGCTCCAATCTTCTCCCCTATCTTTTAGCGTGGGTTTCTGCCGCACAAAAGCGCTGAGAGCCTGTTGAAGGGCGTCTATAGCGCCCAGGACGTGGTTACGAGGTTCTCCCGGCAGAGAGGGATACACCTGCCTCTTTGCAGCCTTCAGCAACCCACAAAAGGGCATAACAAAAGGACCCCCGCAGATGCGGGGGTCCTTGAGTATCGCTACCTGATGGAGAGTTACCTCTCCGGCAGATCTTTAGCGAATTGTCGTAAATTTACGGCAATTACTTGATGATCTTGGTAACACGACCCGAACCAACGGTGCGGCCACCCTCACGGATAGCGAAGCCGAGGCCCTCTTCCATTGCGATTTCCTGGATCAGGGTAACGGTCATCTCGGTGTTGTCACCGGGCATAACCATCTCGGTGCCCTCGGGGAGGGTGATAACGCCGGTCACGTCAGTGGTACGGAAGTAGAACTGAGGACGGTAGTTGGAGTAGAAGGGGTTGTGACGGCCACCCTCATCCTTGGAGAGGATGTAGACGTTTGCCTCGAACTCGGTGTGGGGGGTGATGGAGCCCGGCTCCACGACAACCTGACCACGCTCAACATCGTCACGCTTCAGACCACGCAGCAGCAGACCACAGTTCTCGCCTGCCCATGCTTCGTCGAGCTGCTTGTGGAACATCTCGATACCGGTAACGGTGGTCTTCTGGATCGGGCGGATACCGACGATCTCGACCTCGGAGTTGATCTTCAGGGTACCGCGCTCTGCACGACCGGTAACAACGGTGCCACGACCGGTGATGGTGAAGACGTCCTCGATGGGCATGAGGAAGGGCTTGTCCTTCTCACGCACGGGGTCCGGAATGTAGGTGTCGACTGCGTCCATGAGCTCCTCGACCTTAGCAACCCACTCGGGGTCGCCTTCGAGAGCCTTCAGTGCGGAAACGCGAACAACGGGAGCGTTGTCGCCGTCGAACTCCTGCGAGGAGAGGAGGTCACGGACCTCCATCTCGACGAGGTCGAGGAGCTCTTCGTCGTCAACCATGTCTGCCTTGTTCAGTGCAACCAGCAGGGTGGGGACGCCAACCTGGCGAGCGAGCAGAACGTGCTCGCGGGTCTGTGCCATGGGGCCGTCGGTAGCAGCAACCACGAGGATTGCGCCGTCCATCTGAGCCGCACCGGTAATCATGTTCTTGACGTAGTCAGCGTGGCCGGGAGCATCAACGTGTGCGTAGTGGCGCTTCTCGGTCTGGTACTCGATGTGAGCAATGTTAATGGTAATACCGCGCTGGCGCTCCTCGGGAGCGGAGTCGATCATACCGAAGTCGCGCTTCTCGTTCAGGTCCGGGTACTTGTCAGCCAGAACCTTGGAGATTGCTGCGGTCAGGGTGGTCTTACCGTGGTCAACGTGACCAATGGTACCGACGTTAACGTGAGGCTTGGAGCGCTCGAACTTAGCCTTAGCCAAGAGTGTTCCTCCTAGAACGATTGAAAACATGCACGCGGATCTTCGCTCCGGCGCATCCCGTTATAAAACGGTCTAGCGTCTACAATAGCGGATTACGCCGCAGAGATGAAACTGTTCATGCTCTCAATAATGGATTTAATTGAAAATTTTAGCGTGGGCCACAGGTTTTTGACCCGTGGCCCACGGGTGAGACGCGAAAATTACTCGCCGCGGCTCTTCTGGATGATCTCGTCAGCGACGTTCTTGGGAACCTCGCCGTAGCTATCGAATGCCATCGAGAACACTGCACGACCCTGGGTCTTGCCACGCAGGTCGCCAATGTAACCGAACATTTCGGTCAGGGGCACGATAGCCTTGATGATCTTAACGCCGGATGCGTCCTCCATGGAACGAACCTGGCCACGGCGGGAGTTCAGGTCGCCGATAACGTCGCCCATGTACTCCTCGGGGGTACGAACCTCAACGTCCATCAGCGGCTCGAGCAGGACCGGGTTAGCGCGCTTAGCGCCTTCCTTGAAGACCATCGAACCAGCGATCTTGAACGCCATTTCGGAGGAGTCGACGTCGTGGTAAGCACCGTCGATCAGGGTTGCCTTCACGCCCACCATCGGGTAGCCAGCGAGGACACCGAACTTCATAGCGTCCTGGATACCAGCGTCGACCGAGGGGATGTACTCGCGAGGAACGCGGCCACCGGTGACCTTGTCCTCGAACAGGTACAGCTCTTCGCCATCCAGAGGCAGGGGCTCGAAGGAGACCTGCACCTTTGCGAACTGACCGGAACCACCGGTCTGCTTCTTGTGGGTGTAGTCGACCTTCTCGACTGCCTTCTTGATGGTCTCGCGGTAAGCAACCTGAGGCTTACCAACGTTAGCCTCAACCTTGAACTCACGCTTCATACGGTCAACGATGATGTCCAGGTGCAGCTCACCCATACCACCAATTTCGGTCTGACCGGTTTCTTCGTTCAGCGAAACGGTGAAGGTGGGGTCCTCAGCGGAGAGCTTCTGGATAGCGGTGGACATCTTCTCCTGGTCACCCTTGGTCTTGGGCTCGATAGCCACGAAGATCACGGGGTCGGGGAAGGTCATCGACTCGAGAACGATCGGGTGTGCGGGGTCGCACAGGGTGTCACCAGTGGTGGTGTCCTTCAGACCGATCGCTGCGTAAATGTGACCTGCAGTGATCTCCTCAACCGGGTTCTCCTTGTTGGAGTGCATCTGGAAGAGCTTACCGATGCGCTCCTTCTTACCCTTGGTGGAGTTCAGAACCTGCTGGCCCTGAGCTGCGGTACCGGAGTACACACGGGTGTAGGTCAGCTGACCGTAGAACGGGTGAGCTGCAACCTTGAACGCCAGTGCTGCGAAGGGCTCCTCAGCGGATGCCTTGCGGGTCAGTTTCTCTTCCTCGTTGGAGGGGTTGGAGCCGACAACGTCCGGAACGTCCAGCGGGGAGGGCAGGTACTCGATCACAGCGTCCAGCATGGGCTGAACACCGCGGTTCTTGAATGCAGAACCACAGAGAACGGGGAATGCCTCACCGGAGATAACCAGCTGACGGATACCAGCCTTAATCTCGGGGATGGTCAGCTCGCCCTCTTCGAGGTACTTCTCCATGAGCTCTTCGCTAGCCTCAGCAACAGCCTCAACCAGCTCAGCGCGGTACTGCTCAGCCTTCTCAACCAGGTCAGCAGGAATGTCCTGAACCTCGTAGGAGGCACCCATGGACACGTCACCCTTGGCGTCGCCGGGCCATACGTATGCCTTCATTTCGAGCAGGTCAACGACACCGATGAAGTCGCTCTCAGCACCGATGGGGAGCTGAACAACCAGCGGGCGAGCGCCCAGGCGGTCGATGATGGTCTGAACGGTGAAGTAGAAGTCCGCACCCATCTTGTCCATCTTGTTGACGAAGCAGATACGGGGGACGTCGTACTTGTCAGCCTGACGCCAAACGGTCTCAGACTGGGGCTCAACACCTTCCTTGCCGTCGAACACAGCAACTGCGCCGTCGAGGACGCGCAGGGAGCGCTCAACCTCAACGGTGAAGTCAACGTGACCGGGGGTGTCGATGATGTTGATCTGGTTGTCCTTCCAGAAGCAGGTGGTTGCTGCGGAGGTAATGGTAATACCTCGCTCCTGCTCCTGAGCCATCCAGTCCATGGTGGAAGCGCCGTCGTGGGTCTCACCAATCTTGTGGTTAATACCGGTGTAGAACAGAATGCGCTCAGTGGTGGTGGTCTTACCGGCGTCGATGTGCGCCATAATACCGATGTTGCGGACCTTGTTAAGGTCGGTGAACACGTCAAGTGCCACGTTATTCTCCCTAAATGAGATACTCCGAAAGCCTGCCGACTCGAATCGACTCGGCAGGCTCTAAACGGAGAATTACCAGCGGTAGTGTGCGAAGGCCTTGTTGGACTCGGCCATCTTGTGAGTGTCCTCGCGACGCTTCACAGCGGCACCGAGACCGTTGGACGCATCCAGGATCTCGTTCATCAGACGCTCAGTCATGGTCTTCTCGCGGCGCTGCTTCGAGAAGCCAACGAGCCAGCGAAGAGCCAGAGCGGTGGAACGGCCGGGGCGAACCTCAACCGGAACCTGGTAGGTTGCACCGCCAACGCGGCGGGAGCGAACCTCGAGAGAAGGCTTGATGTTGTCCATTGCCTTCTTCAGGGTTGCGACCGGGTCAGAACCGGTCTTCTTCTCGACACCCTCGAGGGCGCCGTAGACGATGCGCTCTGCGACGGACTTCTTGCCGTCCAGCAGAACCTTGTTGATCAGCTGAGTGACCAGAGCAGAACCGTAAACAGGATCGTTTACGAGGGGACGCTTGGGAGCGGGACCCTTACGAGGCATTACTTCTTCTCCTTCTTAGCGCCGTAGCGGGAGCGAGCCTGGCCGCGACCCTTAACACCCTGGGTATCCAGAGCGCCACGAACGATCTTGTAGCGAACACCGGGGAGGTCCTTCACACGACCACCGCGAACGAGCACGATCGAGTGCTCCTGCAGGTTGTGACCCTCACCGGGGATGTATGCGGTAACCTCGACGCCGCCGTTGAGCTTGACACGAGCGACCTTACGCAGTGCCGAGTTCGGCTTCTTCGGGGTGGTGGTGTACACACGGGTGCACACGCCACGCTTCATGGGGTTGCCCTTCAGTGCGGGCGCCTTGGTCTTAACGACCTTGGGAGTCCGGCCCTTGCGGACCAGCTGCTGAATAGTAGGCACGTTTTCTCCGTTGCTTGATCAGGTTTCTCGTTAGAGAATCCCGTATAAACTTACTGGCCCCCATCACGTTGGATGGGTGCTCTCGGTTATCAGAAACGCTCGGATGCAATCCGGTTGGTTTCTATAGGTTCCTCGACATCTCGGCGAGTTCTCAGGGCTAAAATTCCTCACCGTCAGAGGTGAAAAAGTTTTTGGGCACGCTTAAAAATGGCATTTAGGCGTCAGCAAAAAGCAACGCCAAAGGACGGTATCCATACTGCCATTGATTCATCATGCCCGTGCCCTCGGGAAATATCCCGCGTAAACCCACCGGGGGTGGATCCTTGTGCACCGAGCTCAAGTACTTCGGATAAGACTATACAGGTTAAATCCCACTTAATCTAGCGCCAGAACTGGGATTCTTCGCTTTAATGCCCCACCCAAGGGGTTAAATCCAATGATTTACCTCACTTAAATTACATTGTTGGGATTTACTCCTCCCTCACCACCTCCTTGACGCACTTTAAAGCAGAAAGCCGCCAAGAACCGTCTCAACGATTCCTGACGACCCCAACAACTGCGGGAGGCGAGCGCAAAATCGCACCCGCCTCCCGCAAGAGAGTATTCAGTTATAGATCCGCCGCAGCGACTGCCGAACTACACCACCTGGAAGACTCGAGTCTGACCCTCAAACGGGGTAATAGTCTTCGAGTTCTTCTTAGCATTGCCGTAGTAACGGATGCGGTACTGGCCCTTAGGGGTATTTGCAGGAACGTTCCAACGCACCGTCACCTGGGAAGCCGAAGCACCGATGCGCTTCCACTCAAAGAAGGTGTCCGGGTTGTTATCCGCGGTGTAGTACTTCCAGGTATTACCCACACGACGCTCAATCACGAAGTAGCTACCATCGTGATGCATGTTGTTATTCGGGTGCGCACCCACAAAACGTGCTGATACCTCCTGACGGCCGGCAATAGCATCCTGGGGCTGCTGGGTCACCTGACCGTAGCGCGTACCAAACATCGGAGTGTCGTAGACGACCTTACCCTGCAGGCTAGCTACCGGGCGACGATCATTCGGACGATCACCGATACCCAGAGGGGTGCCGTTCTTCAGGGACGTTCCAACAACGTTAATAGTCTGGCGGAAGGCACTGGAGGTGTAACGGCCAAAGAGGGTCGCACCGCCTTCGTACTGCTGCGAGTCGTATTCCTCAGGAGTCGTGACGTAGTGGTCGTAGGCATTGGTGTAGCCCTGCAGAATGATGTGCGATTCAGGAACGCCGAAGAGCTTGGCAGCATCCTGGCGGTACTGCACACCTACTGCACCGGTAAACTCGCCGGGCATACCCAGCAGATAGTAGTCACCGAAGCGCATAATCTGCACCGGATACTTTTCCTGAATGATCGTTCCATTTTTTGCAGAGAAGAGAATGCCCTTCGGCTGCTGACAACGCGTCTGCGCCGCACTCGGAGTGAACACCAAAGTACCCAGAATAGAGGGGCGACCCGAGCCTTCCTTATAGACAGCCCAACCGCCGCCGCCATCCTCAGTGGAACCCGCACCGAACGGAGTACCCAGGAAGCCCTGACAGGTGCGCTCATTCTGGCCGCTACCGGTGTACTTGGCATCCACGTTCATACCCGAGAAGTTGAAGTACGAAATGCGCGAATCCAGACCCTTACCAACCGGAGTACCCGAGCTCTTCAGCTGAGAACGCACGGCGTTAGCCTGCTTCTCACCCTGAATCTTCACGTTCTTGAACTGGTCATTGGTCGGCCCCTGGCCGGGCTTCAACCAAGTATTCGGGGAAACGTCACCAGCATTAGCATTCGCAAACGCCGCCACGAAACCATCGCCACTACCGGGAACATTGCGGTCAACACCGTGATCCTGAGTCTCCAGCAGGTACTCCGCATACCCCTTGTTATCGCTCGAAATCAGAGTATTCTTCGAGGTCAAAGACGTCGGGTGAATCGCGTACCAGTTCAGCACCGCACGAGTCTTGCCGTTACGCTCCAAACGCAGAGTCATATTGGTCGGATCGGTACCGCCAGGCAACTTGGAACGAAGCTCAGGAGAATCCAGATTAAACGCCTCACGGGAACGGTTAGCACCAACACCGGTCAGCTTCGAAGAAGAAATCGTCAGGTTACCAGGAGCCAAATCCTTGGTTGCCTGGCGGATTGCCTTCAGCGAACCATCCACCTGGGCGTTGAAGGTGTCCTGATGGAAACCCAGAGTCGTAATGTTGTACAGACTCTGGTGCGTAATACCACCCGGAGTTGCGTGAGTGTGAGTCGCGGTAATCATAATGTTCGACTCGTCATACGCGGAGCCAAACTCTGCACGGATGCGCTTCACCAGTTCATCACGCAACGACTGCCAACTGGTCAGCGTATCAAGCACAACGATGAGGTTGCGCTTACCCGAGGCGCGGTCCACCGCAATGAAAGCACGTGCGTACTGACGAGTATGCACACCGCTACCCTTCTGGGAAGAGTCGCCGTAGCCCATGAAGCCGACTTCACCGGGCTCGCCGGTAATATCCGCCGCACCCGCACCTACCAGGTAGGGGGTAGCGCTAGCGCTCTGAGAAGCAGGGGCTGCGGTTGCAACCTGACCGGCGGGAAGAATTGCGGACGCCGCAATAAGGCATGCTGCACCAATGCGAGCAAGAGAGTGGGTGGGTGCCTTAAAACGCGAAAAAACAGAGGAGCGCTTTTGCTCCCCTGCAGACAAGGAGGAATTCTGTTCAGACATCTGAGGTCGAGATGCTCCGGAAGACAGTCGGGTACCCTGATTCGTCACCCGTCCGGAAGAGAATGGAGTGATATGCATGCTTTCAAGAATAGAACCTAGTCAAAGGGCTTTCCAAGTTGAATTAGCATTGTTCAAATATAGAATATTCACTCTTTTTATACTGGCAAGAAAAACGATTAAATATTCTATTTATGGCGGCATTGGGGCGAATTACAAGGGGTCTCACGATATTTGATCATCATCTAATTTCTTGCCCAGCCAAGAAATTTTCCCAGTTTGAAAAATAATGCACTCCAATAATTTTTTCATAAATAAATCCGTCCACTAGGCAAAAAATATGCAACCTTCCCCTGAAGGATAAAGAATATTAAAGTACCGGTTAAAAGAAAGTCGCCTCTCCCCCACCTATTCGTTAAACAACAAAGAACGCGGATACCCGAGACAAACTCGAATATCCGCGTTCTTTATCAAGGACCAAGCCGGGTCTCTAAACCTCCAACCTGCCCCTCACGGCAGAAGCCTTAGTCCAGACCACGACCGTACTCATCCAGCGAAACAGCCATAAAGCCGCCGTTGCCGTAAGTGTACACCTCGTTATCCATCTGGAATGCGCTCGGGTAACCACCGAAAGTGTCCAGAGCCTGCATACGCTCCGCGGTAGCCTGAGCGCTGGGCTCAACCTCAATATCGTTGTAACGTGCCAGACCGGTACCGGCGGGAACCAGCTTACCGATGATCACGTTCTCCTTCAGGCCGAGCAGCGGGTCAGTCTTCGCCTCCATAGCAGCCTGAGTCAGGACGCGGGTGGTCTCCTGGAAGGAGGCCGCCGACAGCCAGGACTCGGTAGCCAGCGAAGCCTTGGTAATACCCATCATTTCCGGACGGCCAGCTGCGGGCTTCTTACCCTCAACCAGTGCCTTGCGGTTAGCAGTCTGGAAAGCAATGTTATCAACCAGCTCACCAGGCAGCAGATCGGTATCGCCGGACTCAATCACGGTCACGCGACGCAGCATCTGGCGAACAATAACCTCAACGTGCTTGTCGTGGATTTCCACACCCTGCGACTTGTACACGCCCTGAACCTCGCTCACCAGGTGCTTCTGAGCCTCACGAGGACCACGAATACGCAGAACCTCCTTCGGATCAACAGAACCGGTAGCCAGCTGATCGCCAACCTGAACGTGATCGCCGTTCTGCAGCTTAGAAGCTGCACGACGCAGAACAGTGTAGGACTGGGGCTCGGAACCATCGTCCGGGGTCACCACAATCTTGTAGGACTTCTCGGTATCCTCAATGGTCACGCGACCAGACACCTCAGAAATCGGGGCAACACCCTTGGGGGTACGAGCCTCGAACAGCTCCTGAATACGGGGCAGACCCTGAGTAATATCGTCAGCCGAAGCCACACCACCGGTGTGGAAGGTACGCATGGTCAGCTGGGTACCGGGCTCACCAATCGACTGAGCCGCAATAATACCAACAGCCTCACCAATGTCTACCAGAACGTTCGAAGCCATCGAACGACCGTAGCACAGTGCACACACACCAATAGCCGACTCACAGGTCAGAACCGAACGGACGCGAACTTCCTTCACGCCTGCCTTGAAGAGCTTCTCAATGAGCTCATCAGAGACATCGGAACCAGCAGCAGCCAGAACGTTGCCAGCCTCGTCCTTCACGTCAACCGCAAGGGTACGACCGTGAATCGAAGTCTCGACATCCTGGTGCAGAGCGCCGTCCTCATCAATCAGAGGCAGAACCAGACCGCGGCGAGTGCCACAATCGTGCTCGCGAACGATAACGTCCTGCGAAACGTCCACCAGACGACGGGTCAGGTAACCCGAGTTAGCGGTACGCAGTGCGGTATCCGCCAGACCCTTACGTGCACCGTGGGTCGCGATGAAGTACTCCAGAACCGACAGGCCCTCACGGTACGAGGACTTAATTGGGCGAGGCATAATCTCACCCTTCGGGTTCGACACCAGACCACGGATACCCGCAATCTGACGGACCTGCATCCAGTTACCACGTGCACCGGAGGTCACCATACGGTAAATGGTGTTCAGACCACCGTGAGAGCTCAGGTTCTCACGCATAGCCTCAGCAACCACGTCGGTAGCCTCAGTCCAAACCTTAATCAGCTCCTGACGGCGCTCTTCGTCATCGATGGTACCGATCTCGAAGTCGTCCTGAATTGCAGCAGCCTGCTTCTCGTAGCGCTCCATAATTGCCGGCTTCTCAGCGGGAGTAGCAATATCGGAAACAGCCACGGTCACGCCCGAACGAGAAGCCCAGTAGAAACCGGAGTTCTTCAGGTTATCCAGAGCACGAGCCACAACATCCATCGGGTAACGCTCAGCCAGATCGTTAATCAGGCTACCCAGGCCCTTCTTATCTGCCACGCCGGAGAACCAGGGGTAATCCTTCGGCAGAGCCTGGTTGAACAGAACCTGACCAACGGTGCAGTCCAGCAGGACAGGGTCGCCAGGCTTGTAACCCTCGGGAGCTTCCCAGCCCTCAGGAGCAACAAACTGGTCACCATCAAGGCGAATCTTCACCTTGGTGTACAGCTCAATCTCGTGACGATCCATCGCCATCAGAGCCTCAGACACCGAGGAGAATGCGTGACCCTCGTTCTTCTGACCATCGCGAGGAGTAGTCAGGTGGTACAGACCAATGATCATATCCTGCGAAGGAACAGCCACAGGGCGGCCATCCGACGGCTTCAGGATGTTGTTCGAGGACAGCATGAGGATACGAGCCTCAGCCTGAGCCTCGGGAGACAGCGGCAGGTGAACTGCCATCTGGTCACCATCGAAGTCAGCGTTGAACGCGGAGCAAACCAGCGGGTGCAGCTGAATAGCCTTACCCTCAACCAGCTTCGGCTCAAACGCCTGAATACCGAGGCGGTGCAGAGTAGGTGCACGGTTCAGCAAAACCGGGTGCTCAGCAATAACCTCTTCCAGAACGTCCCAAACCTGCGGGCGGAAACGCTCAACCATACGCTTAGCGCTCTTAATGTTCTGAGCGTGGCTCAGCTCCACCAGACGCTTCATAACGAAGGGCTTGAACAGCTCCAGAGCCATCTGCTTGGGCAGACCACACTGGTGCATCTGCAGCTGGGGACCAACCACAATCACGGAACGACCCGAGTAGTCAACACGCTTACCGAGCAGGTTCTGGCGGAAACGACCCTGCTTACCCTTCAGCATGTCAGACAGAGACTTCAGGGGGCGGTTACCGGGGCCGGTCACCGGGCGACCGCGACGACCGTTATCGAAGAGCGAGTCCACAGCTTCCTGCAGCATACGCTTCTCGTTGTTCACGATAATCTCCGGAGCACCCAGCTCCAGCAGACGCTTCAAACGGTTGTTACGGTTAATCACACGACGGTACAGGTCGTTCAGGTCGGAGGTCGCAAAACGGCCACCATCCAGCTGAACCATCGGGCGCAGTTCCGGCGGAATAACCGGAACGACATCCAGGACCATACCCAGCGGAGAGTTGTTAGTGGTCAGGAAGGCGTTAACAACCTTCAGACGCTTCAGAGCGCGGGTCTTCTTCTGACCCTTACCGGTCTGAATAATCTCCTTGAGAGCCTCAGCCTCAGCCTCCAGGTCGAAGGACTCCAGACGCTTCTTAATAGCCTCTGCGCCCATCGCACCCTCAAAGTACAGGCCGTACTTATCAATCATGGAACGGTACAGCGCCTCGTCACCCTCAAGGTCAGCGACCTTCAGGTTCTTGAAGCGGTCCCACACGCGATCCAGGTGCTCAGCCTCACGCTCGTAGCGCTTACGCACCGACGCGAGCTGACGCTCAGCGTTATCGCGCAGCTTACGCTTCTCAGCAGCCTTGCCGCCCTCTGCCTCAATACGAGCCAGCTCCGCCTCAACCTCACGGCTAATAGCGTTCACATCAGCGTTCAGAGCAGCTTCAAGCTCCTGCTTCTCACGGTCGTGAGCAGCCTGCAGCATGGGCAGGTCCTCGTGACGAGCCTCCTCGTCAACCTTAGTGATCATGTACGCAGCGAAGTAAATGACCTTCTCCAGGTCCTTCGGAGCCAGATCCAGCAGGTAACCCAGGCGGGAAGGAACACCCTTGAAGTACCAAATGTGAGTCACGGGAGCAGCCAGCTCAATGTGGCCCATGCGCTCGCGACGAACCTTGGAGCGGGTCACCTCAACGCCACAGCGCTCACACACGATGCCCTTGAAGCGCACGCGCTTGTACTTACCGCAGTAGCACTCCCAGTCCTTGGTGGGGCCGAAGATACGCTCGTCGAAGAGGCCGTCCTTCTCGGGCTTCAGGGTACGGTAGTTGATGGTCTCGGGCTTCTTAACCTCACCGAAGGACCAACGACGGATGTCGTCGGCGGTGGCGAGGCCAATTCGCATCAAACCAAGCGAAGATTCGTTGGACATATCGGTCCTAATCTCTTTCTGTAAGTTTCTGAAGACTTGGGTTAGCGGGCGGGAACCCCACAACGCACGCGAGCGCATGCGGGGTTCCCCACCCTAGAAGGAGGCGGTGCTTATGCCTCGTCGACGGAGCTAGGCTCGTCGTGGGTCAGGCTCACGCCCATATCTTCTGCTGCCCGGAAGCCTTCTTCCTCCGAGTCGCTCATCTCAATAATCTTGCCGTCGGTGGAGAGCACCTCGACGTTCAGGCACAGAGACTGCATTTCCTTGATAAGAACCTTGAAGGATTCGGGGATACCCGGCTCAGGGATGTTCTCGCCCTTCACGATAGCCTCGTAAACCTTCACACGGCCCGCCACGTCATCGGACTTGACGGTCAGGATTTCCTGCAGGGTGTATGCGGCGCCGTATGCTTCCAGCGCCCACACTTCCATCTCACCGAAGCGCTGACCACCGAACTGCGCCTTACCACCCAGGGGCTGCTGGGTAATCATCGAGTACGGACCGGTGGAACGAGCGTGAATCTTGTCATCCACCAGGTGGTGCAGCTTCAGGATGTACTGGTAACCAACCGAAATCGGGTCCGGGAACGGCTCACCGGAACGGCCGTCAATCAGACGTGCCTTACCGGAACGGTTAATCAGACGGTCACCATCGCGGTTCGGGTTCGAGTGGTCCATGAGGTCGAACAGCTCGTCCTCGTGGGCACCGTCGAACACCGGGGTTGCCAGGCGGGTCGGGCCGGATTCCTTCGGGAAGTTCGGCATGCGCTTGAGCCACTCGGGCTCGCCCTCAATCTTCCAACCCTGCTTAGCCAGCCAACCGGTGTGGACTTCCAGAACCTGACCAATGTTCATACGACCGGGCACGCCCAGCGGGTTCAGGATAACGTCCACGGGGGTACCGTCTTCCAGGAAGGGCATATCCTCGATCGGCAGGATCTTGGAAATAACACCCTTGTTACCGTGGCGGCCTGCAAGCTTGTCGCCGTCGGTAATCTTACGCTTCTGAGCCACGTACACGCGGACCAGCTGGTTCACGCCCGGGGGCAGATCGTCCTCATCGTTGTTCTCGCGGTCGAAGATACGGATACCGATGACGGTACCGGACTCGCCGTGAGGAACCTTCAGAGAGGTGTCGCGAACCTCGCGGGACTTCTCACCGAAGATTGCGCGCAGCAGGCGCTCCTCGGGGGTCAGCTCGGTCTCACCCTTGGGGGTGACCTTACCAACGAGGATGTCGCCAGCCTCAACCTCAGCACCGATGTGGATGATGCCGCGCTCGTCCAGAGCCGAGAGAACATCCTCGGACACGTTCGGAATATCGCGGGTAATCTCCTCGGGGCCCAGCTTGGTGTCGCGGGCGTCAATCTCGTGCTCCTCAATGTGAATCGAGGTCAGCACGTCCTCAGAAACCATGCGCTGGGAGAGGATGATCGCATCCTCGTAGTTCAGGCCTTCCCACGGCATGTACGCCACGAGCAGGTTCTTACCCAGTGCCAGCTCGCCGCCGTCGGTGGAGGGGCCGTCAGCGATAACGTCGCGGTATTCGACGCGCTGGCCTTCCTTCACCACAACGCGCTGGTTGTAGCAGTTACCCGGGTTCGATCGGGAGAACTTCATGATCGGGTAGGTGGAGACAGAGCCGTCGTCGTTACGGACGATAACGGTCTTAGCATCCACGGAGGAAACCACACCGGGCTTCTTCGCGAGCACGGAGTCACCGGAATCCAGTGCTGCGTACTTCTCCATACCGGTACCAACCACGGGAGCCTCAGACTCCAGCAGGGGCACAGCCTGACGCTGCATGTTAGCACCCATCAGTGCTCGGTTAGCGTCGTCGTGCTCCAGGTAAGGAATCAGGGCGGTAGCGACAGACACCATCTGGCGCGGGGAGACGTCCATGTACTGAACGGCACCGGGAGCAACCAGAACAGCTTCGCCAGAACCATCGCCCGCACGGCAGAGAACCTCGTTCTCAGCGAAGGTGCGGTCCGGGTTCAGCGGCGCGTTTGCCTGTGCAATAACGACAGACTTCTCGTCGTCAGCGGTCAGGTAGCGGACCTCATCGGTCACGCGGCCGTCAGTCACCACGCGGTAGGGGGTCTCGATGAAACCGAAGGAGTTGATTCGACCGTAGGTTGCCAGCGAACCAATCAGACCAATGTTCGGGCCTTCAGGGGTTTCAATGGGGCACATACGACCGTAGTGCGAGGGGTGGACGTCTCGAACTTCCATGCCAGCACGGTCACGAGACAGACCGCCCGGGCCCAGTGCGGACAGACGACGCTTGTGGGTCAGACCTGCCAGCGGGTTGTTCTGGTCCATGAACTGGGACAGCTGAGAAGTACCGAAGAACTCCTTGATAGCTGCCACGACGGGGCGGATGTTCACCAGAGACTGCGGGGTGATAGCGTCCACGTCCTGGGTGGTCATGCGCTCGCGAACCACGCGCTCCATACGGGACAGGCCGGTACGGATCTGGTTCTCAATCAGCTCGCCCACGGTGCGGATACGACGGTTACCGAAGTGGTCGATATCGTCGATATCGATCTTGAGGGAGATTTCCTCACCGTCACGGACGCCGGGGATGCTGGTCTCGCCTGCGTGCAGAGCGCAGAGGTAACGAATCATCTGAGCGATGTCGTCCTGGCTCAGAACGGAAGCCTCGGGGGAATCCATGGGAACGTCCACGCCGAGCTTACGGTTCAGCTTGTAACGGCCAACCTTCGCCAGATCGTAGCGGCGCGGGGTGAAGTACATGTTGTCCAGCAGAGCCTGGGCAGCTTCAACCGTCGGGGGTTCGCCCGGACGCAGCTTGCGGTAAATGTCCAGCAGAGCCTCGTCGCGGTCCTTGACGGAGTCCTTCTCCAGGGTTGCGCGGATGGAGTCGTACTGACCGAACTCAGCCAGAATCTTGGACTCGGTCCAGCCCAGCGCCTTCAGCAGAACGGTCACAGACTGCTTACGCTTACGGTCCAGACGCACGCCAACCTGGTCGCGCTTATCAATCTCCAGCTCGAACCATGCACCGCGGGAAGGAATCACGCGGGCAGAGTAAATGTCCTTATCGGAGGTACGGTCCGGAGCCTTCTCGAAGTAAGCACCGGGGGAACGCACCAGCTGAGAAACGACCACACGCTCAGTACCGTTAATAACGAAGGTACCGGCCTCGGTCATCAGGGGGAAGTCACCCATGAACAGGGTCTGCTGCTTGACCTCGCCGGTAGCGAGGTTCATGAATTCAGCCTTAATGTACAGCGGAGCCGAGTAGGTTGCATCGCGGTCCTTGCACTCCTCAACAGAGTACTTGGGGTCAGCAAACTCAGGCTCAGAGAAGGAGAGCTGCATAGTCTCCTGGAAGTCACGAATCGGGGAGATTTCTTCAAAAATCTCGGCCAGACCGGACTGAGCGGGGACAGAAGTGTCACCAGCAGCCTGCGCCTTTTCCAGACGCTCCGCCCAGCGCTCGTTACCCACGAGGCGGTCGAAGCTATCGGTCTGGATAGCAAGCAGGTTGGGAACCTTCAGCGGTTCGTTAATCTTCGCGAATGAAATTCGGCGCGAGACGTTCTCTGCGCCGTTAGCGGCGTCATGGTTAGAGGTGCTCGAAGCGACCAAAATGGGGATCCTTCCACAGACATGTCTGTTAGCAATCAGCCTCCCGGCGACATTACCGGCGACACGACAACCTCAGCCCCCGAATAGAACGGTGCTCGAAGCTATAGAGTCGGACGGAAAAACGTCACCTTCAGCCCGTGCCCACCGCTATATGAAGGCACAAAGGTTAGGGAAAGCGTAAATACTAACGATACAGGAAGAAATCCCTTCTGTCTACCACACCCTCATCAGGAGTGCAAACCTACCGCGGCGTGCACCTAGCATTCCACCACATTCACAGCCAAACCACCCATCGACGTCTCCTTATAGCGGTGAGACATATCCAGGCCGGTCTGACGCATCGTCTCAATCACCTGATCCAACGACACACGGTGCGTACCATCGCCACGCAACGCCATACGAGCCGCCGTCACAGCATTCGACGCCGCCATCGCATTACGCTCAATACACGGAATCTGCACCAGACCACCCACCGGGTCACAGGTCAGACCCAGGTTGTGCTCCATCGCAATCTCAGCAGCGTTCTCAACCTGCTCGGGAGTACCACCCATCACCTGTGCCAAACCGGCAGCAGCCATCGAAGAGGCACTACCCACCTCACCCTGGCAGCCCACCTCAGCACCAGAAATCGAGGCACGCTTCTTATACAGCACACCCACAGCAGAAGACGCCAAGAAGAAATCAACAACAGCCTGATCACGAGCAGCCTGACCGCAATGGCGAATACCCTGCGTGTAATTCATCGCGTAATGCAGCACCGCAGGAATAATACCCGCAGCACCATTCGTCGGAGCAGTCACCACGCGACCGCCAAAAGCGTTCTCCTCATTGACCGCCAAAGCAATCAGGTTCACCCAGTCAATAGCGAACTCAGGAGACTTCGAGGGGTCCTCCACCATCAAATCGCGGTGCCACGCACCTGCACGGCAACGTACCTTCAGCGGACCAGGCAGATAACCCACACGCGCCAGAGAAGAGCCAATGCACTCCTTCATCACACGGTAGATATGCAGGATGCCGTCACGGACCTCCTGCTCAGAACGCAGAGAACACTCATTCGCCATCTTCAGCTGCGCAATCGACAGTCCAGACTCGTTCGCCATCTCCAACAGCTCAGCGGCCGAACCAAACGGATACGGAGGGTTCATCAGCGAGGCGCCACCGGTCGCCTCCTCATCACCCTCGACGATGAAGCCACCACCAATCGAATAGTAGGTACGCTCTAGCAGCAGCTGCTCACCCGCAAACGCCGCAATCTTCATACCGTTCGTATGGCGCGGCAAAACAGTCAGAGGGCGCAGAGTCATATCCAGCTCACGGTAATTCACCACCGGGCCGTACACCTTCTGCTCCTCACCACCGGGAGCAGTCACACCGTACGCAGAGGACGGGTAACCCGCCAACGGCAACGTGCCATCCACGCTATTGCGCTCAATCATCGCTTCAGACTCAGCGATATTGATAGTCTCAGGAACAAAACCGCACAGACCCTTCAACGCCGCGCTCATCGTGCCGTGACCGGCACCAGTAGCCGCCAACGAACCATACAGGTCAATATGCACACCCGTCACGCGATCCAGCAGACCCTCATCAATCAGCTCCGCCACAAAACGGTTCGAAGCGCGCATCGGACCCACCGTATGCGAGCTCGAAGGACCCACACCAATGCTGAACATCTCAAAAACACTGATGTCATACGGCAGAGCCTCTGCCTTCTTCTGGGCGCTACTGGGTGCGCTCTGGTTAATAGCCACGTTCTGTCCTTCGAAATAGTCGTCTGTGTGCCGCCCCAAAAGATATGCGCCCCTCAACGGAGGAACCGCACATCAATCTGCGGTCTATAAGTGCGGACAATCACCCTTGACTGGCCGCTCTAATCCTAACGCACTTCAGAACCATCACAAACTAAGGCTCAGAACACCTCACCCGCTCCCCCACCGTTCAAACCCGCATTACAGCACAGAAAAGGCGCCGTACCCACACAGGACACGACGCCTCTCCCCTACAGATAACCTGCAGAAAAAATCTTACTTCTCACGCTTGTAGAACGGCAGAGCCACAACATCAAACGGAGCACGCTTACCGCGGATATCAACATCCACAGTAGAGCCAACCTCAGAGAACTCACGGTTCACCAGCGCCATAGCAATCGGGAAGCCCAGAGTCGGGGAAGGAATACCGGAGGTAACCTCACCAATCTCATTACCCTCAGCATCCACCAGCTTAGAACCGGCACGAGCAGGACGCTTAGCCTGAGCCTTCAGACCCACCAGGATGCGCTTGGACTCGCTCTTAGCCAGCTCAGTCAGAGCCTCACGACCCACGAAGTTAGCTGCCTTCTTCTCCAGAGCAATCTCAACCAGGCGGCCCAGACCAGACTCGAAGGGGGTAATATCCAGACCCAGCTCGTGACCGTACAGCGGCATACCAGCCTCAAGACGCAGAGAGTCACGAGAAGCCAGACCAGCAGGAATCATGCCGAAAGGCTCACCCGCAGCAACCAGCTTATCCCACAGCTCAACAGCCTTCTCATTCGGAACGAACAGCTCGAAGCCATCCTCACCGGTGTAACCGGTACGAGCCAGCAGAACATCAACGCCAGCAACAGTCAGCGGGACCGAAGCGTAGTACTTCAGCTCGCGCACAGCCTCTTCATCAGAGACACCAGCAGCCAGCAGAATCTCCTCAGCACGAGGACCCTGAACAGCAACCAGAGAAGTCTGGTCCGATTCATTCACAAACTCAACGTTGAAATCACCCAGGCGCTCGCTCATCGCCGCGAAGTCAGCAGCAATGTTCGAAGCATTCGGAACGACCATGAATTCCTCATCGCCCAGACGGTAAGTAATCAGGTCGTCAATCACGCCGCCCTTGTCGTTAACCAGGATCGAGTACTTTGCCTTACCCACCTTCAGGATGGACATGTTAGACACCAGAGCGTAATCCAGGAACGCACCCGCATCCGGACCGGTCACACGGAACTCACCCATGTGGGACAGGTCGAAAATACCGGCACGGGTACGGACAGCCTCGTGCTCAGCAACGTCATTAGCGTACTTCAGGGGCATATCCCAGCCACCAAAGTCGGTGAAAGAAGCGCCCAGCTTCTCGTGAACCGGGTACAGGGAGGTCTTCTTGGGGGACATTGGATTCTCCTCACGCACAGCCTTGTGCTGTTATCGTTCAATCGTCATAGATTTTCATCCGCCCCCGCAGACACCAGATACGCTGCGGAGGCGACCCCCACCCGTCCCCAGGAACCTGAGGACGGGTGAGGCAGGTAGACCGCTACAGCCTACCCAGGAGCGTTACAGGCTCCTTATGCTTCCAGGTCGAAAGCCTCCATCGGGGGGCATTCGCACACGAAGTTACGGTCACCGCCAGCGCCATCAATACGACCCACCGAAGTGAAGTACTTATTAGCGCGCAGGCTCGGGACAGGGAAAGCTGCCTGAGTACGGCTGTAGGGGCGATCCCACTCATCAGCGCTCACCACATCAACGGTGTGCGGTGCGTTGCGTAGAACCGAATCCTCCACAGCGACCTTGCCCTCAGCCACCTCGATAATCTCATCGTAGATGGTCTCCATTGCCTCAATGAAGCGGTCCAGCTCTTCCTTCGACTCAGACTCAGTCGGCTCAACCATCAGGGTGCCCGGAACCGGGAACGCCAGGGTCGGAGCGTGGAAGCCGAAGTCCATCAGACGCTTGCAGACATCCTCAGCAGTCACGTGAGACTGATCGGTCAGCTGACGCAGGTCCAGGATGCACTCGTGAGCGACCAGACCGCCGGGGCCGGTGTACAGCACCGGGTACTTGTCGTTAAGCTTCTTCGCAATGTAGTTAGCGTTCAGAACCGCGTACTGCGAAGAGTCCTTCAGACCCTGAGCACCAGTCATCGCAATGTACATCCAGCTAATCGGCAGAACACCGGCAGAACCGAAGAACGCCTGCGAAATCGGCAGTGCGGCATCGTTGGGGAGCTTACCCTCAGCATCAGCGCGGTATGCGTCACCGGGCAGGAACTTCGCCAGGTGCTCACGAACAGCCAGCGGGCCAACACCGGGGCCGCCACCACCGTGAGGAATGGAGAAGGTCTTGTGCAGGTTCAGGTGCGAAACGTCGCCGCCGAACTTACCGGGCTGAGCGAAGCCCATCTGAGCGTTCAGGTTCGCGCCATCCAGGTACACCTGGCCGCCAGCCTCGTGAACCAGCTGGCAAACCTCAGCAACCTGCTCCTCAAACACACCGTGAGTGGAAGGGTAGGTAATCATGATGCCGGCAACCTTGGGGCCGTACTTCTCAATCTTTGCCTTCAGGTCGTCAACATCAATCGAACCGTCAGCCGCAGTTGCCACACCGGCAACCTTCAGACCAGCCAGAGCAGCAGATGCCGCGTTGGTGCCGTGAGCAGACAACGGAATCAGGACGGTATCGCGCTCGTGGTCACCGTTAGCCTCATGGAAGGAACGGATAGCGCGCAGACCAGCGTACTCACCGGTCGCACCCGAGTTCGGCTGCAGCGAGATAGCATCGTAACCGGTAATAGCAACCAGCCACTCGCTCAAATCCTTAATCAGCTCGTGCCAGCCCTCAGCCTGATCCTCCGGGACCAGCGGGTGGATGTTCGCGAACTCAGGCCAGGAGATGGGCTCCATCTCAGCGGCCGCGTTCAGCTTCATAGTGCACGAACCCAGCGGAATCATGGTGCGGTCAAGTGCCAGATCCTTGTCAGCGAGGTGACGCAGGTAGCGCATCATCTCGGTTTCGGAACGGTACTTGTGGAAAATCGGGTGCTGCATGTAGTCATCGGTACGCAGCAGCTCAGCGGGCAGATCGTACTGTGCATCTGCCTCACCCAGGGTGCCGCCCAGAGCCTCAACCAGGCCCTTGAGCAGCTCCTCACCGTGAGACTCACCCACGGAAATACCGACGCGGTTCTCGTCGAAGCGGCGGATGTTCACGCCAGCTTCCAGAGCCTTCGCAACCAGCTCATCGGCGCGGCCGGCAGCTTCCACCACGACGGTGTCGAAGAAAGTATCGTGAGCGATACCGTAACCCGCAGCCTTCAGCGCGGTAGCAACACGAGCGGCGTTAGTGTGCAGGCGGTTCGCGATAGCGCGCAGGCCCTCAGGACCGTGGTACATCGCGTAAGCGCCAGCAACAATAGCCAGCAGAGCCTGAGCAGTACAAATATTGGAAGTAGCCTTCTCGCGGCGGATGTGCTGCTCACGAGTCTGCAGAGCCAGACGGTACGCAGGCTTACCGGCAGAGTCCTTAGAAACACCCACCAGGCGGCCAGGCATGGTACGCTCCATGCCCTTGTGAACAGCCATGTACGCAGCGTGGGGGCCACCGAAGAAGAAGGGCAGACCGAAACGCTGAGTGTTACCCACAGCGATATCAGCACCCAGCTCACCCGGAGACTTCAGCAGGGTCAGAGCCAACAGGTCAGCGACCACAGTGACCAGGGCGTTACGCTCCTTAGCGGCCTTAATCAGCGGCTCAATATCGCGAATATCGCCTTCATTGCCGGGGTACGCCAGGACGATACCGTACAGGTCGCCCTCGGGCAGACCCTCAGAGAAATCAGTAATGACGAAGGGAATGCCGAGCATCTCTGCACGGCCGCGAGTCACCGAAATAACCTGAGGCAGGCAACGGGAGTCAATAGCAAAGAAGCCGTTCTTCACCTTGCGGTTTGCACGGTACATCATGACAGCTGCTTCAGCCACTGCTGACGCCTCATCCAGCAGGGAGGAGTTTGCAATCTCCAGGCCGGTCAGCTCCATCACGGTGTTCTGGAAGTTCAGCAGAGCCTCCAGACGACCCTGAGAAATCTCAGCCTGGTACGGGGTGTAAGAAGTGTAGAAACCGGGGTTTTCCAGAATGTTACGGCGCAGAACTGCGGGAGTTACTGCATCGTAGTATCCGGCACCAATCATCTGGGCGAGAACCTTATTCTTCGCAGCATAGCCGGCGATCTTTGCCTGAGCCTCATGCTCCGACAGCGGAGCAGGCAACTGCAATTCGCCGTCAAGGCGAATCTGGGAGGGGACGACAGCGTCCATCAGCGCATCCAGGGAAGAGTATCCCAGGGTTTCGAGCATCTGCTCTGCGTCTGCGGAACGGGGGCCGAGATGACGATCAATAAAGGACATAGGATTCTCCTATTGGTCGGCGCAAACCGTAGAGGGGTCACGTCGCGCTATTGCGACGAGTCGAACACTTTAAAGTGTCCCACATCTCCACAAAGTTTCGCTAGCTTTACCAACATTCGACATGCCCAAACATCAAACTCTTCTGCCCCGCCAAAGCCCACCCCTGTCAGACGACAAAACAGCAAAAAAGCACAAAGTCCGGCTCGTTCCCTCCGAAGAGAAAACGAGCCGGACTCAGTCAAAGCAAACTTCGCATACATCCTGCAGAAGGATGTACTAGAAGAACCTACTTAGCGTGGTTGGGCTTGCCACCGTGCGGCACCAGGAATGCCGACAGGAAAGCCAGAGCCGCAGTCACAGCCAGCAGCATCAGACCGATGAAGTAGTTGTTCTCAGCCTGGTTGTAGGTTGCACCCATCACCAGCGGCGGGAAGAAACCACCCAGAGCGCCAGCAGCAGCAACCACACCGGACACCGCACCAACGTTCTTCGGATCAGCCGCACGAGCCACCCAGCCGAAGACCGAGCCGTGGCCCAGACCCAGAAGAGCAGCCATCAGGATGAAAACAGCACCATACACGTGCTCAGCATCAGGCTGGAACGCGGTAATAACTGCCAGGATCACCACACCACCCAGGGAGATGAGGGTGATAATCTTCGGACCGAACTTATCAGCCAGCACACCACCGAAGGGACGAGCAATCACAGCAGCAACCGCAAAGCCAGCCGCACGCATACCAGCGTCGTTAGCGTTGAAGTTGTAGATGTTGCTCAGGTAAGTAGGCAGGTAGTTCGAGAATGCCACGAACGCACCGAACACAACAGCGTAGAGGAAGCACAGCTGCCAAGTGGTCTTCACCTTGAATGCCTGAACAATCTTCGGCATCAGCGGAGTAACCTCACGGCCGATGGTTGCCGGAGAATCCTTCAAGAAGAAGAAAGAGATAGCAGCGGTTACAGCACAGATAACAGCAATCAGAACGTGAGTCTGGAAGTAACCAATACCCTGCACCAGGCGGGGGGTAGCGAATGCAGAAATTGCAGTACCCACCATGCCGGCACCGAACACACCGGTCGCAAAACCCTTCTTGGAAGCGTCATACCATGCGGAACTGAAGGGAATACCCACAGCGAACACGGTACCCGCAATACCCAGGAAGAACGCCACAACAAGCAGCATGGGCAGCGAGTTCATCTGACCAGCAACACCAACCAGGAAGACCAGGGGTGCGCTAATCGCCAGAACAGCGGTGAACATAATACGACCACCGTAGCGGTCAGTCAGACCACCAACGGGAATACGGCCGATAGCGCCGATGAAAATCGGCATAGCAACCAGAAGGCTGGTCATACCAGCGTCCAGGTGCATCTGCTTTGCGTACATCTTGGCCAGCGGGCCAACAACGGTCCACGCCCAGAAACCAATGGTCGAGGCGAAGGTTGCAAGCAGAACGTTACGGAGCTGACCATTCTTCAGGTCGTAGCTCGGTGCAGCAGGGGTGCTCATATTTCCTCTTTTGCAATATGGATATGTGTATTAGCGGTCGGCGCGCTCACGCGGGAGAGTACCAACCGGATCCCAACCTCGACGTGCACCAACACGCTGGCCGCCACGAGAGCGGTACACGGTGTAGGGGCGGAAGAGGTAGTGCAGAGGCACAGTCAGTGCATGCACCAGGCGGGTAAACGGCCAAATGATGAACAGAACCATAGCCACCACAATGTGAATCTTGAAAGCCACAGGAATATTCACCATCAGAGCCACCTCAGGGTGGAAGTAGAACAGCGAACGGAACCACACAGAAATGGTCTCACGGTAGTTGAAGTGAACCTCGTGACCATTCACCGGAGGCAAACCACCCGAGGGGTTCACTGCCGAAATCAGAGTAGCCGCAGTACCGGCGAGAATCACCAGAACCAAAACGACATACATGAAAACGTCATTACGAGTGGTAGCCGAACGCACACGAGAGTTCGAAGCGCGGCGACCAATCAGAACGAACATACCAACAATGGTTGCGACCGCAGCGACAGAACCGCCAACCAGCGCCACAATGTGGTAAGTGTCATCCGAAACGACCAGGTCGGTGAATGCCTTAGGCACCAGCAGACCACCAACGTGGCCAAGGAAAACGGCCGCAAGACCGTAATGGAACAGGGGCGAAGCGATGCGCAACAGCTTCGATTCATAGACCTGGGACGAGCGGGTAGTCCATCCGAACTGGTCAGTACGGTAACGCCAAATGGTGCCACCAATCAGAATGACCAGTGCAACATAGGGCAGAACGCCCCACAGCAGGATGTCAACAATACCCGGATCGGCTACAGCCTGTGCAGCATGTCCTGCGTTCTCAGAAGCAAGTACGTACACGTGTTGTCTCCTCACAAGGGATAAAACTAGTTAGAACGAGCCGAAGCCTGCTGGAGTAGCTGATGATCAGCGTAGCCATTCAGGCCAACAGTCTCGACGGGAGGGCCGTAGCCAGCCATCTTCTGGACCTCCTCCTGAGTCTGCGGAGAGACGCCAGGAAGGGTATCGCAGATGCTCTGCAACAACCCGTAGTGGGGCAGATTTCCGTCCTTCATGGACAGACGAAGAAGCTCAAGGGACGGACGGTACGCCTGCAAAGCGGAACGGCCCTTACGGCGATCCACCAACGCACAGAACTCCAGCACCAGCGGCAGGTAGTCCGGAAGCTCACCATTCAAAACGGTCAACATACCGGAGTCGCGGTACATCTGCTTGAAACGCAGAAGAGTCTCACCACGGCGGCGGGTATCGCCATCGGTCCAGTAGGACAGATGCAGAGAATGACGACGCGAAAGGTCGTATTCCTGCACGTACTCGGACTGCACATCCTCCAGGTCCTTAGAAGTCAGCCACTGCTGAACCGCATCAACGGCAGCAATGAAAGCCTCGTCCTGGGTGGAAGCGGTAATCTCCACCAGTTCAGGCAGAACCTTCAGAGTCTCCTCATCGGGGTAGCCCAGGAGCATACCGCTCACCTGGTAAATCACCGAGTCCTTATCCTCGCCGGGACCGTAATCAATATCAAACGGGTTCTCCGGCTGAGCCGGCTCCGAGACAGTAGCCTCGGAACCGGCCTTGCCCATGAGCTTGGAAAAGAATCCAGCCACTTATTACTTCTTTCCGGTGGTATTCGGGAAGAGGCCGTCAGGACGGGAAGAACCGTCCCAGCTGAACAAGCTGACCTTGTTGTTAGCCTCGTAGACACCGGTGGACACGGGGGTCGGGCGACCCTCCATGTCGTTGAACGCATCGCCGTACATGCCGGGTCCGCCATCCACGCTCAGGGAGCAGCCCATTTCCTCAAGGTTGTGGGCGTCTTCCATGTGAGCCTTCGGAATGACGTAACGCTCGTTGTACTTAGCGATAGCCATCAGGCGGTACATCTCGTACACCTGCTGACCAGTCATGCCAACTGCCTGAGCAATCTCCTCGTTGCCTTCGCCACCGAGGTTGATGTCACGCATGTACGAACGCATCGCAGCCAGGCGGCGCAGAACGTTAGTAACAACCTCAGTGTCACCAGCGGTGAACAGCTCAGCCAGGTACTCAACCGGAATACGGAGAGACTCAATAGCGCCGAACAGGTTGTTGCTGTTCTCTGCATCGTGGCCCTGCTCCTTGAGCAGGTCAACAATCGGAGACAGCGGCGGCACGTACCAAACCATCGGCATGGTGCGGTACTCGGGGTGCAGGGGCAGAGCCACCTTCCACTCCTTCGCCAGCTTGTACACGGGCGACTTCTGAGCTGCAGTAATCCACGCATCGGGGATGTCGTTCTTACGAGCCTGCTCAATCACAGCCGGATCCGAAGGATCAAGCATCAGCGACAGCTGAGCCTCGTAGAGATCCTTCTCATCCTCGACCGAAGCAGCCTCAGTCACGCGGTCTGCATCGTAGAGGAAGATACCGATGTAGCGCATACGACCAACACAGGTCTCAGCACACACGGTCGGAATACCAGCCTCAATACGGGGGTAGCAGAAGGTACACTTCTCAGCCTTACCCGTCTTGTGGTTGAAGTACACCTTCTTGTAGGGGCAACCGGTGATGCACTGACGCCAACCGCGGCAACGGTCCTGGTCAACCAGAACGATGCCGTCCTCAGCGCGCTTGTAGATAGCGCCGGAGGGGCAAGAAGCCATGCAGGAGGGGTTCAAGCAGTGCTCACAAATACGAGGCAGGTAGAACATGAAGGTCTGCTCGAACTCGAACTTAATCTTGTCCTCTGCCTTCTTGCGAACCTTCTCAACCAGCGGGTCCAGGTGACCGTACTCGGTCGCACCAGCCAGGTTGTCGTCCCAGTTCATACCCCACTCGACCTTGGTGTCCTCACCGGTGATGAGGGAGACCGGCTTAGCAGCCGGGAAGTCATCACCCAGAGGAGCACTGGTCAGGTTCTGGTAATCGTAGGTCCAGGGCTCGTAGTAGTCGTTCAGCTCGGGCTGAATCGGGGAAGCGAAGATCGTGAAGAGCTTCTGGAAGCGGTTACCGCTCTTGAGCTCCAGACGACCGCGCTTGTTCAGCACCCAGCCGCCCTTCCACTTCTCCTGATCCTCGTAACGGCGGGGGTAACCCTGGCCGGGACGAGTCTCAACGTTGTTGAACCAGACGTACTCGGTACCGGCTCGGTTCGTCCATGCCTGCTTACAGGTCACGGAGCAGGTGTGGCAGCCGATGCACTTATCGAGCGCCATCACCATAGCAACTTGTGCCATAACGCGCATTAGAAAGTTACCTCCTGGGACTTACGGCGACGGATGTACGAGACGATGTCTCGCTGGTTACCGGTCGGTCCAAGATAGTTGAAGGCGAACGCCTGGTGAGCGTAGCCACCAATCATGTGGGTGGGCTTCAGAAGAATACGGGTCACCGAGTTGTGAATACCACCGCGCTTACCGGTGACTTCAGACTTCGGGCTAACCATACGCTCCTGAGCGTGGTAGACGTAGCAAACGCCCTCGGGCATACGGTGCGAAACAACCGCACGGCCGACGAAGACACCATTGGTGTTCACACACTCAATCCACTCGCCATCCTTGACGCCAATCTTCTCAGCGTCCTGCGGGCTCATCCATGCAGTCGGACCGCCACGGAACATGCTCAGCATGTAGTGGTTATCGAAGTACTGCGAGTGAATTGCCCACTTGTTGTGCGGGGTCAGGTAGCGAACAGCAACCGAAACACCATCGGTAGTACCGAGCTCAGGCTCGTTGTACAGGCCGGTCATATCCAGCGGCGGACGGTAAATCGGCAGAGCCTCGCCCATTTCGTGCATCCAGTCGTGGTCGAGGAAGAAGTGCATACGGCCGGTCAGGGTGTGGAACGGCTTCTTCTTCTCGATGTTGACGGTGAACGGAGCGTAACGGCGACCACCGGTCTCCGAACCGGACCACTCGGGGGAGGTCATCACGGGCTGCGGTGCGGCCTGGGTCATGGGGAAGGTGATACGACGTTCCTCGTTACCTTCTGCCAGGTCCATCAGGTGCAGACCGGTCTGCTTCTCAAGCTCCTTGAAGCCCTTGACAGCGACCTCACCGTTGGAGGTACCGGAAATCATGAGGATTGCTTCAGAAATCTTCACGTCGGTATCCAGTGCCGGACGGCCTGCGCCCTTACCGGAGTCCATCACACCGAATTCCTTAGCCATCTTCGCGACTTCGTCCTTCAGGTCGTAAGTGATGAACTTGGTGGTTGCACCGAGCTTATCGAACAGCGGGCCAACGGTGGTGTACATGTCGTACAGTGCGCCGTAGTCGCGCTCGACGGTGACGAAGTTCGGCATGTTCTTGCCGGGTACGCCCACCATACCGGGGGTGTTCTTCCAGTCGGGTGCGTGACCGCCGGGCTGAGCAATCTGGCCGGGGGTGTCGTGCAACAGCGGGACCGAAACGATGTCCTTACGGACGCCGAGGTGCTTCTTAGCCAGGCGGCTGAACTCAAACGCCAGTGCCTTGAAGGTCTCGTGGTCGGTCTTTGCCTCCCACGGCGGGTCAATTGCCGGGGAGAATGCGTGCAGGAACGGGTGCATATCGGTCGAGGAGATATCGTGCTTCTCGTACCAGGTAGCAGTCGGCAGAACGATGTCAGACAGCAGGGTCGTGGAGGTCATACGGAAGTCCGAGGTGACCAGCAAATCCAGCTTGCCCTGAGGCGCGTCCTCAACCCACTTCACTTCGTTCGGCAGCTTCTCCGAGTCGGAGCCCTGGACGTTGTCCATGCTACCGACCAGGTGCTTCAGGAAGTAGCTCTCACCCTTAGCGGAGGAACCGAACAGGTTCGAACGCCACAGGGTCAGGGTACGAGGCCAGTTGACGGGGTTGTCAACGTCCTCAACGGAGAACTCCAGGTCACCGGAGTTCAGGCGCTGTGCAATGTAGTCCGCGTTCGAGGAAGCCTCGCCGCGTGCCACTGCCTGCTCTGCCTTGTCTGCCAGATCCAGCGAGTTCTCGGGGAACTGCGGGTAGAACGGCATCCAGCCCATACGGGTAGAACGTGCCACAACGTCAGCAGTGTGAACGTCGCGCAGCTCGCCCTTAGCCAGCGGGGACTGCAGGTAGTCGGTGGAGTATGCGTCCTGACGGAACTGGTCAGTGTGCATGTACCAGAAGCCGGTACCGATCATGTGACGCGGCGGGCGGCTCCAGTCCAGAGCGTTCGCAATGTTGGTCAGACCGGTCAGAGGACGTGCCTTCTCCTGGCCCACGTAGTGAGCCCAACCGCCACCGTTACGGCCCTGGCAACCGGTCAGGTTCAGCAGAGCGAGGATAGCGCGGTAGGTGGTGTCAGCGTGGTACCACTGGCAAATACCTGCACCGAAGATGACCATGGAGCGACCGCCGGAATCAAGGGCGCTCTTGGCGAACTCGCGGGCAACGCGAATAACAGCCTCGGCGGGGACAGAAGTAATCTGCTCCTGCCATGCCGGGGTGTTCTGAACGTTCCAGTCCTCGTAGTCCTTAGCCCAGGTACCGGGCAGACCCTCACGGCCCACACCGTACTGTGCCAGCATGATGTCGAAGACGGTAGTAACTTCGTGACCATCAACGTAGGTTACGGGCACGCCGCGGGTAATGACGTCGCCGTGGCCCTTCGGGTTATCGAAGGTCGGCATCTTAATCTCAACCGCTGCGGACTGGCCCTGAGGCAGGTCGCGAATCGACAGAATCGGCTTACGACCCTGCAAATCCAGGTTCCACTTGCCCTGGTCTTCCTGAGCGTAACGGTGACCCATGGTGCCGTTGGGCACGAAGACCTCGCCGGTCTCGCGGTCCATCAGGACGGGCTTGAAGTCAGCGTTAGCCTGCTCAGCCTCGCCAGCGAGCTTTGCAGCGGTCAGGAACTTGGAGGGAACCTTAATGCCGTCTTCACGGGTTTCCAGGGTGACCAGGAAGGGAAGGTCGGTGTAGGTCAGGGAGAAGTCCTCGAAGAACTCGACACGCTGGTCGACGTAGTTCTCCTTAAGGATGACGTGGCCCATCGCCATTGCCAGTGCCGCGTCGGTACCTGCCTGGGCGGGCAGCCACTCGTCAGCGAACTTGGTGTTGTCGGCGTAGTCGGGGCTCACGGTGACAACCTTGGTACCGCGGTAGCGGACCTCGGAGACCCAGTGAGCATCCGGGGTACGGGTCAGCGGAACGTTTGCACCCCACATGATGAGGTATGCAGCGTCCCACCAGTCGCCGGACTCGGGAACGTCGGTCTGGTCGCCGAAGACCTGCGGGGAAGCCACGGGGAGGTCAGCGTACCAGTCGTAGAAGCTGGTCATGACGCCACCGGCCAGCTGGATGTAGCGAACACCCGCGCTGAAGGACGCCATGGACATTGCCGGAATCGGGGTGAAGCCGGTGTTACGGTCGGGGCCGTAGTACTTGATGGTGTGCACGTGAGCAGCAGCCATCAGCTCGAGAGCCTCAGCCCAGGTCGAGCGCACCAGACCACCCTTACCGCGTGCGTTCACGTAGCGTGCACGCTTGGCGGGGTCGGACACGATGGAGTGGAAGGCGTCCACGGGATCGTTGTGGATTGCCTTCGCTTCGCGGTACATCTCCAGCAGGAGACCGCGAACGTAGGGGTACTTAACGCGAGTGGGAGAGTAGGTGTACCACGAGAATGCTGCACCGCGGGGGCAACCGCGGGGCTCGTACTCGGGGCGGTCGGGACCAACCGAGGGGTAGTCAGTTTCCTGTGCTTCCCAGGTGATAATGCCGTCCTTGACGTACACCTTCCAGGAGCAGGAGCCGGTGCAGTTCACGCCGTGGGTAGAGCGAACTTCCTTATCGTGGCTCCAACGGTCGCGGTAGAAGGCGTCACCTTCGCGGCCGCCTTCACGGAAGACGGCGCGGCCGTCTTCAGTCTCATCCCAGCGGGAGAAGAACTTACCGAACTTGATCAGCTGATCGGTAAGGGGGCCATCCGGGCCCTTAATCTGTGATGCTTGTTCCATACTGCCCAATATATCGGAAATTTGGCATAGAAAATACGAGATAAAAACCTTGCCTAATTCATGCGAAATAAGGGTGTTTTAGACCGTAAGCCAGGCGGAAATTCCACCCTCAAGCATGTACACAGAACGCTCCTCCAGAGGCGCTATTTCACGAGCCGCTTCAACCGTTCGGGTGTATCCGGTGCAGTAAATAACGATTTTCTGGGCATTTGCGGGGATTTTACGCTCAATTAGGGCTTTGAGGGAGTCATTTCGAGCCGCTTCAAGCAATTCAGTGAGGGGTAGATTAATGGCACCGTCAATCGCAAAGGCATTGAACTCCACCTGCTCACGGACATCCAAAAGGGCAATATTTTCACCCGATGACATCTTTTTAAGGTCCTGAGCGCTCATCGAGCGGGGCTTCGAGTCAGCAGAAGAGCTTGTAAAATCCTGAGAAATATTACGAATTGTTACATGATTTTTGGGCTTATGACTCGTTTCTTGGGGCAAAACAGCGCTTTTCTTAGGTACAGCTTGCACGCTAGCTACAAGAGGTATATATTCCCACCTTCCGCTTAATGCCGAATATAGGCCAACCTCACCTATGAGCGGCTCCCCCACCCCGGTCAGCAGCTTCACCGCCTCCATGGCCATCGCAGCACCCACCACGCCAGCCATAGCACCCACCACGCCAGCAGTACTACACGACGGCACGCTACCTTCCGCAGGAGCCTGAGGATACAAATCCTCATACACAGGACCGCGCCCCGCCCAAAACACACTCAGCTGCGCATCAAAGCCAAGAATCGCAGCCCACACATGCGGAATCCCGGCACGCGCCGCCGCCGCCGATACCACATAACGCGACTCAAAATTATCGCTACCATCCAGCACCAGATCAGCGCCAGACAGAAGCTCATCAACATTCGCCTCCGTCAAACGCTCACGCACAGGCACAACCTCAATAAAAGGATTCAGCGAGCGCAAAGACTCTGCGGCAGACTCAGCCTTAGAATTACCCACTCTGGCGTGCGTATGAATCACCTGGCGGTGCAGATTCGAAGCATCCACGAAGTCGTCATCCACCACCACAATCTGACCGACACCGGCACCCGCCAGGTACAGCAGAGCGGGAGCGCCCAAACCGCCAGCGCCCAGCACCACCACACGCGCGCCCTTGAGCGCCAGCTGAGCCTCATACCCCATTTCGGGCAGGATCAGCTGACGAGAATAGAACGCACGCTCAGCGGCAGAGAGCTCGCTCGCGCCGGTTGAAGGCTGGGAAGACATAGGGATTCCTCGCGTCTAGTAGTAGAGGTGACTTGAGCTTTCAAGGAGAATAAGCCTGTCCGAGAGAAAACCCCCTGACAGGCTTATATAGAGATATCAGAATATTCAGAAGGCTAAGCGGGAGAAGTGTCCACACCAACCCACTCGATGCTTCCATCGAGCAGTTCCTGTTCCTTCCAAATCGGCACACGAGCCTTCACCCGGTCAGCCACCAGCTCACAGGCATCAAACGCGCGGCCACGGTGAGCAGCCGCCGCCATCACGGTCAGAGCCGACTCACCAATAGCAATCGGACCCACACGATGCACAGCCCACAGACGCACACCGTCCAGCTCGGCAGCAACCTCGGCGGCAACCTCAGCAATATACTCACGAGCCTGCGGATGCGCGCTATAGGACAGCCCACGCACCGCACTACCGTGATCGTGGTTGCGCACAATGCCGTCAAAAATCACCAGGGCACCCATAGCGTCGGTCATGACCTCAGCCTTCGCCGCCGCGTACAGCGGCTCCAGGGGCGCCTCCGTAATATCGGTGAACACCACGGTCGAGCCGCTCGGCTCAGCGCCGTGCGCACCCGAATGGTCCAGGGATCCTTCGTTCTGCGACTTAGTGGTCATGGTAGTCCTCCATCTGACGGCAAATGTGCTCAACAAGCGGGTCGAGGGTTGCCACGCCGTCCTTCACACCACCGCGCGAACCGGGCAGGGTCATCACGAAGGTGCGGTCAATAACGCCCGCAACGCCGCGTGAAAGCACCGCCGAGGGAACGTTCTTCAGACCGTTCATCCAGAAAGCGTGCATGATGCCGGGTACTTCCTTGTCCAGGTGGGGGCGAACCGCCTCCACGGTCTGGTCGTCAGAGTTCAGACCGGTACCACCGCTGGTCAGGATGAAGGTCGGCAGGTTACCGTTCTTCTTCCCCTCGGTGACCAGGGTGTTGAAGTACTCGACGATATCGCGGTCTTCAATGACCACAGCGTCCGGGGTGTCGAAGCCGCGCGAGCGTAGCCACTCCACGGCGATGGGGCCGGACTTATCCTCGTACACGCCGCGGGCTGCGCGGGTGGAGGCGACAATGACCAGACCGGTCAGGTTCTCCGGCATGCTGTACTCTTCGCTACTCATTGGAATTCCTTTTCTGTATTTACCAGATGGCGATGGGGCGGTGTTCCGCCGGGGCTTAGGAGTCCTCGCGGACAGACCAGTCGCCGGACTTGCCGCCGCTCTTCTCCAGAACACGAATATCGGTAATAACGGCGTGCTTATCGACTGCCTTAATCATGTCGAAAACGGTCAGTGCCGCCGAGGAGACGGCGGTGAGCGCCTCCATCTCCACACCGGTCACACCGCGGGTCTTCACGGATGCCTCAATACGCACGAAGTCGGTGCCACGCTCGAAGTCGACCGTGATCTTGCCCAGGGGCAGCGGGTGGCAGAGGGGAATGATTTCCGGGGTACGCTTAGCACCCATAATGCCGGCGACGCGTGCGACGGGCAGGGCGTCGCCCTTGGGCAGGTCGGCGTCAAAAATCATGGCGATGACGTCTTCGCGGGTGCGTACAGTCGCCTCAGCCAGGGCGGTGCGGGTGGTGACTGACTTCTCCGTAACGTCCACCATGTGTGCCGAGCCGTCGGCGCGCACGTGGGTCAGTTCCTGGTTGGGCTGAGAGGTAGAGGTCATCGTTTCTCCTGGCTTCTGCGCGGTGTTCTTCTGCCGCGAATCGTTAGTTAGTGTGAGTCTCAATTATTCCCTGTCGCTATTATTCACTGCTCTAAAGCAAGGAACAATGCGGGGGTGCGTCGCCTAGTTATCGGTGAGGCGGATGCGGTGGTAGGGTACCGCTTCTCCCCCGGTGTAGGTGGTTCCGGGCGCCAGCTCAATGAGCACATCCGCCTGTGCCGCGCGGTGCAGCAGGTGCGAGCCGGAGAGCACGTCGGGGTAGAGCTCCACCCGGTAGGTTCCGGGCTCCACCTCGACCATGGCGAGGGTACCGCGCAGGAACTGGCGCTTGGTCGCCGGTGCGGTGAGCGGGGCGTCGGTGACGAGCACGCCGCGCGGTGCGTTATTCAGCGTTGCTTGTTCGGAGGCAACCGCATAGGGCACACCGTAGGGGCCGCCTGCACGCAGGTAGGGGCGCAGAATCAGCGCGTACGAGATGAGGGTGCTCACCGGGTTGCCGGGGAAGGAAATCATGGGCACGCGGTGGCCCTTGAAATCGAGAACGTTTACACCCTGCGGTCCGCCGGGCTGCTGGCTGACGTGGCCGAACCAGGAGACGGGCACCAGGATGTCGGCTTCGTGTGCCTTGGCGATGGCGTTGCGCACCACTTCGTATTTGCCGTGGCTGATGCCTCCGGAGGTGATGATGATGTCCGGCTTGAAGCTCTCGTATTCTGCCGTGAGGCGGTGCAGCAGCTCGACGGGGTCATCACCAATAGCGATGCGCCGCACCTCCGCTCCGTCTTCGCGGAGCATGGCGGTGAGCATGGGGCCGTTAGCGTCAAAAATCTGGCCCTGGCCGAGTTCCTGGGTGGTGGCGCTGCCGTCTTCTTCAACGCCGGAGAGGATCTCGTCGCCACCGGTGCATACGAGCACGCGGGGGCCAGCCGCGACGGTCAGGCGCGCATAGCCCTGGGATGCGAGCGCACCGAGCAGGGCGGGGGTGACGCGTTCACCGGCGCGTGCGAGTACCTGGCCGGTGACGACATCTTCGCCGCGGCGGCGTACGAACTGTCCGGGCTTGCCGGGGGCGAGTTTGACCTTTTCGCTGGGGCGGCCGAAGGATTCGGGCAGGTCGGGGTATTCGATGCGTTCGGACTGCTCGACCGGGATGACGGCGTCGTAGCCCTTGGGCATGGGTGCGCCGGTCATGATGGGGTAGGTCAGGTCGTCGGAGGAGCGGGAGCGCTGCAGCGGACGCCCTGCGGGAATCTCGCGGCCGACGGTGAAGATGCGGTCCTCGCGGTCAACGGCTGCCGCGGTGAGAGCGTAGCCGTCCATTTGGGAGTTGTCGAAGCTGGGTACATCCATGCGTGCGGTGACGTCTTGGGCGAGGATGCGTCCTGCCGCGTGGTAGAGGGGAACCGTTTCTGCGGTGCCGATGAAGACTTCGCGCAACAGTAGCGCCAGGTAGGCGCGGTATTCCTCGGTGCTGGGGGTTCCATTGAATTCGGGGGAAATCATGGCGGTTCCAATCGTGCGGCGGTGGTTATGACTAGTGTAGGTGTGTGTTTGTGGGCTGGTAAATGCAGTTTTGCCTAAGGACCGGTGTATGCCGGGTGGTATGCGGGGCAGGCGGCGGAGTGGCTTATCGGGTGCTTTCGCGTAGTTTTTTGAGGGCGCGAATCAGGCCGAGGATCCCAAAGATTCCCAGGTAGAGGCTGATGAGGATCAGGGCGCTTCCGAGGGCGCTGGGAATGTCGCTGCTGTTGATGGCTAGGTCAATGGCGAGGGGTATGGTTTGGGTTTTTCCTTGCACGTTGCCGGCGAAGGTGACGGTTGCACCGTATTCACCGAGTGCACGAGCGAAGGAGAGGAGAAAGGCGGTGGCGAGTCCCGGCGCGGCGAGGGGCAACAACACTTTGAAAGTGATTTCTGCGGGTTTAGCGCCTTCGACGAGAGCGATTTCCTCATACTCACGGGGTATGGCTTGCAGGGTGGTAACCGCGGTGGCGACAAAGAAGGGCAGGGCGACGAAGACCTGGGCGATAATCACCGCGTTCGAGGTGAACGGGATAGAGATTCCAGCCTGGTAGAGGTAGGTACCAATCATGCCTTTGCGCCCCCAGAAGAACAGCAACCCGAGACCGGAGACAACCGGTGAGAGAATCACCGGGGTGTAGATGATGGCGTAGAGGACCGACCCGAATCGGTGCAGCCGCGAGCGGTTGAGCACTTTGGAGAGCACGAGCGCCAGGGGTGCGCCAAGAAGACCGCAGATGAGGGTGGAGGCGGCGGCGGTGCCTAGCGAGAGGTTCGCCGCCCCGAGTACCTGCGGGGTGAAGATGCTGCCGAGCTGGCTCCAGGGGATGTTGAGGAAGAGCCCGAGGAGCGGCCCTGCAATGAGGAAAACACCCAGCGACGCCGGAACCAGGAAGAGCACGGGCACGGAGGCGAAGAGGGTGCTCCCGGGCGTGCTTGAGGCGCCGGCGCGGCGGCGGGTGGTTGCGGTGCTGTCTGTCATGGGTATTTCTCGGCGTATTTCTTCGGGGTCTTGAGAGCGCGGCAGGAGACGCGTTCAGGATGCGGCGGCTTGCTCGTTGAGCGTGCCGCCGCATCCTGCGGGTGTCCGTTCTGCGCTCCGGGTTTCAGCGGTGCGGAACGGCGCTAGCGTTACTTGGCGGTGCTGAAGCCGTAGTCGGTGAGGATCTTCTTCGCCTCATCGGAGTTCTTCAGCCATTCGTTGAACTTCTTTGCGGCTTCGGAGGAGGAGCCGGTCTTGCTCAGCGCTGCGGGGTATTCGTTGCGTTCCACGTCGGTCAGTTCGACGGAACCGAGGTTGGCGCCCTTCTTCTTGGCGGCGGCGAGGTCGGTGGTGTAGATGAAGCCCGCGTCCGCGTTACCGGTGGTGACCTTGGTCGCTACGTCGGTGACCTTGCTTTCGGTGGTTGCGTTCTTGAGGGTGATGTCGTGCTTCTTCAGTTCCTGGTGGGCGATGGTGCCACAGGGAACGTCTTCCTTGCAGACAGCGACGACGCCTTCGGTGGTCTTGAGGTCGTCAAGGCTGTTGATCTTGCCGGGGTTACCTTCGGCGGTGACGAGCACGAGCTTGTTGGTGACCAGAACGTTGGTTTCGGAAGTCGAGAACTGGTCGAGCTTCTTTGCCTTGTCCATGTTCTTGGTGTCTGCGGTGATGAGCAGGTCGGGGGTTGCACCCTGCTCGATCTGGTTGACGAGCTTTGCGGAGCCTTCGTAGACGAAGGTGACGTCTACGCCCGGGTTGGCGGCTTCGTATGCCTTTTCGAGGTCTGCACCGGCGTTGTTCAGGGAGGCTGCGGCGAAGACTTCGACCTTGCCGGAGGCTGCCTGGCTGCTTGCTGCAGATGCGGTGGACGATGAGGAGCTCTGGGTGGCGCCGCATCCGGTGAGGGCGAGGGTTGCTGCGGCGAGCGCGCTGAGGGCTGCGAGGGGGCTCTTCATGAGGTATTTCCTTGGTTGGTTCGTACTGCTATTGAAGGTGAGGTGCGTCCATGTGCGGGCTTTATGTGACGTTCCGTGTACGTCCCTAGCTTGTACACGCGGCGTTGCTTCGTCGTGGTTGTCTGCTGTGGCGCAGTTGTAACTTACCCTGCACACACTATGTACGGGGCGCCGGAACATGGAATAATCATATTGTCACCTGAAATATGCAAATTTTCCACATAGGTTTTACATGGCGTACACGGCGAATTCGGCCTCTTCTGAACTCATTGCGGGCCCAACGTTAAGCACCTTATCTTCTGCGGAGGGTAACGGGGCTGCTTTTGTTACGCCCGAAAAATCTGAGAGCGGCGTCAAGCCTGCGCGTAAGCTCCCTAATATTACGAACAGCGGTCCGCTCTTGGACCGTTGGGGTCGCGTGGCGACGGATCTGCGTATCTCTCTGACCGATAAATGTAATCTTCGTTGCATTTATTGCATGCCGGCGGATGGTTTGCAGTGGCTTCCGAAGGATAATCTGCTCTCCGCCGAGGAGATTGCGCGCCTTGCCGATATTGCGATCACTGAGCTGGGCGTGGAGGAGATCCGCTTTACCGGTGGTGAGCCGCTGGTCCGCGCTGATTTGGTGGACATTATTTCTCGCATCCATGAGGCGCATCCGAGCATTCCGTTGGCGATTACGACGAACGGTATTGGTTTGGAGAAGCGTGCCGCCGCCCTGGCGGAGGCTGGTCTGACCCGCATCAATGTTTCTCTGGATACGATTTGCCGTGAGACCTTTGCCGAGCTGACCCGCCGCGATAAGCTCGACGCCGTGCTCAAGGGTATTGACGGTGCGGCGGAGGCTGGTCTGTGGCCCATCAAGATTAATGCTGTGCTGATGCCGGGCCTGAATGATGATCAGGCTCCGGAGCTTCTGCGCTGGGCGTTGGCGGGCGGCTATCAGCTGCGTTTCATTGAGCAGATGCCACTGGATGCAGATAACCGTTGGACCCGTGAGGGCACCATTACTGCCGCTGAGATTCGCGAGAAGCTGTCGGCTGAGTACGTTCTGGGTTCGGTGACTGAGGCTCGCGGCGACTCCCCCGCTCAACTGTGGGAGGTGTACCCGCTCGGTACTGCCCTGGATGAGGAGGGCTTCCCGACTGACGGTACCGAGTCGCTGGGCCGCGTGGGCATTATCGCCTCGGTGACGGAATCGTTCTGCAATGCGTGCACCCGCACCCGTCTGACGGCGGACGGCAAGATCCGCTCCTGCCTGTTCTCCGATACCGAGACTGATCTGATGCAGCTTCTGCGTTCCGGTGCCGACGATCAGCAGTTGGCGCTGCGTTGGCGTGAGGGCATGTGGTTTAAGCCGCGTGCGCACGGTAAGGAAGACGCTGACTTCGATATTGAGGAGTTCGCGAAGGCGAGCCGCTCGATGAGCGCTATTGGTGGCTAAGAGGCTACCCTATTTATTAGCCGAATATACAGTCAGATATGCGTGGGACAAGGCCTTTTACTGGCACCAGCCCCCCTGGCGTTCGGCTGTCCCTATTCAAGGTTTGAGGAGCATGATGCAGGTTCATTTTTTCGCTGCCGCGCGTTCTGCGGCGGGTACCGCGCAGCTGTCGGTGCCTCTGGCTGAGCTGCCGTCCGCGACTCTTGGCGCGCTCATTGAGCACCTGGGTCGGACCCTGGAGGGTACGACTCCTTCTGGTCTGACTCTTGCCCAGGTGATGGAGCAGTGTTCCTTCCTGGTCAACGGCGCCCGCTCGGAGGCGGAGGCTCCCCTGCAGGATGCCGATCGCGTGGACGTTCTGCCTCCCTTTGCGGGTGGATAATGCCGGCGGATAAGATGCCCGCTTCTCCGCTCCCCGCTGAGGGTGATTTTTCGTGCGCCGCGGTCGTTGTTGCCGGAGGCGCTTCTCGCCGTCTGAACCATGTGCCGAAGGCGTCCCTGTCTGATGGCACGAGCACCCTACTGGATTGCGCCCTGGAGGCGGTGGCCGCCGCGTCCCCGCGTGTGGTGGTGGGTCCTGAGAGCCTGCCGTTGCCTACCGGGGTGTTGCGTACTCGTGAGGGTCCGCCGTTTTCGGGTCCTGCCGCGGCGATTCATGCCGGGTTGGAGTGTATTGCGGCGGATTGCGAGCGCTCGCAGGTCCCGCTGCCGGGCTGGTGCCTGATTTTGGGTGTGGATACTCCGCGTATTGCTCCGGCGGTTCAGCAGCTGATTGCCGCGGCACGAAGTGCTGAGCAAGCCGTGGCTACCCCCTCCACCACCGGTTCTGAAGCGCCCAGTGACTCTGAAGCTTCTGAGGGCTTCTGGGGTGTCTCTGAGGGCATCTATCAGCCGCTGGTGGGTATTTACCGCTTTGAGGCGATTCGTTCGGTCTTTTCGACCGGTACGACTGACGCTTCTGTTCGTTCTTTTTTGCGCCGTTTGAACCCTGCGGCGGTGGAGATGTCTGCCGCTGACACCGCCGATGTTGATACGTGGGAGCAGGCGCAGGCTCTCGGCTATACGACCTCGCTCTGGTCGAGTTATTAGCACGAGTTATTAGCATCTGAGGCGCGCAGGAGCGCTAGTTGCCAAGCTACGAGTACCCTAGTGGTAGGTCTCAGTTCTTAACGCCCGACCGGGCGATGTTTTTGAGCTCGCGCGCTGTTGCGCGTCCCGCACACACTTTTACGAGGTACGATGTCTCACCATATTCCTTCTGTTTCGTGGCAGCAGGCCCGCCAGATTCTGCATGAGCAGGGTCTGGAGATTGCTCACCATGTGAAGACGGAGTCTTTGCCGCTGTTGGCGACGATTGGCCACTATTTGGCGGACGACGTTTATTCGATGATGCCGGTGCCCCACTACAGCTCTTCGGCGATGGACGGTTACGCGGTGGCGGGTGCGCCTCCGTGGCGTCTGGTGACCCCGGCGTACCCGGAGGATTCTCGCGCGAATATTCACCGCCTGACCGTGCCGATTGCACCGGGCGAGGCGACCCCGATTCTGACGGGTGGTTTGATTCCGGAGGGTGCTGAGGCGATTGTGCGTGAGGAGCATTCCCGCCTATATGAGGGTGCGGAGGCTTCTTTGCGTCCGGGCGTGAGCGCTCATTTGGAGACTCAGTCGAGCATTCATTACCTGGATATGGCGGAGGGTTTTGAGCCTCCGGCACCGGGTGCTGATATTCGCCATGCCGGTGCTGAGCTGGAGCGTGGCGAGCTGTTGGCGCGCCACGGCGACCGTATTTCTGCGCGTATGGCGGCGTTCTTGGGCACGAATGGTTTTGATGAGTTGCCGGTGTATGCCCCGATTCCGGTGCGTTGCGCGTTTACGGGTAATGAGGTCATTACGTTTGGTGTGCCTGCGCCGGGTCAGGTGCGTGATGCGTTTGGCGGCTTTATGGAGCATGCGATTATTTCTGCTGGCTGTGAGGCGCGCCCTTCGATTCGCTTGGCGGATGTTGAGTCTGAGTTCCGCACGTTCTTGTCCACGTCGACTGCTCGTGTGCTGGTGTTCACGGGTGGGTCGAGCACCTCGGGTGTTGATTTGGTGCGTAAGGTGCTCAACGATATGGGTGCGACGTATCTGTTTGAGTCGGTGGATGTGCGTCCGGGGCACCCTGCATTGGCTGCGCGCCTGCCGGTTCCGGAGACTGGCCCGAATTCGGGTCGTGAGCGTTTTGTGTTGGGTCTGCCGGGTAATCCTTTGGCTGCGTACACTGCCCTGTATTCGTATTTGCCGCCGCTTTTGGCTGGTATGAGGGATATGCCTCTACCGGAGCTGGATTCTGCGGTTCTGGGTGAGCCTGTTGATACGTTGCGTAAGCCGGCGGGGGCTCGTCTGCTTCCCGTGTCGGTGCGTGATGGTGTGGCGTATCCTCTGCCGAAGTCGGCGTCGCATATGCTGTCGTCGTTGGCGGCGGCTACTCACTGCGCGGTGTTGGATGATTCTTCGGTTCGGGGTTCTGCTCATGAGGTGGGGGCCCGGGTTCCGATTATTCCGGTGCTGTAGTAAGGCGCTATTTTCCGGCGTTGGAATGTTTATGCGGTATGCGGTCGGGGTATAGTAGAGAGATATGTCAATCGTTTAGCATACCGAAGGGAGCCTCCGTGGCTAAGCCCAAACTCAGCGACGTTGCGGCCCTGGCGGGAGTCTCCCCCACCACGGTCTCCCGCGTGCTCAACAACCGCGGCTACCTGAGCGAAAGCACCCGCACCAAGGTCCACGAGGCAATGCGGGAACTCGGCTACCGGCCCAACGCCATCGCCCGTAGCCTGCAAGGTCAGCGCTCGCAGATGGTGGGCCTCATCTTCCCCACGGTCGCTAACCCCTTCTACGGGGAGATGGTGTACCGCCTCGAAAGTTACCTTGCCGAGGCAGGCTACCGCGTCATTCTCTGCAATAGCGACGACCACCCCGAGCAGGAAAAGCGCTACCTCGAGATGCTTTTCTCCAATCAGGTGGACGGCATTATCAGCGGCGCTCACTCCGACGCATTGGTGAATATTCCGCACGCCCAGGCTCCCCTGGTGACCGTGGACCGCCTCGAAAGCGGCTTTTACCCGAATGTCCGCTCCGATAACTACGAAGGCGCTCGCGCCGCCACGGAGCATCTGATCGCCACAGGTGCGCAGAATATTGTGCACGTGACATCGACCCTGGGTGAGCACAATGAGCGTCAGCGCGGATACCGTGAGGCAATGCTCGAAGCCGGACTCATGCCGGAGTTCCTGGAGCTGGGTTTCCGCCCCTCCCTGGGCATTAAGCGTGAGGTGCTCTACCGCTACCTCGACGAACGCGCCGATAGCCCGGAGCCGGTGGATGCGGTCTTCGCCTCCAACGATAATTACGCCGCGTTGGCGCTGGGCTGGGCGCGCGCACGCGGTATTCGCGTTCCTGAGGATTTCCAGGTGATTGGCTACGACGGCACGCAGAGCGTTCAGCTGCTCATGCCGGAGTTGGCGACCGTGGTTCAGCCGATTGAGGGTATTGCGAAGCGTACCGCGCAGCGTCTACTGGAGCTCATTGAGCTACAGCAGGAGGAATCTTCAGAGAAGACCGCTCCCCCAATTACCCAACCCGAGGACGTACTCCCCGTTGAGCTGCATTTGGGGGCGACGGTGCGTTCTATCCCGAATCTGGATCAGATTCAGCCTGATACCTCTGCCCCGGACGAGCTCCAATAAGAGGCTCCTCTTCTGACAATAAAAATCCGCCCCACCGTGCGAGTGCTCACGGTGGGGCGGATTTTTCATATACATTTATCGGTTCTGCGCGCGTCCGGAAGTTTAGGAGGTGCGCTGCACAATCTCGGTGGGACCGGTGCCGGGGTAGACCATGCCGACGGCGTGTGCCTTGGAGAAGATTCCGTGGAGCGGGCCGAGGGAGAAGAATCCGCGGCGCTCGTAGAGGCGGGCACTGTCGTAGGTCGATGCTTCGAGGTAGGCGGGGTAGTCGCCGATGCGTTCGGTACCGTAGTCGAGTAGCTGGGAGCCAATGCCCCGGCCTCGATACTCTTCGAGAACACCAATGTTGAAGAGGTACCAGTGCTTGTACGCGGGGCGGTACTTGAGCAGGTGTAGCTCCATCATGACTGCCCGTAGCAGGCTCTTACAACCGAGGGCCTTGTAGTAGGCGCCAATCTGCTTGAGTTCGTTCAGGAAGGAACCTTCGTGGGATTCGGGGGTGCTCCAGAGGCAGACGCCTACGATCTTGCCGGTGGATTCTTCGATGCCGATATCGATGCGGCCACGGTCGGAAAAGTTGCCGTAGACCTGAAGGGTCATGATGGCGCGGAGCCTGGCGAGTTCCTGTCGGCGGCTACCGCCTGCGATGACTGCCATCATGGCGGGATCCCCGTCGAATGCGGCAATCAGTACTTCGAGCGCTTCGGCATATTCATGAGGCTCGGCGGTGCGGACGGTATAGGAAGCTGAGGTCATATTCACCCTTTACAAAAGCTTGAAACTATACATAAATATTAGCTGGATTATTCACTCCTGGCTAATAGATTGTGCCTTATCAAGACATTTTTCATGACCATGCACCATTGTGCGCTAGCTAATATTGCACCAATATGCATAATTTTAATGCATATGTATTCACACACTTTTTTCACAGCATTGCAGGAAAAATTGAACACCCCGCACCAGCTCTAGGAAGAGCGGTACGGGGTGTACATCACGTTGAGGTTATCTACTCACTAAGAGTGCAGACTATGCGTTAGCCTTTGCCTTCAGTGCAACCTTCAGGAGCGAATCTGCATTAGTCACAGAAGCGCCCGAAGCCTGGACATCTTCAACCGAAGTAGCTGCCTTCTTGGCGTTGGTGATCACCATGGGGGTTGCCAGCGGGTAACCAGCCGCCTTGATGGCGGGGATATCAAACTCAGCGATGACGTCGCCGCGCTTGACGGTGTCGCCCTTAGCAACCTTGGGCTCGAAGTGCTTGCCGTCAAGCTCAACGGTGTCCATGCCGATGTGCATCAGCAGATCCAGGCCATCTTCGGTACGCAGACCGTATGCGTGGCCGGTGGGGAATGCAACGGTGATCTTGCCGTCAGCCGGTGCGTAGAGCTTACCTTCGGTGGGCTCCACTGCGGTGCCTGCACCCAGTGCGCCGGAGGAGAAGGTGGGGTCCTTGACGTCTGCCAGCAGAACCACGGAACCGACCATGTGGGAGCCAATCTCGACGCTCTCGCCAGCCTCAGCTGCTACAGCAGGAGCGGCAGCGGCGGGAGCTGCGGCGGCAACAGGAGCAGCAGCAGGTGCCTCAGCTTCCTCAGTGTTGCCAGCCTCGACCTTCTTGCCCCAGATGAAGGAGGCAACGAAGGCAATGATGGTGGTCAGGACGAGGCAGCCCAAGAAGCCCGGGATACCGGCACCGACGGTTGCTTCAATCGAGGGGAAGCCAAGGTAACCAGCAGCGCCCAGCTTACCCGCCTTAATTCCAAGGATAGAGGTAACCATCGAGCCAATACCCGCGGAAACGATTGCAATGTAGAAGGGCCAGCGCAGAGCCAGGTTCACACCGAACATGGCGGGCTCGGTAATGCCCAGGAATGCGGAGGGTGCGGCTGCCGAAGCAATACCCTTAATCTTCTTGTTCTTGGTGGTCAGTGCGACACCGGCTGCGGCAGCACCCTGAGCCACGTTAGACATGGAGGCAACAACGAAGATGAAGGAACCGCCGGTTGCCCACAGGCTCATCTCGATGGGCGGGAATGCCTGGTGCATACCGGTCATCACGATGAATGCGTAGAAGGTACCGAAAATCAGACCACCCAGCGGGCCAGCAACGGTGTAGAGCCAGTTGATACCTTCACCCAACCAGGTACCCAGCTGGAACATCGGCGGACCAACCAGCAGGAAGGTCAGGAAGCCGGTAATAAGGATGGTGAGGGTCGGGGTGAAGATGAAGTCGATGGTGCCCTTGAGGATCTTATGGAAGAACTTCTCAATGTGGGAGAGGATGAAGGCAACCAGCATGATGGGCAGCACCGTGCCCTGGTAGCCCGCCTGCTGAACCTGCAGACCGAAGAGGTTCCAGTACTTCATCGGGTCGGTACCCTCGGCACCTGCCAGGGATGCTGCGACGTTGTAGCCGTTCATCAGTGCCGGGGAGACCATTGCGGCACCCATGGTCAGACCGAGGTAGGGGTTACCGCCGAAGACCTTGGTGGCGGAGAAGCCGACCAGAACGGGCAGGAAGGCGAAGGGAGCAGCGGAGAGCAGGTTGACAATGTCTGCAAAGTCAGCCCATTCGGGGAAAAGTTCAATAACAGCCTGAGGACCGAAAATACCCTTAGAGGTCAGGAGGCTATTGAGCGCCATCAGCATACCGCCGCCGACCAGCACCGGGATCAGCGGCACGAAGATGTCGGCAATGGTCTTGATGAAGCGGGAGACAATGTTGCCCTGCTTCGCGGCGATGCTCTTGAGGTCATCCTTGGATGCCTCGGGTGCGCCAGCGGCAATCAGGTGCTTGTGCACCTCGTTGACGTCGCCGGGGCCGACGATAATCTGGAACTGGCCAGCGTTGAGGAAGCTACCCTTGAGATCCTCGTCGTTGTCGATTGCTGCCTGGTCGACCTTGTCCTGGTTCTTCAGGACGAGGCGAAGGCGGGTTGCGCAGTGCGCGGCAGCAAGGATGTTGCCGACGCCACCGACGTCCTTCAGCACGCGCTGTGCCACTGACTTGTGGTCCACGCTCGCTCTCCTTTGTTTGGAGCACCACCGGATGATGCTTTGTGAATGAGGTGAGATATGTCTGTGTGTGCATGTCATACATATGTCATACGTTTGACATATCGGATGTAAAACATGGTATCACGGGAAAGTTCTTAAAAGCGAGGGCCCACCCTCCATACGGAAAGTGAGCCCTCAGACATATTCAGAAATTACCGTAAAACCACCCGTGCAGGCAGCTCCCAGCACCTAGAACCAGCGCCTAGAAAACGGCTTAGAGGCGGCCGTACTCCAGGGACAACACCTCGCCACCGGTCAGGCGGACGCGGCGCTTATCGCCCTTGAAGAAGGTGCGAGCGGTCATGACCTCAGCACCCATGGATGCGACCAGCTTGCCACCCACGTACAGTTCGGTTGCCGAGCCATCCACGAGCAGGTCAAACTCGCGAATCTTCGAACGCTTTAGGGTGCGGCGGCGCAGGCTACCGCCCTCGGTGTAGCGGGTACCGCCACGGTCCATCTGTACAAAGTCCTTATCCAGGACGATGCTCAGTGCCACGCCGTGGGTGTCCTTAATCTTCAGCTTCACGCGCTCATCAGAGACGTTCACACGACCGCGCAGGCGGAAGGTCAGGGCGTTCTTCAGCTCCACGAGCTTGCCCTTCTCCTCCTCGCGGTACAGCGGCTTCATCTCCATCGCGTCGTTGAGCTGCGGCACCGGGCGCTGGAACAGCTTGCCGTTACGCAGGTGCAGCTCACGCGGGTAGGTGAACATGTGCACCCAGCGGTGGCTCCACGAGGGTAGGTCGTCCTGGTCTGCGTTGCCCAGCCACGCGATCATCACCGGGGCATCGCCGCTCACGGTGTGCGGTGCCTTCGGGTCAGCGGTCAGGCCGGTACCGGAGATGGTCTGCGGGGCGTAGAACTCGAAACCTGCATCCAGCTCGGTGAAGGGGGTCTCCACGGTGAACTTGAGGGTCTCGTTATCCAGCGAACCGACAATGTAGCCGCTCTGGAAAATGTTGTTGTACTTCTCGCCGAGGGGCTGCATGCCCTGCGGGCTGAAAATCAGCACGTCGCGGATTTCGCCGGTCAGCTCATCGCGCATGCTCAGCAGGGAGGGGCACTCGTACATGTAGGTGCCCTTGAGGGTCTTGTCCTTAATGCCCAGCTCGCCGCGGAAGGTCCACTCGCGGCGATCCTTGGAGGTGTACACGACCACGGCGCCGGTCAGATCCTCACGCTGAGCACCGATGACCATCCACCATTCACCGTTACGCTCAAAAACGTGCGGGTCGCGGTAGTGCGCGGTGTAGCCCTTCGCGGGGCCGGAAATCAGCGGGAGCAACTGACGGGTCGGCTTCGCATCCTCACCCGCGGTAGCAAGAATCTGGTAGGTTTCGCGGTTGCCTTCTTCGTCCTTCACGTTACCGGTGTAGAAGAACTCAAAACCGCCGGGAACCTTAATGCCGGAGCCGGAGTAGCAGCCGTGCGAATCGTAGCGGCTATCGGGAACCAGCGCGGTACCCTCATCGGTCCAGTGAGTCAGGTCCTCACTGACGGCGTGGCGCCAGTAGACCATACGCTCCGGGTGCAGGGGCGAGTACTGGTAGAAGGCGTGGTAGCGCTTACCGTCGAAGACCAGGCCGTTCGGGTCGTTCAGACGGCCCACGGGAGGTGCCAGGTGCAGAGCCGGGTAGTCGCGGTCTTCACGAACACCGGCACCGAAAGCGTCCAGAACCTGCTGTGCTTCAGCCGCCAAGTCGCGGGCGGGTCGCTCGGTTGCGCTCTTCTTCTTTTTCTTCTGCTCGCTCATGTCTATCCGCTTTCGTGCAAAGGAATGTCTGGGTTGTCTCATCCCATCATACGGCACCTCTGCCCCGTTGCCGGGCTCTAGGAGAGAGGCACCACAGTGCTCTCAGCCTCTCTCCCCGGGGCACAGGGTGGTCACAGGGGCCTCTTCGCCGTGGGCATCACTAGGTACTAACAAAAACACTCCGTAAGCTACCGGAGAAGGTAACCGACACTCCAAACATAATGCGAGCATAGTAAAGCCCCGAGACCGCCCCCGCCGTAATGTCGGGGAAGGTTCGGGGCTGTTAAATGCCGCGAGGCGGCGCATCCGATGGATGCACCGCCCGCGTAAGAATCGAGAAGAAGTCGATTACTTGAGGGTGATGGTTGCGCCAGCAGCCTCGAGCTGCTCCTTAGCCTTCTCAGCGTCTTCCTTGGAAACGCCCTCAAGCAGAGCCTTGGGAGCGCTGTCAACCAGGTCCTTTGCTTCCTTCAGGCCGAGGGAGGTCAGGGCACGAACTTCCTTGATCACTGCGATCTTCTTGTCGCCAGCGGACTCCAGGATAACGTCGAACTCGGACTTCTCTTCAGCAGCCTCGCCTGCTGCGCCGCCTGCTACAACTGCAACGGGAGCAGCTGCGGTGACGTCGAACTCTTCCTCGAATGCCTTGACGAACTCGGAAACCTCAACGAGGGACAGTTCCTTGAATGCTGCAATGAGTTCTTCGATGGACAGCTTAGCCATTGTTTGGCTCCTTCACTATCTGGTGCGGGCTGACGCCCGCGGTGTAAATCTTCAGTACCTACCCGAGAGGGTCGGTCAAATTTAGGGTGCGTTACACGCTATTCGCGTTCACGCTGCTGAGTATCTCAGCGCTGGTGCAGTAGCACGAAAGGGGCTTATGCCTCTTCCGAAGCCTCCTCGGCAGCAGCGGGAGCTGCGCCTTCCTGCTCCTCCAGCTTGACGCGCAGTGCGTCTGCAACCTGTGCGATGCGTGCGATGGCTGCCTTTGCGCCACCTGCAACCTTGGACAGCAGAACCTCGCGGGATTCCAGGTCAGCGTAGCGCTTGACGTCGTCCTCGGTCAGAGCGGCACCTTCGTAGTAACCGTTCTTCACAATCAGCTGGGGGTTAGCCTTGGCAAAGTCACGCAGGCCCTTAGCAGCATCGATCAGGTCGCCCTTGATGAATGCCAGTGCGGAGGGACCCTGGAGGTGGCCTTCGAATGCGTCGATGCCAGCTTCCTTAGCTGCGATAGCAGCCAGCGTGTTCTTCACCACGGCGTATTCGGTCTCTGCACCGAGTGCGCGGCGCAGCTCCTTGAGCTGTGCAACAGTGAGACCGCGGTATTCGGTCAGGATGACTGCGTTCGAAGCTTCGAAGAGTTCCTTCAGCTCGGATACTGCAGCGATCTTTTCCTGAGTCGCCATGGTAGTTCCTTCTTCCGATTCTTGTAAGGTCGCCGGTAGAGCCTCGAAGCATTTATTGCAAGCAATAAAAAATGCCCCGACGCGTAGGCGTACGAGGCACGATAGACGGCGCCCTACATGAGGGCAACGGCTATTCACTTCGAGTTACCTACGCGGGCGGCGATTTCTAGTGAAATCTGCTCTTATCAGAACTCTGTTCTTCGTCTCCATCGAGGTGGCAATAAAGGACATAGTTCTAGACCGGCGGTCTTTGGTTCATTCATCATCTCAGGTTAAAGCCCGAGTCGCAAGTTAAAAACGTGATTAAGCGGGGTTAATCACTTAAAGCCCTTCTTTAAGTCGATTAACCCGCGCTTTCTCCCCTCTGAAAGGCCCGGCGCACTCTGTTTTAGAGGTAAAAACGCTTTCCGTCCGAGAACAAGAAACAGCGCTCAGCAGCGACTCCCAGGTACACCTGCTCCCCTGCGCTGAGCGAGGCGCCAATCAGGGAGGTGCCCTGCGCATCCGGGATAAAGAACTCTAGCTCCTGACCGGCACTCACACGGGCATACTTTTGGGCACTCAGCTCAGCTTCCGTCTGAGCCCGCTGGGATTTCAGCGGCAGGGAAACAGCCTCCAGCAGACGCCCGCGGTACAGCATGCCACCGACCAGGTGACGGTAACCGAGCACCTGCACCGGTAGGGCGTGAGCAGCATCTGCCGCCACGGGGTGCAAAGCGGTCGCGCGAATCGCCAGCTCGCACCCGGCAGGAAGAAACTCCGAGTCCTCAAGAGCCAGTAGGTTAAGCGCGGGCGCCGCCAAAAGCTTCGCCACCTGCAGAGTATGCGGATGCGCCAGCAGACGCTCCGGAGTGTCCACCTGCACCAGGTAACCGGCATCCATCACCGCAACCCGCTGCCCCAGCATGAGCGCCTCATTCTGATCGTGAGTCACGTACAGACCGGTAAAACCGTAGCGCTCGTGCAAACGCACAATATCCGCGCGGATACTCGCGCTCATCTCCTCATCCACACTCGCCAGAGGCTCGTCAAAAAGCACCACCGGAGCACGGCGAATCAGTGCACGCGCAATGCCCACACGCTGCGCCTGACCACCCGATAGCTGCGAGGGCTTACGAGATTCCAAGCCCTCAAGCTTCAACGCTTCCAGCAGCTCGCGGTAGTAGTCCATATCGACCCCACCGGAGAACGCTCCCAGCCGGGTCGGGAACAGGATATTGTCCTTCACGCTCAGGTGCGGGTACAGAATCGGGCGCTGAAACACCACGCCCACCGAGCCACGTTCCAGCGGCTGGCCGGCATAGGTCACTCGACCCGCGCTCGGCTCCTCCAGACCGGCAATGATGCGCAGCAGAGTCGACTTGCCCGTACCCGAAGAACCCACCAGGGAAATCAGCTCGCCGGGGTGTACATCCAGGTCAATCTCGTTCAGAACCGTCGTATCGGTGCCGAAGGTCTTTGCGACGCCTCGAATGCGCAGGCCCTCAAAGGGCTCCGTCGCGGCAGAAGAATAGGATGCAGAAGTCATTCCCCCATTATCGCCGAAACCCGCACCCGGCACGGGCGCAGAAGATAAGCGCCGTCATACAACGCCACACTAACCTCACGCCGGTACCTCACACGGAACCCTTAGCTCGGGCGCACCAGTAGGCGTCCCTTCACAGCCAAATACAGCGTGCCCACCCACAGAAAGACCAGGAATGCCGTACCCGCCACCGTCAGCGCAGGGCCCACCAACCCCAACATGCCAGCCGAGGTCAGGCGAATACCACTCGCCGCCATGGACGCCATACCGAAGGAGAAACCCCACATACTCATCGAGAAGCCACCCTCAAGAGTCCACGGGAGTAGGCGCATCAGGAAGAACAGCTGCAAAATACCGTAGCCCGTCAGAACCAGGAAGAACCAGTCCACCGTGCCACCATTCGCCGCCAAGTAGGCGTTACCTCCCACAAAAGGCGGAGCCATCTGAATGCCAATGACGCCGCGTTCTCCCTTGGGCAGCGGAGTCAGGGTGCGCATACGGTTGAGAATCGCAGCCTCAATGCTGAACCACGAAATCAGACCCGCACCGAAGAAGAGCATCGCCATATCGCGCCACCCCACAAAACCCATCGCCGTAGCGGTCGCAAAGTTCGTCGCCACGGTCGGCAGGTACAGCACCGGCGAGGCGGCCTCGGGCGCATACCCCCCGCGCCACGTGCCAGCAATACGATGAGAAGCGAAATACAGTTGCCCCACTCCGCCCAGCACAACCAGGGTCAGAGCCGGAGCCTCAGCATAGGGGTAGAGAGCCGCACCCACCTGCGCCGTCGTCGCCGGAACCAGCGAAAAGAAGCAGGTACGCGCCGGATGCTCCCAAAAACTACGCACCCACGCACGATACTTCACCACCGAGTGAACCAGAAAACCCATAAGAAGCAGCCACACCACAGCATTAAAAGCCAGGATGCTCTCACCCACCCAGTCAGGTGCCAGCCCCTTCGATGCACCGGTACGCCAGGCAGCGCCCAGTGCGCCGGTGCCCAGCGCCACCGCAAAATAATTGACCGGCACGCTGAGGCCGCGGCGGGCGCTCTGCTCGCTCTGGAGGGAAGAAGGCATTAGGTTTTACCTCTCATGGTTGTAGGGCAGAATAAGGGCGTACAACCCCATGTATTTGTTTTTACGGTGCCGGGACATGGACAGGCCCAACGGAACCAGGGGCTAGAAAATCATTCTATGTTTTAAGCCTATAAAAGCTGGAAGTCCGTGACGTACTTTAACTGACGCCGGTCACGCAATGTCTTGAATCTTCACGCTGTGTTTTGAATCTTCACACAGACAAAATCATGCACAAAAAAATCGCCCCCGACGCCTAAACGTCGGGGGCGATCACTAGCTAAAGCTAGAAGCTACAGGTGCATACCTTAGGCAGCAACGGCAGCCGGATCAACGGGGATGCCGGGGCCGAAGGTGGTAGCAACGGTTGCCTTGGAGATGTAACGACCCTTAGCCGAAGAGGGCTTCAGACGGTTAACCTCTTCCAGAGCTGCCTGGAAGTTCTCCTCGAGCTGCTCAGCGGTGAAGGAAGCCTTACCGATGATGAAGTGCAGGTTGGAGTTACGGTCAACGCGGAAGTCGATCTTACCGCCCTTGATGTCTGCAACAGCCTTTGCAACATCCATGGTCACGGTACCGGTCTTGGGGTTCGGCATCAGGTTACGGGGACCCAGGATCTTACCCAGGCGGCCGACCTTACCCATCATGTCGGGGGTTGCAACCGCTGCGTCGAAGTCGGTCCAGCCGCCAGCGATCTTTGCGATCAGCTCGTCGGAACCAACGTAGTCAGCGCCAGCTGCCTCAGCCTCAGCAGCCTTGGGGCCTGCTGCGATAACGACCACGCGAGCGGTCTTACCGGTGCCGTGGGGCAGGTTCACGGTACCGCGAACCATCTGGTCTGCCTTACGGGGGTCAACGGACAGACGCATTGCAACCTCAACGGTTGCGTCGGTCTTGGTGGAAGAGGTCTCCTTCGCCAGGGCAACTGCCTCAGCGGGGGTGTAGAGCTTACCCTCTTCAATCTTGGCTACAGCTGCCTTGTACGCCTTGCTGCGCTTTGCCATCTGCTTTTCTCCTTATGCAGTTGTGGTCTCGTGAGCCGCGCTCGGCTCTGCCACATCCCGTCCATACGACGGGCATTTACAAGTTCTGTGTAGAAAAATCTACGGTGCCGATTACTCGGCTATTCGGCGAACCGAAATTACTCGACGGTGATACCCATGGAACGAGCGGTACCTGCGATGATCTTGGATGCTGCATCCAGGTCGTTTGCGTTCAGGTCGGGCATCTTGGTCTCAGCGATTTCGCGCACCTGAGCCTCGGTCAGCGAGCCAACCTTGGTGGTGTGAGGAACAGCGGAGCCCTTAGCAACGCCAGCAGCCTTCTTGATCAGCTGGGAAGCCGGAGGGGTCTTGGTGATGAAGGTGAAGGAGCGATCCTCGTAGACGGTAATCTCAACGGGGATGATGTTACCGCGCTGCGACTCAGTTGCAGCGTTGTATGCCTTGCAGAACTCCATGATGTTCACACCGTGCGAGCCCAGTGCGGGGCCGACGGGGGGAGCCGGGTTAGCGGCGCCTGCCTGGATCTGCAGCTTGATGAGGCCAGTGACCTTCTTCTTGGGAGCCAATGTAGGGTCCTTTTCTTAGCTGGGAACCGACGCACAGGAGCGTACGCCGGCAAGATGGTGACCGTGGCGCGGTCACCCGTGCATCCGCATGAAAGCGTGACATGCGCATACACAAACCAACATTCTAGCGTTAATCAGCGACTTAATCCAGCGCCAGCCAGCAGAAAGAGTAAACCCACCCACACAGCTCGCATAGTTCAAGACGCCCATACGCAATATGAGCCCCGCACCGAAGTGTGAGGCTCATATTCACGCGCTAGAAGCGTTAAATCTTTTCGATCTCGGTGAAGCTCAAGGTCACCGGGGTGTCGCGACCGAAGACGGAAATCATCACGACAATCTGCTGGGACTCGCCCTTGATCTCCGAAACGGTAGCGTCCATGCCCTCGAAAGCACCGGACTTCACGCGGACGTTCTCGCCCACAGTGTAGTCGGACTCGATAACGGGCTTGGAAACGGGCAGGCCCTGGCTCTGCTGCTGCTCTTCAAAGACCGGCAGGAGCATGTCAAAGACCTCGTCCATACGCAGCGGGACCGGGTTGTACGCATCCTGGCCCACGAAGCCAGTCACACCCGGGGTGTGGCGGACAACGCCCCACGAGTGGTCGGTCAGTTCCATACGAACCAGAACGTAACCGGGAACGCGCACGCGGCGGATGGTCTTCTTCACGGTGTTCTTGAACTCAACCACGGTCTCCATGGGAACCTGAACCTCGAAGATCTCATCTTCAGCTTCCAGGTTCTGGATACGGGTCTCGATACCGGTCTTCACCTTGTTCTCGTAGCCGGAGTAGGTGTGAACCACATACCAGTCGCCCATCTGACGGCGCAGCTTGGACTTGAATTCTTCCAGAGCGTCGACTTCCTCAGCAGCCTCAGCAGCTGCTTCAGCCACCTCGACAGCCTCGGTAGCTTCCTCAGCCTGCTGCTCAATAGCTGCAGACTCCTCAGTAGCCTCAGCAACGGCTACCTCGACCTCTTCAATCTCGGATACCAGTTCCTGCTCGGACACGTCGCTCCTACTTTCTATCGTTAATCATCTAGAGAGGACTTCCACTCGCCAATGCGCTGAGGGAAATCACTGATGGGGCACCCCAAATAAGGATGCAGCCTGTACTAGTTACGCTGAATGGTTCCGTTACCGAAAATCCAGAATGCTCCCTGGCCGAAAAGATAATCCAGACCAGAAATAAGAAGGAGCATCACCACGACGAAGAACAGAACTCCGAAGAAGTAACCAACCAGTTCACGTCCGGTGGGAGTAGTAACCTTCTTCAACTCCGCAAAAACTTCACGGAGGAATGCAAAAATACGGCCGAAGAAACCGAGCTTCTTATCGTTCTTCGACGATGCGCCGGGCTGAACAGCCTTCTCGGCGGTAGCAGACGATGCCATTTCTTCTGCCCCTTTCTGAGTCTAAAAAAGTACGCCCGGGGTGCGGGCGTACAAATTATTTATTGAGGCAATAAAAGCAGGGCGGACAGGACTCGAACCTGCAACCTGCGGTTTTGGAGACCGCTGCTCTACCAATTGAGCCACCACCCTTTGAAGTTTTCACTTCAGGTGTGAGAGTTGCTTCTCACTCGTTCACTCCTCTATTGCCTCGCAAGCCGTGGGCTTTAGAGGGGCAAACAATTACACCCTTGCGGGTGCAGAACTAACTGTAAACCATCTTTCGGGGCCGATGCAACTTCAAAATGTAATATTTTTCGAAAAACCTCTTGAGATACCTTGACGAAGGGTTCCGTATCGCTACTAGTGGACCGTATCCTATTACAAGGAACGCCGCACACACCCGCGCCCATCACGCGCGGATTGGTCCCACACGCGCATTCCCATCACCTATTTCCTTGTCGACTTCACGCCGGCAGCGCACAAGAAGAAAGAGAAGAGAGCCCCATGGCGCGTATTTCAAGCCGCATCGGTGCCATCGCACCCTCCGCAACCCTTGCCGTCGACGCAAAGGCAAAAGCACTCAAGGCTCAGGGACGCCCCGTCATCGGTTTCGGCGCAGGCGAACCGGACTTCCCCACCCCCGCGCACATTGTGGACGCCGCACGCGAAGCGCTCAACGACCCCAAGAACTTCCGTTACTCCCCCGCCTCCGGTCTTCCCGAACTGAAGAAGGCAATCGCCGAAAAGACCCTGCGCGACTCCGGTGTAGAGATTGACCCCTCCCAGGTTGTCATCACCAACGGCGGTAAGCAGGCGGTCTACCAGGCATTCGCAACCGTCATTGACGAAGGCGACGACGTCCTGTTGCCCGCACCCTACTGGACCACCTACCCCGAGTGCATCCGCCTGGCCGGTGGCAACCCCATCGAGGTGTTCGCCGGTAGCGACCAGCACTACAAGGTCACCGTCGAGCAGCTCGAAGCAGCCTACACCCCCGCCACCAAGGCGCTCATCTTCGTCTCCCCTTCCAACCCGACCGGTGCCGTCTACACCGAAGAGGAAACCCGCGCCATCGGCGAATGGGCTCTGTCCAAGGGCATTTTCGTTCTGACCGACGAAATCTACGAGCACCTCACCTATGACGGTGTTCAGGCTGTCTCCATTCTGAAGGCGGTGCCCGAACTCGCTGACCTGTGCGTCATCCTCAACGGTGTGGCAAAGACCTACGCCATGACCGGTTGGCGTGTGGGCTGGATGATTGGCCCGCGCGACGTCATCGCCGCAGCCTCCAACCTGCAGTCCCACATGACCTCTAACGTCAACAACATCGCCCAGCGCGCAGCTCTTGCCGCTCTGACCGGTCCGCAGGACGACGTGGAAATCATGCACGCCGCCTTCGACCGCCGCCGCCGCACCATCGTCGACGGCCTGAACGCTATTGAAGGCGTGCACTGCCCCGTACCCACCGGTGCGTTCTACGCATACCCGGACGTACGCGAACTGCTCGGCAAGGAAATCGCGGGCGTACGCCCCCAGACCTCCGCAGAGCTTGCCGAGCTCATCCTCGAAAAGGCTGAGGTCGCCGTAGTTCCCGGCGAGGCATTCGGCCCCAGTGGCTACCTGCGCCTCTCCTACGCCCTGAGCGACGATGACCTGGCAGAGGGTCTGGCACGCCTGCAGAAGTTCCTCGGTCAGGCACGCGACTAGTTCCGTCCCCCTCTGAGCGCGCCTGCTAAACCTGCAACTCGCCCCGTGAGAAGCGCTTCAGACGTGGGATAAACCGGAGCGAAACGATCAATCACAGGACTATTGACCGTTTTTTGTCCTAAAAACGGAGAATCCCACAAATATTTAAAAATATTTTTAAAACGAATGAGGCTTCCCGCATCTTTACAGATGTGAGGAAGCCTCATTCGCCTCTTCGGTGTCATAGGTGGGAAAGGGCGGCTATTTGTGTTTCAAACCCAAACATACAGGTACTAAAAACCTGAACTTTTCAGTACCAAAACAGGCGTTCCCACGGCTTTCCACCACTACCCACACAACCCAAACATCGCTAAAATAGAGACCAAGAGAACGACCTCCCGACCGGCGAACATTCGCGTGCCGAATTCGTGGAGGTCATAGTTATATACACGCGCGCACAACACCTAAAACGCGCAGACATTAGGAGCCAACCATGAAGATCGGTCTGCTTACTTCCGGCGGCGACTGCCCCGGCCTGAACGCTGTCATCCGCGGCGCTGTCCTCAACGGCGTCAAGAAGTACGGCTACGAGTTCGTCGGCTTCCGTGATGGCTGGCGCGGCGTCGTTGAAGGCGACTACATGGACCTGCCCCGTCAGAAGGTCCGCGGCCTGGCATCCCAGGGCGGCACCATCATCGGTACCTCCCGCACCAACCCCTTCGACGGCCCCAACGGTGGCCCCGAAAACATCGAAATTATGATGGAACGCCACGGCATCGACGCAATCGTCGCTATCGGCGGTGAAGGCACCCTCGCAGGCGCAAAGCGTCTGGCGGACGCAGGCCTGCCCGTCATCGGTGTTCCCAAGACCATCGACAACGACCTGCGCGCAACCGACTACACCTTCGGTTTCGACACCGCAGTGTCCATCGCAACCGAGGCTATGGACCGCATCCGCACCACCGGTGAATCGCACCACCGCTGCATGGTCGCCGAAGTCATGGGCCGCCACGTCGGCTGGATCGCGCTGCACTCCGGTATGGCTGCAGGCGCACACGCAATCCTGATCCCCGAGGTCAAGGTCTCCATGGAGCAGGTTGCTGAATGGGTCAAGGAAGTACACGACCGCGGCCGCTCTCCCCTGGTTGTTGTTGCTGAAGGCTTCATCCCCGAAGGCTTCGACGAGGTCATGGCAAACAAGGGTACCGAAAAGGACGGCCGTCCCCGCCTCGGCGGCATCGGTGAGTACATCACCCACGAAATCGAGAAGCTGACCGGCGTCGAAACCCGTAACACCATCCTGGGCCACATCCAGCGCGGTGGCGCACCCACCGGCTACGACCGCGTGCTCGCAACCCGCCTCGGCATGGGCGCAGTCGATATGGTCGCACAGAAGCAGTGGGGCAAGATGGTCTCCGTGCAGGGCACCGAAATCAAGTACGTACCCCTCGAAGAGGCACTGGACGGCCTGAAGTCCGTACCTCAGGAACGCTGGGAAGAAGCAGCCGTCCTCTTCGGCCGCTAAACCCCACAGACTCAGCAAGCTCGCTGAGCACTCATACTAAAACCGCGGAGGCGGGCACTCGTAACGGGTGTCCGCCTCCGCGGCTTTTAGTTGGGGTGGGTTTTAGCTGGGGTAGCTTTTGGTCAGGAATGCCCTAGCGCTTCAGGAAGTCCTGACCCGCCAAAGAACGACGCGCCACCTCACCGGACTCCGGCGAAACCACCGTCGTCTGAGCCACCGCGTACTCGGTCGCCGGCGCCGGCGAACCATCGGGCAGGAAGTCACCACCATCAACCGCACGCAAAGGCGCCTGCGGGTCAACGCCGCGCTTAATCACAGCCAGAGCAATCGGGCCCGCCTCGTGATGCAACGCCACAGAGGTAATACGACCGACCGGGCGGGACTTGCCCTCCACAAACAGCTCGCTACCTGCCGCGGGTAGGGTGTGCTCCGAACCGTCGATATCCAAGAACACCAGGCGGCGCGGCGGGCGGCCCAGGTTATGCACGCGAGCCACCGTCTCCTGGCCCTTGTAGCAGCCCTTATCGAAGTGCACCGCAGTACGGGTGTAATCCAGCTCCTGCGGGATGGTCTTATCGTCAGCCTCGGTGCCATAGCGGGGGCGCCAGGCCTCGATACGCAGAGCCTCGGCGGCCCACAGGCCCGCAAAACGCGCATCCGCAGATTCAGCCAGGGCGGGCAGAGCAGAACGCGGCACAATGCTCAAGAAACGCACATAGTCCGCGCCGGGGTGGGCGTCACCCGCCTCATCGTAACGGCAGCTACCCGGTGCAGGAGTATGCCAGGGGTCCTCCCACACCAGCGGCTTGCCCTCAGCGAGCGCCGGATGCACCGAACCGTCCTGCAGGATCGGGTTACGAGCGCTCTCCAGCACGGCGTATTCGTCGCTGAGATTCTGCACCTCAACGCGCATCATGAACTTCATGCGGTTCAGGTAATCGGTCAGCGGCTGAGCCTGGTAGCCCTCCACAATCAGCCAGAGCGCCTCGCCATCTTCAATCGCAGCGGGGGCATACTCCACGCGGCCCTGGGGTGAAAGCAACAGGAACTCGCGGCTCTCCCCGGAGGTCATGCCGGTCAGAATCTGCGAAGCGATGGAGGTCAGCCAGGTCTGACGATCCGGACCCGCAACACGCACCACGCCCATGGAGGAGCGGTCCACCAGCACCAGCGGTTCGCCTGCGTCGGCGGAGCGGTCAAAGCTGAGGGCGCGCTGTTCCAGCATGGGGTTGCCGTAGTGCGCGGCAACGCCAGCATCCAGCCCGGAGGCGGCAAAAGCGCCGTGCAGGCCCAGCAGGGGGCTCGCGGGGCGGGCGGCATCAGGCTGGGGTGCCTCAGCCTGAGGGGCTTCAAGCGAAGAATCAGTCACGGAAGGTGCACCTTTCACGCAAAGAGTCTGCCCCGCCATTCAGCGGGGCAGACATAAGTAATGTATTAGGCGGTAGGCTCGGAGCCGGGCTCGCCGGTGGGCTCTTCGCCGTCCAGGGAACCGAACATCGAGGTGCCCAAGGAGTCGCCGGTCATCGAGGAAGTCTTACGAAGCTCAGCGGAGGCGTGCTTGTGCAGCTTACCCTCGGCGTCTGCGACCTCCCAGTCCCACATGAGGTTGCCGTTGACCAGACCCCACAGGCGCACGGAGCCCGCGTACTCGTGGGAGATGTCGTCGCGCAGCAGGTTGCCGGTCTGCATGCGAATAACCGGGCCCTTGACCATGCCCACATAGTTCTCGCTAATGCCGCCGGGGTGCGCAATGGTTGCCAGCAGGGAGAAGCCGTCGTCCTCGTTACGCAGAGTCTCAACGCTCTCAGCGTCAGCGAAGGCGGGAATAACATCCTTGGGAACGATACCGAAGCCGCCGTCGGCGTCGGTCAGGGGGCGGTCAATCTGCCAGAAGCCGGTCTCAACGGTGATGGGGCGCAGCTTCTGACCCTCGTCGTCGAGCAGGAAAGACTCAGCGCGGTATTCGATGAAGGGCAGACCGTCCTGCTCAAAAGTAATAATCTGGCCGAAGGGGGTGTTTTCCTGGCCTTCGTACCACATGGTTCCGGTACCTTCCCAGGTGCCGAGCAGCCATGCGAAGGGAACAAGTTCAGGGGTTAGGTTGGTAGGGATTTCAATAGCCATACCCTCTATTTTAGTACCCGAGGGTAAACCAGCGCCCCGTTCGTTCACCCTCGGCGCGGGATAATTCCCCGTCCACGCCCGGTATCAGACATATAGAAAACCCCCAACCGGAAGGGAATCCGGGTGGGGGTTTACGCCGCCATTGGCGAGGCGGTACGAACCGTACGACCGCCTAAAGCCCTGTGTGGGCGATGCTTCTGCTCTGTGCGGGAAGACTACTTCTGACCGCTGAACAGGCCACGCAACACTGCGAATGCACCGATACCGATGCACACGGAGATGATAGCCATCAGCGACATGAAGAGAGCTTCAAGAGCCATAAGATTGTTTTCCATGCCTTAAACCTACCACAGACCCGCCCCGAAAGGGCGCAGAATCAGCAGCAGAAACATAGTGAACAGCACGATTCCCAACAGGTATACGCCCCGCCCGGCACCAGCAAAATAATAGCCCCGCAGAATCCGGGTAGGTGCCCCATCATAGCCAGCTGAGAAGCCTGTACGAACAGTCCGGAATACGATATTCGGCCCGGTCTACACCGGCGCCCACAGCCGCGTCACAGCCTGGCGAGTACACTAGAAAGAGCCCAAAAGTTTTACACGGGAAATACATGGGAAAGGAGAGGGTGTGTACCGTATTGCGCTCATGAGCGACACCGCCGCGCAGGATATGATCCCCTCGCTGAGCCTGCTCAGCCACAAGGTACACGTCTTCCCCCTCGACACCGCCCACACCGCCCTCGAATCCGAGACCTTCGACCTGCTCATGGTCGACGCCCGCACCGCCCTCGTCAAGGCACGCCAATGCGCCCAGCTGCTACGCGCCTCCGGCGTGCAGCTACCGCTCATCGCACTCCTGAACGAAGGCGGCATGGCGGCGGTTGCCGCCTCCTGGCAGGTGGACGATATTGTTTCTGACCAGGCGTCCCCCTCCGAAATGGATGCGCGCCTGCGCCTCGCCATCAAGAGCGACGCAGCTGCGGAAGAAGAAAGCTCGGAAGAGCGCATCGTGCGCGCGGGCAACCTTGTCATTGACACTCAGGCGTACTCGGCGCACCTCTCCGGCACCGCACTGAACCTGACCTTCAAAGAGTTTGAACTACTCAAGTTCATGGCTCAGCACCCCGGACGCGTCTTCTCCCGCGCCCAGCTGCTCTCTGAAGTGTGGGGTTACGACTCCTACTACGGCGGCACCCGCACCGTGGACGTGCACGTGCGTCGTCTGCGTTCCAAGCTCGGCACCGAGTACGAACAGATGATCTCGACCGTGCGTAACGTGGGCTATTCCTTCAACAGCACCCGCTAAATTTTGCGGTACCAACCGCTGTTTTGGTGTGCCCATTCTCGAGTAGCCTCGCACTGAACCAGGTACCAGAATGTGTAAATGTTCCGGTTCTTGTCATATTCGCCCAAGACGAAGAGCAAACTCTTCAAAGAGCAATCATCCCCGGTAGAGTTGAATCAGAAGGCTACGAAAGAAGGCGATGATGGTACACAGTCAGACACCCAATCCCTCCACCCTGCCCGCTGAAAGCTCCCTTGTTTACGCGGAACCGCAGCTCACCGAAGAGCTGCTGGAACGATTCGATTCCTTTGCCCAGGCGGTTGCCAAGCACGACGGCGTTTCGGCGTTCTCCGAGCAGACCCGCATCGAGCTGAGCAAGGCGCTACGCGAAAGCACCCTCACCCCTCCGCGTTTCTTTGTCGCCGAGGACAACGGCACCCTCGCTGCTGTCTTCGTGGCTCTCACCCCCGCACACGACGAAGATACCGGCGTGATTGAGGCCGCCGTCGCCCCCGAATACCGTGGACGAGGCGCAGGTAGCGCGTTCTTCGACCACGCCGTCCGCCAGCTGGGTGAAGACGCCGTACGGTACCGCCTCTGGGTTCACGGCAGCGCCACCGACACCGGTATTGAAAGCCCCGCCCACGCATTCGCGACCCTGCATGGCTTCGAGCCGGTGCGTGTGCTGTACAAGATGGTTCTGCCCCTGGACGCTCAGACCCGCGAAGAGCTCGTGGAACGCTCCGACGCGCGCATTCTGCCGGAAAACCTGCGGATGCGTACCTTTACCGGCGCGGACGAATTCCCCTGGCTTCGCGTGAACGCCGCAGCATTTGCGCACCACCCCGAGCAGGGCAAGCTCACCCTCGCTGATTTGCGCGAGCGCACCGGCTCCCCCTGGTTCCGTCCCGAGGGTTTCTTCATCGCCTCCGAGGTTGAGGATGACTCCGCCATTGCGGCGTTCACCTGGACGAAGATCCCGACCGGTCAGGAGCAGGGCGAGCTGTCCCCCTCCGGCGAGATTTACGTGGTGGGTGTGAACCCGCAGGCGCAGGGAGGCGGCCTGGGCCGAACCCTCACCCTGCGCGCGCTGGCGTACCTGGCTTGTGCGGAGGATGAGAACGGTGAGCCGCTGCGCGCCATCGACCTGTACGTGGATGCCGATAACACCGCCGCATACTCCCTCTACACTTCGTTGGGTTTCGGTGTGGCGACGGTTGACCGCATGTACGCCCCCGCCCAGCAGGCTGAGCCTGCCGCCTAGTTTTGGTGCGCCACAGTTGGCGTGCCTCTTCACGACTTATCCCCGAGCAGAAAGGCAAGTACAGTATGGTACCCGCCCCCAATGGCCTGAATAAGGCGCCTAAGCCTAAGCCGTCTGAGCCGGCACCCATGACCGGTGTCATTCATATCGGCCACGATATTTCGAAGATTGAGCGTGCCGAGTCCCGCGGCGACCGCATTGAGAAGGGCGAGAAGCGCTCCTACTTCAGTCTGGAAGAGGAGTTCGGCCCGGAGCGTTTCTTCGACCGTGAGAGCAGCTGGCTGGACTTCAACACCCGCGTGTTGGAGCTCGCGGAGGACCCGAACCTGTTCCTGCTGGAGCGTCTGAACTTCCTGTCGATTGTGGCGTCCAACCTGGACGAGTTCTTCATGGTGCGTGTGGCGGGTCTGAAGCGCCGCATTGCGACCGGTCTGGCGGTGCCTTCGGCTGCCGGTCTGAGCCCCGAGGAGCAGATGGAAGAGATTGCTGAGCGTGCCCATAAGCTGCAGGAGCGCCACGCCGATGTGTTCCACAACCAGGTTCTGCCTGCTCTGGAGGAGCAGAACATCCGCATTGTCGGTTGGGACGACTTGGATGCGGACGCTAAGCAGCGCCTGCGTCAGGAGTTCATGCAGGACATCTTCCCGATTCTGACCCCGCTGGCGGTTGACCCGGCGCACCCCTTCCCCTACATTTCGGGTCTGTCGCTGAACCTTGCGGTGCTGGTGCGTAACCCGCAGACCGGCAAGGAGCTGTTCGCCCGCGTGAAGGTGCCCGATCAGCTGGACCGCATGGTCTCTGTGGATGGTTCCCGCGCCGCTAATACTGCGGGCCGCGAGAGCCGCTACATTGCGCTCGAAGACATCATTGCTGAGCATCTGGACGCCCTCTTCCCGGGCATGGAGGTCGTGGAGCACCACGTCTTCCGCGTGACCCGTAACGAGGATCTTGAGGTGGAAGAGGACGATGCAGAGAACCTGCTGAAGGCCCTGGAGAAGGAGCTTCTGCGCCGTCGTTTCGGTCCTCCGGTCCGCCTGGAGGTTGAGGACACCATCAACCCGACCATCCTGGATCTGCTGATTTCTGAGCTGAACATTGACGAGTCCGAGGTGTACCGCCTGCCGGCTCCGTTGGATTTGCGCGGCATGAGTGCGATTGTTCGCGCGAACCGCCCGGCTCTGCACTACCCCAAGCACATTGCGCACACCTCCCGCTGGCTCAACGCCACCGAGACCGCGAAGGCTGCGGACGTTTTCGCTGCCGCCCGCGACCACGACGTGCTGCTGCACCACCCGTACGATTCCTTTGCGACCAGTGTGCAGGCGTTCCTGGCTCAGGCAGCCGCTGACCCGCGTGTTCAGGCGATTAAGCAGACCCTGTACCGCACCAGTGGCGATTCCCCCATCGTGGATGCGCTGATTGAGGCGGCTGAGGCTGGCAAGCAGGTTGTGGCGCTGGTCGAGATTAAGGCTCGTTTTGATGAGGAAGCCAACATCTCCTGGGCTCGTAAGCTGGAGCGCGCCGGCGTGCACGTGGTGTACGGCATCGTGGGTCTGAAGACTCACTGCAAGCTGTCGCTGGTGGTGCGCCGCGAGGGTAACCATCTGCGCCGTTACGCGCACATTGGTACCGGTAACTACCACCCGTCGACCGCTCGTTTCTACGAGGATTTGGGTCTGATTACCTGTGATGAGCAGATTTGTGAGGACGTCTCCCGCCTGTTCAACCAGCTGTCCGGTTACGCCCCGAAGACCAATTACCAGTCGCTGCTGGTGGCGCCGCGTACTCTGCGTAGCGGCCTGATTGAGTGCATCGATCAGGAGATTGAGAACCACAAGGCGGGCCGCCCGGCAAAGATTCAGATCAAGTGCAACTCCATGGTGGATGAGGCCGTCATCGATTCGCTGTACCGTGCTTCGCAGGCGGGTGTGCCGGTGGATGTGGTGGTTCGCGGTATTTGTGCTCTGCGCCCGGGCGTTAAGGGTCTGAGCGAGAACATTCGCGTCCGTTCGGTGCTGGGTCGTTTCTTGGAGCACTCGCGCGTGTTTGCTTTCGAGAACGGCGGCGATCCGATCGTCTACATTGGTTCTGCCGACATGATGCACCGCAACCTGGACCGCCGTATTGAGGCGCTTGTGCCGGTGAAGGATCCGCGCCACGTGAAGTATCTGCGTGATATGTTCACCATCTACATGAGTGATTCTTCGCGTACTTGGCACCTGGATTCTGAGGGTAACTGGACCCGCCACGACACCGATGACCAGGGCAACCCGCTGCAGGATGTGCAGTCGTACTACCTGAGCTCGCGTTCCCGTAAGAACGTGGTCGATAAGGTCTAAGGATGTACCGCTGACCTACCGGTGATTTCTGGTTGTGAACCCCGTCTGTTCTCGCGCTTTGTGGCGTGAGGCAGGCGGGGTTTTCCGCGTGTCGTGCAAAAACGTGCGGTGGACTAGTGCACTTAGCGCAAAAGTGAACAACAGGTTACGTTGAGATTACAACTTGACCGTTCTCTCGCCTACAATTAGACGCGGAGCATGGTGCCCCCTGGCATTGTGCACAAGCCTAGCGAAGAGGTTCAGAGAGAGATATGGCACCGCTGGATTCCCCCTCCATCTACTACTCGGCACGACGTTTTGACGCGGTCAACAGCATTGACCGCGCCCCCGCGAACACTGCGGATATTGTTGCTTCTGGCGCACTGATTTGGCGCATGCGCGATGGTGCGCTTGAAGTCCTGATCATTCACCGCCCCCGTTATGATGACTGGTCCTGGCCTAAGGGCAAGCAGGATCCGGGCGAGTCCCTGGCTGAGACTGCTATTCGTGAGATTCGCGAAGAGGTCAGCCTGCAGGTTGTTCTGGGTGTGCCCCTGGCGGTGACTTCCTACCCGGTGGGTGGCCGCCCTAAGGATGTCTTCTACTGGTCCGCTGAACTTCCCGAGGGTGCCCGCGCCCTGGCGGATGAGGGTGAAGTGGATGAGCTGCGTTGGGTATCCACCGAGGTTGCTCGCGCCCTGCTGACCAACGAGGACGACCTGGCTCCCCTGGAGTCCCTGGAGGCTCTCGCGGAGGCGGACGTGCTGCGCACCCGCCCGGTGCTGATTGCCCGCCACGCGAAGGCTAAGCCGCGTTCGAACTGGGCTGCCGCTGAGGATGACCGCCCGCTTGCGGCTACCGGCAAGCGCCAGGCGTTGGCTTCTAGCCGTCTCTTTGCGGCGTGGGCTCCGAGCCGCATTATTTCTTCCCCGTGGCTGCGTTGCGTTCAGACCGTGACCCCGTATTCGGTGGATTACGGTGTTTCGGTAAAGGAGAAGAAGTCCCTGTCGGAGGCTGGGGCTCAGCGTCACCCGGCGCGTACTGCCCGCGTGGTGGCTTCGCTGTTCGATAAGGATTCTTCATCCCTGCTGTGCACCCACCGCCCGGTACTGCCGCAGGTGATGGATGTTCTGCGCGAGTACCTGTTTGAGGGTTCCGCGGAGGTCCTTCCGACTGAGGACCCGTACCTGGAGCCCGGCGATGCCCTGGTCCTGCAGGTGACCGAGGGCGATGACCCGCGTATTGTCTCGGTGGAGCGTGTACGCGCGGCACTGGACTAGCATCCATATCTTTTATCTTCTAACGGCGAGCGCGCTGGGCTTTATGCTCAGCGCGTTTGCTCTACCTGCACCCCGTTTGCGGGTTTTACAATAGAGGGGCGGTTGCTTCTTTGCCGTCTCTCACGTCTACTGACAGGATTCAAGGTTTTTCTTATGACTCACGCAATCCCCACGCCCTATGAAGATCTTCTGCGCGAAATCCTCGAGGAGAACAAGGACGCCATTACGGCGGATGCGCAGCGTTCCGACCGTACCGGCACCGGCACCTTCGGTGTTTTCGGCCGTCAGATGCGTTTTGATCTGCGTGAGTCGTTCCCGCTGATTACCACCAAGCGTGTGCACTTCAAGTCGGTTGCTATTGAGCTGCTGTGGTTCCTGCGCGGTTCGTCGAATGTGCGCTGGTTGCAGGAGCGCGGCGTGACCATTTGGGATGAGTGGGCTGATGAGAACGGCGATTTGGGTCCGGTGTACGGCGTGCAGTGGCGTTCCTGGCCGACCCCCGATGGCGGCACGATTGACCAGATTGCGAAGGTCATTGAGTCGTTGAAGAATAACCCGAGCTCTCGCCGTCATATTGTTTCGGCGTGGAACCCTGCCGAGGTGGATAGCATGGCGCTTCCGCCCTGTCACGCACTGTTCCAGTTCTACGTGCACGAACGCGCCGATGGTGTGAAGGAGCTGTCCTGCCAGCTGTACCAGCGTAGTGCCGACATGTTCCTGGGTGTGCCCTTCAACATCGCCTCCTACGCGCTGTTGACCTACCTGATTGCTGAAGAGGTCGGCATGGTGCCGGGCGAGTTCATCTGGACCGGCGGCGACTGCCACATCTACTCGAACCACCTGGAGCAGGTGAAGAAGCAGCTGGGCTACGGCACCGACCCGGAGGGCAACCCCTACCCGCCGCGCGAACCCTACCCGTACCCGAAGCTGGTTATTAAGACCAAGAAGCCTTCGATTTTCGACTACGAGTATGAAGACTTTGAGCTGGTGGATTACAAGCACCACCCCGGTATTGCCGCCCCGATTGCGGTCTAACTGCAGGTAGTTCTAGGAGGCATGATGTATCGTCTGGGCGCTATTTGGGCTCAAACTGATGCCGGCATCATTGGTCGTAACGGGGATATGCCCTGGTACGCGCCGGAGGATTTGGCGCACTTCAAGAAGGTGACGCTGGGTGCTCCGGTGATTATGGGTCGCCGCACGTGGGAGTCCTTTCCGCCGCGTTTTCGTCCCCTGCCGGGCCGTACGAATATTGTGATTAGCCGTTCGGTGACCGAGGCGGAAGAACGCGATGGTGCGCTGTGGGTTCCTTCGCTGGATGCGGCGCTGTACGCGGCTCGTGACGCCGTGGGCGCACCGGTTGAAGATACCCCCGCAGATGCTGATACCGCAGATACCCCCGCGGTTGATGCCTGGATTATTGGTGGCGGCTCCGTCTACGCGGAGGCGCTTTCCCGCACCGACCTGCCCGCTTTCGGTCGGGTGGAGACGGTGGAGCGCACACTCTTCTACTGCCAGGAAGGCAACGAGATTACCGGCGATACGCGAGCGCCCGAACTGCAACTCGCGGATTCCAGGGGTAACTGTGAGGTCAGCTCCCCGAACGGGTGCTGGCGGGTCACCTCCGAAAGCGCCTGGGAGAAGAGCGAGAAGGGCTACCTGCTCGATGAGTCGGGCACGAAGAACCCCATGTACTTCTCGTTCCAGCGCCTGGAGCGTCTCTCCTAAAGGACGCCTCCCATAGACAATCAACTCTGACAAGACTCAGACATACAGCTCAAGCCTGCGGCTACTCCACCCGGAGCGCCGCGGGCTTGAGTACTTTAACGCCTCCGCGGTGCATAACCGGTACCGAGACCAGCACCTCCGCAGAATATCCCGTTCCGAATATCAGATTTTTTGTACGGTGTTAGTCCGCACCCGCCAGCCTGAGAGTACACTGGGAACCATGAACTTTAATCCCGGTGACTCTGTAGGTTTTGTTGGCTGGCGCGGCATGGTGGGCTCCGTCCTCATGAAGCGCATGGTTGAGGAAGGCGATTTCGAGGGCATTACCCCCGTCTTCTTCACTACCTCTAATGTTGGTGGCGCTGCGCCCACCTTCGACGGCGTAATTGAGCCGTCCGAGCTGAAGGACGCATACGACATTGATGAGCTGCGTAAGCACTCGATTATTGTGACCGCTCAGGGCGGTGGCTACACCGAGGCTGTGCACCCGAAGCTGCGCGCAGCTGGCTGGGACGGCTTGTGGATTGACGCCGCTTCCACTCTGCGTATGAACGATGACTCCATCATCGTGCTGGACCCCATTAACCGCGATGTCATCGACCGCGGCCTGGCATCCGGTGTGAAGGACTTCGTCGGCGGTAACTGCACCGTCTCCTGCCTGCTGATGGGTCTGGGCGGCCTCTTCAAGAACGACCTGGTCGAGTGGGCAACCTCCATGACCTACCAGGCTGCATCCGGCGGCGGCGCACGCCACATGCGTGAGGTGCTCGCACAGTTCCGCGACCTGGGCAACGAGGTCTCCGAGGAGCTGAACGACCCCGCATCCGCAATCCTCGATATTGACCGCAAGGTTCTCGCTAAGCAGCGCTCCGGCGAGCTGGATTCCTCCCAGTTCGGTGTGCCGCTCTCTGGCTCCCTGATTCCTTGGATTGACTCCGACCTGGGTAACGGCCAGTCCCGCGAAGAGTGGAAGGCTGAGGTCGAGACCAACAAGATTCTGGGTCGCTCCGAAGACGACAAGATTACCATGGACGGCCTGTGCGTCCGTATCGCTGCAATGCGCTCGCACTCTCAGGCGCTGACCATCAAGCTCAAGAAGGACCTGCCGCTGGAGGAAATCGAGCGCATAATCGCCGAGGACAACCCCTGGGTTCGCTTCGTGCCGAACGAGCGTGAGGCTTCCATGGAGCAGCTGACCCCGGTGGCTGCTTCCGGTTCTCTGGAGATTCCGGTTGGCCGCGTGCGTAAGCTGGCTATGGGCCCCGAGTACATTAGCGCGTTCACCGTGGGTGACCAGCTGCTGTGGGGTGCTGCTGAGCCGATTCGCCGTATGCTGCAGATTGCTATTGGCAAGCTCTAAAGCTCACTGACAAGCCTATATAGAAGCCCTCGCTACCATTCGTATGGGATGGGAGCGAGGGCTTCTGTGTCTAGGTATAGCTTATGCGGGCTTAGCGCGAGCCAGGTTAGCGTTGGTTAGCGCTTGTTCTCGGCGGCGGCTTTGCGTTCTGCCTTACGTGCGGCTTTGCGCTCTTTGCGCTGCTGTCGCCAGGCACGGTAGCGGTACCAGGCGGTGAGCACCACGTGCTTCATGAAAATATTGGCGCGGCGTGCCCAGGTGAATTCGGTGCCCCAGATGCCCAGGCCGATGAAGATGAACAGCCAGCCGGGGCCGGGGGTGACGAGCATAATCAGGCCGGCAATAAAGCAGAAGGCGCCCACACCGATGACGAGGGGTTTGTAGAGATGACGCATGACCGGATGCGCGTGCATGCGCTCCTTGCGGGCTTCGAGCCAGCGGTGAAAGCGGCTGGTTTCGCTTTCCTTGACTTCATCTTCGAGGGTTTTCAGGGCGGGTCCTTCCGAACGTGCCGTAGGTGGGTGTCACCGGGCGGCGGCTGGTTAGAGAATAGCACCCGCCGCTGGGTGGGTGCTGTGAAAGATTTCTTCATGTTGAGATTTTTCCGTCATCTTCAAAATTTTTTCGTTTCAATAGTGTTCAAGTCGAAAGTACCTTTATACACTGTAATGGAACAATTCACCCGGCACTTGTGCCTAAACACTAAGGAAGCGACCCACTACCGTGTCCTCCTCACGTCCCGCATCGACGGACTCACACCGCACCAACGCCGCTGCGCCCGCCAGCACCACTGCACCCACCGCGGAACGCACGGCATCTCCCACGCTCAATGAGCGCCTCGAAAACCTCCCCTTCACCCGCGCCCACGGTAAGCTCCTGGGCATCTCGGGTCTCGGCTGGGCACTCGACGCCATGGACGTCGGCCTCATCTCCTTCGTCATGGCAGCCCTCATCAAGGAATGGCATCTGAGCCCCACCGAAGCCTCCTGGCTCGGATCCATCGGCTTCGTCGGCATGGCGCTCGGCGCAACCTTCGGCGGTCTGCTCGCCGATAAGCTCGGCCGCCGCTACATCTTCGCGCTCACCCTGCTGATTTACGGTCTGGCGACCGGCGCCTCCGCGCTTGCTACCTCCCTGGGTGTGCTACTCGTCTTCCGCTTCCTGGTCGGTTTGGGTCTGGGTGCGGAACTGCCGGTGGCATCCACGCTCATTTCTGAGTTTTCGCCGCGCGCTATTCGTGGCCGCGTCGTGGTCGCTCTTGAGGCGTTCTGGGCTGTCGGCTGGATTCTCGCCGCGCTCATCGGTACTTTCGTTGTTCCTCAGGCAAACGGCTGGCGCTGGGCGCTTGCTATCGGTCTAATCCCGGCCATCTACTCGTTGGTGATTCGCATGGGAACCCCCGAGTCCGTGCGCTTCCTGGAATCCGTCGGTAAGCATGAGGATGCGCGCCGCGTCGTTGAGCGTTTCGAGGCATCCCCCGCTCTCTTCCCCAACGCTAAGAAGGCCGAGGACTCCACGGAGCACGGCGCCGTAGAAAGTGCCGACAACGCCGAGTCCGCCAAGGTCCACTCCATCTGGGCTGCCGGTCAGCGCCGCAAGACCATCGCCCTGTGCGTCATCTGGTTCTGCATCAACCTCTCCTACTACGGCGCGTTCATCTGGATTCCGACTCTGCTGAGCGCCCAGGGCTTCAGCCTCGTGAAGTCCTTCGCGTTCACCCTCATCATGACCCTCGCCCAGCTGCCCGGCTACGCGGTCGCCGCCTACCTCATCGAAAAGTGGGGCCGCCGCGCAACCCTCGCCGCGTTCCTGCTCGGCTCCGCCCTCGCAGCGGCTGGCTACGGCATGGCGCACACCGAGGTATTCATCATCCTCGCCGGATGCTTGCTCTCCTTCTTCAACCTCGGCGCGTGGGGTGCCCTCTACGCCCTGAGCCCGGAAATCTTCCCGACCCACCTGCGCGGAACCGGCACCGGTGCCGCCGCCGGTATTGGTCGTATCGCCTCCATCGCGGCGCCGCTCATTGTGCCGCCGCTGGTCGCTTTCGGTGGAACCCCGCTGCTCTTTACGCTCTTCTCCACCGCGTTCCTGGTAGCGGCAACCACCGTGTTCCTGCTGCCTGAGCGCCGCGGCGAGTCCCTCTAAACGTGCCGCCCACCCCGCACTATGAGCTGTCCCTTCTGAACACTCTTTCCGAGCATTCAGAGGGGACAGCTCATTTGTCATAAAAGCCGCATATCCATGCGCTAAAACCTGAACTATGAGAGGATACGTTCTATGCTCGATTCCTTCCTCTCCAGCCCCTACCGCACAGAGTTCACCCCCTGGCCCGTGAGCGAACACTACGCCGCCGAACGTGCCGGCGGCGTACTCGAAGCCATGCTACTGCCGGGCGAACTCACCGTGCACCGTAGCGACGGGGCAAGCATGAGCTACTACCTGGACTGGCCCGAGGAATTCACCGAATACACCCGAGCCGTCCCCCTGCGCCCGCGCAGCAAGAACGGCTACCCGCAGGACTTCACGCTCAGCGTTGCCGTACGCGACGGTCAAGCGGTCTTCACCGCCACCGCTCTCAGCTTCTGGGAACAGCGCGACGGCCGCCCCTACGACCGTGAACCTATCGCCCGCGGATACGTGGATGTGGCGTCCTACGAATCCTGCGAGGAGTACGCGGGCAATTCCGCAGCCCTCATCGGCTGGGATATCGCTGACCTCTACCCGGCACGCATGGCACTCATCCGCGCCCTCTGCGAAGGAATCGCCAGCAGCATCACCAAGGGTACCCAAATCCTCGCGGACAGCGAGGTGCAGGTCGACCACAAGGACGGGGACCTGCTCGCCCTGCACGTGAACGCGGTCAGCACGGTAGGTGGCATGGTTCGAGCCCTCGTCATCGAGCACGACCGTGTGCCCAGCGGAGTATCCACCGGCACCGCTACCGGCGCCTCGGAGCGTACCAATCTGCAGACGCGCGCCTACTACGCTAACGTGCTCTCCCCCGTTCCAGGCGAGTTCGGCAACCTTGTCTGGTCGCATAGCGAGGACGCGGAATACTACCCGTACCGTCCCACGCGTCACAAGCCGATTTTCCATGCCCCCAGCCCGCCGCAGAAGCTTCCGCTGGCGGTTCAGGTACTGATGGAGCACCTTCCTGTCGCTCCCCTGGCAGCAACGCGCACAGCGCCCAAGCGCAGGCCCTACCTGCCGGGGCAGGCACGCATCTCCTCGCCCCGCCACTAGCTCAGCGGGTGGATAAAACGCTTCGGGCGGTCTCTTCATCAGAGACCGCCCGAAGCGTTTATTCTATGCGCCCTCGCGCTACGAGAGACGAGAAGTTTAGCATTTAGATTTCGCCGTTGACCACGACAGGCTCAGGAACCAGGGTCACGCCAAAACGTTCACGCACGCCGTCACGCACAGCGCGGGCAATAGCGAAGATGTCCTCAGCGGATGCGCCGCCGCGGTTCGTAATCGCCAGGGTGTGCTTGGTGGACAGGCTCGCGCGGCCCTGGGCGATCTCGCGGGACTCACCCTCCAGGCCGAAGCCCTTATCGAAGCCTGCGTGCTGAATCAGCCATGCAGCCGAAAGCTTCACACGGTCCGGGTCCTCGACACCGGCGGTGAACGGGGAAGTCTTCACAACCACCGGGAAGTTCGGGGCGCCCTCGGGCAGGGACTCCAAGGTCGAGCGGGGCACGATCGGGTTGGTAAAGAAAGAACCGGTCGAGAAGGTGTCACGATCCTCGGGGTTGAGTACCATGCCTTTGGAGCCGCGCAGCTGAAGCACCTTCTCGCGCACCAGAGCGGATTCGGCGCGCTCGCCGGGCTCAACACCCAGGCTCTTCGCCAGCTCGGCGTAGCGAATCGGGGAAGAGAGGTTGCCGAGGGTGAACTGGAAATCAACAGTCAGCACCACGTAGCGGGGCGAGCCGTTGACAGTTGCGCGCTTGAGCACCGAGTCGCGGTAGCCGAAGCGCAGGTCTGCGCTCGCGAAGGTCTTCCGAGTGTTCTTTTCACGGTCCCAGGTGCGTACGGAGGCGATGAACTCGCCCACCTCCACGCCGTAGGCGCCGACGTTCTGCACGGGGGTCGCGCCCACGGTACCGGGAATGCCGGAGAGGGCCGCGGGGCCGACCCATTCGTTCTCGATGCTGAGCTTGACGAAGTCATCCCAGATGGTGCCCGCCTGTACGCGCACGTTTGCGCCGCCGCATGCGGGGATGGGCAGAACCTCTACGCCTTCGGAGGCGATGTGCACGACGGTTCCGTTGAAGCCTTCGTCGGAAACCAGCAGGTTGGAGCCGCCGCCCACGATGAGGACGGGTTCGCCTGAGGCGTCTGCAGCGGAGACTGCTTCGATAATTTCTGCTTCGGAGGTGGCGCGGACGTAGGTCTTAGCGGGGCCACCTACCTGGGCGGTGGTCAGTTCGCTCAACAGCTTTTCAGTCATAGGTTAAGAATACCGGTCGTTGTGCGGGGTCAACACCCGCCACGCGTTAAAGTCACAAAAACCTTATGGTGATTTTGCCTTCATTTTCCGGCGCGCCTCCCGCAGCAAGAAGCGCCACCACCTGCACCGGCGAGCGCGCAGCCGAGCATGCAAAAGCCCCGGCACCACCGCATCGGGTAGCGCCGGAGCTTTCACACGGTTACTTTCACGCAACTACCTGCATGCTCAGAAACTCTATGCCGAGAGACGAACCACAGCCTGGCTCTTCATCAGAACCTTCTGCTCCTTGCCTTCCTCATCACGAGCGGTGACGGTCAGGTCAATGCGGGCGGTGCGCTCCTCCTCGTTCAGGGCACCCACCTTACCGCTAATGGTCAGGGCGTTCGTGGGGGTGTCGGGGTTTTCGCCCCCGGGTGCATCCGCCACGGGAACGGGCTTGGTGAATCGAGTCTGGTAGTCCACAATCGCGCCGGGGTCACCCACCCAGTCACTCACGAGCTGCACAGCGGTACCCATGGTCAGCATGCCGTGAGCAATCACGCCGGACAGACCCACCGACTGGGCAAAACGCTCGTTCCAGTGAATCGGGTTGAAGTCACCCGAGGCGCCAGCGTAACGCACCAGCGAAGCGCGGGAGAGCTCCACGGTACGCGAACCGATGTCCTGACCCTTTTCAAGATCTTCAAAACGCACCATTAGTTCTCCTCCTCAGCACGAACCAGCAGGGAAGAAATGCAGGTGGTGACCGGCTCGCCCTGCGCGTCAACGATTTCTTCGCGGGTGGTCAGCATTGCGCCGGCACCCATCACACGCACGGAGTCCACGTGAACTTCGGTGCGCAGCTCATCACCGGCAACGATGGGGCGGTGGTGAGTGAAGCGCTGGTCGGCGTGCACCACGCGGGAGAAATCAATACCGGCGGAATCGTCGTTGATGAGTGCCGCGTCGGCTGCCTGCGCGAGGATGATGGCGAAGGTCGGCGGGGCAATCACATCTGCGTACCCTGCCGCGCGGGCTGCCTCAACGTCGTGGTGGAGGGGGTTTTCTGCGTGAACTGCTCGGGCAAATTCGCGGATCTTTTCGCGGCCGACAACGTAGGTGTTCTCGGACGGGTAGACCCTGCCCACAATCTCAGGGTTAATGCTCATGGTTTCAGTCTACCGCTCTTGTGCACAGTGTTCAGCTTGGGCGCACAGAGTGCACGGCGCGTCGAAGATTCAGAGCGCATGCGCAGTATTTCTTCGCATTATTTACCTGCTAGCGAAGGCGCGCAATATGCCCCTACACTTCTCGCCCAGGCAAGAGTAGGCTGAACGGGTACCCGCAATCTATTTCAGAAGGAAAACCCGTGTCTTCTAACGTAAAAATTTCGGTTCTTGACCTGATGCCGCACCGCTCCGACCAGAGCCAGCACCAGACCATGCTCAACACCATCGATGCCGCCCGCGCGGCTGAGTCCTACGGCTACGAGCGTTTCTGGGTCGCCGAGCACCACAACGCCGGTTCCCTGCTGTCCTCGGCGACCGTGGTGGTCATGGCTGAGATTGCCGCCGCCACTGAGCGTATTCGCGTGGGTTCGGGCGGCATTATGCTCCCCAACCACGCACCCTACGTGGTGGCGGAGCAGTTCGGCACTCTCAACGCCTTCCACCCCGGTCGTATTGACCTGGGTGTGGGCCGTGCACCCGGCACCGACCCGATGACCGCCGCCGCCCTGCGCCGCGACGATTCTGCCGCCATGAGCTTCCCCGCCGAAGTACAGCAGCTGCAGCGCTTCCTGGGCGAGCCCTCCCCCATGCACCGCGTGCACGCCATCCCCGGTCAGGGTTCGAAGGTACCCCTGTACATTCTGGGTTCTTCCCTGTTCGGTGCGCAGCTTGCCGCACAGCTGGGTCTGCCCTACGCGTTCGCTTCGCACTTCGCACCCGCCATGCTGCAGGAGGCGGTAGACACCTACCGCGCGAACTTCAAGCCCTCCGAGTACCTGGAGCAGCCCTACGTCATGGTGGGTGCCACCGCAATGCTCGCTGATACCGATGAGCGCGCACGCTACCTGTACACGAGCCAGCAGCAGCACTTCCTGGGCGTGGTGCGCGGCAACCTGTCGTTCGCGCCCCCCGTGGAGGATATGGACACCATCTGGACTGATGCAGAGAAGATGCACATTGAGCGCATGACCGCCGAGGCGATTGTCGGCTCCCCCGCCACCGCACAGGCCCGCATTGAGGACCTGGTGGCACGCACCGGCGCTGACGAGCTAATCGTCATGACCGAGGCATGGGAGCACGAGGACCGTCTGCGCTCCTACGAGCTGCTGTCCCAGCTGCCGGTGGTGCGCCGCGCCTCCTAACGCTTTGATCAGAGCATAAAGACGAAGCCCCCGAGTATTTTTCTCGGGGGCTTCGCTATGCCCGGTATCGAGCCGCAGGGCTGAGTACTATTGAGCGCCTGCAGACCGGGCTTCAGGCAAAGAAAATAGGCAGACAAAATTGGCAAACAAAAAAGCCTGCCTCCGAAGAGACAGGCTTATCTGAGCCCCGACCGGGAATCGATCCCGGGACCTCCATCTTACCAAGATGGCGCTCTACCACTGAGCTATCGGGGCAACAGGTAAAACTATACAGGTCTTCAAGAACGCTCGCAAGCGGAGAAGCTATGGCATGCACCACATTTAATGTTTTCCTGTTCTCCACGCTGCCGCACGAGAGCCCAGCTTTGACCAGGCGCCCCACTAATGACCAGGCACCACCGCAACAGCTGACGCAAACACATCAACACACAAATACAAAAGACCGGCAGGAGAGCTCATCACTCCCCTGCCGGTCTTTGACTCATCTGCGGATGACAAGACTGCTTGCCGATAGCCTCAGCAAGCCCCTCATACCGCGAATTCAGGCTTAGCTGAAATCTTAGTAGCGCTTGCCGCGGCCGCCGAAGTCACGGCCGCCGTCACGGTTACCGCGGTAGCCGCCCTCGCGGCGGTTATCACGGCCGCCGAAGTCGCGACCGCCAAAGTCACGGCCACCCTCACGGTTGCCACGGTAGCCGCCCTCACGGCGGTTATCGCGACCACCAAAGTCGCGACCGCCGAAGTCACGGTCATTGCGCTTGCCACCGAAATCGCGGCCGCCACGCTTGAAGTCGCGGTCGCCACCGAAGTCACGGCCACCCTCACGGTTACCGCGGTAGCCACCCTCGCGGCGGCCACCTTCACGACGACCACCCTCGCGGCGATCGAAGTCACGGAAACCACCCTCACGACGGCCGCCACCGAAGCCGCGGCCACCGCCACCGCCCTTGGGACCGTTGTCCTTGCGGATGTTGATGAACTCGCCAGCAATCTTGGTGTCGCGCAGGCGATCGAAGAAGTCGCGGGGCAGATCCTCGGGCAGGCCAACAATGGTGAAGTGCTGGCGAATGTCGATGGAGCCAATCTGGGAGCCCTTAATGCCACCTTCGTTAGCCAGTGCACCCACAATAGCGCCTGCGGTCACGCGGGAGGAACGGCCGACGTTCAGCTTGTAGTTGACCATGCCCTCGTCGTTGTGTGCACGCTTGCCCTTGCGGCCGCCGCGGTCCGAATCATCGTCGGAGAAGGGGCGGGAGTTACGTGCGATGTCCTCTTCCTCGTCGAGGAAGAAGGGGCGACCCTGCTGGGCGATAACAGCCAGTGCGGCCGCAATGTCCTCAGCGGTGGTGTCGTGCTCGTTCTCGTAGTCCTCGATAATCTGGCGGAAGAAGCTCAGGTCCTCAGACTCGATGGTCTCGGTAATCTGCTGTGCGAAGCGCTGCTTACGGGTCTCGTTCACTGCCTCCGCGGTGGGCATGTGCATCGGCTCGACCTTCTGGCGGGTTGCCTTCTCAATCTGACGCAGCATGTACTTCTCACGCGGGGTGACGAAGAGGATTGCGGCACCTTCGCGACCTGCACGGCCGGTACGACCGATGCGGTGCACGTAGGACTCGGTGTCGTGGGGGATATCGTAGTTGACGACCAGGGAGATGCGCTCCACGTCCAGGCCGCGTGCCGCCACGTCGGTTGCCACGAGGATGTCGATGCGGCCGTCACGCAGGGCGTCAACGGTGCGCTCACGCAGCTGCTGGGGGATGTCACCGTTAATCGCTGCTGCCGCAAAGCCGCGTGCCTTCAGCTTGTCGGCGACCTCCTCGGTCTCCTTCTTGGTGCGAACGAAGACGATAATGCCGTCGTAGTTCTCCACCTCGAGCACGCGGGTCATGGCGTCCAGCTTGTGGGAGTGCATGACCTGCATGTAGCGCTGGGTGATGTTTGCGCTGGTGGTGGTCTTAGCCTTGACGCGGACCTCGACGGGGTCGTTCAGGTACTGCTGAGCGATCTTGCGGATCGAGTTGGGCATGGTTGCGGAGAAGAGTGCAACCTGCTTGCTGTCGGGGGTGCCCTCAAGGATCTTTTCCACGTCTTCGGCGAAGCCCATGCGCAGCATTTCGTCTGCCTCGTCCAGTACCAGGTACTGCAGGTTGGACAGGTCCAGGGAACCCTTTTCGAGGTGGTCAATCACGCGGCCGGGGGTACCGACGACGACCTGCGCACCGCGGCGCAGACCGGCCAGCTGCGGGCCGTAGGGGGAGCCACCGTAAATGGGCAGAACGGTGAAGTCCTCCATGTGGGTTGCGTAGGAGGAGAAGGCTTCTGCAACCTGCAGAGCCAGCTCACGGGTGGGTGCCAGGACCAGCACCTGGGTGTCGCGGGAGACGCCGTTAATGTCGGCGAGTTCAGCCATGCGGGACAGCGCCGGCAGGGCGAATGCTGCGGTCTTACCGGTACCGGTCTGTGCCAGACCGACCACGTCGTGGCCTTCGAGCAGCAGGGGGATGGTCTGTTCCTGAATGGGGGACGGCTTCTCGTAGCCGACCTCTTCCAGCGCTGCCAGGACGCGAGCGTCCAGGCCCAGGTCGGTGAAGCGTACGCCTTCTTCTTCAGCCTTGTCGGCGGTTTCTTCGGCAGGTGCTTCTGCAGTAGCTTCTGCGGTGGTTTCTTCTGCTTCTACAGCAGGGCTCTCAACGGTGTTCTCGGCGATGTTCTCGGTGGTCACAACGGTCTCTGCCTCGGCGTTCTGTTCGGCCGGGGTAGCAGTATTCTCAGTCAATTTTTCCTCTATACGGTAGGGGTGGATAGCGCACGCTTTTCGGCGCTTACCGGGTGTCCCCTTCACGGCCCAGCCACACATCATCCCCTGGGGAGTAGAGCATCCAGGGGGCCTCCGTTACCGGCGTATTCTGCAGAGGTGTTCTGCGGATGCTGCGGGTAGCGGCTCTTGCTGGGGGTGGTCTTGAATTTCTCGGCACATTATCCGCACGCCTGTTCGTACTCTGCGCTCAGCGCACAGTAGTCCCTGTGAATCAGGGGTGTACAGGGTGGGTAATGCTCACATGCAATGTCACGTATTCCTGGTGGTTCGCCTTCCCGCTCTACGGCGGTGGTGTGTCTGTTACAGCAGACGCAGCAAAGACGCTGGACCAGAGATCGTTAAGAGAAGCCCTCGGGTACGGTGTGAACCGCATTTTTGTGGGGCGTATCAATCGGTGATGGTGAGTACGGCGCACCTACAATTCCAGCACCACCTTGGGTGCCGGGTGCGCACAAGACCTTCATCGGGGGTTCCCGTGTTCTATCCAGTGTACAGTAGGGTCCCTGCCTGGGCTATAAAAAGGTGCTTAAAACCTCATCTCTTAAAAGCGAGCGCCCACCCCAGCGTTTGCGGGGTAGGCGCTCATTGAGAAGTTAAACCAAGGGGCTAATCTACGCGACGCACAATATCAATCGTGCCGACGGTTGCGTACTTAGCGTAGGAGTGGCCGTAGCGGTCAGCCGCGTACTGTGCGGCATTGGTCGGAGGGTTACCGCCCCAGGAGTTGCTCTTGCGGTCAATGACCACGTAGTCGGGTGCGGGCTCACCGGTGTGGCCAATCCAGTAGACGGTTCGGCCGGGAATGAGCTGGGTCAGAATCGACAGGTCAGATGCGACCGTCACCCCTTCGGGTACCTTCTGCACGGCGTCCTGCTTCATCTGGTCGGTGGTAGTCAGCGCGGAGGCGGTAAACTGCGCATTACCCAGGGACGCGAGGGGCTGCTGGGAGCCTGCCACAAAGATTGGGGATACCGCGAGGAAGAGCGCCACGGCGGGCATAGCCCATACGGGCATGCGGCGCGCCAAGGCAGTCAGGCGGCCGGATTCAGCCGTCGCACCAGCATCTCGGGGGGAGGCGCTATCGGCTACGCGCGCAGCCGAGCGTACCGGAATCGCTGCGGGAACCACGCCGTAGCGTACACGCACGACCACATCCAGCAGGGCGAGGAAGACGACGGGCATAAGCACCAGCGAGTAGTGCCAGGTGCTTGCCCAGTAGGATTCCATGGTGGAGAGCAGACGCCAGGCGAGGGTCGGCAGGGCAATTGCCGCCAGCGGAGAAATGACCCACAGGATTGCGCCGGTAATGAGCAGCAGTCCGAGGGTTGCCAGCTTGGTGTTGTTGCTAAGCATCTGCAGAACCGAGCCGAAGGGATCGCCCAGGGCCGCGGAGAAGTTCACCTTGTCGGCGTAGTCGAAGTTACCGCCGCTGTTGAAGTAGGGCAGGATCACGTAGATGGCGACAACGGACCAGAACACACCCCAAATCATGACCATGGTGGATTCAGCAACGGCGGGGGTACGCGCCCAGGAGGAGTAGAGCTGCTGCATGCGGGTGCGCATGGGGGCGGGGGTACCAGCGGAGAGGCGCGGCATCAGAATGTCAACGGCGGTGCTCAGCCAGCCGGTGCGGATAAAGATGATGAGGCCGATGGCTGCGACGGTAATACCCATATCTTCTTTGACAAAGGCAATGGGCAACGACCACCAGCAGGCGTAGGCGAGGTAGCGGGCGCGTTCGGTACCGCTCACGCGCGAGGCGAGCACCAGGTAGCCGAGGCTCATGGCGAGCAGCGGCACGGCGAAAGCAACCTCATGGAACTGGGCGGCGATGGCCTGCTGAACGCCGAAGCTGAGGGCAAATCCGGCACCGAGGAGCAGACCAGTAATGGTCGGGATGACGCTCTGAAGTTTTGCGGACTGAGCATTTTGCGCGGGTTCATTCTTCTGCGCGTCCTCAGTCTTCTGTGCATCTTCAGTTTTCTGGGCGAGCGCAAAGGCACGCTGAGTAAAGCGCACAATGGCGAAGCTTGCGAAGGCGACCAGGGCGTTCTGCACGACCAGTAGCGTGGTCGGCGAGGGGAACAGCGCGTAGATGGGTCCCAGAAGCACCAGAATCGGGTGGAAATGGTCACCCCAGAGGTTAAAGTCGGGCCCCTTAATGGGCACGATGGGCACGGAGAAGTGCGAGTACGCCTGCGCCATCTGAGTAAAAATCGCCAGGTCCCAGGAGGGGGTCACCCAGTGCTTCATCTGCTGAAGCGAGTAGTAGGTATACAGCGCCATGACGGCGGCAGCAAGCAGCAGACCGGGCAGAAGTTCAAGGGGGCGGATGCTCTTGACGCGCTCGGTGAAGGACTGACGCGGCTTTTTCTGGGTACGCTGGCGGCGCGCGCCTGTAGCGGTGCCGCTCGTCGTTTCAGGTGCGTTAGTCGTCGAGGGTGCGTCATGTGCTTCCGGTGCCATAGGCGTCCTTCTCTCGGGGTGTATGTCCGGGCGTGGGCGCCCTTGTGAACGGGCGGAACGCATAGCCTGTGTTGTGCCGGTGGCGGAGTTTGCGTTCATTTTCGCTCTACTTTAGGGTATCGCATTAGCGGTGTGGCTGCCCTTCCTGCACTTTTTGTATCTTGTTCCTCAAATATCTGCCCCGAATGTTGCCGCAAGGTTTGGGCGCATAGACTGGTGGGGTGAGTACGTTTCCTTCTTCGACCCCCAGCGGTGCGGACCCCAGTAACCACCCTGGAGCGGGTGTTCAGCGCACCCGGCATCCTTTGGCAGCAGCGGGAGTTCCCTATACGCCGGCGTTTGCGGATGTTCTTCACCAGCCACGCGTTCAGGTTCGTACGCTCTCCCCCGCGGCTTCGGTTCTTCCGGGGGCTCTGGCATCCGAGGCGTATGAGGTCGTGATTGAGCCGCATGTTCCGGTGCAGTTGGCGCAGACTTTGGGATCGTTGCGCCGCGGCGCTCAGGACCTTTCCTATCGTGCGTTGAGCCGCGCGGATGGTGCCGAACGAATCTGGTTGACGACCCGCACGCCCTTTCATGAGTTCCCGGCGGTGCTGTATATCGAACGCATTGCGGAGGCAATCGAGCTTCCAGCAGCTCTCCCCTCCCTGCACCGCTTGCTGATGCGCCCGGTACGTATTCGCATCTGGGCTTCCTACGCCGTCGCCGAGCAGCAGGTGCAAGCGCGATTCGACCTCCAGGCGCTGGCGCAGGAAATGACGTACTGGTTGGGTCTGCACGACCCAGCCGAACAGTTCGGCGCGCTGTCGTCTTTTAAGGCTCTTCCGCCGCGTATTCAGCAGGCGTGGCGGCAGAATCCGGGTCTTCGCCTCAGCGCCTCCGGCCAGCTGGACCGGCAGATGCTCAACGCCATTGTGGAACAGCGCATCACCCAGACCGAGGCGTTCAGAACCCTGGGCTGGGTTCTGCGGAAGTACGGCTCCGCCGCTCCTTCGACCGGGTTGGGACATCAGCCGGAGGGGATGCGCGTCTACCCCACTGCCCGGACCCTGGCGACGATTCCGAGCTGGGATTGGCATCGGGCGGGCGTGGATAAAAGCCGCTACAACGCCGTGTACGCCTACGCCCGTTCCGCCGAGTCTCTCAAAAACATTGCGGCAAACGGTGACATCGCGTTACTGGCACGGAGCCTGCACACTGTGCGCGGTGTGGGCCCGTGGAGCATTTCTGAGGCTCTGCAGCGCGTATGCGGGCACCCGGATGCCATCAGCGTGGGCGACTACCACCTGGCGCACGCGGTCGGCGAGCTGTTCACCGGCAAGCGCACCGACGATGCGGGCATGCTCACCTTGCTCGCACCCTACAGCCCGCATCGGCAGCGTCTGGTGCGGCTCATGCATGCCTCGGGTTTCTCAAAGCAGCGATACGGGGCGCGCATGACTATCGAGGACCATCGCGACCGCTAACGCACCCTAACGAGGTTAAAAGGGACGGGGCGCCCCAGCCGGTTGTACCGGCGGGTGCGCCCCGTTCAAGCTCTTTTGTGGTGGTGAGCTTACTTCTTCTCTGCAGAGCCTTCTGCTGCTGCGATCTCTGCACGGACCTTGTCCATGTCGAGCTCGCGGATCGAACCAATCACGGTCTCCAGCTGGTCTTCGCGCAGTGCGCCAGCCTGCTGGTAAACCAGGATACCGCCACGGAAGCCCATGATGGTGGGGATGGAGGTGATGCCTGCTGCCTGAGCGAGCTGGCCCTGGTCCTCGGTGTCGACCTTACCGAAAACGATGTCGGTGTGCTTCTCCGAAGCCGCCTCGTAGACGGGGGAGAACTGCTTGCAGGGACCGCACCAGTCTGCCCAGAAGTCCAGGAAGACGATGTCGTTGCTCTCGACGGTAGCAGTCAGGTTCTGCTGAGTAATTTCAATAGTAGCCATGAGATAAAGCTACACCCTCTAGACCCCAATCGCGAATTGTTCGCCCTGGGATTCAAACATTGTGAAAGATATGACAACTTACCGTCATAGTTGACTCTTTCCGCGGCAGTTTCAGCCGGTTCACGGGCGTGTCGCGGAGGCTCCCGCGAAAGGTTCCGCGCCAGGTGATGGAGGCACCCCACCGGACTGCCGAAAGCCTTGCAAGAGTTTTGCCGAGAAGCTCAGCAGGCTGTGCCTCGCCGCCGCTGAAGCCGTCGTGAAATTTTGGTTTTAGATACACAAAAGCCCGGTTACTTTCGTAACCGGGCTATTTGTGGCAGGTGAGGGATTCGAACCCCCGTAGGCAGTGCCAGCTGATTTACAGTCAGCCCCCTTTGGCCGCTCGGGTAACCTGCCGCCTAGCTAGGTGCTAGTTGCTCGCTCACGCGAACAGAGACTACTCTACAGCAGTTTTGAAGACTTGTACACTTCACATAGGGTTTTGTGACGAAGGTTATATATCTGGTTATATTTATCGTCTTTTCGTCACATCAGAGCGTCAGCGCACGCGCACCGTGCATCCATATCTACCGCGCATATCTATTGCAGCGCCCGCGCCCTCATCCTAATTGAATAAAGCCCTCATGAATAAAGCCGTGAATAAAGCCAATGCCTACAGCAGCTTTAGAAGGAGCGGGAAGGAGTATCGCCGTCCTGCTCAAGCAGAAGCACAATCTCCAGGTGCTCCAGGTAGCGGCGCGCCTGCTCCACGGTGCACATGTCACCGGCAATCTCACGCTCCAGGTCGCGGCGAACGCCACGGAAACGCGCCACCAGCGAAGGCTCCGTCAGAGTGATACCGATACCGTCAAAGGGAGAAGGCTCAGCATCTTCCTCATGCAGGTCAAGATGAATTTCGTGGTGGTCAGATTCGTTGAGACGCTCCGCCTCAGGAATACCCTCGGGCTCAGCACCCAGAGAGGTATGCAGATCGATGAAAAGGAGGGTTTGCAGGTCGCGAGCTTCCTCGCTCGTGCGCAGGTCCGTTGCGGACAGGTTAGGAGTGGTCATATTTCTATTGTCCTCTTTTAAGGTTAGTGGCGCCTGTAAAACAGGCCCGTATTTCTGATAGTTAGCTGTGAACAAGAGCCCCAACCCGGTAGGCTAGTACTAACCGGTGCCAGTAGCACCTCATTCACGAAAGGAAAGCCCATGGCTAGCGAATCGTCATTCGACATTGTGTCCAAGGTGGACAAGCAGGAAGTTTCCAACGCACTGCACCAGGCGCAGAAGGAAATCTCCCAGCGTTACGACTTCCGCGGCGTTGGTGCAGAAATCGACTACTCCGGCGACAAGATCCTCATCAAGGCAAACGCCGAAGAGCGTGCCCTGGCAGTACTGGACGTCTTCCAGTCCAAGCTGGTCAAGCGCGGCATCTCGCTGAAGTCCCTGGATTCCGGCAAGCCCTACGCATCCGGTAAGGAAACCCGCATCGAGTGCTCCATCAAGGAAGGCATCGCGCAGGATCAGGCGAAGAAGATCTCCAAGATGATTCGCGAAGAGGGCCCCAAGGGCGTGAAGGCGAACATCCAGGGCGATGAGCTGCGCGTCTCCTCCAAGTCCCGCGATGACCTGCAGGAAGTTATCGCAATGCTCAAGTCTGCTGACCTTGAGGTTGACCTGCAGTTCGTCAACTACCGCTAAGCTCAGGCGGCACTCCCCCCCAGTGATGGGTGAGGGAGGCGGTTAGAAGCCGAAATGCAAAAATCCTCGGGGTGGCTACTTCCACAGTAGCCACCCCGAGGATTTTTTGTCTGCCGGCCCGTCATCGCGGGTCACAATCGTCACGCCGGGTCATATTCATACCCGGATAGTGCAAACAGAGAAAAGACTTAGTACTGACCCATCTCACGAGCCTGCTGCTGCAGGCGCGCAATACGCTGATCCATCGGCGGGTGAGTCGAAAGCATGTTCTTCAGCGAACCGAAGGGGTTCGCAATCATCATGGCGCTCGCCGCCTCGGTGTTGCGGTTGTTCGGGTCCATCGGATACATGGACACGCCGCTCTCCAGCTTATGCAGTGCCGACGCCAGAGCCAGCGGGTCACCGGTCAGACGTGCGCCGTCCTCATCGGCATCAAATTCACGGGTGCGGCTAATAGCCATCTGGATGACCTGCGTAGCAATGGGAGCCAGCATGGCAACCACGAACATGGCGAGGGGGTTGGAACGTTCACCATCGCGGTTGGATCCGCCGAACATCGCGCCAAACGAGAGGAACTGAGCCACAGTACCGATGATGGAGGCAATACCCGCCGCCACGGAGGAGGTAAGGATATCGCGGTTGTACACGTGCATGAGCTCGTGGCCGAGCACGCCGCGCATCTCGCGCTCATCCAGCAACTGCAGAATACCCTCGGTGCAGCACACCGCCGCATTCTGCGGGTTACGACCGGTCGCGAACGCATTCGGGGTCATGGTCGGCGCCACGTAAAGAGCAGGCATGGGCTGACCCGCACGGGAGGAAAGCTCCTCCACAATGTCGTAGAGCACCGGGACCTCTTCACGGCTCACCGGGTACGCATTCATGGAGCGCAGGGCGAGCTTATCGGAGTTCCAGTAAGTGTACGCGACCGAACCCAAGCTAAACAGGCCCATAACCCAGATAAAAATGGAGGTGCGGAAAGTCGCCGAAAGCAGGCCACCGATAAGCAGCATCATGCCCACCATGGAGCCCATCAACAGGGCAGTTTTCAGTCCGTTGTTATGGCTGTGCATGGGTATCCTCCTGAACAATTAGGTCAGTGCGTACAGCGTGTACTTGACTCTATAGAATACGTGCAAGCACCCGCGGGCGCACCTTATGGCGCGCGGATTCACCCAGAGCGTCACCCAGACGCTAAAAGCGCGAGAAGAACTAGGGAATGGCGCCGGGGATATTCACCAGGGGCACCTGCTCCAGCACCTGCGCCGTAGCAGTCGGGAAAATACCCAGAAGAAGAATCGTGCCGTAAGCACCCAGAAAAAGGATGAAGAGCAGACCGAGCATCAGCTGCCCCTCCAGATCAAAGCCGGTGGTGGTGCTACGGTACTGACCGTAAATCACCGGGGTCACGATGGGCACACCAAAGAGCAGAATCATCAGCAGAATGTAGATGGGGTTTGTGAAGTCGTACACCATGACCCTATCCTCCTTGATGGTGATCGCCGGTGCGGGTTACTCTAGGTTCTTTGATTGTACGGCATCTCTTCACACCCGAGGCCGGGGTGAGGAGGGGCGCCACAGAGTGGATGAAAGGGACGCCCTGCCTGCTTATTATGAGCTTTTCATAAAATAATGATGAATTTCTCATAATAATGTGTAGACTTAAACCTATGACCGACGCAAAGACAACCTCCGATACGAAGAAGACCCAGAGCCCAGACCATCACAACACCGGTTGTGCCCACACCACCGGCCTGCCCCTGCTCTCAGCAATGAGTCCCGAGCACCTCGAAGAAGCATGGACCACCGGTCTGCGCACCAAGGGCCGCCGCGTCACCAAGCAGCGCCTCGCCGTACTCCACGCAGTGCAGGAACACCCGCACTCCACCGCCGACACCATCGTGCAGGCAGTCCGCGAGCGCATCCCCGCCATCACGGTTCAGTCGGTCTACGTTATTCTTGCCGACCTGACCGATATCGACCTGCTGCGTAAGTTCGAGCCGCCGGGAACCCCCGCCCTCTACGAAACCCGAACGGGCGACAACCACCACCACGCCTTCTGCGTACGCTGCGGCAAGGTCGAAGACGTGGACTGCGCGGTTGGCTCCGCACCCTGCCTGACCCCCAGCGATTTTCACGGCATGGCGCTCTTCAGCGCAGACGTACTCTACCAGGGCGTGTGCGTAGACTGCCAGACCGAACAGGAGGCGGCTCTCGCCCGAACCCAGCAGGAGGCGGCAGCGCGCATCCTGGCGGCATAACCCTATAGCCCAGGGAAATCGGGTAGGCTCGGTCATGAGCGTTTTAAACCGTTGAGGCGGCGACACAAGCAGTGTCGCCGCCTCAACGGTTTAAGTTATTTAATGCAGGAGCTTAGGCACCCATGCGGGGCTGCGAGTCCACAATCTCCAGTAGTTCGCGGATCTGCGCCGCGCTCAGCACCGTGGAGGGGTTAATCGCGTTCACCTTCACGCTCGGGGCACCAATCTCCAGGGCGTAACGCAGAATATCCAGGGCGTTCGCCGAGCGCACCTCAATATGCGGGTCCAGTGCCGCAATCTCAATGGGCGAGGTGAACACCAGCAGGCTCTGAGGGTTGCCGTTCTCATCCGGGTCAAAGACGAAGGAGGTACCCGACGGGTCAGCCGGGTCAACACCCACCAGCAGCACGGATGCCGGGGAGACCAGCGAGCCGAGCAGCATCTGCATGTTGTCCTGGGTCAGCGCCAACTTCGCACCGTCATTGCGGGGAGAAGTGACAATCCACTGCACCTGAGCGCGCTCAATGTAGCACTCGTGGTCGGTGCCGGGGTCAACCACGATCAGGTCCAGCGCCTCGTTGTTGAGGAAATCAATAAAGACCTTCATCGCCGGTTCACGCAGAATCAGCTCGTCACCCTCAGATTCCTGACGCACGTAGCTCTTGCCAATGTGCTCGGAGGAGGAGAACACGCACAGCGCCTGCATACCGGTCTCGGGCATGCGGATGACCTGGTGGGTCAGCACCGATTCGGGGCCCATCGGGTCGGTCTCGGACGGAATCAGTAGGGAGCCGGTCGCATCCAGCAGAACGTCGCCGCCGAGCATCGTGCGGACCACGTTAATGAGGGTTCGCTCCTGCACATCGTTGCGGAACGTCTCCAGGGCGGCGACCAGGTAGGGGTTCGGCACCTCGTGCTCACCCGAAGACAGCGCCGCGGCAGCAGAGTGGCGGGCACGGCCCTCCATACGTTCACGAGCCCACTGCGGGATACGCGACGCATCACGCGGGAACTCAGCCAGGTGCTCACGCACGTCAGTTGCGGTCAGGGTGCCCTCATTCTTCCAGCTGTCGGGCTCATCGTCACGGTTGTAGGAGGCACCCACGCTGAACTGCGGGTTGGGCCAGCCGGTTGCCGCCACCACGATGGAGGCGGTGAACCAGGTGCCGCGGTTACCGTCGTAGGCGGCACGCTGCAGCTTGCGGACCTCAGCAATAATGGGTGAGCCGTCCTTGAGCGGGCCGATGGTACCAATGAACTCTTCACCGTCGCGGAATTCACGCACGCGCACGAAAATCTGACCTGCCAGAGGTTTGACGTCCAGCACCATTTCGCTCCAGCCGGGGTCAACACTAACGACATCCAGCAGCCAGCTTCCAATGTTGTTCAGCGCGTCCTGGATGCGCGCGGCGCGGCTACTCGTCTCGGCAAGGCGGGGTTCAGTCATAGTTCATACATCCTTGAGTGTGAATACGGCGCGGCTGGAGGCATCCGTGTTCGGTCGTAGTGTCGGCTTACAGGGTGCCGGAAGAAGCCGTCTCTTCGATTCTAACGAACACGGGCACTCCACGCAGATAGTTTACGCCGAAAGATATATGCTCTACCTCTCCCCTGCACCCCTCTAGACGGCTCATTCGACCCTCTTAGCGTCCAATACGCCTAAAGCGCACCCCAAAACCGGAGACACACGGCATAGTGAACGCTAAAAGGTTGATAATCTTGAAGCATGACGAATTCTCTGCAGGACCTTATCGACGCATCGATCTTTATCTCCACCGAGTACCAGGCTCGACTCGCTGAGCTCGTGGGTACCTCCGAGTGGAACGTGGATTTCACCTCCCAGTCTCTGGATTTTGAGACCACTCCCCCGCTTTCGCTCAAGCCGCACCTGCTGGGCACCGAATCCGAGAACCGCGGTACTTGGATTTGGTCTTGGCAGCAGCTGGGCTACTTCCCCGACTCCGTTGTTTCTGCCGCTATTCAGGCGCGCGAAACCGGTGAGCGTGACGGCCTGACCGAGCTGACCACCGACGAGCTGCCCCTCTCCGAGTCCCTGGCGCGCCGCCTGACCCTGGCGACCAAGACCATTAGCGGCCTGTACGCACACTACCCGCTGCCCGCGGGCGCTGGCGTGCGCGCATGGACCCTGCTGGAGGGTGCTGAGCTGACCCTGGAGGCACCGACCTACAAGGGTATCGGCCGTGTTATCGCGAAGACCCTGCAGAGCGAAGAGATTCACAACCAGGTTCTGGCGGTGGACTCCTACGCTCAGCAGCGCGGCTTCCACATTGCCTGGGACACCGAGGCAACCGCCGTACTGACCGCAACCGACGGTGCACTGCGCCTGTGGTTCGACGACGGCCGTATCAGCGGCATCGAGCAGGCTGAGCCTCAGGTTGGCCCCGAGGTTCTGGAGCAGTGCGCAGCCGCTGCTGCACAGCGCCGCGAATCCCTCGCCGCCCTGCGCACCGAAATTGAGCGCGTGGCAGCCGCTGAGGCAGCCGCACAGAACGCACAGCGTGAGCAGGAGGCGGCAGAACGCGCCGCCGCACGTGCCGAGGCTGAGGCTGAGCGCGCTGTCGAGACCGCAGAGCACGCACCGGTCGCAGAGACCGAGGTGCCCGGCGTCGAGAGCACCGAGAACCTCTACCCCGCCGACGAGGCTCCCTTCGATCAGGAGCCGGCAGAGCACGCAGAGCCCGGCCTGGTCACCGTGGAGACCCTGCCCGGCGAGTACGAGGCAGAGGAAACCGAGCAGGCTCGCGTCTACACCGACGAGTCCATCGGTGCCGAGCAGCCCGAGTACGAGACCGTTGAGGCTTCTGCCGAGTACGCTGAGGAGCCGGTCGCAGCTGAGCCTGTTGCTGAGCAGCCCGCCGAGGTTGAGCAGGAAGCAGCAGAGTACGAGGAGCAGCACGTGGAGCCCATCCGCAACGCTGGTGCAGCTCCCGACCTGCAGGCAGAGCACGAAGAGGCAGCCCGCCGCGAGCAGGAAGAAACTGCACGCCGCGAGGCAGAGCAGCCCAAGAAGAAGGGCTTCTTCTCCCGCTTCTTCGGCCTCTAAACCGAACACGCAGCGACGTTTCAGGCGCGGTATCCTCGTGGTACCGCGCCTGCGGCGTTCGTGGAGGTATTCAAGCCTCTACCTACGCAGATGCCGACTCGACGATTAGCATTAGAAGAACGTAACCGAAGAATCAGATCAGAAGAAGAAACGATGTCAGAGACTCAGAAACACGCCACCCGCAACGGGTTCCTCACCATCATCGGCACCTACCTCATCTGGGGTATGCTCCCCCTCTACTTCGTGCTCATGGCTCCCGCCAGCCCCATCGAAATCGTGGTGGCGCGAGTAGTCTTCTCCCTGATTTTCTGCGCCATGTTGCTACCGCTGGTGCGCGCGACCGCGGACTTCCGCCGCGTTCTGCGGAACCGCCGCATCATGCTGGTGCTGACTGCCGCCTCGTTCCTCATCTGCGCGAATTGGCTCATCTACGTGGTGGCGACAACGACCGGCCACACGATTGACGTGTCCCTGGGCTACTTCATTAACCCGCTGGTCTCCGTGGTGTTGGGCGTGATCTTCCTGCAGGAGCGACTGCGCGCCGCACAGTGGGTGTCTGTGGCGATTTCCTGTATTGCGGTGCTGATGATGAGCCTCATCTACGGCCAGGTACCCTGGACCGGTCTGGGCGTTGCGTTCTCCTTCGGCATCTACGGCCTGCTCAAGGCACGTATCGCTCACGAGGTGAGCCCCATCGTTTCACTCTCCCTCGAAACGCTGATCCTGGCGCCTTTCGGCATTGCCGCCCTCTTCGTGCTCAACGCGCAGGGTCAGATGACCCTCCTCAGCGAGGGCCCCGGCCACTTCTGGCTTCTCGCTTCCACCGGCGTGGTCACCGTTGTGCCGCTTATGCTCTTCGCCGCGGCAACCAAGGCACTACCGCTCTCGGTCATCGGCATGGTGCAGTACCTGGGCCCGACCATCCAGTTCATTCTTGCCATCACCGTTCTGCACGAGCAGATGAGCCCCGATAAGGTGCTGGGTCTGAGCCTCATCTGGATCGCGCTCATCATCTTCACCGTGGATGCACTGCGCGCCTCCCGCTCCTACCAGCCCTCCGCGCTGTCCGACCCGGAAACCGGCATGATTCCGCTGGTACAGGCTGAAGACGTACAGAGCAAGTAGCTCTCCCCAACCCGGCTAAAACACTGTCCCGCACAAAATACACTCCCGTATACAACAAAGTGATGCCCCGCAGACCTTAGCCTGCGGGGCATCACTTTATATCGCGTTCACACGCTAAAGCTCAGACCCCTGAGCTTCAGCAGCATCGTCGAGAGCATCCAGATCCGGATGACGGTGCAGGTTCAGCAGAGCCAAACCCAGGCCACCCCAAATGATCAGGACTGCCACAACGAGCATCACAATTGCAGAGATAGACATGAGGGCTCCTAACGGGTAATGGTCGAATCAACGTGGCCGTGCTCCACCTGACCGGAAATCACCGGAGGTGCCGGAGGCTCTTCAGCCGCACGAGACTTCTTCGACCAGGGCAGAAGAGAAACAACAATCGCACCAACCACCAGCAGTGCGCTCATGCCCCAACCAAAGATCGCCAGCAGATCCGCAGGATAACCCTCATACGGAGTCTGAATCAGCTTGATAACGCTCTGAATCAGGGAGTAGCCCAGAACCAGCGGGGTCACAATAGCCAGCAGACCCATCCAGATCTTGCCGACCTTAATGGAGGAGTAGCGGTTCAGGTGATCAGCCAGAGCGGGCAGCGCGCGAACCACGTATGCAACCACGATAATGGCGCATAGGCCGGCAGCCAGAATACCGAAGAGGTTCACGAAGTTATCGAGAATATCCAGCACGTACAGGCCGGTAGTGGTCGGCATCAGCAGCAGCGAAATCAGAGCCATCGGAACAATCACCAGAATGGTAGACGCCAGACGGGAGGTCGCGAACTTATCCTGAATACCGGCGATAATCACCTCAAGAATCGAAATCAGGGAGGTGAAACCAGCAAAGAGCAGGGAGCCGAAGAAGAGGATACCGATCAGCACGCCGCCGGGCGCCTGAGAAATAATGGTCGGGAACGCGATGAACGCCAGACCAATACCGCTGGTCGCAACCTCGCTCACCTGGGTACCAGCAGCCTGAGCCATGAAGCCCAGAGCCGCGAACACACCAATACCAGCAAGAAGCTCGAAGCCGGAGTTCGCGAAACCAACCACTGCACCAGAACCGGTCAGGTCAGTCTTAGGCTTCAGGTAGGAAGAGTAGGTGACCATAATGCCGAAGCCAATGGACAGCGAGAAGAAAATCTGGCCGTACGCAGCAACCCACACGTCCGGGTTAGCCAGGGAGTCCCAGCTGGGGGTGAACAGAGCGTTCAGACCGTCCACAGCGCCGGGCAGGGTCAGCGAGTAAATCACCAAACCAACGAACATGACCAGCAGCAGCGGGATGAAGATAATGTTGGCTGCGCCCACGCCCTTCTGAACGCCCAGAGCCATCACAGCAAGCAGAACGCCCCACACCAGAACCATGGGAATCAGGATGTTCATGTTGAAGTCCAGGGAGACGCCGGGGTCCTTTGCGACCTTCAAGAACTCGCCCTGGAAGAACGCCTTCGGGTTATCGCCCCACTCATTCGTGAAGGAGAAAACCATGTAACGCAGAGCCCACGCCACAATAGCGGCGTAGTAGATAGCGATGACGAAGTTAATACCCATGTGCCACCAGCCGATGAACTCAGTCTTACGGTTCAGACGGCGGAAAGCCAGCGGGGACGACGCACGCGCACGGTGACCGATCGCGTAGTCAAAGAACAGGAAGGTCAGACCGGCGGTCAGCAGGGCGACAATGTAGGGAATCATGAAGGCGCCGCCGCCGTTATCAAATGCGATGTAGGGGAAACGCCAAATATTGCCCAGACCAACAGCAGAACCGATGGCGGCAAAGATAAAGACGCGACGGCTAGAGAAGCCTTCGCGCTTCGTGGGCACCTTAGGGGTAGATGCTCCCATAGTTGTAAACCTCGAATGTGTGGGGACGCGGATGGTTGGTGCGAGAATAACCCGTCGGGGTGATTGGGCTCTGCTCGTGTCCAGAAATAGTAAACGGCTCTCCAACACGGGGTGGGCGTGGGAGCCGTCAAACGTCTGAAGGGCGGATGTGCACCTCAGGCATGCCTATAAGGATTACCTTAAAGACATATAGCGGTCAAGAAGACCCCAGCATACGGAACTATGCGGGACAGGGCACTCGCTCACACCCACCCTGAAAACCGGTACTGACTAGCCATAATGCATAAAACCCCCGCTGAATCCAGTCAGATTCAGCGGGGGTTTTGAAGTATGAGACGCATCAGCACTTACGCCAGCGCACACGCTACGTGGTGAGGTATTTTAGCCCTCGCGGTGAACCACAGCGTGAGCGAAAGACTCCAACGCAGCCTTCGCGGTCGACTCGGGCAGCGGAGCAATCGCGGCAATCGCACGGTCCGCCCAATCGTAAGCAATCTGCCATGCTTCCTGGGTGACCGGGTGGGCGGCGAGCGCCCCCACTGCGGTCTCCAGCGCCTCGTCAGAGCTGAGGTCTGCATCCAGCAGGGCGCGAACCGCAATAGCGGACTCGTCACCGGCGGCTACCGCACGGTCCAGCAGGATGGTCGGCAGGGTCGGAACACCCTCGCGCAGGTCGGTGCCGCGGGTCTTACCGCTGGTCTTGCCGTCGCTGACAATGTCGATGACGTCGTCAGCCAGCTGGAATGCCACGCCAACCAGTTCGCCGTACGCCTTGACCATGGAGATGACATCCTCGGAAGCACCCGAGAGCAGGGAGCCATACTCGCCGGCTGCAGCAATCAGGGAGCCGGTCTTGCCCTCAATGACGGCGATGTAGTGGTCGAGCAGGTCCTGACCCTCGCGCGGGCCGGTGGTCTCGAAGAGCTGGCCGAGCACCAGACGTTCAAAGGTCTGGGACTGAATCTTCATCGGGCGGGTACCCAGCTCGGACACCAACAGGGACGCACGGGAGAAGATCAGGTCGCCGGTCAGAATTGCGACGGAGTTACCCCAAATCATCTGGGCGCTGTCCACGCCGCGGCGCTTGGGGGCATCATCCATGACGTCGTCGTGGTAGAGGGTTGCCAGGTGGGTCAGCTCAACAACCACGGCGGCTTCGATGACCTCATCGTTGATTTCGCCGTCGACAGCTGCCGAGAGCAGCGCCAGCAGCGGGCGCACGCGCTTGCCGCCCGCGGAGAGCAGGTGACGAGATGCGACATCCGCCAGGTGGTCGGTCTGGGAGATGGCCTCAGCCAGGCGCTCCTCAATACGCGCCAGGGAGGAGAGAATCTGCGGACCCAGCTTGGGGTCGGCGGCGATGAGTTCAAAGCCCGCGGGAAGCTTCAGGTCGAGGTCTCCCAGCAGGTCGGTTGCGGCAATGGGCTGCTCTGCGTTGCTCACGGTGTCTTCTATCTTCTTGGTGTTGGTGTCTTCGGTGGTGTGTGAACGCGGTGTCTATGCGTTGTGTGCTTCGGGCTTGAAACCGCGGTGAATGGCGACGATGCCGCCGGTGAGGTTGCGGTACTGCACGGAGGTGAAGCCCGCCTCCTTGAACTTCTGCGCCAGTTCCTGCTGGTTGGGCCAGGCGATGATGGACTCGGCGAGGTATTCGTAGGATTCGGGGTTGGAGGAGATTGCGCGGGCAATCGGCGGGATTGCCTTCATGATGTAGTTCTTGTAGACCGCGCCGAAGGGGGCGAAGGTCGGGGTGGAGAACTCGAGGATGACGATGCGGCCGCCGGGCTTGAGTACGCGGTAGATTTCGCTCAGTGCCTTGGGGTAGTTGGCGACGTTGCGCAGGCCGTAGGACATGGTCACTGCGTCGAAGGTTTCGTCATCGAAGGGTAGGGCGGTGACGTCTGCCTGCACGAAGGTCATGTCGGGGCGGCGGCGGCGGCCCACGTCGAGCATGCCTTCGGAGAGGTCTGCTGCGATGACGTCCACGCCGGCGTCGGCGAAGGGTTCGGAGGAGACGCCGGTACCTGCGGCTACGTCCAGCACTTTCTGACCGGGGTGCGCGTCTACGGCTGCGACTGCCTGCTTGCGCCAGTAGATGTGCTGGCCGAGGGAGAGGATGCCGTTCATGAGGTCATAGCGTTCGGCTACGGTATCGAACATGGCGGCGATGTCGCTGGTTTTCTTGTCTAGGGTTGCGCGGGTTGCGCGGGTGTTCTTCTCTGCGTTCACGCTCTCAATTGTGGCATGGAGGTTACTAGATTCGATAGTTGGGTAAACCGTAGTAGTGTCGCACGGTGCGTTAAGGTGCGTTCTGGAGTGGTTTTCGAGTCGCTAATTCGGGGTTTTATTCATTCTTTGGGGGTGAATTTATGCATGTTTAGCAAAAATTTATGAATATTTATGTATATGCTTGCATTTTTTAACATGGGGGCGCACAATAGACCATAGATTTCATAGAACACACCTCACACAGGAGAACATCATGAACACCGCAATCCTCAAGAAGGCATCCCTCAAGCCCCTCGCACTGCTGGCAGTACTGCCCCTGGCACTGACCGGCTGCGTCTCCACCGCGAACGAGAACTCCGACGCCAACGGCGAGGTCAGCCTCGTCAAGTCCGGCGTACTCAGCGTCTGCACCAACACCCCCTACAAGCCCTTCGAATACGAAGAGAACGGCACCATCGTCGGCCTGGATGCAGACATTGCCAACGCTATCGCCTCCGACCTGGGCGTGAAGGCTCAGCTGACCTCCATCAGCTTCGAGGGCCTGGATTCCGGCACCGGCCTGGCCACCGGTCAGTGCGATATCGCCCTGGCAGGTATCGGTGTGACCGATGAGCGTAAGAGCAAGATGGAGTTCACCACCGTCTACTTCGACGACAACCTGGCAATCCTGGTTCCCAAAGGTTCCTCCATCACCTCCGCAGCAGATCTGAAGGGCGTGGCTGTTGGTGCCCAGCAGGCAACCAGCGGTGAAACCTACGCCAAGGAAAACGGCGCCGAGGTCATCCAGTACGAAGACACCTCCCTCATGTTCTCCGCCCTGAAGACCGGTCAGGTCAAGGCAGTCGCAGCGAACCTCTCCGTGGTCTCTGAGGCACTGACCAACGACCCGGACTCCTTCAAGATCGCCTACCAGGATTCCGAGAACACCGAGCAGATTGCCGCCGCGGTTTCCTCCAACAACAAGGCGCTGCTGACCAAGGCTAACGCCACCATCGACAAGCTCAAGAAGAACGGCGAGCTCGACAAGATGAAGGCTAAGTGGGTTGGTGCCACTTCCTCCGCGAGCGCCTCTTCCTCTGCTTCCTAAGCATCTAGCCGGTTAGCCCCTCCCCCAATTCAGGAGTACCCTAATACTTTTGGGTTGGGGGAACCTCCAGCCTTCACCCTTGTGAGCGCATAGAACGCTCTTGACCGAACAGCACATGGATAAGAAAGCGCATGTCCTCTAAACTCTCACCCCGTCAGAAGCAGAAGCTCTTCCGCTACGCACAGTACGCCCTTCTGGCAGTTATCGCTCTGGCAGCCATTCTTCTGGCTGATTGGAAGACCCTCAGCCAGCAGGTATTCAACCTGGACGTTGCGGCGCAGCAGTTCCCCGACGTCATTACCGTGGCGTTGAAGAACACCCTGCTGTACACCACCCTGGGCTTTATCGTGGGCCTCTCCGGCGGTCTGCTGCTGGCGCTTATGCGTATTTCCTCCATCGCGCCCTACCGCTGGATTGCGACCCTGTACGTGGAGCTTTTCCGCGGTATCCCGGCGCTGCTGGTCTTCTTCGCGTTCGGTTACGGTATTCCGCTGGCGTTCAAGATTCGCTTCGTGGATAACCTGATTCCGGTGACCCTGTCGCTGGGTATGGTCTCGGCAGCCTACATTAGTGAGGTTCTGCGTGCGGGTCTGCAGGCGATCCCGAAGGGCCAGATGGAGGCGGCACGCTCCCTGGGTATGTCCCACACTCGCGCGATGATTTCGATCATTATTCCTCAGGCGTTCCGCGTGGTTCTGCCCCCGCTGACCAACGAGGTTATCCTGCTGACTAAGGACTCCTCCCTCGTGTACCTGCTGGGTGTGACGGTTTCTCAGTACGAGTTGGCGAAGTTCGGCCGTGAGGGTCTGACCGCCGCTAACGCGGGCCTGACTCCCCTGGTGGTTGCGGGCCTGTGCTACCTGATTATCACTGTTCCGCTGGGCCAGCTCTCCGCATACTTTGAGCGCCGCACCCAGCTTGCGGGCCGCAAGTAAGCGCAACGACAGATACGGATTACGGAAGATACTATGACTGCTTCAACTTCATCCATGGCCGCCTCCTCGGTGCGCATTTCTAACCTGCACAAGTCTTACGGCAAGGTTCAGGTTCTCAAGGGCATTGACATGCAGGTCAAGCCGGGCGAGGTCGTGTGCCTTATCGGCCCTTCGGGTTCCGGTAAGTCCACCCTGCTGCGTTGCGTGAACCTGCTGGAGGAGCCGAACGACGGCACCATCATGGTGGGCGATACCGAGGTCACCGACCCGGACGTAGACATTAACCGCGTGCGTACCCACATGGGTATGGTGTTCCAGCAGTTCAACCTGTTCGGCCACCTGAACATTCTGGATAACTGCACGATCGCTCAGATTAAGGTTCTGGGCCGTTCCAAGGCGGAGGCGGAGGCGGTTGCCCTCGAGCAGCTCGCCAAGGTTGGTCTGGAAGGCAAGGAAGACCGCTTCCCGGCTCAGCTGTCCGGTGGTCAGCAGCAGCGTGTGGCTATTGCACGTGCGCTGTCCATGAACCCGGACCTGATGCTCTTCGATGAGCCGACCAGTGCGCTCGACCCGGAGATGGTCGGCGAGGTTCTGAGCATTATGCGCAACCTTGCTGATGAGGGCATGACCATGATCGTGGTGACTCACGAGATGGCGTTCGCCCGCGAGGTCGCCGATAAGGTCGTCTTCATGGCCGACGGCGTGGTCGTGGAGGAAGGTCCCGCCGATCAGGTGATTGGCAACCCCCAGCACGAACGTACTCAGGCTTTCTTGGCGCGCGTGCTCGATCCGACCCACGCCGTAGTAGACTAGTACTAGCTCTTGAAAAACGTAGCGGGCGGTGCTGTACGAAACATTCTGTTTCGCGCAGCACCGCCCGCTTTTTAATGCTCTAGTTCGCCGCTATTTCGGTTCTAGAAGATACGGCGCGCAACCTTGTCAAAGAGACGGTCCGGTAGCACGGTATGCAGGAACACGGAGGGCTTAGCACCGAAACCTACCAGGTAGCGGGTCTTGGGGCGGCGCGCTTCCAGGGCTCGCAGAATAGCGTTAGAGATAACCCTGGGCTCTGAGAGGTTGGAGGAGGGCGAGTAGAGCTTGCGCATATTTGCCGCAACGCGCTGCGCCTGAGCCGCGTAGACACCGTTTCGGGAGGATTCCTCGAGGTGGTCTGCCGCAATGAGTCCCCAGGGGGTTTTGATGCCGCCGGGCTCGATAATGACCACGTCGATACCGAACTCTTCAACCTCCATGCGCAACGCATCGCTGAACGCTTCGAGGGCGTACTTGGTGGCGTGGTACCAGGCACCCAGGGGCGAGGTAATACGCCCCGCCATTGAGGAGATATTCAGGATGCGCCCGCTACCCCGTGCGCGCATATGCGGCAGCACCAGCTGGGTGAGGCGCGCGAGGCCGAAGAGGTTCACCTCGAACTGGCGGCGTGCCTCGTCGATGGGGACGTCTTCAATGGCGCCGTAGGATCCGTAGCCAGCGTTGTTGATGAGCACGTCAATGCGGCCTTCTGCGTCAATAATCTGCTGCACGGCGGCTTCCATGGACGCCTCATCGGTAACGTCCAGGCTGAGCGCTTTCACGCCCTCGGAGGCGTGCTCTTCAATCTTCTCAACGCGGCGGGCGGCACCGTAGACGGTGTAGCCATAGCGCACCAGTAGAGGCGCCACGTCGTAGCCGATACCGGAGCTGGCGCCGGTGAGAAGAACGACGGGGCGTTGCAGTGACTTGGGCATTGCGTATCCTTTCGGGTTGCTCCCTGTGAGGTTAGCGGGAATGTACTTTTCAGGGTACGCCCGCGCTGGGTCAACCGGTGTGCAGAAAGCTCAGGGCGTAGCATGAGGGCATTCTCGCCGGCACATGTGAGAGCAGGAAGGCATATGAAAGCTCGCCGCCGCATCTGCACCGGATGCGGCGGCGAGCTAAGGTTTTGAGGTCAGGGGTTTAGAGGCCGGGGATTAGACCTCTTCGACGTCAATGTTGACCTTGGGTTCGGGGTGCGATTCGCCGGTCAGCATGGTCACCAGCAGGGTGGAGTCCTTCACGGCGCGCAGGGAGTGCAGCAGGTTGGCGGTCACGTGAATCGGCTTGCCGGGCACCAGGGTAATATCGCGGTCCTTCACGTGGAAAATCACCTCGCCCTTGAGCACCTGCACGAAGATGGGGTGCACGCTGTGGTGCTCGTGCCAGGACTGGCCTGCAGCCAGTTCCATGAGGGTCAGGTTGCCGCCGTCGGCATCAACGATCTTGCGGGCCTGGGGCTTATCTTCAAAGGGGGTCAGCGCTTCGGTGAGCTGGGGGAATACGAGGACGCGGCCTTCGTGGGTACCTGCCATGGTACGCACCTTTCTCTTCAGGGGTGAGTGAAAGGGGGCGCGCAACCCCCTCCCTATTATTGGTATTTAAAATACTAAATTATTTATATTGTATTCCCCTCCCCGCAACAGGACAATACCTCAGCTCACACCGAGCTAATTCACCCCGAGCAGGGAGGGGAACAACATCTACTGATAACTCCACACCTTCGAATAGGCGGAGCGATTACTATTGCGCGGACGCAACAGGTTCACCATCAACGCCGTCGTACCAAAGCTCACCGCAATAATCATGCAGGTCGCCGCGGTAAACGCACCACCGGGAATCGGCGCAAAAATCGCGATCAGATACAGGATGACCGCGCAAAACGACAGGAACAGCGTCGCAATCGTCATCAACGGCACCAGCACCAAACCACCGCGCGCCGGCACCGCAAAATCTGCCGGACGCACATAACGCAACACGCCCATACCCACGACCGTCCAGATGGCGGTGACCAGAATAGCGGTCACCACATCCGCCGGGCGATGCCAACCGTTAATAATCGTGGAGGCACCCGTCAGGCAGGTCGCCAACGCCGCGCAGAGAGCCACCGTGGGCCGCAAGAAACGAGGCGCCGCCAGGAAGAGCGCCGCGCCAGCCGCCGCCGCGAAGGTCGTGTGGCCACTGGGCGCCGAGTTGCTCAGCGCCTCCTGAACACCCAGGTCGGGCTTCACGATCAGGTAGTGCTTGAGCAGGTACGTGCTCGTCACCGCCGCAGCCCCAACTAGCACGCCAATCAGCGAGGGCAGGAACCGGTGCTTCCAAATCAGCACCGCAATCAGACCCAGCACCGCAATCACACCAACAATCGTGGGTAAAGAATCCAGCGCAGTCAGGGTCGGACCGCGGTAACTCTTGAACTGATGCGCATACTCGGTGTACGCCTGCTCATCAACCTGCTGGCCGGTCGCAGTATAAATAAAGAACGCGAACGCACCGTACAGAGACAGCCCCAGGAACAGCAGCGCCATAATGTGGCGCATCAGAACGCCGGTACTCGGAAGGTGCATGATTTCCCCCTCACCGGGACGGTTCACCGGGCGGCCCGAAGCATCCACGGGCACCTGACCGGTCTGAACATACGCACCGTTCGGATAAGCCGCGGCAGGATACGCCTCCGGAGGGTACGCCACCGGTTGCTGAGGTACCTGCTGAGGCGCCTGCGGCGGCACACGCTGGGGAAGCGGCTGCTGGGCACTTATCTGTTCAGCACCCATCTGAGGAGCACCCATGTGTCCCGCGCCCATATTGGCGTTCAGCGGGTAACCGCTTACCGGAGGCCTCGGCGGGTCAAGGCGACGCGTAGCCTGCATCGGCTCATCCGCGCTGTAGTTCCCTTGGGAGGCGCGCTCCTGAGCGGAGGGAATCGTCTCAGGAATCTTAATGGGGGCGCGGTAGGCGCGCGGCAGAGGGCGGGTCGCGCCAATAACTTCCGTAGAGTCTTCAGAATCAGCGGGCGCAACAGTCTCGTGGGCGTTGAGCACCTGGGTAGCGTCCTGATAATCGGAGAGCACCTGCGTCTCATCAGAGGAAAATACCGTAGTCGGCGCGTTATCAGCGGCGGCTGCATGCACGTCAGCGGGGTGAAGCACACTGGTAGCATCGAGGTTTTCGGAGCTCTCCCAACCGGAGTTTCCTGAACCCGATGTATTTGCCGGTGTTTTCTTCTTCATAACCCTTCGTACCTTCTTGCCCTCATGTCTGTTAGCCATACCCGAGCCCGCCGATGTCCGCTCGTCAAAGCGGCAGCCCCCAAGCTACCGCATCGCGCGCAACATCGTTCGAGTCATCGGGCGAATAACTACCTACTATCCCAGGTTAAGCTATGAAAAACTAAAGTTTTTTCGACCACAACCTGAGAGTTTCCAAAGAATGCGAAACGGGTTGCGAGCGCACCCGCATCAGAGCGGAATGCTATGGTGAGCTCATAGCGCATCACAGAAGGGCAGATACCTTGAATACCAGCATGAGCGTGCCGCCTCTCGGCTACGGTTTTCGCCTCACAAACACTCCCCTGCCGCCCCTGCAGGAGGTTCTGGAGAACCTTTTCACGGTCGAAATTCCGATGACCGTGACCTTCCGCGGGGTCAATAGCCGCCAGAGCGCGCTGATTTGCGGCCCGCACGGCTGGGGCGAGTTCGCACCCTTCCTCGAGTACGGTGCCCAGGAGTCTGCCGCGTGGCTCGCCTGCGCGCTGGAGGCGGCGTGGCTACCCGCCCCTGAACCGGTGCGTACGCGCATCCCGCTGAACGCGACCCTGCCCGCGGTGCCCGCCGAGCGTGTGCCGGAGGTGCTCGCCAAGTACGAGGGCGAGATTCAGGAACTCAAAATCAAGGTGGCTGAGAAGGGCCAGAGCCTCGCCGACGATATTGCGCGCGTGGCTGCGGCACGAGAAGCGCTACCAAATGCGCGTCTGAAGGTGGATGCGAACATGGGCTACACCCTCGACGGTGCCCTTGAGGCGCTGCGCAAGCTCTGCGAGTACGGCATTATTTACGCCGAGCAACCGGTAGCGACCATTGAGGACATGGCGGCGCTCCGCTTTGCCATTGCTAAGGAGGGGCTGCCCGCCCGCATTGCCGCGGACGAGTCGATTCGCAAGGCGGAAGACCCGCTGAAAGTGGCGCGCGCAAACGCCGCGGACCTGATGGTTATCAAAGCGGCACCGCTGGGCGGTGTACGTCGTGCGCTCGCACTGGTGGAGCAGGCACAGCTTCCGGCGGTGGTTTCTTCTGCACTGGAGTCTTCGGTGGGTATTGGGGTCGGTGCCTCGCTGGCGGCTTCCCTTCCGACTTTGAAGTACGGGTGCGGCCTGGGCACGGTCTCCCTCATGGCCGAGGACGTCACCGATGAGCCGCTCATCGCCCGCGACGGGTTCATGGACCTGCGCGCCATCACCCCCAGTCCGCAGCGTCTGGCGCGTCTTGCCACCGATGAACAGACCCGCCAGTGGTGGGTGGACCGCATCACCGCCTGCTACCGGGTACTGGAACGCGCCTGCGGACTCTGAAGACTGCAGTTGTCAAGGTCGTGCCCGTGAAGGGTAACCATAACTGAATGAAAAACCTTACGGCATTAGAATGGTACGGTGACTGAAAACCGCTCAACCCCCGCCATGCTCACCGCAGTATCCGTGCTCGACTCGCTGATTCGTGCCGGTATGCGGCATGTTGTCGTGTCTCCGGGATCCCGCAGCGCACCTCTTGCGTACGCTATTGCCGCCGCTGCTGAAGCCGGCGCGCTCATTGCGCACGTGCGTGTGGACGAGCGAAGTGCAGCCTTTACCGCCCTGGGCATTGCCAAGGCGTCCGGTCAGCCGGTGGGCCTGGTGTGCACCTCCGGTACGGCGCTGGGCGAGTACGTGCCCGCTGTCATGGAGGCGTACCACGCTGGCGTGCCCCTGGCGGTGCTGAGCGCTGACCGCCCGGAGCGTCTGCGCGGTAGTGGCGTGAATCAGACGACCCGCCAGGCGAGTTTCTTCCATCCTTTTGTGCGCGCTGAAGCTGATCTGACCTCCTACCCGGAACAGGTTGAGGGTGAGCAGACTCAGGCTTTTGCCGCCTGCCTGAATGCGCTGACCGGTCGTAGCGCCGAGCATTGGCGCAAGCAGTCTGCCGAGCCGATTGGCCCGGTGCACCTGAACATTTGTTTTGATACGCCGCTGACCCCCTCGAGCCGTTTTGCGCAGATGCTGCCGCAGTGGGCGCAGAGCCTGCTGGAGGATTACGACCCGCAGGCTGAGGCCCGCGCCCGCGCCGCCCGTGCTGAGGGTTCGGGGCTCTCCAGCGCTGAACAGCGTTGGCTCCTGGACTCCTTGGAGGCGCAGGCGGACCTGGCGGAGTTCACCCCGGCGCACCGCACCGTGGTGGTTGCCGCTGATGGTGCCGGTGAGTTCGCCGCGGAGTTCGCCCGTGTGCTGAACCTGCCGCTGTTCGCGGAGCCTTCCTCCGAGGCGCGCCACGGCGCGACCTCTATCCCCCACTACCCGCAGCTGCTCGGCGATGAGTCCTTCGCACCCGCCGCGCAGATTGAGCGTGTAGTGCTCTTCGGACACCCGACGCTCTCACGCCCGATTACGGCACTGCTCGAACGCACGGATATTCAGTGCGCTTTCTATGCCCCTCGCCGCGCCAGCTGGTACGAGCCCGGTGCTCGCTCCTTCGTGGAGCTATCCACCCCGCACGAGCTTGCCGAGTTTGCGTGCGCATCCGCTACTGCCACCGATGAGCTGGTGGACGAGCTGAGCTGGCTGGACCAGTGGGTTGAGCCCGCCCGCGAACTGCAGGATGAGTGCCTGCGCGCCATTGCCGCCTACGAGCACTCTGATTCTCCAGGTTCCGTAGACTACACCGATTACCGCAACCGCACCGCCGGCCGCTCCTACGCGCGCCGCGTCTGGAAGGACGCGGTGGCTCAGCGTCGCCTCATGGTACTGGGTTCATCAAACCTGGTGCGTGATTTGGATGCGGCGGCCCCCGCCCTGGGTGAGCCCGCTCCCGCGCGCGTGTTCGCCAACCGCGGTCTTGCCGGTATTGACGGCACGATTGCGACCGCTATTGGTGTGTCCCTGTCGGGCTACTACCCCGCCGGCGTTGATGAGAACTCCCGCCCGGTCGTTGGTGGTGCCGCCCTGCCGGTGACCCTGCTGTGCGGCGACCTGACCTTCCAGCACGATGTTTCCTCACTGAACCTGCCGAATACTGAGCTTCTGCCCGAACTGCGCGTTGAGGTCTTTGACGATGCCGGCGGCGGTATTTTCACGACCCTTGAACACGGCGATATGGCTCGTCAGGAGCAGTTCACTGCGGCTGTGGATCGTTTCTTCACGGTGGCTGCCGCACCGAACACTGACCTGGCGCGCATGGCTGCCGGTTTCGGTACCGAATCGGGCATTGAGGTGCGCATTCACACACCCTAAAGCCGTTTCTAAAGGCTGCAGGCTAAGCCCCGTGCGCGGGGTTCACCGATATACTAAAAACTACCTGTGCCGTAGCCTTTCGTGGCTAAAAGCTAGCCGGTCGTAGCGGTTTCACTCGCCGTTACGTTCGCGTTTTCTACGCGCCTGCTGACGCAAGGCACCCTATCTATCATTGATCAACATTCACGGTCTTACCGCTGATGCATACCGCACGCAACCGGGGTTTTTGCCCCGGTGAGCCGGGCGCATACGGCGGGCTGTGTTCCCAAGGATTCTCATGAGCTCACTCGATATTATTGTTGCCGTCCCCTCCGGAGCCGGCTGGGTTCCCGTACACGCCATGGCGGAGCTTCTCGCCCGCTACACCGGCGGCACCGTCCACACCGTAGATGTGGGCGCATCCCTCAGCAAGGAAACGAAGCTTCTGGCGCGCCTGCCCCGCCTCAAGGGCGGCTCCAAGCGTTGCCTGGTCATTGCTTCTGATCCCGGTCAGCTGTACGCCATTTCGCAGCGCTCCTTCGCGTTCCGCCGCTACGGCGCGATTTACGGCTGGGTGATTGATAGCTTCTGGGATGACCGTATTCCCGCCGTGGCGAAGTCCTCCACCTACGACCGTATTTTCGTTGCGGACGTTGACGACGTTCAGCCCTGGACTGCCGCGGGCGTGAAGACCCCCGGTGTTCTGCCCTGGGGCGCTGATGTGTGGAGCAAGTTCAGCGACCGTCTGGCTGCGCTGGAGTCGAAGAGCACCGACCTGCTACGCGTGGGCCGTCAGCCTGCCGCCTACGAAGATGACGAGGCGACTGCAGCCCTCGCCGCTGAGCTGGGTCTGAGCTTTGAGGGCCGCCCGCCCTTCGGCGCGAACGACCGTGAGTCGGCTCAGCACCTGCAGGATTCGCTGAACCGCGCGAAGTTCTTGCTGGCGTTCTCCACCTCTGTCAGCCCGGCACCCTACACTCACCCGACCAAGGAGTACATCACCGGTCGTTGGACCGATGCGCTGGCTTCGGGTGTGACCGTGGTCGGCAAGGTCCCGAACACGACCACCGTACGCGAGATTCTCTGGGACGGCGCAACCATCGACATTGACCACGCGGATGCTCGCGCGGGCCTCGCGCAGGTTGCCGAGGCTGCCTCCCGCTGGACCCCGGCACAGGGTGAACAGCAGATCCGTCAGGCGCTGCAGCATCTGGATTGGCGCCACCGTTTCGTTCAGCTGTGCGAGGCAATGGGCGAGGTCCCTGCCTCCCTGAAGGCTGATTGCGAGGCGATGCGCGCCCAGTACGTTCAGCGCTAAAAACGTCACCTCGCTGAAGGTAAACAGCTGAGGGTATATAAAAGGTGAGGGCTGGTTTCTATCACAGAAACCAGCCCTCACCTGTATTTATGCCCCATGAGGCATATTGCATACGGGGTTTAGTACGAGGCCTGACCCAGAGTAATCGGACCCGTGAAACCACTGGTATCCGGGTGCTCCGAATCGAGGTACGCCGCCACCGGCGCGTTCTCAAGCTGAGCCAATCGATCCAGCAGGAAGCGAGTCGCACCCGGCGCATACGGCAGCTTATACATTGCCGCGGTAGTTGCTTCATCCTCACGGTCCAGAGTGGAGGAACGAATCGACTCAATAGCGGTCACCATGGTGTTACGTTCACGCTCCACGAAGGTGCGATCCACCGGCTCACCATTACCGGGCACAAACACACGGTAGCGATCAAATTCGAGCACCGCACCGAGGGTATCGATCCAACGGTCGGGGAAAGAATCCTCAAAGTAGGGGTCGGTACCCTCTTCAATCAGACCGCCCATGAAGAGCACATCTTCAATGCCGACCAGAATGTCGCCGTCGGTGTGGCCGGGACCCATGTACATGAGGGTTGCGCTACGCTCACCCAGGTCAATGGGGGTAAAGGTAATGCCGTCACCGCTGTTGGCGACCAGGCGGTTGGGGACAATAATATCGGTGGCTGCACCCTGGTGGTGCGCCATTTCCGGTTCGAGCGTCTCGACGTAGGGACGCTGCGCCTCACCGTATTTACGAATTGCACGCGCGGCGCGAGGATGCGCCCAGAATTCTTCGGCACCCATTGCCGCGAAAACATCGTTACCGAAGAAACGCTCATAGTGTCCATGAGTGTTTACGACGGTGATAGGAAGGCGCGTGAGACGGCGAACCTCATCATAGATTTCGGTTGCCTGACGGGGACCTGCGCCGGTATCCACGACAAGTGCCCGTTCCAGTCCGAGGACCAGTCCGGTGTTCAGTCGGTAGTTGTCGGTCGCAATACGGTACACGCCGTCTGCGAGTTCAATAGTACGAGCCATAGATACAACCCTACTGTAATTTTTGGCGACTGAGGGGCTATTCGGCCTTCTGGAGAACATATTTTTGCACTATTGCACGCCTCTAAGGGGATAAAAGTGCATCATTCTGCATAATTCGGCCTCTACGGACAGCTGATACGTGATGCTTGACAACCTCCACAGATTGATTAGCCGGGTAGCGCGTTCCCTCGGCTAGTCCAGCGCCGGTTAGGAGCCAGTGAGCAGTCAGTGAGGAGCCCGTGGGAATCTGAGCAGGAACCAGAAATCGCGCCCTATAGGATAGGAGTATGACTTCTTCCCTCACCTCGTCTTCCACCCCTTCAAACCTGCCCTTCCCCAGCGGCACCGGACGCTACGCTCCCTCCCCCTCGGGTGATTTGCACCTGGGTAATTTGCGAACCGCCATTTTGGCGTGGGCTATGGCGCGCCGCGGCGGCAAGCCCTTCTACCTGCGCGTGGAGGATCTGGACCGTGTGCGCCCGGGCGCGGCGGAACGCCAGATTGCTGATTTGGCGGCTCTGGGTCTGGATTGGGATGCGAGCCCCGGCAGCGCGGCAGAGAGCACCGAGGGCAAGGAAGCAGGTGTGCTGTACCAGAGCACGCGCCTTGCCGCCTATGAGCAGGCGGTTGCGCAGCTGCGCGAGGCGGGTCTCGTGTACGAGTGCTACTGCACCCGCCGCGAAATTCAGGAGGCCTCGAGCGCCCCGCACGGTGCACCGGGCGCCTACCCGGGTACTTGCCGCGAGCTGACGGAGGCACAGCGGGAGGAGCGCCGCACCCAGCGTCCGCCGGCTCTGCGCCTGCGTGCTGAGTGCACGAGCTACACCGTGCAGGATGATTTTTACGGCGCATACACCGGCCTGGTGGATGATTTTGTGCTGGTGCGTAATGACGGCACCTACGCCTACAACCTGACCTCCGTGGTGGATGACGCCTTTGTGGGGGTTGAGCAGATTGTGCGCGGCGATGATCTGTTGCCTTCTGCGCCCCGCCAGTCGTATTTGGCGCAGCTTTTGGGTTTGGCGCAGCCGCGTTACGCTCACGTGCCGCTGGCGCTGAACGAGGAGGGTAAGCGCCTGGCGAAGCGTGATGGTGCGGTGACTCTGCCGCAGTTACGTGAGGCGGGCGTTGAGATTCCGACGATTTTGGGGTGGATTGCCGCGTCTATTCCGGTGTATAACGCTGATGGTTCCGCTCATTCTGCGGATGTTCCAGTGCCCAATGCAGCAGCGATTTTGGAGCGTTTTGACCCGGCTCGTATGGCTACTGAACCGTGGGTCGTGAGGGATCTCTAAGCCTCTGTGACATTGTCGTGTAACAGTTCAACACTCCGAACGGCTTTTAAATTTTTCGTTTAATTCGTTTCAGATGCATACGGCTCTGAACGTTTGCGTTGCTTTTCAGTAGCATCTCTTGCACCGAAGTGCCCGAAACCCTGAATTTCAGGGGTTTTTCGGGCACTTTTTCGCACATGCTCCCACAGCACCCCACGTGTACGACCATGGAATTTAAACAATAAATACATATTTATTCCACAGACTCAAACTCTTTAACGTCAAATAGACTTTATTTTCAGCCCTTCAGAGCCTAGACTGTATCCTATGCCACTCATAAAGTTATGGGGTAGCGCATAAATACACACAGGCGCACACTATCACCAGGAGAGAAGGAACATTATGGCCGCGAGTACATACCAGGTCATCGCGCTGGCGATTTATTTTGTTGCCATGATCGCGATCGGCCTATGGGCAAATAGCAAAAACAACAGTCTTGACGACTATGTGCTGGGCGGGCGACAGCTCTCCCCCACCGTCGCCGCTCTCTCAGCAGGCGCCTCCGACATGTCCGGTTGGCTCCTCATGGGTCTGCCCGGCGCCGTCTACCTCAGCGGCCTCTCCCAGGCATGGCTCGCCGTCGGTCTGACCATCGGCGCATGGTGCAACTGGAAGTTCGTGGCACCGCGACTGCGTAGCTACACCGAAGTTGCCGGCGACGCAGTGACCGTCCCCGTCTTCCTGAGCAACCGCCTCAAGGACACCAAGCGCGTGCTACGCATCGTCTCCGGTGTCGTGATTCTGGTGTTCTTCACCTTCTACGTCTCCTCCGGCATGGTGTCCGGCGGCCTGTTCTTCAAGTCCTCCTTCGGTCAGGAATACCACACCGGTATGCTCCTGCTGGCAGGCATCACCGTGTTCTACACGCTCTTCGGCGGCTTCATGGGCGCATCCTACACCGACATGGTTCAGGGTCTGCTCATGCTCGCAGCGCTGATTGCCGTTCCGGTCATCACCATCATTGACCTCGGCGGTGTAGGCCCCGTGGTTGAGTCCATCAGCCAGGTACGCCCCGACGCGCTGAGCATCTTCGCGGGCACCACCTTCGCCGGTATTGTTTCGTCCCTCGCATGGGGTCTGGGCTACTTCGGCCAGCCGCACATTATCGTGCGATTCATGGCGATGCGCACCCCCGCAGACGCTAAGTCTGGCCGCCGCATCGGCATCAGCTGGATGGTTCTGACCGTGTTCGGTGCACTGAGCGGCGCGTTCATGGGTATCGCATACTTTGCACGCCACCCCGAGGCCTCCCTCACCAACCCGGAAACCGCTGAGTCGGTCTTCCTGGACCTCTCGCAGATCCTCTTCCACCCCTTCATCGCCGGTCTGATTCTGGCTGCGGTTCTGGCGGCTATTATGTCCACCCTCTCCTCGCAGCTGATTGTGTGCTCCTCCGCTCTGGTGGAGGACCTCTACGGCATCTTCTCCTCGAAGAAGCTCAGCGCCGGCAAGTCCCTGTGGCTCGGCCGTGCAGGCGTGGCAATCGTGGCGCTGGTCGCCGGTGCCCTGGCATGGAACCCCAACAGCTCCATTCTGCAGCTGGTCGCATTCGCTTGGGCTGGCTTCGGTTCGGCCTTCGGCCCGACCGTTCTGCTCTCCCTCTACTGGCGTAAGCTGACCACCCAGGGTGCACTGGCCTCCATGATTACCGGTGCCGTTGTGGCATTCGCATGGGGCCAGAGCCCGATGAAGTCCGTGCTCTACGAAATGGTTCCCGGCTTCGCGTCGGCATTGCTGGTCGCAATCATCGTCTCCCTGGTCACCTACAAGAAGAACCAGGTCATTGACGAAGAGTTCGACCGCGCGGTAGAGCTCGCAAAGGTCAAGTAACCCCTAGGTAACCAAGACCGGGTAAGCTTCCTTACCCAACTTCTAAGGCCCGGGCCGCACACACGCGGTCCGGGCCTTCTTATATGCTCGGCAACCTGATTCGCTATACCGGGCAACCAGGTTCGCTATACCGGGCAACCTGGTTCGCAGCCTCAGACAACGCCCGGGCAACGTAGAATAGGGTCTATGACTGCACAACTTCCCGAAAAGGTCTCGGACATCTTCAACCCCGCCGACTGGCGCGTCGTCGAAGGCTTCGAAGACTTCACCGACATCACCTACCACCGCCAGGTTCAGCGCGACGAAAACGGCGAAATCGTACGCGATCTGCCCACCGTGCGCATCGCCTTCGACCGCCCCGAGGTGCGCAACGCATTCCGCCCGCACACCGTGGACGAACTCTACCGCGCCCTCGACCACGCCCGCATGACCTCCAACGTAGGTACCGTACTGCTCACCGGCAACGGCCCCTCCGCCAAGGACGGCGGCTGGGCATTCTGCTCCGGTGGCGACCAGCGCATCCGCGGCCGCGACGGCTACCACTACGCCAGCGGTGAGACCGCGGAAAGCATCGACCCGGCACGCGCGGGCCGACTGCACATCCTTGAAGTGCAGCGCCTCATCCGCACCATGCCCAAGGTCGTTATCGCCCTCGTCTCCGGCTGGGCTGCAGGCGGCGGCCACTCCCTGCACGTAGTTGCTGACCTGACCATCGCCTCCGAAGAGTACGGCAAGTTCAAGCAGACCGACGCAACCGTCGGCTCCTTCGACGCAGGCTACGGTTCGGCGCTACTCGCACGCCAGGTGGGTCAGAAGTTTGCCCGCGAAATCTTCTTCCTTGCCAAGGAATACGACGCACAGCGCATGTACGAAATGGGCGCAGTCAACGACGTCGTCCCCCACGCAGATCTCGAGAACAAGGGCCTGGAATACGCGGCGCACATTGCCCGCCAGTCCCCGCAGGCAATCCGCATGCTCAAGTACGCTTTCAACCTGCCCGACGACGGCATGCTTGGCCAGCAGGTCTTCGCCGGTGAGGCAACCCGCATGGCATACATGACCGACGAGGCCGTGGAGGGTCGCGACGCGTTCTTGCAGAAGCGTGACCCGGACTGGTCCAACTACCCCTACTACTTCTAAGAGACAGCCCTTCTACAGAAGTAGTTTCAGATGCATAGGCTCGGAGCCGGATTCAACCCTGAGAACCTCAGCTAAGAATCCGGCTCCGGCGCATTTGATGCCGCCCCGGCATATGACACCGGCGCATGACAGCACGCAGCCGCTACAAACAGCCGCTAAGGATTTAGCCATGATGAACACCCCCGTACCCGGGCTCGTGCCCTCCCCCGCCCCGCAGGAGGCTGCCCTGCACCCGCAGGCGGTACAGGTGCGCGCCGATCAGCCCGCCGACCCGCACGCCATGCTGGGCGCCTTTGAGCAGCTACTGGGCGGGTACGCGGCGGATGCGGCTGCGGGGCCTATCGCGCTGGTGGTGGGCACCTCCGGATCCACCGGAACCCCCAAACGCACCGCACTGACCGCGCGAGCTCTTGCCGCCAGTGCCGCAGCCACCGAACGCTTCTTCGGCTCAAACTCCGATACGGCATCGCAGTGGCTCCTGGCTCTTCCGGCGCACTATATTGCCGGCGCGCAGGTACTCGCCCGCTCCGTGCTCGCAGGCACCGCCCCGGTCATTGCCCGCTCCGTCATTGAGCCCGTGCACTTTAGCCCCGAGGTGTTCCTGCAGGCGGTTGAGCACATGAGCTCGGCACGCCGGTTTATCTCCCTGGTGCCCACCCAGCTCCATAAGCTTCTCGAAAGCGCGGACGCCGATCCGCACCTTGGCGCTGAAATTCACGAGGCGCTCGGCTCCTTCACCGGAATCCTACTCGGAGGCGCCCCCGCCAGCGCCGATCTGCTCGCCGCCGCCTCCGTGCTGGAGCTGAACACGGTGACCACCTACGGTAGCGCCGAAACCGCCGGCGGATGCGTCTACTCCGGCTCCGTACTGCCCGGCGTGCGGGTTGAGCTCGTGCCCGAAGAAGGTATGCCCGCCGTGCCGGATACCGGTGGGGAGCCCGCACAGGTCGGCCGTATTTGGATCAGCGGCGCGCACCTCGCCAGCGGCTACATTGGCGACGCCGCCCGCACCGCCGAGCATTTCTTCAGCGCTGCCGACGGCACCCGCTGGTACCGCACCGACGACTACGGGCTGCTGAGCCCTGCAGCAGCTCCCGACAGCAACAAGAACTGTAGCGAGCAGCGCCTGCAGGTGCTCGGCCGTAGCGACGACGTACTCATCAGCGGAGGCGTAAAAATCTCCGCCCGCGCCGTAGCGACCGTCCTCGAAGAGCACCCCTCCGTACGCGAAGCCTGCGTAGTCGGCCTACCCGATGCCCGCTGGGGCACAGCCATCGCCGCCGCGGTCACGCTGGTGCCTTCTGCCGATGCCGCGGCTACATCTACCCAGAATCGCCCCGACCTGAACGAAGAACTCAGCGCCCTACTGCGTGCCCGCTGCGCCGAAAAGCTCGGCGCCCCCGCCGCCCCCAAGCAGCTGAGCATCCTGCCGGATTTCCCGCTCACCAGCACCGGCAAGCCGGACCGCGCAGAAATATACAGTATCCTGGACAGAGACTACCGTCAGGGCTAAAGCAGGCTCATCTGCGGGTTTTCACCCCGCACACGCAGCCGCCCGCACGCCCTGACCGTCACGCACAAAACCCACGCATCATACGCACTTAGACCCGGAAGGAACCCCCGTGGCAACTGCCGCCCAATGGATTGAAGGCGCTCGCCTGCGCACCCTGCCGCTCGCCGTCGCCCCCATTATTGCCGGCTCAGCTGCCGCCTACGAGATCAACGAATTCAAGCCGCTCTACGCGTTCTTGGCGTTCCTCGTCGCGTTCTTCCTGCAGGTCGGCGTGAACTACGCCAACGACTACTCCGACGGCATCAAGGGCACCGACGAAGACCGCGTGGGTCCGCTACGCCTCGTTGGTTCCGGCGTGGCAAGCCCCCGCTCCGTCAAGTACGCCGCCTTCACCTGCTTCGGTCTAGCGATGCTTGCGGGTCTTGCCCTGGTGGCTCTGGCGAACCAGTGGTGGTTCCTGGCGATTGGTGCCTCCAGCGTCTTCGCGGCGTGGGGTTACACCGGCGGCAAGCACCCCTACGGCTACATGGGTCTGGGTGACGTGTTCGTCTTCGTCTACTTTGGTCTGGTCGCGACCCTGGGCACCCTCTACACGCAGGCGCACACCCTGACCCTGCTCGGCTGGGTGGGCGCTATCGGCATTGGTCTGATTTCCTGTGCGCTGCTCATGGCGAATAACGTGCGTGACATTCCCACCGACATTGAGGCGGGCAAGCTGACCATGGCGGTCCGCCTGGGCGAACGCTGGTCGCGCATCACCTACATCGTGGAGATGGCGCTGGCACTGGGCCTGGGCGTACTCCTGCTCGATGAGAACCCCTGGTTCCTGTTGATCTTCCTGCTGGTCGGTCCGACCATCCACTCCTGCGTGACCGTGTGGACGCGCGGCGGCCGCGACCTGATTCCCGTGCTCAAGCAGGCGGGTATCGTGGCGCTCGTGTACTCCGTGATTCTTGCCCTCGCCGTGTGGCTGGGCTCGCTGGACATTATTAGCCACGAGGTTCAGGTGTTCACCGGCTACTAAGCCGACGTACAAATCTGCGCCGGATTATCGCGCCATTACGCCGTTGGCGGGCACCCGGTTCACAGTTCCGCAATAATGCGGCGGTATGTCATAGTAGTGCTTATGATTCGAGCCATGCTGATTATTGGCGGCGCCGCCCTCATCGTGGGGCTGACCCTCTACACCCTCTTGGACGCCGTCCGCACCCCCGCACACGAGGCGCGCACCCTGCCCAAGTGGCTGTGGGTTCTCGTCACCCTACTCTTCCCCCTGGTGGGCCCGCTCATGTGGCTTATCCTGGGCCGCCCCAAGGCACAACCCGCAGCACAGCCCGCAGCAGGCGCTCCTCGCCCCGGCTTCGGTCAGCGACGCAGCACCCCGGCGCCCTCGGTGTCTTCCCCCGACGACGACGAAGAGTACCTGCGCTGGCTCAAAGCAAAAGCAGAACGCGAACGCCGCAGCCGCGAAGCAGATTCGAACAACAAGCAGGATTCTGATTATAAAGATCCTGAGCTTAAGGATCCCGAGGACGGCACGCCAAATCAGGGTAACGGGCAGAACTAGTCAGGACAGCTAGGCTCGCATCCCCTCAAGGTTTACAGCAAGAGGCTGTGAGCGCATCCGTAACGGATGGGCTCACAGCCTCTTCTCTATGCTCAAAAACAGCCTCAGGGATTAGCTACCGGATGTTTTAGCTACCGGGCAGCTGAATCACGCCACCGTACAGCGGCGCAGCAGGCTCCGAATACCCCACAAAATGCGGCATCTCATGCTCAAAATCAGTGGTGCTAAACGCCAGAGTCGTAATCGACGCCAGGTTGCACTCACGGGCACGCGGGTCATGCTGCAGCATGCGGCCCTCAACGCCCAGGCGAGTAATCCAAATCGGCAGCTGGTGCGACACAATAATCGCCTCCGCACCCTTGCCGCCCAACTCGTAGGCGGTACGCGCCGCATCCTGAACAGCCGCCGCCATACGGCGAATCTGATCCAGGTACGACTCACCCCAGGAGGGGCGCGCCGGGTTGTACAGCTTCGTCCAGTGACGCGGGTTCCTCAGCAGCTCCTGCGCGTTCACGTGCAGACCCTCAAAGTAGTTATCCGCCTCAATGACGCGCTCATCCGGCTGCGCGGTCAGGCCCAGCAGCTCCTCAACCGGGGCGGCAGACTCACGGGTACGCTGCAACGGCGAGCAGACCAGGTGCACGAAACGGGCGCCTCGCTCAGAACGAGCCGCGAACTCCTCAGCACTCAGACGCACCATCTGCTGGCCCTTATTGGACAGACGGTAGCCGGGCAGACGGCCGTACACGATACGCTCGGGGTTGTGCACCTCGCCGTGACGCATGAGGTGAACTTTAATGGTGGAAGTTTCAGTCATAATCCCAGTCTCTCAGATAGCGCGCCGCACCCCAAACAGGTGACCCGCACATACCCTCTACAAATACAAAACCCGGCGTACAAGACCCGGCCCGCGAAAACTGTAGGAAGGCAAAAACCCCGCCTCTCCATGCGGAGGGCGGGGCGAAAGAAGTCTATTTACTTCTTGTTGCGGCGCTGGTGGCGGGTCTTACGAAGCAGCTTGCGGTGCTTCTTCTTGGACATACGCTTGCGGCGCTTCTTGATAACGGAACCCATAGGATTTCCTCACTTTACTCGTACCCGGCCGAGCCATTCGACTCGGTAGCTACCCGGGGATATTTATACCGGTATAACCGATCCAAAACGCATTTTAGGCACAGAAATACCCTTGCGTTTTAGAGCGCTACCTACCTAGAGTACTAGGTTTACCCCCATTTTCACCATTCGAGAGCGGCTTTTCAGGAGTTTTTCCCTGAATTTCCGCTTTTCCCGCGGGGATATCGAGGATATCTCGGGACGAAAACGGGGATTCGGTAGCCCTAACGGCGCTTCTTCTTCGACTTCTTCGAGCCTTTAGCGCGGCCATGAGACAGCACCGAACCGGAAGAAACTACAGCAGCATCAGGAGTGCTCTCCTCAGCCGGGGAGGCGGCCTCTACCGATTCCTGCGCGGGGTCAGAAGCCTCAGCGGGTTCTTCAACCGGCTCTTCCACCGAAACCTCTTCAACGGCGCTTTCCTCAGCTGCCTCTTCTTCAGCCGCCGCATGCAACGCCTTCAAACGCTCAGCACGCTCGGCCTCGGCACGAGCCAGCGCCTCCTCATCAATAGCGGGCTGAGGCTCAGGCTGGGGCTCGGACTTCGTTTCAGCCTTCAGAGCCTGCTCCTTCACTGCCTGATCCTTCTCAGCGCTCTCCTGCGCTTCGTCATGCTCAGGCTCGTACACATCCACGCCAAAGAAACGCTTCATCTTCGAGAAGATGCCGCCGCGCTCCTGCACCGGCTCATCATGCGGAAGCTTCTCGTAGGTATCGTGGATGGTCGCAGCCGCTTCAAGACGGGTAGGCTCAGCAGGCTGAACGGCGGGCGCCTCCTGGCGCGCAGGGGCACACAGAACCTTCTCAGCCGACTCAGACTCCGCAGGCGCCGCGGCAGTCACAACAGCCGCAGGACGCGCAGTACGGGCAGGTGCAGTCAGCACCTTACTGCGATCCACGGGCTTAATGATGGTCGCACGCACCGGAGAAATAATCTGGCCGCTACGACGACGCGGAGCCGCCGTAGAAGCACGCAGAACCTTCGCGGGACCCTCAGCCTCTTCCTGCGCGTACGCGGCAGGGACGCTCGGCAGATGACCGCTGGGGGTCTGGGAGCTGAGAGTCTGCGAGCTGAGAGTCTGGGAAGCAGGCGCCTGGAGACCAGATACCGAAGCCGCAGAAGCGGCGGGGGCAGCCTGCGCTACCGGGGTGTTGCGGCGCAGGGTGCCGAAGCTCAGCGGCACATCCGCGCTCACCGAATGAGCGGTAGGCTGCGCGGGAGCAGCAGGAGCTGCAACAGGTGCGGGCTGAACAACAGCGGGAATGGAACGTTCTACCTTGTCAGAGCCAGAAGCGTTAGAGCTAGAAAGAACCTCAGCAGGCTCATCAACCCGCTCCACAGGAGCCTCAGCAGCAGTCTCCTCAATGTAGACAATATCGCCCTCAGGCACCGTGTACTCCACGACAGAAGACGGAGCAGAAACCTGAACAGGCTCAGCCGCAGGCTCCACAGAAGCGGGTGCCGCAACGGGTGCATCTGCGGCGGGCAGAGCCTCCGCATCAGCGAAGGACGGGTCATCCTGCAGCAAATCGTCAAAGTCATCAGCGGCGAACTCATCCACATCAACCGGCGCGAACTCAGACGCAATCGGCTCGCCCGGCAGACCATTCGCAGAGGTCGCCTCCTGCTCCAGGTCAATACCGGCATCGGAATACATGCCGCGCAGCTGACCAATCACCATGGCACGCGCAGTCGCAGCGTCGCCAGCCTTCAGAGCCTCCGCAATAGCGCGGCTCTCAGCACGCAGACGCTCCACAGCGCTACTCCACAGCGGCATACGGCCCACCAGCGACAGCATCGACTCAAAACTCGGCTGACGCACCGACGCGAGCAGACCCACCAGCAACTCATTACCACCGCAACGCATCACCTGGTGGTGGAACGTCAACAGAAGCTCCAGGAAGTCACGAATCGACAGATCGAAATCTTCCATCTGCTCCAGGACCTCGTCCATCTCCACAAAGGAGGCGGTCTTCGGGTCAATACGCGCAATCGCCCAGCTTTCCAGCAGAATACGAGTCTGCACCAGGTCACGAGTCGGGTAACGCGAGCTGGACATGTGCAGGCGCAGAGCAGCGCTAGCGGCGGAAGCAGGCTCATCACTCAGGTGTACCAGCATTTCCTTGCCGCGGCCGTTGTACAGTTGCACCAGATCCATATCTTCCAGGGTGCGCAGAGCCTCGCGAGTGCGGGAACGACCCACACCAATAGCGCGCGCAATCTCGCTATCGCTGGGCAGGTCCTGACCCAGCTGAATATTGCCCTCGAACAGTTCGTTCTCGAGCCAGCGCAGAATTTTACGATGAATAGCCACGTGAATGCGTCTTTCGGTTAGATAAAGGTGAGTGAGAGTGTGTGTGCTTTATCGATGAGTTATGCCGGAGGTTGAACGGCGTCAGGGCGCGCCTTAGCGGCGGCGGCCACGCAGGAAGCCGAAGAGACCACCGCGATGAGTGTCCTTCGCCTCGGTGTTGGTCGTCTCAGTGCTGGGGCGGTACACCGAATCGTAGGCGGGCATGGTCTGGTACTCGGGCTCCTCAGCGGAGGTTTCAGCCTTAGCAGGCTCACCCTCGACAGGCTCATCTTTGGTGAGCTCATCATTGGCAGGCCCGCCCTCACCGAGTTCAGCCATCTCAGTAGCTTCTGCGGGCGAAGCTGCTTCCTCAACAGACTCAGCCTCAACAGACTCAGCCTCAACAGATTCAGCCTTCACGGGCTCTTCTGCCGCGGCTTCATCCACTACGTTCTTCTCAATCACAGACTTTTCAGCGGCAGAATCCTCAGCTGCAAATTCCTTGCGGGTTGCTTCTTCCTTGACGGATTCAGCGGGTGCAACAGGCTTCTCAGCTGCACCCTTTTCGTCGGTAGCCTTTTCCTCGGCAATCTTTTCAAGCACAACAGCCTCGGGGATCACAGGGATAGGCTGAATCGAGCCACCCACAACCGCAGCGGGGTCGGTGCCATAAGACACCACAGCCGCAGGCTGAGGGAATACCGCCGGCTTCTGCGCTACAACAGGCTTAGCCTCAGCAGGTGCCGCAGGGGTAGCGGCCTGAGCGGGGGTTGCCGACGCCGCGGGGGTCACCCCAGCGTCGTAACCGTAGGCTGCGGGAGTGAAGGGACGCATCGGGGTGCTATCCACTGCCTCTTCCTGCGGGGTAGGCTCAGTAGCTCCTGCCTTCTCAGCGACAGCTTCGGAAGCGGCACTCTCAGCAGCCTGCTCCGCAGGGCGCGAGTAGATGCGCGCGCTGGGGGTCAGGTACTGTGCGCGGGCGCGCTGAATGCGAGCCTGCTCGATTTCCTCGGAGGTGGGTGCCTCAACGGTGAGAGTTTCGGAGTCGGTCGCCTCGGGCTTCGGAGCACTCTTTTCGGAGGTCTTCTCGACCGGCTTCTCAGCTGCCGTCTTGTCGGAGGCAGATGCAGTCACGCCACCGGGCAGTGCCACGGGTGCGTGCGCCTCATTGGACTGGCGTGCAATCTGAACGGTCTCGTTAATCCACTCGGTCACGGTGGCGAATACATCCGGGTTCAGGGAGTAGAGGCGACGTTGCCCCTCCACGGTCACGGAGACCACATCTGCATCGCGAAGGACTTTCAGGTGCTTCGAAATGGTCGGCTGGCTCATGCCCAGCTTTTCAACCACTGCACCCACCGTGTGGGTTTGCTCAGCGAGAATACGCACAATTCGGCGGCGAGTCGGATCCGCGATGACAGAAAAAACATCAGAATGCATATAGCGATTATGACATATAAAGTGGCGCCTCAAGCTTAGAATGAGGGTGATGCAGAAATTACCTTCAAAAATTCTGAAAGAAGCCTGAGCACTAGCTCAAAATGCAGGATTGAAGGGGATAAAAGCATGAAGTGTCCGTCACATTGTAAGGGTACATATCTGTATCTCTTCTTGGGCATATGCTGATATTTCAACCCACCACAGTATATATACCATAAAGAGCATATACACTCTTCCGCGCCTTATACAGAAAACCGCCCCTACGCCTTTGCCAAACTCACATATTGAGCGTCCAGCTATCAACACACTACCCCCTTTCAAAGCACCCGGCGCGATACACTAGAAGGCGTCAAAACAGGCACAAATCCGCCGCCCAACACACCAACACCCAGACACCCGCTGAAGGAGGCGCATGGGACGCATACTCCGCCGCACCCGGCGCCGACATCACCACCCCCAGGGCCAGCTCAACCGCCGCTGGGACACCCTCAGCGGCACCACATCCGTACCTCAAAAGCAGCAGGTTCACCGTAGCCGACGCGACCGCCTCGAGGCCGAAAACCTTAGCATCCTCACGAGCGTGCCCGGTATTGACCTCGATCGTCTGCTCGCCCTACGCGACCACGTGAGCGAAACCTCCGAGGTTCAGCGTAAGCGCGCCCCCATGGGGTTCAATCTGCAGACCCTCGAACGGTTCCGTGACTTTATTGACGTGACCGTTCTTGCCTCGCCTTCGCGCACCGCAATCACTGCGTTTCTTCTGGTCATCATCTTCTTTACGCTCACCTTGCTACTGCCCATCTCCTCCAATGATGGGCAGCCCGCGCCTTTCCACCACGCATTTTTTACCTCTACCAGCGCGGTGACCGTGACCGGCCTGACTACCGTCTCCACCGCCGAGCAGTGGTCCACCTTTGGTCAGGCAATGATTCTTGTGGCTTGTCAGGTCGGTGGTTTGGGTACTCTGACCATTACCTCCCTGCTGGCGCTGGCTATCGGCCGTAAGATGGGTCTGCGCACCAAGCTCATCGCACAGGAAGACCTGAACATCAGCCGTCTTGGCGAGGTCGGTGGCATCATCAAGAGCGTCTCCTATGCTTCATTCTCCATCGAGGCAATCATTGCACTTGTGCTGATTCCTCGTTTCCTGACCCTCGGCGAAGACCCGTTCCAGGCGATCTGGCACAGCATTTTCTACTCCATCTCAGCCTTCAACAATGCAGGCTTCACCCCGCATTCCGACGGCATCGTGCCTTACGGTCATGACCTTTTCCTGCTCGTGCCCATCTGCATTGCCGTGTTCTTGGGTTCGCTCGGTTTCCCTGTTTTCATTGCGATTCAGCATCATCCTTTCCGCCCCCGCCACTGGTCGCTCACCGCGAAGCTGACCACCGTGACGACCCTGTTTTTCTTTGCTTTTGGCGCGTTCTTCTGGGGTCTCTTCGAGTGGAACAACCCCGCCACCATCGGCGACTACTCCGCAGGCGACAAGGTTCTGAACGCCATTTTTGCTTCTGTAATGATGCGTTCGGGCGGCTTCAATCTGGTCGACATGAGCAGCATTACCCCCGTCTCCACGCTCCTGACGGACATGCTCATGTTCATTGGCGGTGGCTCCGGCTCGACCGCGGGTGGCGTGAAGGTCACGACCATCGCCGTGATTGCCCTGTCTATCCTTGCTGAGGCGCGAGGCGATCAGAAGGTCGTCGCGTTCAACCGCACCATCCCCGAGTCCTCCCTGCGTATTGCTATCTCCGTGATTGTTATGGGTGCTACCGTGGTAGGTGTCGGCGCCGCGTCGATTCTGATTATTAGCGGCGCGGACCTCAAGGAAGTCATTTTCGAGGTCATCTCCGCCTTCGCGACCTGCGGCCTCTCGAATGGTCTCTCCTCCAGCCTGCCGCCGGCGGGTATCTACGTGCTCAGCGGCCTGATGCTCATTGGCCGTGTGGGCACCACAACCGCAGCGACCGGCCTGGCGCTGCGTTCACGCCGCCGCCTCTACAAGTTCCCCGAAGAAAGGCCCACCATTGGCTAGTGCACATAACGCCCCCGTCCTCGTGATTGGTCTGGGACGCTTCGGCTCCGCGGTGGCGGCCCAGCTGCGCCTGCAGAACAAGGAGGTCCTTGCTATTGAGAAGGACCCCGAGCTGGTGCAGAAGTGGTCCGGCGTGCTGACGCACGTGGTCTCCGCCGACGCGACCGATATCGACACCCTGCACCAGTTGGGTGCGGACGATTTCGGCTCCGCCGTGGTGGGTGTGGGCACCTCCGTGGAGGCATCCGTGCTGATCACCGCGAACCTCGTGGACATTGGCGTGGAGCGTATTTGGGCAAAGGCTATTACCCCCGCGCACGGCAAGATTCTGGAGCGTATTGGCGCGCACCACGTGGTCTACCCGGAGGCGGACGCCGGACGCCGCGCCGCGCACCTCGTCTCGGGTCGACTGCTGGACTACATTGAGTTTGATGACGACTTCGCGATTGCGAAGATGCGCCCGCCGAAGGAAACCCACGGCTTCACCCTTGCTGAGTCGGATATCCGCTCCAAGTACGGCGTGTCCGTGGTCGGCATTAAGTCCCCCGGTGAGGACTTCACCTACGCGGATGCGACCACCCGCATTCATTCGCGTGACATTCTGATTGTGTCCGGTCAGGTGGATTTGATCGAGCGTTTTGCGGCGCGACCCTAAGCGCGTTTTTCCTCGCTGCAGCGGTTATCTTCCCCAGCTCTGCTGGTTTTGAGGAACCCGCAAATAGACATAGAAAAACAGCCTCTTCCCGTTCTGCCGGGAGGAGGCTGTTTTTCTGTAGTTTCAGCTAGTCAGGGGGATGCTACCAGACGGTATTAGTCCTCGTCAGCGGTGTACAGCTGGCTCATTTCTGCAGAACGTGCCGCACAGGCGCGCATCGCGTCCTCGGTCAGCTGGAAGAGGCCACCGTCCACGAAGGTGTTCAGTGCACGCTCGGTGGTGCCGTTCGGGCTGGTCACGGCGCGGCGCAGGGCGGGCGCATCCGGGTTGGTGTCGAGCAGGAAGCCCGCACCGGCAACGGTTGCGCTGGCAAGCTTGAGGGCGGTGTCTGCGTCCAGGCCGAGCTTCTCGCCGGCGGCTGCCATCGCCTCCGCGAGCAGGAACGCGTATGCCGGGCCGGAGCCGGAGACGGCGGTGACCGCATCCATCTGGTCTTCGCGGACCTCAACGACCGTGCCGACGGTGCCCAGGACCTCTTCGACGAGCTTCTTCTGCTCCTCCTTCACGGTGTTGGTGGTGGAGATGGCGAGCACGCCCTTGCCCACGGAGGAAGGGGTGTTCGGCATGCAGCGGACAATGGGCTGACCTGCGGGAAGGCAAGCGGCGAGGGTTTCGAGGGTCACGCCAGCAGCAACGGACACCACGACGGCGTTCGGTGCGAGGGCGGGCGCAATATCGCGGGCAAGCTCGACGATGCCGTAGGGCTTCACGCCGAGCAGCACAACGTCCGCGTGGGCGGTTGCCTTGTGGTTGCCGTCAGCTTCGCCGCCGGTGGTGATGATTTCTACCTGGTCGCCGAGGCGCTGGGCGAGGGCGGCACGAGATTCTTCGCTACGCACGGTAGCGCGGATGTGGGCGGGGTCGTGGCCTGCGGCGAGCAGACCCGCGGCGATGGAGCCGTTCATGGAGCCGGTGCCGAGAAAAGCAATAGTTGCGGTCATCGTTGATCCTTCCTAATGGAGTGCCTGCGCCGGGTGCCGGCAGGCGTGCCGCCGGTGTGTTCCGGGGGCTACTGTTCGGTGCGCGGCGGGCGCGTGGAGGCGTACCCTTCCAGCATAGCGGGTGCGGCTACGGGCATGTGACCTGGCTCGTGTTTCTTCCGCGTTTTCTGGGGCGGCGGCTTCACCTCATGCTCCGCGACCCAATGCGCAGGGTTCCGCTTCTCACGTTCTGGCATGCTGGGGAGGGCGTAATTCTGCGGGCGTAGAATGAAAACAGATTCACCCGCGGCAGTTTGTGCCGGGCATGAAGCCTTCAACACCACACAGCACGCAACACACAAATTTTTCTATGTCTTCTCATACTGGTTCTTCCTCGAATTCTTCCCCGAATAGCCCGCAGAACCCTGCGGGTTCCCGTTCTTTTTCGTTTCGCCTCCTGCTGGGGCTGACCCTTGCCGCGCTGGTCACGGGTGTGTTCAGCGGCTTGGGCGCGATTGCTCTGCATTATGTTCTGGACTTTATGCAGGAGCTAACTTTCGGTCAGGCTGAGGGGCACCACCCGATGGTGACTGACGGTGCCGATCCGGCGCGTCGTGCCCTGGTTTTGGCGGCGCTGGGCCCGTTTGTGGCGCTGGTGTGGTACTACCTGCAGTCCGGTGGGCGGCGTGTGGTTGGCGTGAAGTCGCAGATTGCCGGTGCTACCGAGGAGGACCGTACCCCGTCGCTGTGGCGGCAGATTTCGCATTCGCTGATTCAGATTGTTGCGGTGGGTGCGGGCTCTCCTGTGGGTAAGGAGGTCGCGCCTCGTGAGCTGGGTGCTTTGGCGGCTGGCCGTACCTCGAATCTGCTGGTGCGTCTTGGTTTTGTGGGTGCTGACGGTGCCGCGCTGTTGGGTGTTCGTGAGCGTAGTCTGCTGGTGGCGGCGGGTGCGGCGTCTGGTTTGGCGGCGGTGTATCAGGTGCCAATTGGTGGCGTGGTGTACCTTGTGGAGGCGATGGCTGTTGGTCTGAGCTTGCGGTCGCTGTATGTGGGTGCGGTGACGGTGTGGACGGCGACGGTCACGGCGAATCTGGTGATTGTCAATGAGCCGACGTACCCGGTGCCGCAGCTTCCGTTGGATGCGACGACGCTGACGGTGGCTGCGCTGACCGGTGTGGTGTTGACTCCGTTGGCGTTGGGTTTTAGGGCGTTGTCGCAGCGTGCGGAGAAGTTGAAGGCGAAGGATCGCTCTCTTCTGTGGCGTATTCCGGTGGCGTTTGCGCTGGTCGCGGTGGTTTCGCTGTGGCTTCCGGAGATTCTGGGCAATGGTCGTCTGCTGACTCAGCACACGTTTAATGCGGCGGCTGGCGGTCTGTCTGCGGTGGCGGCCTGGTATGTGGTGGCTCTGTGCGTGGCGAAGGCTGCCGTGGTGCTGTTGAGCCTGCGTTTCGGGTCTTATGGCGGTACGTTGACGCCGGGTTTGGCGTTGGGTGCGGCGGCTGCGTTTTGTGTGGCGGCGCTGGTGCTGTGGGCGTTCCCGGGTTTGGGCGGGGTGCCGGGTGGCGCGTCGATGGTGTTGTATGCGGCGGCGTTGACGGGTACGGCGGCGTTTTTGGGTGTGTCGATGAATGCGCCGCTGTCTGCGTTGACGTTGTTGATTGGTTTTACGGGTCAGGGTGCGAGTGCGTGGCTGCCGATGGCGGTTGCGGTGGGTACGGCGGTGCTGACCCGCTGGGCGTGGACGCGGGTGTTTGGTGCTCAGAAGTAGGTTCTGACAGGTGGCGGGCGGCCCCGGATGCGTGTGCGTCCGGGGCCGCTCTGTTTTGCCGTGCCGAAGAACTGCCTTACTTTTGTTTTGACGGCTTTGAAAGGAATAGCAGATAGATTCCGAAGAGGAGCTTAATCGCCGCATCGATATATGCAATTACCTCTAACGGGATGCTGGTAAAAATATATCCTGCAAACACGTTAATGGCACAGATAAGACCCAGATATATCATTGACTTTCCATGCACAAAATAATAAGGGAAGAAATGCAGTGCGGTTGCCATCAGTGCCCCCAGCCAAATCAATCTCCAATTTTCAGTCGCAAAGAATGGGCCACCCAGCAAAACCATTAAGACAAATAGTAAAACAACAGCATACGAGGATACTTTATTTTGAAATTCACTTGAAGGACCAGCGGATAGTCTATTCAGCACCTTTTTATTCATGTTGATCGAGAAAAAGCTAACGACGTACCCAATGCTGAATACTTGCATATTTATTATTTGCTTTCCTCCAACCAAGGTAGCTACTGCTATAACTGCCGCCACCACGATTAACCACAGACCGCATGCCCTCTTATAGTTAAATTCTAACTTTTCATCTTTGTTATAGTTTAGAAAAGTCATCGATACCTCCAATACCCTCTCACAGAGTCACTTCTCTTGTTACGTCACTAAATTTTAATATGAAAAAATTCTGCAATATAACCCAGTCCTTCTGACTATTAATTACATCTCCTACGATTATATCAAAATAGCAATAGAGAATTCATCAAAAAAGCGAAAGAGACGGCCCCGGATGCGTGTATGCGTCCGGGGCCGCTCTGTTTTGTTTGGACTGCTCGGTGCCGGGTGGAAATTCGGTCATGGGTTAGCGTCTTTGGTAATGAGTTCCAGATTTGTGTCATAGGTTAGCGTCTTTGGTTGTAGTTAAAAGCCATGGCAGAAGACGCTAAACCAGGGCACAAATTCTGGAGGGGGTTACAGCCCCATAGCGAGAAGCCACCTGTGTTTCGAACAGCCACTTATGATGTGGCTGTTCGAAACACAGGTGGCTTCTCAGGTCTCAATCCCAAAATAAGGATATTACTTAAATCGCCTTATTTTTTTCTTTTAATAATTTGGATAGCTTAGTCCATAATTCTCGCTTCGGTTTTTCCTCTTCATCAAGCCCAAAAGCATTGAGGCGATACGTTCCATACATTTTCCATTCCCCGTACTTACTCCAACTAAAGAGGCATAGAACCCAATAAACAGGAAAGAGATTATAGACAAATAGAGTTACCGGAATAATAAATCGCCAAATCGGCCTTCCCCGAAGCGAAAACCCTGGATAATATATCCATTCACGATACTCACTCTTTAAGGAAGCGAAACGTACACGACGCCTATTCGCGACGTATCTTGAAAAAGAACCAGTTAGCTCTTCTCCATGTGATTCAGTCTCTGCGGTACGTATTTGAATACAGTAATATTCAGTATCCATTTCCCCATAGTCCGCAGAAAGAAGGGTTAAAATATAGCTGAGTATATATGTAATCAAAACAAACGAAAACACATTAACAAAAAAATCTTGCTTGTTTTTTACCCCCTGAAGACACTCAATAAGTATCACAGCTAGCCACACTGTAATAAAGACAGAGAATATACGTTCAAGAATCTTCACAAGCCTAGATTTAAGCCATGGCCATAATGTGAAGAAATCAATTTTCTTCCCTAGTAGAATTACATAAGGAATGTTCAGAATTCGCCTCTGTACATGAATATCAGGACAGGCAGAAATCACCTTCCGTTCCCATACGGCTCGCTGAAGAGCAGCTTTTCGGGATGCTTTAATTTCTTTATATTCCTTTTCGGAACCTTCGAAACTACTGCCCCTCTCGAATTCCATGAGATTTTTATATTTTTCAGATGCTTCGACCCATGTTATATAACGAGTTAGCTCTGGTGGTGTTCCTTGTTTGGAGAGCTCAATCTGTTGCGTTGTCCGACGAGCAGTCAGCCAAACGCCAATAATAGCAATCAGCGAAGCAATAACGGTCGCGGAGGCGGGAATAATAGCCTTCCAAATATCCGGATCATGGGTCCAATGCCAGAGATAATCCCAGGTAAATCCCTCGGCTAGCACCTGCGCGAGCAGTAGTTGGTTCGTCATCGGTGATTGTTCCTTTCCTACGTCTTTGTCGGCGGGTTATATACAAGAAAAGCGGTGACCCCGCAGGCGGGTGCCCATTACGCACCAGCCTGCGGGGTTCATCATCATGTTCTACTCACCCAGGAGGGTCTTCGGGTTGACCGGAGTACCCGTACCCTCCGCCAGGTGCTCAATACGCTTCAAGATCAGGCCCTCACGCAGCGCCCACGGGCACACGCGCATCGTCTCAACCCCAAACGCCTCCATCGCCGCCTCCGCCGCAATAGCGCCCGCCAGCATCTGCTCCGCACGCGCCTTCGAAACACCCGGCAAATCGCTACGCTCAGACACCGTCATCGCCTCCATACGACGAGTCCACAGGCGCAAATCCTGCAAATGCATTTCACGCTTCACATGCGGGCCCGCCGAATACGGCGCCGCACCACAAATACGCGCCAACGAACGGAACGTCTTCGACGTACCCACCGTCATATCCGGCGCACCATAACGCAACAGATTCTCCGCCACAGGAGCAATCTGCTCACGCACATACTTACGCAGACGCTTCACCTGCTTCGGCTTCGGCGGCTGCTCATCAAAAAACTCACGCGTCAAACGGCCCGCACCCAACGGCACGCTCATCGCAGCATCCGGCAACGCATTCGTACCCGTCGAAAACTCAAACGAGCCGCCACCAATATCAAAATCAAGGATGCGGCCCGCGCCCCAGCCTTGCCAGCGGCGCACCGCAAAGTACGTAATCGCCGCCTCCTGGTCGCCCGAAATACCGTTCAGGCTCACGCCGGTCTGCTCACGCACCTGATGCAGCACCGCCGCACCATTACCCGCCTCACGGATAGCGCTCGTGGAGAACGCCAGCAGGTCCTCCGCCTCATTCTCGATGGCGAAGTCGCGGGCGCTAGTCACGAAGCGGGTCAGCGCGTCCGCGCCCTCCTGCGAAATGTTGCCCTCAGCGTCGAGGTACTGCACGAGCTGCAGCGGAATCTTGTGCGACGCGTACGGTTCGGGGCGCGCTCCAGGGCTGCCGTCAATCAGTAGCAGGTGGACCGTATTCGACCCGACATCCAGAACTCCCAGGCGCACGATGCGCTCCCCTCCCCCGCCCCGCGGCGGGATATTGTCTGTGTGCGGTACCGCAGGTGCGGCGCCTCTTCCAGTCTGTCAGAGGCGCGGCTCACTCCGCAAACAATCCGGGCGGATGCCCAGCATCAGCACAGCGAGGGTATAAAAACGTAGCGCGGGCATAAACGTTCCTCGGGCACGCATTCCCCGAGCACACAAAAGGCGCAGGAGGCGCCCCTCCCCCACGCGGGGGTTTCGGGACGCATCCTGCGCCTTCAGGTAGAAGCGTTACTCGGCGGTCTTCTTCGCCGCGGTCTTACGAGTGGTCGTCTTCTTCGCGGTAGTAGACTTAGCGGTCGTCTTCTTAGCAGTAGTCTTCTTAGTCGTGGTGGTCTTCTTCGCGGCGGTCTTACGCTTGACCGGGCCCTTCGCACGCTTGTCAGCAAGCAGCTGCACCGCACGCTCGTGCGTCAGCGACTCGACCGACTCCGCACGCGGAACCGTAATGTTCGTAATACCGTCGGTGATGTACGGGCCAAAGCGGCCGTCCTTCACCACGATCTTCTTCTCGCTGACCGGGTCCACGCCCAGCTCAGCCAGCGGAGGCTTAGCCGCCGCACGACCGCGCTGCTTCGGCTGGGAGTAAATCTCCAGCGCCTGCTCCAGCGTAATCGTGAAGATCTCGTCCTCGCTGCCAATCGAGCGGGAGTCCGTGCCCTTCTTCAGGTACGGGCCAAAGCGGCCGTTCTGCACGGTGATTTCCACGCCCTCAGCGTCGGTACCGAGCACGCGCGGCAGGCTCATCAGCTGCAGTGCCTGCTCAAGGGTCACGGTCGCCAGGTCCATGGACTTGAACAGGGACGCGGTGCGCGGCTTGGCGGGCTTGGGCTTCTTCTTCGGCTTGGGCTTGCCGTTCTTGTAGTATTCGGTCGGCTGCGCGTCCAGGTATGCCTGAATCTGCTCCTCGGTCATCTCTTCGATGACTTCGGTGACGTAGGGGCCGTAGCGGCCGTCGCGTGCCACAATCTGGTTGCCGGAGACCGGGTCCACGCCGAGCACGCGGCCGTCGGACTTGCCCTGTTCGAGCAGTTCGCGTGCCTTCGCTTCGGTCAGTTCGTCCGGTGCCAGGTCGGCGGGTACGTTCGCGCGGATCGGTTCGGTCAGTTCGCCGGTCTCGGTGTCAAGGGTGCCTTCGGCTTCCAGGTAGGGGCCGAACTTGCCCACGCGCAGCACAATGCCGTCCGCAATCGGGATGGAGTTGATGCTGCGGGCGTCAATCTCGCCGAGGTTGTCGACGATGGGCTTCAGGCCGCGCTTGGAGCCGCCGCCGAAGTAGAACTCGCCCAGCCATTCGACGCGGGATTCTTCGCCGCGTGCGATGCGGTCGAGGTCTTCTTCCATCTGCGCGGTGAACTCGTAGTTCACGTAGGGGCCGAAGCTGGATTCGAGCAGGCGCACCACGGAGAACGCGATCCAGGACGGAATCAGCGAACCAGAACGAACGTTCACGTATCCGCGGTCCATGATGGTCGAAATAACCGCCGCGTAGGTGGACGGGCGGCCAATGCCCAGCTCGTCCAGGGTCTTCACGAGGGACGCTTCGGTGTAGCGCGGGGGTGGCAGGGTCTCGTGACCGGCGGGCTCAATCGCCTCGGCGGTCAGCGCCTCACCGGTGGTCAGGTTCGGCAGGCGCTTCTCAGCGTCCTTCGCCTCACGCTCAGCTACGCGGGATGCGTCAACGCCCTCTTCGTAGGCGGCGAGGAAGCCGCGGAAGGTGATGACGGTACCGGATGCTGCGAACTCGGCGTCCTGGCCGTTAGATGCCACGGCGCCCAGGCGCACGGAGGCGGTGGAACCGGTCGCGTCAGCCATCTGGGAGGCGACGGTACGCTTCCAGATCAGTTCGTAGAGGCGGAATTCGTCGTTGGACAGGGAGCCGCGAACAGCGTCCGGGGTGCGGAAGGTGTCACCGGCGGGGCGGATTGCTTCGTGGGCTTCCTGCGCGTTCTTGCTCTTGGAGGTGTACACGCGCGGTGCGGAGGGCACGAACTCGGCGCCGTACAGCTCGGAGGCCTGGCGGCGTGCGGCGGAGATAGCCTGCTCGCTCAGTGCCACCGAGTCGGTACGCATGTAGGTGATGTAACCGTTTTCGTAGAGGCGCTGCGCCACCTGCATGGTCACTCGGGAGGAGAAACGTAGCTTACGTGCGGCTTCCTGCTGCAGGGTGGAGGTGGTGAACGGCGCTGCCGGGCGGCGCTTGTACGGCTTGGTCTCAACAGAACGAACCGAGAACGCGGCGGACTGCAGGGCTGCGGCGAGCGCGCGGGCGGCTTCCTCGTTCAGGTGGGTGACCTTGGAGGTGTTGAGGGTGCCGTCGTCGGCGAAGTCCTTGCCGGTGGCGATGCGGTTGCCGTCTACGGCGACCAGCTTGGCGTCGAAGCCTTCGGAGGCTGCGGTCAGGAAGCGTCCGGTCAGGTCCCAGTAGTTGGCGGCGACGAAGGCCATGCGTTCGCGTTCGCGTTCAACGACGAGGCGGGTTGCGACGGACTGCACGCGACCTGCGGAGAGGCCGCGGCCGACCTTGCGCCAGAGTACGGGGGAAATTTCGTAACCGTAGATGCGGTCGAGGATACGGCGGGTTTCCTGCGCGTCGACCAGGTGCAGGTCGATGTCGCGCAGTTCGCCGAAGGCGCGCTGAATGGCTTCCCGGGTGATTTCGGGGAAGGTCATGCGGTAGACGGGTACCTTGGGCTTGAGGACTTCCTTCAGGTGCCATGCGATGGCTTCACCTTCGCGGTCACCATCGGTTGCCAGGTAGAGCGCGTCTACTTCTTTGAGCTTGCGCTTGAGTTCGGCGACCTTTTTCTTTTTGTCGGGGTTGACCACGTAGTAGGGTTCGAAGTTCTCTTCAACGTTGACAGCGAACTTGCCGACGGGGCTCTTTTTGAGGTTTTCGGGCAGTTCGGAGGGCTGCGGAAGGTCGCGGATATGGCCCATGGACGAGTCGACAAGGTAGTCCTCGCCGAGGTAGCTGCTAATGGTTTTGACCTTGGAGGGAGACTCCACAATCAGCAGGGCTTTTCCGGTCTTTGCCTGAGCGGGCACGGCACTCCTCTATCTGTGTGTTGAAAAGCTACGTATTCAACCATAACCTACGCTGGCGCTTGTGGGTGCCGGTCGGTTGTGGTTGTACGCGGGTGAGGTGATCGGTGGGGGTGTAGTTTATGTTGGGTTGATGTGGTGCGCTCGGTGCGTTTCATGCGGCGAGCGCGCGGTGGCCCGGCGCGAGGCGAGCTGGCACGGTTCTAGTTGATGTGAACCGGGCGTGTTGAGCTTGCACGAGTGCGCAGGGTACTCGGTACATCATACGGTACCGGAGCGGTGGTGTGTGCACGGGGTACATGGGGGCGGGTGCTGGGGCGCACCGCACCCGCTCACCTGCGTTTCTAGCTAGTGAGGGTGTCAGAGTCGGGGTGGGTGCCGTCCAGGTATGCGGGCAGCAGCGGGTATTCGCGGCCGTACACGGTCTGCGGCGCAATGCGCACCCACTGCATTTCGTGGGTTTCGGAGTCGGGCAGGTCGAAGGTGCGCACGATCTGCGGGGTCATTTCCGGCGGTAGCCAGTGGGCGATACCGACCACGATGACGGAGCGGATGCCGTCTTCGAGGGTTTCGTCGATTTCGAAGGCAACGCGGCGGCTGACCACCACGGAGGAGAACTTGTTGCCGCGGGTGGTGCGGATGTAGATTTCCTGCTTGTCGTCTTGGCTGGCGACGGCGTAGAGCACGGGCAGCACATCGACGTGCTGTCCGTCAGTGAGGATGAGGCGGCCGAGAGTGTTTGCGTGCAGACGCTCCCAGCACTTGTCGACGCTGATACTTTCATCGGGGTACAGGTTACTCATGGTTTCAGTGTATGCGATGGGGTGGGCGCTCTTGCGTAGATGACGGTTTTGGTCAGGGGGTGGGTCGGGGCCGTGTCATTGCGTTGCCGCCTATACGCGGTGGGCGCGCCCGGGCAGATGCGGCGGGTGCGTAGAATGGTGTGCATGACTATTTCTGCCGCCTCTTTCGCTCCCGAGTACGCCGCCGTTGCGGATGCTCCCCGCAGCGATGATTACGCCCGCCTGATCCGCATCCGTGAACGCCTGTTGGCGTTGAACTACAGCTATGACGCTGTGCAGGAGCTGCTCGGTGTTGAGGCGGCTGAGGCGATGGCTCGTGACCAGGTGGTTCCGGGCTTGTGGCGTGTGGAGCATATTCTGCGCGGCGATTACAGTGCGGGTGAGAAGAACCTGGCGCGTCTGCTGGCGTTTTTCCTGCTGGCTCGCCCGCTCACTGAGACTGAGGCAGCCGAGGTTTTCGGCGATGCCCTGGTTGACTTCGAGAATGCCGCGCTGATTGAGCGCGACGCTGCGGATTCTACCCGCTGGTCCGCGAGCGTTGATTTGCGCCCGCACGCCGCCGATGACGGCACCGAAATCTTTGTTGCCGCCGACCTGGGTGCGCATCAGCGCCCCGGAGTGCTCCGTAAGGATCACGTGCTCGGCATTGGTCACGCCTCCCTGACTCTGGCGCAGATTACTGAGCGCACCCCCGTCAAGCGTGCCCTGGATGTGGGCACCGGCTGCGGTATTCAGACCTTCCACCTGCTCGCCCACGCTGAACATGTGACCGCCACCGACATTTCGGAACGTGCCCTGGCGTTCACCCGTTTTAACCTGCTGCTGAACACGCAGGCACTCAATATTGACCCGCAGAACCCGCAGGCGCGCGTGAGCTTGCGTGAAGGTTCCCTGCTGGAACCGGTCGCCGGTGAGCTTTTCGACCTGGTGGTGTCGAACCCGCCGTTCGTGATTACCCCGCGCGTTGCCGGTGAGAGCGCCGAGGAGCAGTTCACCTACCGCGACGGCGGCCTGCCCGGTGACGAAATTGTGAGCACGATGGTGCGTTCGCTGCCGTCGGTGCTGGTGCCCGGTGGCCGCGCGCAGATGCTGGGCAACTGGGAAATTATTCGCGATTCGGCAGATCCGGAAGCACCGCGCCCGTGGGATGAGCGCCCGCGCGCCTGGGTTGCCGACGGTGGCGCGGAGGCGTGGTTCATTCAGCGTGAGGCGCTGACCCCCGCCTCCTACGCAGAGACCTGGTTGAAGGACGCGAGCGAGAACCGCGACCGCAGCCACTACGAGCAGACCTACGTGGCGTACCTGAACGACTTCGCTTCCCGGAACGTTCATTCTATTGGTTTCGGCATGATTTGGCTGCGCCGCCCGACCGAGGCGACCGCGGCAGGCGTGACCGAGCCCCTGCAGCGTTTCGAGGAGATCACCTACCCGATTCAGCAGCCCATCGCCCGCGCCCTCACCGAGTCCGTGCGCCGCTACGACCGCCTCGCCGCCATGGACGATGAGGCACTGCTCGCCGCACACCTGGAGGTCGCCGAGGACGTCACCGAGGAACGCCACGGCCGCCCCGGTGCCGAGCATCCCAGCGTCATTTTGTTGCGTGCCGGTTCAGGCCTGTGCCGCACCCAGCTGCTCTCCACCGAGACCGCTGGTTTTGCGTCGGCAAGCGATGGTGAGCTTGCCGTGGGTCAGATTGTGGCGGCTCTTGCCATGCTGCTGTCCTGGCCCGAATACGATGAGGCTGCCGCCGCGGCACGCGGTACGCAGGAGCAGCATCCGCGCGATACCCTGTTGCATGCGGTGCGTGAGCTGGTGCTCAAGAGCTTCCTGCACTTTAGCGACGAGCACGCGGGCGCAGCGTCGGCTGGTGAAAATGCCGCTGAGGTATATGCGGCAGAAGCGCAGGGCTAGGCGTGCGCATTTGGTCCCTTCACCCCTGCCTGCTCGATCGGCGCGCCCTGGTCGCCTGCTGGCGTGAAACCCTGCTGGCGCAGAAGGTGCTGCGGGGTCTGACTCGCGGGTACACGAACCACCCGCAGCTGATTCGTTTTCGCGCGCATCCGCAGCCGCTGGAGGCGGTTGCCGCCTACCTGTCCAGGCTGGCGGATGAGGCGGATGCCCGCGGCTACTCCTTCAACCGCGCGCTGATTGGCGCGGGCGAAAATAGCGCGGGCGAAAATAGCACGGGCAAAAATAGTTCAGGCAAAAACGGCACCGATAAAAACTGCGCTGACAAGGCGGAAAACCCGTACGCTTCGGTCTCGCTGATTCCCGTTCCTTTGGGCCAACTGGAGTACGAGCTCGCCTTTCTGCGGCACAAGGTTGCTGGGCGCGACCCCGAGTGGGAGCACCGGTTGAGCGAGCGCCTGGCGGCACGCGGCGAGCTGGCGGCGTGTGCGCATCCGCTGTTTGAGGTGGTTCCGGGCGCTATTGAGCCTTGGGAAAAGACGAAAGACTTTTAGACAGAAGGATTTCTAAGAAGGTGAGCATAGTAATGCCCCGGCGGAACCCTTGCGGGTGCCTGCCGGGGCATCGCTGTATGCGTGGCTCAAGCTGTATGGAAACAAGCATCTCAGCGCATTACAGAGCGCTGGAAACAGCTTGGCACGGGGTCTACCTCAGGGTCTTTACCCCAGGACCTTCACCTCAGAGTCTTTACTTGGTGGTCAGCGCGGGCTTGATCTCCTTCACGATTGCGTCGAGCATCTTCAGGTTGAAGTCCACACCCAGCTGCAGTCGACCCGCCGCAATGAGATCGGCCATGGCGGCGAGTTCAGCCATGTAGAGCGGGTTTTCGTAGCGCATGTCTGGGTTGCAGCACTGGCTCTTCATCGTCGGGTGACGGGTCAGTCGTCCTCGTCTTCGAGGTCCTCTAGCACTTCGAACGGCGACTCGACGTCGCCGCGCCAGGCCTCCAGGCCTTCGCGCACCGCGAGCACCGCCACGACCAGCGCCGCGACCGAGTCAGCCCACCACCAGCCGAACAGGCTGTCGAGGACGAGGCCGATGAACACTGCACCGGAGAGGTAGATGCACAGGATGAGCTGCTTGGCGTCGGCCATCACGCTCTTGGAGCCCAGCTCCCGCCCGGTGCGAACCTCAATCCACGCCAGCAGAGGCATGACGACCAGGCTCAGCGCGGTGATACCGAGACCCAGCGGGCTGTGGTCGGGGCCCTCCTGGCCGACCAGGGCCAGCACCGCGTCGATCGAGACGTAGGCCGCCAGCGCGAAGAACGCGATGCCGATGGCCTTGACGGTGACCGTTTCCCACCGCTCAGGGTCCTTGCGGGTGAACTGCCAGGTGACGGCCGCGGCCGAGAGTACCTCGACAACCGAGTCGAGCCCGAAGCCAATGAGCGCCGCGGACGAGGCGAGGACGCCTGCCCAGACTGCGACGATTGCCTCGATTACGTTGTACGTGATCGTGAAGCCGACGATGAAGCGGACGCGCCGGTGCAGCATCGCGCGGCGTGCGGTGGTCAGGGTCTCGCTCATGCTCCCGCCGCCGTTCCACAGCAGCCCGACACCGAGCATGCCGGGTCGATGCACGGCGCGGCCTCGTCCACCGCGAGCGTGACGTCGATCAGGGACGTCAGTGCCGCGGCGAGGTGCGGGTTGGCGATCTCGTAGCGCGTCTGGCGGCCCTCGGGCTCGGCGACGACGATTCCACAATCGCGCAGGCAGGTCAGGTGGTTGGACACGTTCGAGCGGGTCAGCTCCAGCTCGCGCGAGAGCACGGCTGGATAGCTCGGGCCGCTGAGGAGGGTCATCAGAATCCGGGAACGTGTCGGGTCGGCCATGGCGCGGCCGAGCCGGTTCATGACGTCGAGGTGTGAAGCAATAGTCAGCATACGATGACTATACAGTGATAACTGACCAATTGTCCACTTGTGCGGGCTGCCGCACGTGCTCCGCGCCCTTGCCCTCGGGAGGCGGCAGAGTTCGCGCTCATCAGCGACCACCGCCCATCACGGAAGCGACGGCGGCACGCTGGCGCGAAACTCTGCTAGCGCAGAAGGTTCTGCGGAGTCTTCACCTCAGGGGCTTTACTTAGTGGTCAGCGCGGGCTTGACCTCCTTCACGATTGCGTCAAGCATCTTCAGGTTGAAGTCCACGCCCAGCTGGTTCGGGATAGTCAGCAACACGGTGTCCGCCGCCTGAACCGCCTCATCGCGGGCGAGCTCCTCGGCAATATCCGCCGGGTCACCAATGTAGCTACGACCAAAGCGGGAGAAGCTGTTGTCAATAATGCCGGTGTAATCCTGCGAGTCCTCCGCGGCGCGGCGACCGAAGTAGCGCGCCGAGGTCTCGTCAATTACCGGCAGCACCGAGCGGGAGACCGAAACACGCGGAACGCCCGAGTTGCCCGCCTTCACCCACTCGGAGCGGAAGAGGCGAATCTGCTGCGCCTGCTGCTGGTCGAAAGGAATGCCCTTATCTTCCAGCATCAGGGTCGAAGACATGAGGTTCAGGCCCTTCTGCGCGGTCCACACGGCGGTGCTATCGGTACCCGCGCCCCACCAGATGCGGTCGCGCAGGCCCGGCGACTGCGGCTGGACGGGGGCGTACTTGCCGGGAACGCGAGCGCTGGGCGCCATGCCCTCACCCTCGATGGCCTTGAGGAAAATGTCGAGGTGGCGGCGCGCCATATCGCTCTCGTTTTCTCCCTCTGCCGGGTAGTAGCCGAAGCTCTCAAAGCCGCGAATCACGGATTCGGGCGAGCCGCGGGAGACGCCGAGCTGCAGTCGGCCCGCCGCAATGAGGTCAGCCATGGCGGCAAGTTCAGCCATGTAGAGCGGGTTTTCGTAGCGCATGTCAATCACACCGGTGCCGAGCTCGATGCGTTCGGTCTTGGCGGCGATTGCGGAGAGCAGCGGGTAGGGGGTTGCCTGCTGCTGGTCGAAGTGGTGCACGCGGAAGAACGCGCCGTCCAGTCCGATGTCTTCGGCACCTACGGCGAGGTCGATTGCCTGGTGCAGGGATTCTGCGGCGGAGGGCACGCGGGAGCCGGGGACCTCAGCCCAGTGGCCGAAGGAGAGGAAGCCGAGCTTCTTCTCGTCGCCGTGCATGGGTTCGAGGTGGCTGATGCGGATGGACTCGTCGAGCTGCGGGGTGCCGGGGTTGGTGGGGGTGCTCATTGTTTTTTCCTTTGCGGGTTGCGCCCGGGTTCGTGTAGTGCCGGGCTGGTGGTTTAAATCTAAACCCAAATACTTTACATGTCAAGTATTTTGTTTCGGAGTATTACACACAGAGCATCCCTCCCCAACTTTCGCTGCACATACCATCCGCGCAGGGCACAAAATACAGTCGAAAAGGGCGCAAAAAAGCCCGGCGGCACGAACACATCGCACCACCGGGCTCTTCTATTCAGCTACTAAAACTGCAGTTATAACGGCAGAAACAAACTGTCGAGACAACCTACATTAGGAACGCTTCGCCAGCGGAACCCACAGCTCCATACGGTAATCAGCCGCCTGCATATCGCCGCGGCCGTAAACCTCCAGGCCACCCACCGGGCGGTACTGCGGATTCTTCGCGAAGAACGCCTCCTCAAAGCTCGCAAAGCCAGCCGGAATGGACTCCGAAATCGGGCCGGTCACCTCAACCACCGCATAGGTGCTCGCAGGTAGTTCCAGCACGCCCAGACCAAGCTTCGCTGCGCTCGCCGGCTCCGACACCAGGAAGCCCGCCGTGTAGCGGACCTGACCCTTCGGGTTCGGCTGAGTGCACACGCCCAGGTACTGGGTCACGTTCAGAACATCCAGCATCGCCGGGGACGCCTTCTGATTCAGCTCATCCCACAGCGAGGAGAAATCGCCGTCCAGGGGGAACACCTGCGAAACGCCGGCAACAACCATCGCCGGGTGCTCCTCAATGCGAGGTTCAGAAATCTGAACCGCGCCGCCCTTAGCGGCTGCCATTAGGCGTTCGCCTTAGCTGCTTCGCGGTCCACCGAGCACTCGGGCACGCAGTGGCGCTTCGCGTCATCAGCTGCGCACTCGGGGCAGAGCAGAACCAGCTCGCGGCAGGAGTCGTTGGAGCAGTTCTCGAACTTGTTCGAGGGGGCGCCGCACTGTTCGCACTTGCCGATGGTGACGGTGTCCGGGGTGAACTCCATGTGCATGCGCTTGTCGAAGACGTAGAGCGAGCCTTCCCAGAGTTCCTTGTCTCCGTACTTCTCGCCGTAGCGCACGATGCCGCCGTCGATCTGGTAGATCTCCTTGAAGCCGCGGTTCTTCATGAGCGCGGAGAGAATCTCGCAGCGGATACCGCCGGTGCAGTAGGTGACGACCGGCTTGTCCTTGATGTGGTCGTACTTGCCGGACTCGATCTCGCGGATGAAGTCATGGGTGGTGCGCACATCGGGAACGATGGCGTTCTTGAACTTGCCGATCTTCGCCTCGAACGCGTTACGGCCATCGAAGAAGACCACTTCGTCGCCACGCTCTTCAACGAGCTTGTTGACCTCTTCAGGCTTCAGGTGCACGCCGCCGCCAACGACGCCGTTCTCGTCCACCTGCAGCTCGTCGGGAGCACCGAAAGCCACAATCTCGTCGCGTGCCTTCACGGACAGGCGGGGGAAGTCCTCCGCGCCACCCTCGGACCACTTGAACTCCATGTTCTTGAAGCCGGGGTACTTGCGGGTTTCCTTGGTGTACGCCTTGACCGCGTTAATCTCGCCGCCGAGGGTGCCGTTAATGCCGTGCTTGGAAATGAGGATGCGCCCGCGCAGGCCGAGCTTCTCACAGAGGGCACGCTGCCAGAGCATGACCGCCTGCGGGTCGGCGATGGGGGCGAACTGGTAATACAGAATAATCTTATTTTGAGCCACGAAACTATTTTATCGTCATATACGCCTAACGCATGCAGATTTTTTGATATGTGCGCGCTGACTACGGGGTCGGCGGGGCTGGGGCGGGTTCGGATGCGAGGTTGGGGCAAGTTCAGGGTGCGCGCCCGTGTAGGTTCGGGGCGCGGATTTAGCGCGGCGCATGACCGGCGGCAGGTCGGCTTTTAGCCCGCCACTCTACAATGGAACCCATGCCGCACAGCACCCCTTCACAGAATCCCAACCAGCACCCCGAACAGCAGCCCGCGCACCAGTCTGTACACCAGCCCGAACAGCTGCAGGGTCAGTCTGCGGCGCACCCCAAAACGCTGCGCTACCGCGAACTGCCCGCGAGCGCACAGCAGGTGCTGTCATCACTGTTGCCGGAGGCGGAACGCACCGGAACCCTGCCCGAGCAGGTGACCCATATCCACACCGTTCCCGCCAGGGAGGCGAGCTACGCGCCGTGGCCGCAGTGGCTGCATCCGCGCGTGGTGGAGGCCTTTGAATCGCTCGGTATTGCCGAACCCTACGCCCACCAGGTGCAGGCGGCAAATGCCGCCCACGCGGGTCTTGACGCGGCACTGGCGGCGAGCGCGGCACGCTACGGCTGGCAGGCGGGGCGCATCGGAGCTGAGTACGCTGAGGCATCAGTGAAGAGCACCGGCAGCGGCGGGCACGTGATTGTGGCGACGGGTACCGCCTCCGGCAAGACCCTGAGCTACCTCATGCCCACCCTGGACGCTATCTACCGCGCATCCTGCGGCGAGCCGGTGAGCTTAACTTCCGCGTATTCCGGGGTGGAAAACCTCAATAATAGAGCGAACGTTCTCTACATTTCCCCTGCGAAAGCACTCTCCGCCGACCAGCTCACCGCCCTCACCTCCTACAACCTGCCCGGACTGCACGCGGCAAGCTACGACGGCGACACCCCGACCGGTGAGCGCCGCTGGATCCGCGAGCACGCCAACTTCATCCTCACCACCCCGGACATGCTCAACTACTCGATTCTGAGCAACCACCGGCAGTGGGCATCCTTCCTGCGCGGGCTGCGCTACGTGGTGCTCGACGAAGCGCACAGCTACCGCGGTGTTTTCGGCGCGCACATCGCCAACCTACTGCGCCGCCTGCGCCGTGTCTGCGCACTCTACCGCACCGTGCCCGTGTTCTACGGCGCTTCGGCGACCAGCTCCAACCCGGTCGAGTCTTTCTCCAAGCTCATTGGCGTGCCGCAGCAGGCGGTTACCGCTGTTACCGAGTCCACCTCCGCGCGCGGTGAAACCACCGTCGTGCTCTGGGAGCCCGAGTTCATGCCGCCCAAGGCTCAGGATCAGCTCGCCAAGGGCGCCCGCAGCACCCAGCAGCAGGCGGTCCAGTCGAAGGCTGAGCAGGAGGCGCCGCGCCGCGTCTCCCCCGTGGAGCAGGGCGCGCAAATGCTCACCGACCTGGTGCTTTCCCGCACCCGCTCCCTGGTTTTCGCCGGTTCGCGCCGCAGCGTAGAAATCCTCTCGCAGAAGACCCAACGCTACCTCGACGAGGTGGAGGCGGGCCTTTCCCACCGCGTCGCCGCATACCGCGCCGGGTATACCCCCGAAGAGCGCCGCGAACTCGAACGCAAACTCCGCAACGGCGAACTGCTCGGCTTGGCGAGCACCTCCGCGCTGGAGCTGGGCATTGACATCTCCGGGCTGGACGCCGTACTCGTGGCGGGCTGGCCGGGCACCCGCGCCTCCTTCATGCAGCGCGTGGGCCGCGCGGGTCGAAGCGGTCAGGACGCGCTCGCCGTGCTCATTGCCGACGACAACCCACTCGACACCTACCTGGTGCACCACCCGGAGGCAATTTTCGGGCGGGAGGTTGAGGCGACCGTTTTCGACCCGACCAACCCGTACGTACTCTCCCCGCAGCTGTGCGCCGCCGCGCAGGAGGCGCCCATCCGCGCCGAAGAGCTGAGCCTGTTCGGGCCGCACACCGCCGCTCTGCTGGACCGCCTTGTACAGCAGGGATACCTGCGTCGCCGCCCGGACGGCTGGTACTGGACGCACGCCGAATCCGCCGCCGACTTGGTCGACATTCGCGGCACCGGCGGCGGACCCTACCAGCTCATCGACACCGAAGACGGCACCCTCGTCGGCACCATGGACGCCGCGCACGCCATGAGCCAGGGGCACCCCGGCGCAATCTACATTCACCAGAGCGCGCAGTACGTGGTCGAATCCCTCAGCGAGGGCGAGCGCGTGATTCTGCTCAGCCGCGTCTACCCGGACTACTACACGCGCGCCATTGAGAGCACCGAGGTGCGTATTCTCGCGGAGCGTGCGCGGGTCAGCTACGGTGCGCAAACCACTGTTGGAGAAGCGGTTCCCGGCGAGTCTGCACTCGAAACCGACGCGCCGCAGCTCACCCCGCTCACCATGCACCGCGGGCAGGTTCAGGTCACCGACCAGGTCACCGGCTACCGGCGTTTTTCCGTCTACGGCGGCGAATACCTGGGCGAAGAGGCGCAATCCATGCCGCCGGAAGTGCTCATGACCGAGGCAGTCTGGTTCACCTTCGAGCCCAGCTACCTGTTCGGCGCGGGCGTGACCGAAGAGGACGGACCCGGCACCCTGCACGCCGCCGAGCACGCCGCCATCGGGCTGCTGCCGCTCATCGCCACCAGCGACCGCTGGGACTTGGGCGGACTCTCCACGCTGTTGCACGTGGACACCGGCAGGCCCACCATTTTCGTCTACGACGCCGCACCCGGCGGTGCGGGCATCAGCGAGCGCGGCTTCAACGCGGTTCAGCAGTGGCTGAGTGCCACCCTCGAAGCTATCGAAAGCTGCGGATGCGACAACGGCTGCCCCTCCTGCGTGCACTCACCCAAGTGCGGCAACCGCAACGAGCCGCTCAGCAAGCACGGCGCACGGGCGCTACTAACGGCAATGCTGAGGAGCATGGCGGAGGCGTAGAACGCGCTGGGGGTGTAGGACGGGCTGGGATGACAACTCCCGGCGAGAGCAAATAACCTAGTCGGCTAGGTTTTCCGACTCGGGTGGGTTTTCCGGCTCAGGAGGTTCGGGCACCGAGTCCTGTCCAGCTTCCAGTTCCTCCTCCAGCTCGGCGACCTCATCGGGGTTCAGCTCCTCCGCGTTGCCCGCCGCGGCGTGCTCTTCTTCGGCGTACTCTTCTTCGGGGTGTTCAGCCCCGGCGCGGGCACGCACCCTCGCCGGGCCCAGCATTCCCAAGGGCCCTGCGACGGGGACGGTGACCGTCACCTCCACCGTTTCAGGGCGATCCGGAAACGTGCAGGATTCCAGGTGTGCCCCGTGGCGTTCGGCAAAATCCGCCGCGACCGCGCACGGGTCGCCCTCGGTGAGCCCGCGGTGGGCGTCCGCCGCCGCGAGTGCGCTCAAATCGGCGGCTGCGGACGCCCTGCGGTTCGCGGACACCACCCCGATGAGCCCGGCAATCACCACGGTCAGCACCAGTAGCGCGGCAATAATGGTGAGGGCAAGGACGGTACCGCTACCCTCTTCGGGGCGTTGATTCTCGGAGGATGCCTTCGAGGCGGGGCACATAGCGGCTCTACTCGCTCTCATGTCCCGCACCGTTTTCAGCATCGTTTTTGCCGCCGCTTTCAACGCGGGCGTGGGCGTCCGCCCGCAGCACCCAGCCGGTTGCCGAGCCGATCACACCGGGGGCGGGGCGGCTCACCCGCACGTGCACTTGCCGGGCGCGCCCCGCCTCTGTCACGGCTACATCATCAGGAGAAACGGAAATCTGCACGCTCTGCGCCGGGTCGATGCGGCTGACGGCGGAGCGAATCTGCGCCTCAGAATCTCCGCGGGCGGCGGCTCGTGCGGCCGTTCGCGCAGACTCCTCCACTTTGAGTTGCGCAACCCCCGTGGAGGCGGCACCCAGGCAGAGGGCGAGCACCACCGTCACGGCGGGTAGGGCCACCGCAAATTCGGCGGTAATCATACCCTCTTCTGCTGGGCTCTTGCGCGGGGTTGAGGGTGCCGGTTCCGCCCCGGTTTTACCTGCGGATTGAGCATGCCACCAAGCACCCAAATTCACATGAGCGTTCATTCTTTATTCCTCCTTTCTGACTTGATTTTCCAGGGCTTCCAATACCTAGAACCAAACCCTACGCGGGTTCACCAAAGGTTCTAGAGCAGCCCCGTATTGCCCGCAATCGACAGGGCGTTACGCACAATATCCAGGAGCATGGAACGCACCTCATCCGACTTGAGAATCAGCACCAGCAGGCCCGCGAAACCGACCGCCGCGAGCATCACAATGCCGTACTCCGCGGTGGAGGCGCCCTCCTCCGGGTCACCCGCGGGGGCGTAGTCTTCGAGCGCCTTTTCGTGCCCCTCAGCGGGTACATATTCGGTGCAGCCGGGCGCGTGCTCACCCAGGCTGCGGCAGGTGGCGCCGCATTCGTCCAGGGTGCAGCCCTCGGCGAGCGCGCGGGCAATGGTCAGCGCCTGCTCGGGGCTCAGACGGTCCGTGTTCATATCAATCTCCATTTCGTGAGGGTCAATCCTGGGGCCGGCATGCTTCTGCTCAGCGCAGGCGGAAAGTTCAGCGTCACTGAAGAGCTCGGTATCAGTGAAGAGCTCGGGGCATTCTTCACGCAGCTGCTTCATGGTGGTTGCGATGGCAACGGACAGCGGCACGGGGCCCAGAATGGTCTGCGTTTCAGCGCCCTGCACGGCACCGAGCGCGGCGGGCTGAATTTCGCTCGGAATGCCACCCGGAGCACCGACCGGGGCGTTGCCCGGAGCGCCGACAGCGTGCAGGTCGTGGCGGATTGCTTCGCAGAGGGTGTTCGTCATTGGTTTTCCTTTCGTTGTGCCCTGAACATTCGGGGCGGAGTGGGTGCTCGTCTGCGTTCTTGGCAGATGGGCGAAGGTCTAAACTTTTCAGCATTTCGGCTTGTCGACAGTGCTTATGGGCTTGGTTCTCTAGCCGGTCAGCGTGGGTAGTAGCGAAATGAGGATGGGCACAATACCCAGACAGATAAAGGCGGGCAGCGAGCACAGTCCGAGGGGTACCACGAGCGCTACGGAGAGCTTTCCGGCGGCGCGTTCTGCCGCGCGGCGTTCGCTGAGGCGGTGCGCATCGGCTAGGGAGAGCAACAGCGCCGTGCTGGGTGCACCGCCCGTGTAGGCGGGGGCGAGCGCATCCCGCAGCTCACCGAAGGTTCCCGCCGCGGAGCCCGACCAGGCGCTCCCCCAGCCGCTGCCCATCTGCAGGCGCTGGCAGACCGTGTGCAACGCTCGGCTGTTGAGCGCCTCGGCGAGGGTGCCCAGGGCGGCGAGCGGTGCGAGCCCGGCGCGTAGTTGCGCGGCGAGCAGTTCCAGCACGAGGGCGGTATCAACAGGCGGCACGTTCGAGGTTTGTTCGACTCCATTACTTGCCGCGCTCTCCACCTCCGCCCGATGCACGAGCGCGGCGGTCCAGCGGCGCCCGGCGAAGGCGAGCCCCAGCCCGAGCATGCCGGTGAGCGCTCCGAGAATGGATCCGGTCAGCACGCCCACGGGGTCGCTTCCCATGAGCACCCCCAAGCCGAGGCCGAGCAGCGGTAGCCAGGAGAGGATCCTGCCGGTGGCGCGCGGTGCGGCGAGAGCGCTCTGCCTGCCCAGGAGCGCGTCGATGCGTTCTTCGGCGTGTTCTGCGGCGCGTTCCAGGCTCGTGGCGAGCGGTGCACCGGCGCTCTCGCTCATGCGCAGGCTCAGCTGCAGGTCGTGCAAGCGCTCTCGGCTGTGCGGGCGCATCCGGGCGCTATTTTCGAGTAGCTGGGCGCAGGCGAGGTGCGCGGGGGCACCCCAGGAGGTAACCGTGGTGAGAGCCTGCGTGAAGCGGCGGATATCTTCGGCGCACCGCTTGTTCCCGTAGTCTTCAGAGAGGGGCGAGAGGCCTCGTGTACGTAGAGCCCGGGCGTTTTTCCTGGCGCTTTTCCGAGAGCTATTCTTCACGCGCGTTTTCCCCGTATCCGGCACCAGCTCGTTCTCCCCGAGCTGCCTAGAGCCCGTGTCGGTGTGCACCGCCTCATGCAGGGGAATGCCGGCGCGCAGGTTCAGGGCGAGGGTGCGTAGCATGAGCGGCCACATGCGCATTTCCTCGGCGCTGGCTGCGCCGGCAATGCGCCCAGCTAGGCGCTCAGTCCAGCGTTCGCGAAGGCTTCCGTTGCTCTTCTCGTTCTGCTGCATTGCTTCCTCCTTTCACGTTTTCTGCTTCCCCCATTTCGGGGGCTAGTACCCAACATCAGAGCCAGTAGAAATACGCCTGACCTGCAGGTACTCTTCGCTCCCCTGTGTGGCGGGGTGCAGACTGTAAATACCCTCGATGCGGCGGCGACCATCCCGGTGTTCCAGGTGGATAATGCGTTCAAAAGCCGTCGCCGTATGTAGAGCGACCGTTCTACTATCCAGTCCGGCGAGCGCACCCAGAGCACACAAACGCAGGGGAACCGCCTGCGCGCTATTGGCGTGCAGAGTCGTTCCAGCGCCGCGGTGACCGGTGTTCATAGCGGTCAGCAGGTGCACCACCTCCGCGCCGCGGCACTCACCGACCACGAGCCGATCCGGACCCATGCGTAGCGCCTGCACGATCAGCTCACCCAGCCCGATTTCGCCGGCACCTTCGGAGTTGGCGGCGCGGGTTTTGAGGGCAATAACCTGCTCATGCTGCGGTGCAAGTTCCGGGGTGTCTTCGAGCAAAATGAGGCGCTCCTGCGGCGTGCACAGCCTCAGCAGGGCGTTGAGCAGGGTGGTTTTGCCGGTGCCGGTACCGCCGCTAATGAGGAATCCGCGGCGTTCGGCAATCATGCGGCGCAGGTAGGCGGCGGTCGCCTCATCGCACAGCCCGGCGGTCTGCAGCTGCGCCAGGGTGGGGCGCTCACGGGCGGGTAGGCGCACGGAGAGCCGGGTGCGTTCGCTCAGCGGCGGGATAATCGCGTGGATGCGCCTGCCGTGCTCGTCGCTAATATCAGCCGCCGGATGCGCGGCATCCAGCTGTCCGCCGTGCCTGCGGATGAGCCGTTCGGCAAGGTCACGCACGCGCCGCTCATTGCCGAGGCTCAGCGCCACGGGGCGGGTGGTTCCGTTGATGCCCACCCAGATATCACAGGGTGAGTTCACGTAGATATCGGTGATGGTTCCGGCGCGTTGCCCCTCGTCAAGGAGCAGGTCGAGGGCGCCGAGACCGTAGAGTTCCGCGGCGAGGTAGCGCAGCGCGGTCTGCCGGTTGACGGGCACGTATTCCACGCTGGGGTAACTCCAGGAGGCGGGCGCGGGTTGCACCGTTTTGGTGCGGAATTTTCGGGGCTTCATCACATTAGTTCCGCCTGCGCCCGTTCCTTCTGCGTTCGTGTTCCCCAGGTGTCCACCGTCGATGGCGCAGATTGCCTCGTCCACGGCGTTTTCGAGAATCTCGCGGAGGGGCTGGGATTCTTGGAGTAACCCACCACCCGCGGCACTCGCAGCGTTTGCACTGCCCGCGGCAGCTACACCCTCTGCGGGCGGTCGCTCCTCTGCCTTCTCAAACCCGGCGCTGAACCCGCCACTAAAACCGCCCAGGGCGATAGCGCTCATCTGCGGCGAGCGCAGAATCAGCTCGCGGGCGTGCAGGGCGACGGCGCGGGCGCGATAGTCTTCGGGAATGAGCAGGGCGGGTAGCGAGTGCGCGCCGGTGTTCTGGACGCCCGTATTCTGTGCGCCCGGCTGATTCACGCCCTGTGCGGCACGCAGCGGGCAACCGTTGGGGCTGCCGGGATTGTTGGCAGGGTGCCCGGCGGGATTGTTGGCAGGGTGCCCGGCGGGATTGCTGGAGGGGTTCATGGCGGGGTTCATGGCGGGGTTCATGGCTCTAGGAGAGCATTGCGCCCGCCCCAAATGCTTAAGAGAATGATCGTTCTGTGGATAACTCCTCGCGCACCCCGATATATCCGCGATGCACGCACCTCAAACGAACAAAACGCACGCATCCGGCGCTTTTATGACAAACCGCGGCGCATTCAGCCCCCTCCCGCCGTACTTTTCGCACGCGCCCCGAACCCACCCCTTCCGCAAACCGCCCGCCCGCGACCGCAAACCGCACGCCTTCGCACCCAGTCACCGATAATGGAAGAATGTACGTTCTGCTCAGTCCTGCCACCGGCGCGGGTATTACCGCCCAGACCGGCACCCCCGCGCACCCGGTCACGTCGGCTATTGCCGCGGGTGCGTCCCCACGCGATGCTCAGCCAGTGACCTCGTGGGGTGCTTTTCATTTTTCGGCGCCGACCGCTGAGCAGTTGCAGGACCCGACCTTTATTCCGCGGATTACGCGTGCAGATCGGGTAAGTGCGGCGAATCTTCCGGCGTATGTGCGAGAGGTGGAACGGCAGGTGGCAGATTCGGCGCAGGCGCGTTTTCCCCGCTGGATTTGGGCTGATACCCGCCACGTTGACCCGCTACTTCTGCGCCGCGGGGTGCGGGTGCATCTGTGCCATGATTTGCGTCTGGTGCAGCGAATTTTGACGACTGCCGCTACGCATCCGAACGGTTTTGTGGAGTACAGCCCGGTGCTGGATCTTTCTGATGTGCGTGAGGCGGCTGAGCCTCAGGGGTATCTGCCGGTGGCGCGGCAGATTCAGGGTCAGGAGGAGCTGTTCGGCGCTGATTTTTTGAGTGCGCCCGCTACCTCTTCCGCCGCATCCGCCGGTTCTCCTGCTGATTCCTCCCCGGATTTCCTGGAGGCGGCGCCTCATAAGCCTTTTGCCCCGCAGTTGGCGGCGGGCCCGGTGACTCTGCTGCCGGAGCATCCAGTGGTGCGTGTGCTGATGCGTGAGTGGCTGGCGCAGGCGCGCGCTATTAGCGAGTCGAGGCACCCGGAGCGGTTGCGTCTTTTGGCGGCGGCTGAGTCTGCCGGTGCGTTGGTGGCGGCTGAGATTGGTTATTACGGCATCCCGTTTAATGTGCAGGCGCATCATGAGCATCTGTGCGAGTTGTTGGGTCCGCGGCCGGTGCCTGGGGAGCGCCCACAGAAGATGCAGGAGTTGGCGGAGCAGATTCAGCGCATGCTGTTTATGCCGTCGTTGAACCCGGATTCGCCGCAGGATCTTTTGCGCGCTCTGCAGTCTGCGGGGGTTTCGGTGAAGTCTACGCGTTCGTGGGAGTTGAAGAGTTGGGCGGATGCGATTCCGGCTCAGCGGCAGAAGCGTTGGGCGCTGATTGACCCGATTCTGCGCTATAAGAAGCTGTACCGTATTTGGACTGCTAACGGCTGGACGTGGGCTGATACTTGGGTTTCTGAGGGTGCGTTCCGCCCGCATCTTGAGGTGGGTGGCGCCGCGACCGGGCGTTGGGGTGCTTCCGGCGGTGGTGCGTTGCAGCTGCCTGCGGAGATTCGTCAGGCGGTGCAGGCGCCGGAAGGTCAGGTGCTGACGGTGACGGATGGCTCGCAGATTGAGCCGCGTATTTTGGCGGCGTTGAGCCGTGATGAGGCGCTCGCTTCGGCGGGTCGTGGCGCTGACCTGTATGCGGGTATTGCCGAGCTGGCGCGCATGAAGGGTGTGGGTTTGACGGAGCGTTCCCACGCGAAGGTGGGCATGCTGGCGATTATGTATGGCGGTCGCAGCGGTGAGATTGGTGCCCTGTTGCCGCATGTGGCGGCGCTTTTTCCGCAGGCGATGGAGTTTACGGAGCGTGCCGCGCGTATTGGTGAGGCGGGCAGTCAGGTGACGACTTTTTTGGGTCGTACCTCCCCGCCGGTGGATGAGCGTTTCCGTGAGATTGTGGCTGATCGGTCTTCGCCGGCGGCTGAGTCGCGTGCGGTGTCGACTGCGCGTGCGCACGGGCGTATGACCCGCAATTTTATTGTGCAGGGTACGGCGGCTGAGTGGGCTCTGTGCTGGATGGGCGCGGTGCGTTCTCGTCTGTTGTCGGAGCGGATTTTTGGTATGCCGATGCGCACCCGCATTGTGTATTTTTTGCACGATGAGCTTCTGCTGTGCGGCCCCGAGCTGGAGGCGGATCGCGTGGAGCGTATTGTGCGTGAGGGCGCTGCGGAGGCGGCGCGTCTGCTGTTCGGTCGGGTGCCGGTTGATTTTCCGGTGTCGGTGGCGCGGGTGCGCAACTACGCTGAGGGTAAATAACCTGCGGTAAATAATCAGCCGCGCATAAGCGGCACCGTGCAACAGCGAAAATAGGGGCGGCGGGTAGCTTCATTCAAGCTACCTGCCGCCCCTATCTGCGCACTATTCTGCACCCTATATCCGCTGGTCAGGCGTTTATTCTGCGATGAGCTTTACTCCTCGTAGCCGGGTGCCGGGCGCATCTTTTTCTGATCCCAGGGCACGGTCCAGCCGAGCGAGTCGAAGATCCGGTCCAGCAGGATTGCGGTGAATCCCCACACGGTGAATTCTTCGCCACCGGGCATGCGCACCTCGAAGGCGGGGGTGCGGTGTGAGGTGCGGCCGCGTTTGACGTAGGCGGTGTGCCGGTTGGCGGGGTTCAGCAGGTCGCGCACGGGCACGCGGGCGATGAGCGCGGACTCGTTGTGGTCGACGACTTCGACGGGCACGGGGCTGTTCCACCAGCCGATGACGGGGGTGACCATGAAGTTGCTGATGGGTAGCGGTAGGGTGTGCAGCTGGCCGAGGATCTGCACGCCGGCGGGGTCGAGCCCGGTTTCTTCGACCGCCTCGCGCAGGGCGGCGATGTGGGCGACGGGTTCGCCGGTGGTTTCGGCGAGCGCGTAGTCTTCGGGGTCGATTTTGCCGCCGGGGAAGGCGGGCTGACCGGCGTGTGAGCGCAGGGTTGCGGCACGTACGAGGAGCAGTATATCCAGGTCGGCGCTGACGTTTTCGGGGCAGCCTTCAAATTCGCCGGTGGAGGGCGAGTTGTCGAGCACGCCGAAGAGGATCAGCACGGCGGCTTCTCTGCTGAGGGGGCTGGCGGGTGCGCTGCGCAGTAGGGCTTGGACGTCGAATTCCACGCCGCCCTCTGCGAGAGCCGCCAGTGCCTGCTGGGCGGGGTGCTGCGCCTCCTGCGGGGACGTGTTTTCGCTCATCTGTGTACCTCTCTTCTGCGCGGCTACATTCCGGTTCGGCTCAGTCGCCGTTAGGCGCTGAGCGGGTAGCCTTCTGCCATGAGTTCGCGGCGGGTTGCGCCCTGCAGGAATCGCAGGTGCAGGTCTTCTCGACCGGGTGCCATTTCGTATTTCATGAGTTTACGTGCTGCTTGTTCGTTCGTCTCCCCGGCGCCATAGGACGGGCAGAGATCGGCGACGGGGCATACGCCGCAGGCGGGCTTTTTGGCGTGGCAGATGCGGCGGCCGTGGTAGACCATGCGGTGTGAGAAGAGCGTCCAGTCTTTGCGTTCGATGAGTTCGGCGACGTCTTTTTCGACCGTCTCGGGGGCGTCTGCGGTGGTGAATCCCATACGGCGGGCGAGGCGGCCGAAGTGGGTGTCTACGGTCAGTCCGGGCACGTCGAAGGCGTTTCCGAGGACCACGTTCGCGGTTTTGCGGCCGACTCCGGCGAGTTCTACGAGCTCTTCGAGGGTTGAGGGAACCTGCCCGTTGTGGCGCTCTACGAGCTGCTGAGAGAGGGTGACGATGGAGCGTGCCTTGGCGCGGTAGAAGCCGAGGGACTGAATGTAGGGTTCGACCTCTTCGGTACGTGCGGAGGCGAGCGCGGCGGCGTCCGGGTAGCGTGCGAAGAGTGCACCGGTGACAGAGTTGACGCGCACGTCGGTGGTTTGTGCCGAGAGCACGGTGGCGATGAGCAGCTCGAAGGGGTTGTCGAAGTCGAGTTCTGCGACGGCGTAGGGGTAGGTTTCGCCGAGGATGCGGTTAATCTTTCGGGCGCGGCGCACGGTGGCGAGGTGGCTTTCGGGTGCGCGTGCCTTGAGGCGGCGGGCTGCTGCGGCTGCCTTGAATTCGGGGACGAAGCGAATCTGCAGGAGCGATTCGGCATTCTCTGCCGCGGTGTTCTGTGCGTCTACTTCGGTGCGGATGGCGTTCTCGGTCATAGCGCGAGGTTACCGGGCTTTGGGTGTGTGCGGTAGCGAGGTTCACCGTACTTAGCTCGTGGCGTTTCTCGCCCCTCCCCGTCATTTTCTGGGCAGTTCGCGCCGACTACCACTGAGCGGGCACCGGCTGTGCCACACTGGTTTTATGTCAGATACGATTTTTGTGCTTAATGGACCGAATTTGAACCTGCTTGGGCAGCGCCGCCCCGAGGTGTACGGCTACACCACTCTGCACGATATTGAGCGTATGGTGCGTGAGCGCGCGGCGGATCATGGTTTTGATGTTGAGTTTATGCAGTCGAATCATGAGGGTGCGCTGGTGGATGAGATTCAGCGTGCTCGTACTCGTGGCGCGGCAATTATTATCAACCCGGCGGCGTACACGCACACTTCGGTGGCGCTGCACGATGCGCTGGAGGCGGCTGAGCTTCCGGTGGTTGAGGTGCACCTGTCGAATGTGCATCGCCGCGAGGAATTCCGTCATCATTCATTTGTGTCGCCGCAGGCTACCGCGGTGATTGCCGGTGCGGGTGCGTACGGTTATGTCATGGCGGTTGATTTCCTCGCCCAGCATTTCGCGGAATAGCCCCGCCTACCCCCCTCCTTGTTAAACAGTTCAGGCTCCCGTTCCTCGCAAGAGGTTCGGGAGCCTAAACTTTTATCGCTGTCTAGCGGCTAGTTATTTGCGGCAGGTGCCGGTGGAGACTGCGGCGGTGTTGTCGCCGCCTTCGGCCAGTGCCTGCTTGAGGGTGCTTGCGGTGATGGCGTAGCCGGTCTGGCCGGTGGTTGCCTTACCGAAGATCACGCCGACCACGTTGCCGTTTTCGTCGAGGACGGGGCCGCCGGAGTTGCCGTGCTGCACGTCGGCTGCCAGCTGGTAGACCTGGCGCATGGCGTTGGCGCGGCCGGTGTCGGCATCGATGGTCTGGGTGTTGCCGATGCCCTGCACGGTGGCGGGTAGCGCCTTGAACGGGCCGCCCTTGGGGTAGCCCATGAAGGTCACGAGGCTACCTGCGGTGGCGTTGGTGCCGATGGTCAGCGGTTCGAGCGGCAGCTTGGGAACGCTGATGAAGGCAATGTCCTGTTCGGTGTCCATATAGACGACGGTGCCGGGCCAGGTGCGACCGCGGGAGTCCTGCACGACGGGGGAGGTCACGCCGGCGACCACGTGGGCGTTGGTGACGACCAGGCCGTTATCCGCCACGAAGCCGGAGCCGGTGGAGGTGTAGCCGCACTGCTCTGCGGCGCCCAGGATCTCAACCACGGAGGCAGCCGCCCGGTCCAGTGCCGCGGATTCTACGGTCTCGGTGGGGGCGCTGGTTTCGGGGGCGATGAGCTGGCTGACTTCCGGAATGGTTCCGAAGGCGAGCACGTCATTGCGTACCGTGTTAATGCGGTCCTTGACGACCTCGGGGGTGGAGGCGACCATCCAGGAGAGGGTCTTGGAGTCGCTGAGCGCAGTGTTGAGCTGCGGGATGGGTACGGTGCGCATGGAGATGGTCAGCACGACCATGACCAGGGCGCAGGCGGCGAGGTTCAGCACGCCACCGAAGAAGCGTTCTACGCCCTTGAGCGGGGTGATATCGGTGACGCGGCGGATGGTGCGTCCGGCAACGAGGCCGAGCCACTGTCCGATGGTCAGGCAGATGATGAGCACGCCGACGGCGGTAATGAGGCTCCACTGGGTTCCTACGGATGCCACGGCAAGGGGTACGAGCCAGGCTGCGGCGCAGACGCCCAGACCCAGGCCGAGGAAGGTTCCGAGGGTGGTGAAGAATCCGCTGCGGACTCCGGCGAGGAAGTAGAGCAGCAGAATGATGGGGATAGCAATATCAAGCAGGTTGATGCCAGTCGTCACGACTAATTGCCTCCTTGGTGGGTAGAAATGGTCACGGTGTGCCCATGTGGTTGGTGCGGGCTGTGCCCGGTGAGTGTGGCGGCGCGTTAACACCCAGTGGTGGGTGCGGCGGGCTTGTGTTCCCGGGGTTTTTGGGCTCGGGTTTCTGCCTCGTCGCATCGTACCGTGTGTGGAGGCGGGTGCCTCCTTGTCATGAGGGTGTCTGCGTGCTTGGTACCGAAAAAAGTACACACCTGAATGCCTGATATTAGGTGCTGAACCTGTGGGTAAGCTTTGAATTTTCTCGGAAGAAATAACTTTTGCTGTAAAGCTCGCCCTATCGGAATGCATAAAGCGCTTTTTTAGGGTACGCTCATATCAGTTGAATATGTCACACTAGCTTGAGCCTTCTCACATTTCAGATGTTGAGACGCATGGCACCGGTTCGGGCTCACTCACTGAACATTTACGAGTTTCGGCTCATCACCTCATATCTAGGAGAACTTTATGGATCTCGAGATCCTCCGTCGTACCCCTCTCTTTGCTAACCTCGACGACGCAGCTTTCGCTCTGCTGACCGATGACATTCAGGAGATTGACCTCTCCCGCAACGCTGTCCTTTTCTACGAGGGTGACCAGGACGACCAGCTCTTCGCTGTGCTCTCCGGTAAGGTCAAGCTGGGCCGTACCGCCGCTGACGGCCGCGAGAACATGGTCGCGATTATGGGTCCCGGTGATGTTTTCGGCGAGATGGCTCTCTTCGACCCCTCGCCCCGTTCGACCAACGCTGTGGCTGTTTCTGAGACCCGCTTGGCTGCCATTAAGCACGAGTCCTTCAAGCGCGCACAGCAGCTGGATCCTTCGATCTCCGATCAGGTTATTAAGACTCTGGCTCGCCGCCTGCGCCACGCTAACGAGGCACTGGCTGATTTGGTCTTCTCCGACGTTCCCGGCCGCCTCGCTAAGGCGTTGCTGGACCTGGCTGACCGCTTCGGCCGCCCCGCAACCGACGGTGTGCTCGTTGCTCACGAGCTGACTCAGGAAGAGCTGGCACAGCTGGTTGGCGCATCCCGCGAGACCGTGAACAAGGCACTTGCCGAGTTCGTTTCTCGCGGCTGGATTCGCTTGGAGGCACGCGCAGTTGTCATTCTGGACCTGCCCCGCCTGCGCCAGCGTTCTCGCTAAGGTCTCTTTGAGTTAGGGCATTCTAGGACGCCCACGCTGAAAGACGCACAGCTTAAATAGATCAGGAGCCGTTTCCCTCTGCATGGGGAAACGGCTCCTGATTTATTTAACGCTTCATCGTACGAGCAAGCGGATGCACTACCCTCTTAGAGCACGCCCGTTGCGCCGGTGTAGATGGAACCGGTGGTAGCCGGAACCACCTCGGTGAAGGAGAGCATACACGCACCGTTGTGGGTGACGAGCACGGGCTTCTTCACCTCAATATTGCGGCGCTTAGACAGCCAGGCCACGGAAGTCTGGGCCTTTGCCAGGGATTCGAGCAGGCACATCACGCCGGGGGTGATGAGCTGGTCGAGGGTGCGTCCCACCGTGTTGGGCTGGCCGATGCGGTCGCCTAGTTCGCTGGTGTCCTTGGCTTCGAGCAGTTCACGCACGTTCAGCCAGTCACCCCACACGCCCTTACCGAGCAGCAGCTTCGGGTCCTGACCCACAGGCAGAGCCGTGCTGAAGTAGGCGATGTCGTAACGCTTGAGGAAGAAGTCCGGCGACTGCCAGCGCGCCACAGGGCGCAACAGGTCGGCGCGCACGCTCAGACCACTGGAGGTCAAGAAGTGCGAGAAGCTCTTGTCCTGCGATGCGACCGCCTCGCGCCACGCCATGAGCTCGGGGGTGCTGGAGCGTTCCACCACGTCCTGGTCGTCCTCGCCAGCGAGCAGAATACCGGTCTCTTCGAAGGATTCACGCACGGCAGCCATGACGCTGCGGCGTGCCTGAGTTACGTCAGAAAAGTGGAACTGTTCTTCCCAGTATTCGGCGCCGGGGCCGACCCAGGAGGCCGCCTCATCATCACCGGGAAGAGCCGTACCACCGGGGAACGCAACCACGCCCAACGGCGAACTGCCGGGGCGGTAGGTCAGAATCGTTTCGAGGCCGTTGTCGCCGTCGCGCACAAAAATGACGGATGCCGCCTGGCGCATCGTGCAGCCGGTCGTGCCTTCGTTACCGCCTTCACGCCAACTTTCGGCGGCGGTGCGCATGAACTCGGGAATCGTGTAGAGACGCTGAATGCAGGAGGTTCGCGGGTTAGCCGCGGACTGTCGACCGGTGAACATGCGCGGACGTTCCACGCCCTCAGCCGGGGTGGGGGTGCCGAAGCGGCGTTCCTGCACCGGCAGGGGCAGAGTCTTGATGTCCTGCGCTCCGCCTAATCCGTGACCGTCGATACCGTTCACCGTCTTTTGGGCGCCACTTTGTGCCGCCCGCTGAGCCTGGGCGGCACGAATAGCAGACAGCGGCAGCGCGCCGGTGTACAGATTAGACATACTCAACGATAATCTCGACCTCTACGGGCGAGTCCAGGGGAAGAACGGGAACACCCACAGCGGAGCGGGCGTGCTGGCCTGCCTCGCCGAAGATTTCGCCGAGCAGTTCGGATGCGCCGTTAATGACGGCGGGCTGAGCGGTGAAGTTCACCTCGGACGCCACGAAGCCAACAACCTTCACGACGCGCTGCACGCGGTCCAGGTCGCCAATAACGGACTTGACCGCCGCCAGGGCGTTGAGCAGGCTGATACCCGCGTACTTCTTCGCATCCTCGGGGGTCACGAAGCCTTCAGCACCGGAGTCGGAAACCTTACCGGTTTCAGGCAAGGCGCCGTCAACGAAGGGCAGCTGGCCGGAGGTGTACACGTAGGAGCCGGAGGTCACCGCGGGAACGTAAGCGGCAACGGGGGCAGGTGCTACGGGCAGTTCGTAACCGAGTTCGCGGATACGTGCTTCAATACGGGATTCAGTCATGATTACTCCAGAAGGATGGCGGGTGCTGGCACCCAAACGGTGATAGGGGGAACGCCGCAAATCTAAACGCTACTGATATTCAGGCAGCTGTTAAACGGCTAACCGGCGGCCTTCCTCATCTATTCCCGCGCTCCCCTAGTTAAAGGAGAGTCGGGATAGCGAGGTGACCGCCGGGTACGCTGCTCTTAGTCAGCCTTCTCGCGCTTAAAGTAGGCGATGGGGTTGCCCTGAGTCGGAGCGACCATGTTCGACGCGGGGGTTGCGCCAGCAGGTGCGGATGCGCCGGGGAGAACGGTTACGAGCTCCCAGCCGTCTTCACCCCAGTTGTCGAGGATTGCCTTGGTCGTGTGGATCATCAGCGGTACAGTTGCGTATTCCCATTTCTTCATACCCTCTAGACTATCGCCCGGTGTTCAATAAGTAAAAGGGATTCACTATGGTTTTGGTCAATGTCCGGCGCTTTTGGGGGCTTTATTCTCAGGGCTGAAGCGCCCACCTCCCTGTGGGGTGCCGAGACGGGCTTCTTCTCACAGTTTCATGGGATAAACTGAATGAATGGCTTCATCTAAGAAAACCCGTGCGCGTCGCCGCCCGGGAGATTTTTTGCAGTTCCTCGCGTTCAGCGTGATTGCCGGTTTCCTCGCGGCAATTATTGTCGTACCCCCGGCTGTGAGTGCCGGTATGGTCGCGAACGCGTCGATGTCATGGTTCCAGGACCTTCCTGACGACATTGCCGATGGCATCTCTTCCCGTCCTTCTACTATTTACGCTGCTGACGGCAAGACCGAAATCGCGACCTTCTTCGAAGAGAACCGCGACCCGGTCAAGCTGGATCAGATTTCGCAGCACATGAAGGACGCCATCGTCTCGGTGGAGGACCGCGACTTTTACAAGCACGGTGCGGTCTCCGCAATCGGTATTGGTCGTGCGTTCCTGAACAACATCATTAACTCCGGTAGCGGTCGCCGCCAGGGTGCTTCCACCCTGACCCAGCAGTACGTCAACAACCTCATTGTGGATGCCGCTGTGGCTCGTGGTGAGGACGCTACCGCAACCCTGAACGGTAACAAGACCTACGGCGCAAAGATTCGCGAGATGAAGCTTGCGATCTCTATGGAGCAGAACAAGTCCAAGGACGAAATCCTTGAAGGCTACCTGAACATCGTGAACCTCGGTGGTTCGAACTACGGTGTTGAGGCTGCCGCACAGTACTACTGGGGTATTTCCGCTAAGGACCTGAACGTGGCTCAGTCCGCGCTTCTTGCCGGCCTGGTGCAGGCACCGAACGTGTACGACCCGACCGTGAACCCCGAACTCGCCCGTGAACGCCGCGACATCGTTCTGGGCACCATGCTCCGCGACGGCAAGATTACCGACAAGGAATACAGCGACGCCATCGCCAGCGACATTAAGCTCAACGTCCACCCCAAGTCCCAGGGTTGCTCCCTGGCAGGCGACAAGGCGTTCTTCTGCCGCTACGTGGTCAACTACCTGCTGCAGGATGAGTCCCTCGGCGCAACCGCTGAGCTGCGTAACACCGCGATTAAGCGTGGTGGCCTGAAGGTTGTCACCACCCTGAACCCCGAGGCTCAGGTTGCGGCAAAGCAGGCAGTGGACTCCACCCAGCCGGCTGCAACCAACTGGAACGACGTCAACTCCGCACTGACCAGTGTTGAGCCCGGCACTGGTCGCGTCATCGCAATGGCACAGAACACCGAGCTCGGTAGCCCCGCAGACGCAAACGACCACTCCAAGACCGAGTACAACTACAACGTTGATGTAGCGTACGGTGGTACCCCTGGCTTCCAGCCCGGTTCGACGTTCAAGCCGATTATTCTGGCTCAGTGGCTCATCAGTGGCCGCGGCGCTAACGCTACCGTGAACGGTACCCAGCTGTTCTGGCCCACCAGCTTCGGTTGGAACGCCAAGTGCTACGAGGGCGGTAAGTACTACTACACCGGTCAGCCGAACGGCTGGTCCTACAAGAACGCGTTCAACGGTGGCCTAGGCTACAACACCGCGGCGTACGGTATTCGCCAGTCGTTGAACTCGTACCTGTACGGCATGCTCTCCCAGATTGACCTGTGCGATGTGCACGACCTGTCCATCAAGATGCACGCCCTGGACGGTACCGGCGAACCGCTGCACAGCATCCCCGACCTGGGTACCAACATTGGTGGTACCAAGTACGGTATCTCCCCGCTGACCAGCGCATCCATGTACGCTATCTTCGCTTCTGAGGGTAAGTACTGCACCCCGCGCCCGATTGAGAAGATCACCAAGACTGACGGCGAGACTCTCAAGGAATACCAGAACCAGTGTGAGCAGGTTCTGGATCCGGACATCGCGAACGGTGTCAGCTGGGTTCTGAAGGGTGTTATCCAGCCCGGCGGTTCCGCTTCTCAGCGCGGTATTGGTCTGCCGAACGGTTCGGCTGCGAAGACCGGTACAAACGATAACTCCTCCCAGACCTGGCAGGTTGGCTACACTCGTGGCCTGTCCACCGCGTCTTGGGTTGGTTCTAACAACCTCGGCTTCCGTTCCCTGAACGGTGTGGGCATTAACGGTCGTGTTCTGAACTATGTGGATGGTGCGACCTACGCCGGTGCTCAGTGGCAGTCGTTCATGAAGACGATCGCTCCGAAGTACAACACGAAGGACTTCACCACCCCCAGCGATAAGATTCTGTCGTACAGCTAGAATCACAGCTCATCAGCTGAAGCCTGAAAGGCGATTGATCATGTGTGAAAACGCAGTCAACGCCCGCGTCCCCGTGGCGGTCCCCGGCGCACGCGGCTCCTCCCCGCTCCTGAAGAAGGTTGCGGGGGCGGTAGCCGCCACTGCAGCCTTGGGGGCCGCCACGGCGGCGTATGGGCACTTTATTGAGCTGAATAATTTTCAGCTCCGCACCGAGTCCCTGCCGGTGCTGCCCGCCGGTAGCCCCGACTTCAGGATTCTGCATATTTCGGATATTCACATGATTCCGGGCCAGCAGAAGAAGATTGATTTCATGCACTCGCTGGCTGCCCTGGAGCCGGATCTGGTCATGAACACGGGCGACAACCTCTCTCACGTGGGCGGTATGGAGCCGCTGTTGGAGGCGCTCGACCCGCTCATGGACTTCCCCGGTGTGTTTGTGCCCGGCTCGAATTGCTATTTCGCGCCCGTCTTCAAGAACCCGGCACGCTACCTGTGGCAGCCGCGCACCCCGCAGATGATTGAGGAGGGCTCGCGCGTAGCACTGCCCATTGAGCGGATGCACGACGCCTTCGAGTCGCGCGGTTGGACGGGCCTGGTCAACCGCTACGACACGCTGAACCTCAAGGGTCTGCGTCTGGAGTTCTCCGGTGTGGATGACCCGCACCTGCGCTACGATGAGCACCCCGGTTTCGCCCCCGGTGCCTTCGATGAGGGGGACGAGCCGAGCGTCCGTATTGGCGTGGCGCACGCCCCCTACATGCGTACCCTGCACCGCTTCGTGCAGGACGGTGCGCAGGCTATTTTTGCCGGCCATACGCACGGCGGTCAGGTCTGTCTGCCCGGCGGTCATGCCCTGGTCAGTAACTGCGATTTGCCGCCTTCGCGTGCGAAGGGTGTCAGTAAGCAGTCCGGTATTCCGGTTCAGGTTTCTGCCGGTTTGGGCACCTCTCGTTTTGCGCCGGTGCGTCTGTTCTGCCCGCCGGAGGCAATCCTGGTGACCCTCACGGCTCGCGATAAGGGTGAAGCCGACGCTTCGACAGGTGGCCGCCGCTAATGTCTGAGACTTCTACAGCACACGCGACTAAGCGCCGCCGTAACCCTTTCTTGGAGACGGCGAGCGAACCGACCCCCGACCCGATCGACTACGCGCACGGTCAGCGTGCCCCGCACACCCTCGCCGCGTATGCGCGTCCGATTCGTGTGCGCTGGGGTGTGGGTCTGCTCGTGGCGTTCGGTGCCGGTGCCCTTGAGATTTCCATCCCGCAGGTACTGCAGATTATTGTGGATCATCTCTCGCAGAGCACCACCGAGAGCGCCATCTGGATTGCCGGCGGCCTGGTGCTTCTGCTGGGTATTGCGCACGCTTCCTTCATGTATTGGAGGCGCTGGCTGATTGTGGACCCGACCTCCACGATTGAGCTGTCCATGCGCATGAACTTCTTTGACCGGCTGCTCAGCGCCCCGCTTTCTCTGCTAGACCGCTGGCCCTCCGGTCAGTTGCTGACCCGTTCCATGAGCGATTTGGGTACGATTCGCCGTTGGTTGTCTTTCGGTATTGTTCAGATGCTGACTGTTGTGGTGATGTTCCTGGTCGGTGGCTTCTTCATGCTGCGTTCTTCGCCGTCTCTGGCGCTGGTGTTCGTGGTGACCGTGCCTATTCTGGTGCTGTCGCTGGTGAACTTCACCCGCAAGTACTACCGCGCTTCACATGAGATTCAGCAGATGACGGGCGACCTCTCCACCCGTATTGAGGAGTCGGTGCGCGGTATCCGCGTGATTAAGGCGCTGGGCCGCTCCCCCGAGCAGATTCAGGAATATTCCGAGTCGGTGGACGCCCTACAGGTGCGCGAGTACGGCAGGTCGATGCTGGTGGCTCGTGTTGCCCTCTACCAGGGCATGATTGTGGGTGTCTCCACGGCGGTGGCGCTGGCTGTGGGCGCTTCGCAGGTTGCGGCGGGCACCTTGAGCTTGGGCGCGATGACCGCCTACTTTGCGGTGCAGACGACCGTGCTCAGCCACGTGACGCGCTCGACCGCGCTGATGTCTGCCTATTTGAGCTATAAAGTGGCGTTGGAACGCCACAACGAGGTTATGGACGAGCCCGGCTTTGAGGCGGTGCCGCTGGTTCGTGGCTCCGCGGCTGTGTCTGTGCCCGAGCATCCGCAGGGTGCTTCTGATTCGTCAACAGTAGCTGGAGTGTCTGCCGAGGGCGGCTCCGGGAAGGAAACTATGCAGTACCCCAGCGGTGGCGCAGTATCTGTCACTTTCGATCACGTTCAGTTCAGCTACGACGCTGCCAAGGCGCCGGCTGAGGCTACCACTGAGGCGAATTCTGAAGTTGCTTCTGAGACGAAGGCACCCGAGGTTTCCGTGCTGAAGGACGTAAACTTCAAGGTCTTCCCGGGTGAGATTCTGGCGCTGGTGGGTGCAACCGGTAGCGGCAAGTCGACCGTGCTGTCGCTGGTTCCGCGTTTCTACGAGCCGACCTCCGGCTCCCTGCGTTTTGGCACCCGAGACACCGCTGACATGTCTATTGAGGAGGTGCGCGCCCAGACCGCGTTCGTCTTTGAGGAGGCGGTGCTCTTCTCCGGCACGGTCCGCGAGAACGTGCTGATGGGCGTTGCTGAGCAGTACGAGCACGGCACCGAGGATGAAGACTACCCCGCCGCAGAAGAGCTGGAGGCGACCCTCCAGACGGCGCTGCAGCTGGCTGCGTGCGATTTCGTGGCGGAGCTTCCGCAGGGTCTGGATACCGTCATTGGTGAGGAAGGCATGAGCCTGTCCGGTGGTCAGCGTCAGCGCCTGTCCTTGGCGCGCGCCCTAGCGAAGCGCCCCTCCGTGCTACTGCTGGATGACCCGTTCTCGGCGCTGGATGTGAACACCGAGGAGCGTATTATTACCGGCCTGCGTGAGGGCTTGGAGGGTCTGGGCGGTGCTACTACCCTGCTGACGGCGCATCGCCCCTCCACGGTGGCTCTGGCTGACCGCGTGCTGCTGATGGTTGACGGTGCCGTGGTGACTGAGGGTACTCACGCTGAGCTGATGGATTCTTCGGAACAGTACCGCCAGCTGATGACGATGGAGGAGGGCTAATGGCCCATCATCGTCCGGCGGAGCCGCGGGAGCAGATGAGCCCGCAGGAGCGCGCGGAAACCCGTGAACGCTCGATGGCTCTGCTGCGTCAGATGTTGCGCCCGCATCGTGGGGCGTTGGCACTGTCGATTGTTTCGGTGCTTTTGGTGTCGGGGTCTTCGGCGATTGCGCCGATTCTGATTGCCCGCTTCCTGGATAGTTCCATTGAGCCGCTCAAGCAGGGTGATGCTTCTGTCCTGCTGACCCTGCTGGTGTTTTTTGTGGCGGCTACCGCGGTGACCGCGATTTTCTCGTGGGTCAACGTGGCGTACACGGTGCGTGTGTCGCTGGGCGTGGTGGTGTACCTGCGTAAGCGGGTGTTCCGTCACGCGCAGTCACTGAGTGTGTCGTTCCATGAGCGGTACACCTCGGGCAAGGTCATTTCGCGTCTGACCAGCGATATTGATACGGTCCGTAGCTTCTTGGACAGTGGCATTAGCCAGCTGGCGATTACTCTGCTGTCCATGGTGATTTCTGCGGTCGCTATTTTCCTGCTGGATTGGCGTATTGGTCTGTTCATGCTGGTCATGGGCGTGCCGATTTATTTCTTGACGCGCTGGTTCCAGAAGAGGGCGGTGCCGGTTTTCCGCACGATGCGTAGCGAGTCCGCGCATTTGACGAGCCGTTTTGTGGAGACTTTTACGGGTATCCGCGCGGTAAAGGCTTTTGGTGCGGAGGCGCAGATGCGCGTCGAGTACGCGCAGGCGTCGGAGCGTTACCGCCTTGCGGTGATGGATTCGATTAAGATTTTCGGCATCTACTCGCCCGTGCTGATGCTTTTGGGCAATGTGTTTATTGCCGGTGCGCTGGTGCTGGGTGGTTATGCGGTGCTGGGCGGCACCATGCAGATCGGTACCCTGCTGGCGCTGGTGATTTACGCGAACCGAGTGTTTGAGCCGGTCATGCAGCTCTCTGAGTTCTACAACATGTTCCAGTCGGCGATGTCCGCGCTGGAGAAGCTGTCCTCGTTTTTGGCTGAGGAGCCGGAGGTGGCTGAGCCGGAGCATCCGCATGAGCGCGCTGTAGAGTCTGCTAACGGTACCGCTGAGGGCGGCAAGGTTCAGGGTGCCCTGGTTGAGCTGGATTCAGCGGTCTTTGGGTACACCTCCGATCGTCACGCGCTGAAGGAGACGACCCTGCGCATTGAGCCGGGTACGACCGTGGCACTGGTGGGTGCTACGGGTGCCGGTAAGTCGACTATCGCTAAGCTGGTGGCTCGTTTTTACGATGTTTCCTCCGGTCAGGTGCGTATTGACGGCGTGGATGTTCGCCAGCTGGCGGACGTGCAGCTGCGCCGTGAGGTGCTCATGCTGACTCAGGAGGTGTTCCTGTTCTCCGCGTCGATTCTGGAGAATATCCGCATGGGTAACCCGCAGGCGACCGATGAGCAGGTGAAGGCTGCCGCTAAGGCGGTGGGCGCTGACGCGTTCATTGAGCGTCTGCGTGACGGCTACGAGTCGCAGCTGGGTCGTGGCGGTATTACTCTGTCGGCGGGTCAGCGTCAGCTGGTGTCCTTTGCTCGCGTGTTCTTGGCGAATCCGCGGGTGCTGATTCTGGATGAGGCGACGGCTTCGCTGGATATTCCGAGTGAGCGTGCGGTGCAGGCGGCGCTGCGTACCGTGTTGGCGGGGCGTACGGCGCTGGTGATTGCGCATCGCCTCTCGACGGTTTTGGGTGCTGATCGTGTGCTGGTGATTCATGAGGGGTCCGTGGTGGAGGATGGCTCCCCGCAGCAGCTGATTGCCTCCGGCGGTCGTTTTGCGGCGATGTACGCCTCGTGGGATGAGCTGAATCAGGTGCAGGAGGCTGACGTTTAGGCGCCTCTGAGTCGCCCCAACATCCGGCGGCGTGCCGCTGTGTTGCGTTCTGAATTTTTTTGGGTTATCCTAGGTGAGTTGCCTACGGTATTCGCTGATAGGTCAACATCGGGATGTGGCGCAGCTTGGTAGCGCGCGTCGTTCGGGACGACGAGGTCGCAGGTTCAAATCCTGTCATCCCGACAACTAGCCCCGGTCCGCTGGACCGGGGCTTTGTCGTACCCGCAGTATTTTTTGCCGCAGAGCTTTAATGCATAAAAGCGACCCCCTACCCGTGCAGAAACGCAGGGAGGGGGTCGCTTTGAGTTCAGATTTTGCTTAGCCGCGCCCGGAGATAAGGGCGAGAATCGCCTCCAGGGGGCCGCGTCCGGCAATAGAGCGCGCCATGCGCGACCAGAGGGTGCAGAAGCCCAGGGCGATGACGGCGCCGAGCAACAGGAAGGCGCTCCAGTACACGGCGGTGCCCCAGCCTCCGGTTGCCACGTAGTGCTCGCCGACGGTGAATGCCTTGATGGTGGGGCCTGCGTAGATGATGATTCCGCTCAGCACGATGGAGGCGCTCAGCGACATCTGGCCCAGGCGCGCAACGGGGGTGAGCATTCCCGCCTGCGCGGAGAGCAGGCGCGCGCATTCGGCCCAGAAGTAGAGGATTGCCGCCAGGTTCAGGGTTAGCAGTACCTGCGGGGTGTTGAGGAAGCCCAGCTCCGTGTAGGGGTTGAAGGTGCGGTACACGGCGAGCGCCAGTACGGCGAGTACGACGGGGATTGCGAGCTTTGCCTGCAGGTTGTCGTAGAGGCGCACGAGCACGATGCCCAGGCACATGACCCAGATGAGCTGGGCGCTTTGGGCGTGGTTGACTCCGTGGCTCGCCAGGAAGGGCAGCTGCACGGCGGTCCACGCATCAGCCTGGGCGGCTACGTCCATGAGCAGGGTGTAGGTCCAGGTGATGAAGGGGCTGGTGACTACCGCAAGCACTGCGACTACCCAGAGGGGCAGGTGCACGACGAATAGGGTCAGCAGGGTGAGTAGTGCCAGGTGCACGAGCATGTCGAAGGGCAAAGAATAGCTGAAGCCCTGTGCCGGTACGGTGACGCCGGCTTCCGGCAGGTAGGTGATGCCTTGCATGAGTGCCACGCCCAGCAGTAGTAGCGCGAGGAATCGCACGATGGTTCCGGCGAAGAGCTGCGGGAAGTTTGCGGTGCGTGCATACCGCCAGGCGGCTGCACCGAGGATGGCGGCGAAGAGCGGTTCAGCCGGTACGAGGGTCTGCGGGATCCAGAACTTCCAGGACACCGGGATCAGCTGCAGCCAGTATCCGAAGGGGATGAGCAGGCTGAGCACGGCGAAGGCGCGGGCGAGGTCGAGCCCGAGGTCGCGTCGGGTTCCTCCGAGGGAGGCGGCACGTGCCCCGCTGCTGACGGTGGGGATGGGTTGAGTGCGCCCTGCTGCCATGTCCTCGCTCCTTGTAGTGCCGTGTTTGAGAGTCTGTGCGCCCTGCCAGGGGTGTGTGCCCTGCTAGGGGATGTGCGTTGCCAGGGTATCTGCCGCATCCGGTGGTGTGTGCTGGATCCGCTGGCATAGGTGTTAAGTGTAACGGTGGAAGCTGTGTCTGGTCCGGCGGTGACGCGGAGGTTTTGCTCTCATGCCGCCTCTCTGTCGGCTGCTGGCTGGAGCTTCTTGCCCTATTGGTGAGTGCTGTTCAAGTGTTGTTGCACGAGGTTAGGTGTGTACCATTGGTACGTTCTTAAAGGTGGGGCAATCCCGCGGGAGCATGATTTCGCTCCTTTTACTGTCCTAAACGCGCCCCACCTGCACACACCACGTTGAGGTTTTATGTTTTCGACTTTTTCCCCGCTTTTCTTGACGGATTTGGGGGCTTCTGGTGCTCTTCTTGCTTCGGGTACGACTCTGTCGGAAGGGTCGAGCCACGATAGCGGCCAGTTTGTGTCCATTTTCTGGATTACGTTGGTTGCGTTGCTGTCCCCGATTCTTTCGCGTCTGACGGGTAAGAAGATCCCTGATGTGGTCTTCCTGCTTATTTTTGGTCTGCTCATCGGCCCGAATATGCTCAACCTTGCCAGCAGTGAGGGCGGTATCCCGCTGCTGAAGGAGCTTGGTCTGGGCATGCTCTTTTTGATTGCGGGCTTTGAGATTAACGTGTCGTCGTTGCGTAGCCGTCAGGGTTATAGCGCTATTGCCACGTGGGTGGTGTGCTTTGCTCTGGGTATGACGGGTGCGGCGGTTATTACGTCGTTCTCGCATGAGCTGAATACGTATATTGCGGTGGGCGTGGCGTTGAGTTCCACGGCATTGGGTACTCTGCTACCGATGTTGAAGTCTCACGGTGCTGCCGGTACGCCGGTGGGTAATGCGGTGCTGGTGCACGGTGCTGTGGGTGAGCTTCTGCCGATTTTCGCTATCTCGTTGCTGCTGTCTTCGCGTTCGCCGGGCATGGCGATTGTGGTGTTGCTGGCGTTTATGGTGGTGGCGGTGATTGTGGCGCTGATTCCTCACCGTCTGTTTGCGCATGTGCCGGGTCTGCGTCAGATTATGGCTGCGGAGGCGAATACGACCGGTCAGACGGTTCTGCGTCTTGCGATGTTCCTGCTGGCAACCCTGATCATGTGCACCGCACTCTTTGATTTGGATGCGGTGCTGGGCGCGTTCGCGGCGGGCTTGATTCTGCGTACTCTGACCCCTCCGGCGGCTTTGCATATGATAACTCGCCGCCTTGAGGTGGTTGGTTTTACGTTCATGATTCCGCTGTTCTTTGTGGTCAGCGGTATGGGCATTGATGTCTCTGCTGTGGTGGCTAATCCTTTGGGTCTGCTTGCCGTGGTGGTGGGTATTCTGCTGTGCCGCGGCGTTCCGGTTCTTTTGGCGGAGCATTTCTTCGATACCCGTTCGGGGTTGACTACTCGCGCGCAGAAGGCGCAGTTGGCGTTGTATTCGGCTGCGGGTCTGCCGATTATTGTGGCGGTGACGGAGGTTGCAACCAGTTCGGGCCTTATGGAGGAGTCCACGGCGTCGCTGCTGGTTGCTGGCGGCGCGCTGACGGTTCTGCTGTTCCCGCTGTGGGCATTGGGTATTCGTCAGGCGTTTGGTTCTGGTCAGCCGATTCAGCAGGAGCCGAGCCGTAAGGAGCAGATGAATGCGTTGAAGGCTCAGCGTAATGCTCAGACGAAGCTTGCCACGGGCATGATTCCGGTGGTTCGTTTGAAGTCGCAGCCTGGCTCCGAGCCCCAGCCTGATTCTGAGCCCCAGCCCGAATCTGAGTCCCCGGCTGATGCTCAGCCCGGTTCTGCCGAGGCTACGGGCACTTCCACTGGTTCTAGCGTTGCATCCCGAGCAGCCTCTCGGGCTGGGGCAAAGAAGCGTAAGGGTTCTGCGGAAAATACGGGTTCTGCAGAGATCTAGCAACGGCTACGGTACGGTTGCGTTCGGCGTTTCAAGATCGGGTACGAACCGGTTTGAGCGGGTATCTCGCTTACAGTCACCACAACCTTATGTGGGATTGAATTTATAAAACCACACAATACCAGGCAGTTAAAGCCCTGCAAACCAACATGCATCCCACATATAGGATCAAAACCCACCGCATCCTCTCTTGAGGCTGCGGTGGGTTTTTTGCACCCGAAAGACCCTATAAACCGCGGAAAGATGAGAATCTTCCTTAAATTCGGATTTTTTATGCAAATATTACAGAACATGACGTGTCTTAGCTTTCACGACTGACACTTTGTCCTATAAAATTGAAAGCGGACAGGGAATTTCCCTAAAACACACATAAACCAACATACATACACAGAGTCGCTTCCGCCCCAGCGGGAGCTGGAGCACCTCCCCTCTCACACACGGGAGGCGCCCCTTTCGGGAGTATCCGCGACGATACCCCCGGCGGCTCCCAACCACGGAGGAGGATCATATGGGTCAGAAAGGTAATTATTTCTAACCTCACATCTCAAAGGCCTCGCACTGAATCCTAAAGATTGTCTGCACACACAGTCATTTCCGAAGGAAATATCATGCACCAACTACTCCTCACCGCGAGCACTGGTGGCGTAGAGCTGGACTTCCCGGCCTGGCTCCGAATTACGCACTTTATCAACTTCATTATGATGGGCTTCCTGATTCGTTCAGGTTGGGAAGTTCTCGCCTCTCACCCCCGCCTGTACTGGAACAACCACTGCACCCCGGGTTCTGAGTGGCTTAAGTTCACCAAGGACAAGGTCCCTACCACCCCCGGCGCATTTACTGCGCGCGATGACCAGCGCACCCTGTCTCCCCTGATTTCTCTGCCCGGTAAGGCTCAGATTGGTCTGGGCCGCGCATGGCACGCGCTGGTGACCGTCATCTGGATTGTTAACGGTCTGGTATATGTCTCCCTGCTGTTCCTGACCGGTCAGTGGCGCCGCATCGTCCCGACCAGCTGGGACATCATCCCGCAGGCGTGGGAATCCATCCAGATTTACGCTGGTTTCCAGATTCCCTCGATTGAGCACTTCCAGCCGTACGATGCTCTGCAGCAGATCATGTACTTCACTGTGGTGTTCATCGTGGCACCGCTGATGATTGCAACCGGCCCGATTATGAGCCCGGCATTCTGCGGCCGCTTCCCCGGCTACGTGCGCCTCTTCCGTAACCGCCAGACCGCACGTTCCATCCACTTCCTGGGCATGGCGTTCTACTGCGTCTTCACCGTCATTCACGTGGCGCTGGTGTTCGTGGTTCACCCCCAGTACAACATCGCCCACATGATGCTGAACAAGCCCTACAACGAGGTCGACGCAGCACAGTTCGCTCAGGCAGTCACCATGCTCATTGGCGGCATTGTCTTCGCTGTGGCCCTGTGGATTTTCGCTTCGTACTGGTCCCTGCGCGACCTGCGATTCACCCAGACCTTCATTTGGGGTCTGACCCAGCCGATTCGTAACGTCCTGCTGGACCGTATCACCTCCCGTCAGGTGCAGAAGAAGACCTTCACCGATGCCGACATCTCGCCCTTCCACTGGGTTAACACTCGCCCGCCGACAGAGCGTGAGAGCACCGAGTGGAACCGCTTGAAGGAGCACGAGTTCGTTGACTACCGCCTGGAGCTGGGCGGCCTGGTGAAGGAATCCAAGTCCCTGAGCATTGACGAGCTCAAGCAGCTGGGCAAGGAAGTCAACATCACCATGCACACCTGCATGCAGGGTTGGACCGGCATCGCCAAGTGGGAGGGCGTGCGCCTGCGCGACGTTCTCGCACTGGTCGAGAAGACCGACGAGGCACGCTACGTTATGGTGACCTCCTTCGGCCACGTGGGCCACACCTACGACGGCCGCCCGACCGAACCCTACTACGAGTGCCTGGACATCTCCATGGCAATGGAAGATGAGACCATCCTGGCGTGGGGCATGAACGACAAGCCCCTGCCCGATGTGTACGGTGGCCCGCTCCGTCTGCGTGCGGACTCCATGCACGGCTACAAGATGGTCAAGTGGGTTCAGAAGATCGAGTGGATCAAGGACTACCACGATGTTGGCGATGGCCAGGGCGGTAGCCGCGAGGACTCCGGTCTGCAGCACTTCGACGCACGCGCCTAAGCACCCTCACGGGGCGCTACGACGCTAACCGTCGATACACCACCCTATAAAGCACAGAACGGTGGCGGGAAACATGGGTCCGCCACCGTTCGCTTATCTTCTCCGCCACTCTCTACTGCTCTGAAAGATACAGAAGCCGAGAGGGCCTAAAGAAACCGCCCGGGAGCCTTAGCTCTCGGGCGGTTTCTTTAGAGGTTTGCCTTCTGGCGCTTTACCTTAGGCGTCGTAGATGATGACGTCCAGGGTACGGGGGCCGTGCACGCCCTCCACGCGGATCAGCTCGATATCACTGGTTGCCGACGGACCGGAAATCATGGTCACGGGGCGGGTGTAGGTGATACGCTCGATCGACTCGGGAACCAGCTCCACCACGGTGGAACGGGGCACCACGCAGATGTGGTGGTCGGGCACCAGGGTGATGGCGCGGCGACCCTCATCGGGGTTGGTGTTCAAGAAGATCGTGCCGGTCTCTGCGCAGGAGACGGTCGAACCGGTCACCACAGCGTCAACTGCGTCCAGTTCCTTCAGGGTCAGGCAGCCGGGCTTGAGGGTGCTACCGGAGTCGGTGACGCGCTTGCGGTCAGCGGTGTCAGCCGGCAGCCACTCCATGTTCAGGCCCTCGGGAACCACGTAAGTGGACTTTTCGCCCAGGCGTTCTGCGATGACCTCGGAGATGTTCTCCTTGTTCGCGTGGAACACGTTTGCCTTGTAGTCAATGAGGCGGTCGACGAGCATCTCAATGGTCTGCTCTTCGTTCAGCTCGCTGACGCGGCGGTAGTTACGTACGGGCTCGGGGGCGACGGGTGCGTCAGCCAGGGACGAGCGGATACGTGCGAGGATATCTTCCTTAGCAGAGGACATTAGTTGTTCTCCTTAGCTTCACGGGCTTCCTGAGCAGCCTTAGCGTTTGCAGCCGCTTCAGCTGCCTTACCCTTGTTAGCCTCGATGAGGGCCTGAATGTCAACGCGCTGAGCGTTATCGCGTGCCGGAGCCTGACCCTTCTCCTTCTTCCACCAGTTGCGGAAGGATTCCTTGGGGGGCTCGGGGATGTCACGGTAAGCGGTCCAGCCGCCGACGATACCGGGAACAGCGGTGATCTTGTGCTTGCGGCCGCTAATGAGGCGGGACATGGGCAGACCACGTTCTGCAATCGACATCATCTTGCCGGAGGTGAAGAGCTTCTTCGCACCGAGCATCATGCCGTCCATCTGCGAGAAGGGAGCCTTCTTGTTGCCCTCGAACTCGCGGATAGCGTGCTTGGACTCGACGTCCTTAGCGCGCAGGTGCACGAGGACCTCGGGGAAGTTAATCTTCACGGGGCAGACCTCGTAGCATGCGCCGCAGAGGGAGGATGCGTACGGCAAGGAGTTGTTCTCTGCAGCCTCGATACCGGAGAGCTGCGGGGACAGAATCGCGCCGATGGGGCCCGGGTAGGTGGAGCCGTAGGCGTGACCGCCTGCGCGCTCGTACACGGGGCACACGTTCATGCAAGCGGAGCAGCGGATGCAACGCAGTGCCTGGCGACCGAGCTCGTCAGCCAGAACAGCGGTACGGCCGTTGTCGATGAGGATGACGTGCATGTTCTGCGGGCCGTCACCGGGGGTCACACCGGTCCACATGGAGGTGTAGGGGTTCATGCGCTCACCGGTGGAGGAGCGGGGCAGCAGCTGCAGGAATGCCTCGTAGTCCTGGAAGGTGGGCAGAATCTTCTCAATACCCATGAAGGTAATGAGGGTGTCAGGCAGGGTCAGGCACATACGGCCGTTACCCTCGGACTCCACGATGGTCAGGGTACCGGTCTCAGCAATACCGAAGTTGGTACCGGAAACTGCCACGGTGGTGTTCAGGAACTTGTTGCGCAGACGGTTACGCGATGCCTCTGCCAGTTCTGCCGGCTCATCGGTGATGTCCGGGTTGATACCCTCAATTTCGCGCAGGAAGATGTCGCGGATTTCGCGGCGGTTGCGGTGAATTGCGGGCACCAGAATGTGGGAGGGGCGGTCGTGGCCGAGCTGGACGATTTCTTCCGCGAGGTCGGTCTCAATAGCGTTGATGCCGTTTTCCTCGAGGAATTCGTTCAGGCCGGTCTCTGCGGTTGCCATGGACTTAATCTTGATGATTTCGTCCACGCCCTGCTCGCGGATCAGGTCCAAAGCAATCTGGTTTGCCTCGGTGGCGTTGCGTGCCCAGTGCACGTGGCCGCCTGCGGCGGTGAAGTTACGCTCGAACTGCTCGAGCAGCTCGGGGAGGTTTGCCAGAACGTAGTTCTTGACGGACTCACCGGTGTCACGCAGGTCCTGCCAGTCGGGCACCTCAGCGGTGACCTTGGCGCGCTTGTTACGAATCGCGTGGGTCACGAAGCGCAGGTTGGAGCGCAGCTGCTCGTTCTTGAGCTCTTCCTTCGCGTACTTGGGGAAGGGGGTTTCTTCGAAAATGTTGCCCTCGCCGTAGTGAACGACCTTGGGCATACCAAGCTGAATAGCGGTCATGAGGTCTTATCTTTCCTTAGGCGATTGAGAGCTCGAGGTGCTCGGCATCAATCTTGAGCGGGTTTTCCTTGGTGGATGCGAGGATCTCAGCGAAGTGGATGGTCTTCACGTCGGAGCCGCGACGGGAGAGTGCGCCACCGATGTTCATCAGGCAGGAGCAGTCGCCACCGGTGCAGACGGAAGCACCGGTTGCCTCGACGTTGTCTGCCTTGTCGTTGACCATTGCGCCGGAGACATCAGCGTTCTTGAAGGAGAAGGTACCGCCGAAGCCGCAGCACTGGTCCATACCCTCAATCTGGGTGTACTTGATGCCCTCAACGGTGCGGACCAGGTCCTGCTGGCGGGTGCCCAGGCCGAGCATGCGCATACCGTGGCAGGAGCTGTGGTAGGTGACGTGCTCGGGGAAGTAGGAGCCGAGCTGCTCAGCGGCATTGGTGATGCCGAGGATGTCGATCAGTAGCTGGGAGAGCTCGAAGGTGCGGGAAGCGATCTGCTCTGCCTTCAGAGCCAGTGCCTCGTCGCCGCGGCTACGTGCGACCATTGCCTGCTGGTGACGCAGGGAGCCGACGCAGGATCCGGAGGGCGCAACAGCAACGTCCCAGTCCCAGGAGTCGAATGCCTCGACGTGGTTCTTGATGACTTCGTAGCCGTCATCGAAGTAACCGGAGTTGACGTGCATCTGGGAGCAGCAGGTCTGGTTCGGGGGGAAGACAACCTCGTGGCCCAGGCGCTCAAGAATTTCGACGGTGGCGCGTGCTACGCGGGGGTACATGCCGTCAACGATGCACGTGGAGAAGAGTGCAATGCGCATGACTTGTCCGTCCTTTCCTCTGTGTTCAGAGTTTCTCGGTCTCACCGCCTGCGTCTGGGGCAGGCGGGGCACAGTCCGAATAGGTTCGGTCTTCCAAAGAGGCGACTCAGCTGTATTGAGTCGGGGAAGCTGGGCCGGAGAGCTCCGGCTGAATGTGCGCGCCCCAAGTGGAGGTGGGATGCGGTGGGATCAGAAACCGTGGTGATGTCTTTTATCTTCCTTGCCATTTAACACCGTTGTGCGGCTTTTCTCTAGTCGAAATAGCACATACTTTCCTTGTTAAATAACGGGTTAGGTCACCCTGACCTTAAGGTACACTTCCCTACCTTTCGGTACATATGACCTCATCTAGTTTTTACCCCCACCCCACCCCCTATACCTCTTTATTTATTGAACGTTTATCAAACGCACATCTTTGGCGGCTAAATCCCCTAGAAATCCGCCTTTCTGAAGAATTCATGATTGTTTTGTGGGGTGACTCCTCTTTAACGCAACATTCTTTTCAAGAATGTGCCCACTATTGAAGGTTCCCTAATGGATAAAGCAACCACTCATACACCCAATCCATTACGCCTTCAGAAATATTCGAGTTTCAGAAGCTGGCATTAACTGTCAGAGCCGCAATATTTCGGTAAATTCACGGGATGCGAACCTGCTCAGCGCCCCTTAGGCACGAAAATGAGTCAGGTCACTTTTGGTGAAACACCGCACTATCCGGTACTCTTCTAAACATGCGATCAATGGTCTGACCACATCCCCGCATGGGAAACAATGACCCGTTCCCCAGCGGGATTATCTATGGTCTGACCACACACAAGACACACCCTGAACCAAAGGAGTTCCAGTGGAAACTTATACCGCTGTAACCAATGCAGTGGGAGGTAGCCTCGGCCTCAGCGCACTCGTGGCAACCATTCCCCTCCTCACCTTCTTTGTGATGCTACTGGGCGTTAAGGCACGCGCTCACTGGTCCGCACTCGTGGCACTGGCAGCATCCATCCTCGTAGCAGTCCTGGGCTTCCACATGCCCGCTGACCTCGCCGGTCTGGGCGCCGTCCGCGGTGGCATCTACGGTCTGGTCATCTGCTGGGTTATCCTCGGTGCAATCTGGTTCTACCAGCTCACCGTTCTCTCCGGCCGCTTTGAAGATCTGCGCCGCGTCTTCGACCGCCTCGGCGGCGGCGACCTGCGCATCCAGGCTATCCTCATCGCGTTCTGCTTCGGCGGTCTGCTCGAGGCATTGGCTGGCTTCGGCGCTCCCGTTGCAATTACCGCAACCATGATTCTGGCACTGGGCGTCAAGCCCCTCAAGGCTGCTATTACCGTTCTGCTTGCTAACACCGCGCCCGTGGCATTCGGCGCAGTTGCTGTCCCGATTACCACCGCAGCTGACGTTGGCGGCAAGGACGCACACGTTATCGCAACTATCGTTGGTCACCAGGCTCCGTTCCTGGCAATGCTCGTTCCCCTCATCCTGCTGGTCATCCTCGACGGCATGAAGGGTCTGAAGGACGCTTGGCTGCCCGCACTGATCATCGGTGTTTCCTTCGCTATTGCCCAGTGGGTCACCGCTGCTACCCCCGCGTTCAACCTGACCGACGTTGTTGCTTGCATCGTCTCCATGGGTGTTGCTGTTATCTTCCTGCAGTTCTGGAAGCCGCGCGGCGTCGAGGGCGTTCGTGAACGCTACGGCCTGCCCGCACAGGCTGAAGAGAAGGAAGCTCTGCCCGCAGTTCGCATCTGGATGGCACTGCTGCCCTACGTCATCGTTGTCGCAATCTTCGGTGTTGCTAACCTGCACGCAGGCCTGAAGGCATGGCTGAAGGGCTTCGTCATCAAGATCGACATTCAGGCTCTGAGCTCCCGCCTCGTCACCGCTGACGGCAAGCCCGTCAAGGACGCAGTCTACAACTTCGCTTGGATGTCCAACCCCGGCACCCTGCTGATCATCTCCGGTCTGGTTGTTGCTGTCGTCTACTTCTTCTTCAACGAGAAGGGCCGCTACGCATTCAAGTTCCCGGCAATCTTCACCGAGTTCGGTTCCGTTGTCTACCGCATGCGCTGGTCCATCCTGACCATTGCTTCGGTTCTGGCACTGGCATACGTCATGAACTTCTCCGGTCAGACCATTGCTATGGGTACCTTCCTGGCAGGCCTGGGCACCATCTACGCATTCCTCGCACCGGCTCTGGGCTGGATCGGTACCGCTGTGACCGGTTCGGACACCAGCGCGAACGCACTGTTCTCCAAGCTGCAGGTGTCTGCTGCTGAGAACCTGCAGCACGCAGGTATCCACGGCGCAACCCCCGAGCTCATGCTGGCTGCTAACACCACCGGTGGTGTGGTCGGTAAGATGATCTCCCCGCAGTCGCTGGCTATTGCTGCTACCTCCGTGGACATGGAGGGCAAGGAATCCGACATCCTCAAGGCTGTTCTTCCCTGGTCCTTCGGTATGCTCGTGGTCGTCTGCATCCTGGTCTTCCTGCAGACCAACGTTCTGTCCTTCCTGGTTCCCTAATCTGAGGCTCACCCCTTAGATAAGTTCTTGAGGTGAAAGCCTCAAGGACCATAGGACATTCGCCCCGGTATTTTCCGAGGCCACGGCGGGGCGGCGAACCTTCTCGGTTCTGCCGCCCCGCTTTTTATGCTCTGACCACTCAATATGCCCTGACCACTCAACGAATAGCCCGGAATATCTTTGAGCTAGCTCAAACACAGGGTATTTCTTTTCGTTATCAGCCTCGTTATCAGGAGAGACTATGCCTCGTTCTTATGACGACACCCAGCCTGCTGAGGCGCCCCCTGTGGTTGAGCGCCAGCCGATTCTGGCGGACCGCAGCTACAGCATCATCCTGGAGACCTTTGAGCGGCGCCTGCGCCTGGGTGAGTTGCGTGTGGGCGATAAGCTCCCTTCCGAACGTGAGCTTGCCGCACGGCACGGCATTTCCCGCCCCTCGGTCCGTGAGGGCCTTCGGGTTTTGAACGCGTTGGGCCTGATTCGTTCCAGTACCGGTTCGGGACCGAAGTCGGGCGCGATTATCATTTCGGAGCCGTCGGATGCGCTCAGCTGGGCGTTGCGCATGCACATTGCGACCCGTAGCCTGCCGGTGAAGGACGTTGTCTCAACCCGCCTGCTGTTGGAGGGCCCCGCGGCACGTGCGGCAGCCGCAGCGCCGGACACCCCGGAGCGTGAAGCGGCGTTGGAGCGGGCGCGTGCGCATTTGGCGGAGATGGATGAGCAGATCAGCGATGAGCGCTTCCATTTCTGCGATACGCGTTTTCACTATGAGCTGTCGAAGCTTGGCGGCAATATTGTGCTTGATACGGTGATTGACTCTCTGCACATGGCGACGATGAGCTATGTGCAGGAGGCGGTTCCTTTCTTGAAGGATTGGGAGGCGGTCAAGCGCACGTTGCAGCAGCAGCATTACGGCATTATTGAGGCGATTGCCTCTCACGATGAGCAGGCAGCCTATGAGCGGGTGTGTGAGCACATTACGTGGTTCTATTCGCTGTCTGATCGGGCTGCGGAGGAGCGGGCGCGGCAGCATCCGGCGCGGGATATTCTGCACGAGGATTTGTGCCACAAGAACGTACATGATGAAGATGCTCACGACGGCTAGGCTTCGCCCCTCAACCCCATAAACCCACATAGCTAAGGGCGGTGCCCCGGAAGAATGACCTTCCGGGGCACCGCCCTTTAATCCATAAGCCCTTTTACATGCATTCTTATAGGTGCCATACGTCATAAATATATCTTGCATGTCTATTGTACGGGGGGGGTCTGTCCTCTATCATACTTAGTAATCGGCTCACCAAGGTTCTACCCCACAAAACGCTGGTTCACACCATATAGCAGGTCTGTAGGTAGCCCTCACGATACGCCCGTATCACTGCCGGTTCTCGCCCATCAATGATGCTTGAGAAAGGTGAAGTCCATGGCAAAGAAGCCCTTCACACCCCTCGTCCTTATCGGTATTGCCTGCTGCCTGGGCGTATCGAGTTGCTCCACCACCGTTGAAGTTAAGCAAGACATTCGCAATGTCCTGGCAAGCTACGAGAATCCCTCCCCGGATATTAACGTGGCCCTCGTCAACGAGGTCAAAAAGTGTATGAGCGAGAAGTCCTTCACCTACTCCGGTAGCCAGAACATTATTGACGGCTCCTCCGTTCATGAACTTGCGATGAGTGGCGCCCACTTCGCCAACGAAGAAGCGGCCACCCAGGGATACTGGTCCACCCGGCAGGGCAACGCTAGCTCCAGCAATGCACCCGCGATGGAAAACCCGGCATATCGGAAGGCGTTCCTAGGCGACCCTCAAGCCCCAGACAGCAAAACTGTCACCATCACGATGAGTAACGGCGCTCAGTTCGGCATGGCAACAGATTCATGCCTCGGACGTGCGGCAGAAGCTGTCTTCGGCTCAACAGAAAACTACCTCAAATACACCAACTTCGTTAACGAACTCAACACGGGCGGATCCAAAAACAACGCGGTAGAAGAAATGGGGAAATACTACCGTAATGACACCACCTACGGTGCATGCATGAAAGAAAGCGGATACGCCGACATCCAGCACTTCGGAGATGCTCCCAGCTACGCAGAGAAAACCTGGGGTAAGTACAAGGCAGCCAATGTAGCCGCCAATGCGGAAGAGCAGTCCCTAGCTCACGCCGACTACAACTGCCAAAAGTCCACTGGAATCCTGACTAAGGCACAGAATATCTACTACGAAAAGGCTGCGACCTGGCTCAATGAGCATGAGCCGCTCATCCTTGAAGTACGCGATATCGAACGTCAGGCCCAGGAGCGTGCCGCAGCTCTACTCAACGGCAACTAGCCAAGGGCAACTAGCCGACGGCAAATAGTAAACGCTGATTCCTCGTTGGACATTTTCTAGCGAGATTTTTCTACCGATCCTCTGCTCTCAACCGCTTTCACCAGCGGATGAGGGCAGAGGATACAGCCCTTTATTCAGTCCCCGCCACGTTGTTTCCCTCAGCAATTACCTCTAGTCCCGCCCCATATTTCACCGCAGAAAGGTGAACCCATGAACACGCAGCAGAGTTCAGAAAACCCCCGCCGCGCCGCTACGACGGCAACCATACGCGCCTACCTGGTTCCGGTGCTCGTCATTCTGCTCGTCATCACCGGCGGGTTCTCCATCTACGCGCTCAACACGGGGCTACGCACCAATGTTGAATCCAATGCGCAGCCGTCCCGCGCCGCGCAACTAACAACCCGAATCAGCACGCAGACTGTTACCCGCACCTACTCGGGAGAAGTCAGCGTGTCACCCGCTCGAAGCTACACCGTAGGAACCCCTCAAGGAGTGGTGACCAGGGACGGCGCCAAGGCGGGTACCCAGCTGAGTAACGGCTCAATTATCACTACTATCAATGAGCGTCCCATCATTGCGTTCAAGGGTAGTATTCCCGCCTACCGCGACCTTGCCGTAGGCGCTCGCGGCGATGACGTTAAACAGCTCCAAGAAGCTCTAGAATCGCTCGGCTACAGTATCTGGGATGAGGAGGGAAACTACGGCGAAGCAACCGCCAACGCTGTCTACCGTTTCTACCTGGATCGTGGCTACTACCCTCCCGGGGATACTGACCGAACCGAAGAAGGACGCTACAGCACCGCACTGCCGCTCTCTGAATACCTCTTCGCTGACGGCAATGAATACACCGTAGACAACAGCTGCGGCACCAAAGGCCAAACCTCAACTCCGGCGCTGTGCACCCTATCCGCGGGTGGATACCGTCTGGTACTCTCCGCGGACGGTAGCGCTCTCAGCAATGAACTCGCTGAGGGACAGAAAGTCCAGATTCTTACCGATAACGGAAGTCCGCTCGAAGGCACTCTGGGCGCGGCCCTCACACCCGAAGGCTCAACTAACGCTGACGGCGGCGCTAACGCAGGTGCCTCCAACGGTGCGCAGAACAGCGCGCGACCTAACAGCGATACCTCCGCACAGGGAGCTACCGCACGGAAACGCTACCCCATCACAATCGACTTGCCGGAAAACACGACGGCATCAACACGTTTTCAAGCAACCGTCACTCTCAACCGAGGCGCTGAAAACGCCCTCGCAGTGCTTGAAGCAGCCGTCAAAATCGAAGAAAACGGAACGCACTCCATCACCCTGGAGAACGGTCAGAGCGTTCCCGTCACCCTCGGTGTGTGCTCCGCCGGAATCTGCGAGCTCGTCAACCCCGCTGCAGAACTCAAGGCAGGTACCGTCGTGAAGCTGAAGGAGCGCTAAAATGCCTCATCACGAGACAGAACGTGCCCTTCCGGTGAGCGCTACCGCCGCAAAACCTAATATCGAGTGCCGCAATATTGCGCGTTTCTTTCCGCCCTCCACCTGGGCGCTAAAAAACGCGACTCTCAGCATTCATGAAGGTGAATCGGTGGCCATTACCGGCGCCTCCGGAAGCGGAAAATCTACGCTCCTCTCTATCATCGGGCTACTCGATCAGCCCTCCGAAGGTGAGCTGAAAATATTGGGCCAAAATATGGGCACCGCCAGCGACGCCGAGCGAACTGTGGCACGCCGTGAGCACATCGCTTTTGTCTTTCAGGCGTACCACCTCATTGCTCACCTGAACGCCACCGAGAACATTACCCACACCCTCCGGATGCGCGGCGTACCGAGCCGTCAGGCACATCAGCGTGCGTTGCAGGCACTCGAACAGGTGGGTTTGGGGCACCGCCTGGAGGTTCTTCCACGCAACATGTCCGGTGGTGAACAGCAACGAGTCGCGGTTGCGCGTGCGTTAGCCTGCGCCCCGCGTATCCTACTGTGCGATGAGCCTACAGGAAACCTCGACACTGAAAACTCTCACAAGGTGTTGGATCTGCTCCTCGCCGGCCGTGCGGAGAAGCAAAGCCTGGTCATCATCACCCATGAACCCGATATCGCGGCTCGCTGCGACCGGCAGCTACACATGGTCGATGGGATGCTCGTGAGCCCTGAACTCGCTAGTCCCGAAGAACCAGCCCACCAAGCGCTCAAAGAACCCGTCGTCAGGGGAGGATAGATGCTAAGGAATAACCTTCACTACGCTCTCCTCGCCGTTGTCCGCCGTTGGCGCCGCAACCTGCTCACAGTACTGGCGATGCTCGCGGGAACAACCACCATCATCATGCTGGTGGGGGTCAGCGAGTCGTCAGCGCTCAATACGAGCTCGCAGCTGGCCAGTTACGATTCCACCCGGCTCGGTGTGCGCCTCCAGCCGCAGACCTGGGATATACCGGAGGATGAACTGCTCTGGCGCGTTAACCAAGTTCCAGAGGTCAAAGCTGCCGGTACGGTCACCATCGATACGCAGACAACGCGTCCGCAGGTCAACAGGCCGGGGCATGAGGGCCAACAGACGCCCCTCGCAGTTGTCTCGGAAGCAGGTTTGAAAGCACGAGGTGCGCACATTGTCGAAGGGCGCTTTTCGGAACCTGCCCGCGAACGCCCCGGTGAGCCTACCGTCTATCTAGGCGTTGCCCTCGCGAAAGAGCTGGGGGTTAGCACTGAGCCCGGGCGGAACATGATTGAGGTCAACGGAATGCGAGCCTACGTGCTCGGCATTATCCGGGATGGCGGTAAGAACGCTGCTCTCAGTAGCGCTCTTATCCTGCCGACCACCTCCACTTTCTTGCCGCAAGCTCACACCCTGCAACGCGGTATGGACGTCATCGTGAACCCCGGAAGCGCAGATACTGTCGCGGAACAGCTCAAGCAGGTGCTCGATCCGCAACGTTCCCCCGTTGATACGAACATTGAGATTCCACCCTCACCGGTGACTCTTCGTGCTTCTCTGACGAAGGACAGTCGAGCTCTTACGACCATCATCCTGGTGGTCCTTATCGTCTCGACAAGCTTCGGCATTGTGATGACCATGCAGATTTCGGTCTGGGAACGCCGCCGGGAAATCGGCATTAACCGTGCCCTGGGATTGGGACGGCGAGATGTGGCGGTGAGCTTCCTGGCGGAGGCAGCTCTCCTCGGGGCGCTGGGCGCTCTTGGAGGCTTCATCCTCGGTGTTCTCGGTTCCTGGGTTGTGTGCCTTCTCAACGGGTGGGCGCTATCTCTGCCTCCCCTTATCCTGGGGATTCCTTTCCTCGGCTTGGCTGTGGGTATCGTGGCGGGTGCATTGCCCGCCTACGCGGCGACGAAGGTTCAGCCGCTTGAGCTCCTGCAATAAGTGCCCAGCAAATAAATGCCCAGCAAATAAAGGGCGGTGCCCCGGAAGAATGACCTTCCGGGGCACCGCCCTTTAGCTATCTCTAAGACTTATTCAGCCCGAAATACTGAGTTTAGAACTTCGTGCCGGTCAGACGCTCATACGCCTCAACGTAACGGGCACGAGTCTTCTCCACAACCTCCTCAGGCAGGTGCGGCACATTATCCGAACCATCCCAACCCGACTCCGGCGAACGCAGCCAGTCACGCACATACTGCTTATCGAAGCTCGGCTGCGCACGACCCGGCTCATACTGGGTCGCATCCCAGAAACGCGAAGAGTCCGGGGTCAGCACCTCATCACCCAGGGTGATCTCGCCGCGGTACGAATCGGTACCGAACTCCATCTTGGTATCTGCCAGAATAATGCCCTGCTCGCGAGCGATCTTCTCCGCAGTGGTGTACAGGCTCAGGCTCAGCTCCTCCAGGCGTTCACCCACCGGCTGACCCACCTCAGCGTACAGCTCCTCACGGGTCACCAGCTCATCATGCTCACCCACCTCAGCCTTACCGGTCGGAGTGAAAATCGGGGTGTCCAGGCGGGAACCATCCACCAGACCCGCAGGCAGCTTCACACCAGCAATCTCACCAGTCTCGTTATACGCCGCCAAGCCAGAACCGGTCAGGTAACCGCGCACAATGCACTCCACCGGGAACATGTTCAGCGAACGGCAAATCATGGCTCGACCAGCCACAACATCCGGAACATCAGTGGACAGCACGTGGTTCGGAACCTGCTTAAGCTGCTCAAACCACCACAGGGACATCTGAGTCAGAATCTTGCCCTTATCCGGGATCTCGGTGGGCAGAATACGGTCAAAAGCGCTAATACGGTCCGAGGCAACAACCATGACCGAACCGGCACGCAGCTCAGCGTCATCATTGACGGTCAAGCCGGTAGCGTCAAAACGTTCCTCATTCGGAACGTACAGGTCGCGGACCTTGCCAGAATAAATGTGAGTCCAGCCCGGGATTTCCACGGGGTTAGAACGAGAAGTCATGAGAATTTCTCCTGATGAGGTGGTGTGATGTGGATGCAAAAAGTCTGTGTAATTACAATACCGCGACAGGCACGGCTCCCGATAGTGCCATCAGTCATCAATACGGCACAATCTTGAGAGCCCAACCTGCCCCGGTCGCCGCCGACAGCACCCCGAGCTGAGGAAATGAACCGGGGAAAAGCTGAGGCGGCGAGGAATAAAGAAGCGAGTGGCAAAGAAGCGACCGGCTCCCCCACCCTCAAGCGGGGAAGCCGGTCACCTTAGGTTTTAGCCGCGCGGGGTGGGAATCTGGATGCGGTTCTCCACAGCCTTCAGCGCGATATCGGTGCGGTACTGCGCGCCAGCCCAAGAGATAGCGCGAACACCCTCGTATACGGCGTCGCGGGCAGCACCCAGGTTCTCACCGAGCGCCACAACAGCCAGCACACGGCCGCCAGCGGTGTGGATCTCCTCGCCGGAAACCACGGTGCCCGCGTGAATCACGTGCACGCCCTCCAGAGCGTTCGCCTCATCCAGACCGGAGATGGCGTCACCCTTGCGGGGAGTATCCGGGTAGTTCTCAGCAGCCATAACCACGTCCACTGCGGTGCGGGGATCCCACTCCAGCTCAGTACCCTCAGAAATTTCACCGCGAGCAGCCGCACGCAGCAGCTGACCCAGCGGGGTGCGCAGACGCGCCAGAACCGCCTGGGTTTCGGGGTCGCCAAAGCGGGCGTTGAACTCGATAACGCGCACGCCGCGGCTGGTCACGGCCAGACCGCAGAAGAGCACGCCCACGAACGGGGTGCCGCGCTCAGCCATGCGTGCAACGGTCGGGCGTGCGACCTTCTCCACGACCTCCTGCACGAAGCCCTCGGGCAGCCAGGGAAGCGGGGTGTAGGCGCCCATACCGCCGGTGTTCGGGCCCTCGTCATTGTCGAAGATGCGCTTGAAGTCCTGAGCCGGGGACAGCGGCAGAACGTTCTTACCGTCGGAGATGACGAAGAGGGACACCTCGGGGCCGTCCAGGAACTCCTCGATGACCACGGTGCCGCCAGCGTTGAAGCATGCCTGCGCGTGCTCCAGCGCCGCAGCACGGTCCTCGGTCACCACAACGCCCTTACCTGCAGCCAGGCCGTCGTCCTTGACCACGTAGGGTGCACCGAACTCGTCCAGTGCCGCCTGCGCCTCAGCGGCGTTCGTTGCCACGTAGGCGCGGGCGGTCGGCACGGATGCCTCTTCCATGACCTGCTTAGCGAAAGCCTTAGAGCCCTCCAGCTGAGCGGCAGCTGCAGAGGGGCCGAAAACGTCAAAACCCGCCTCACGCAGTGCGTCAGAAACACCGGCGACCAGCGGCGCCTCCGGGCCAATAACAACCAGGTCGGCGTTCAGTTCGCGTGCCAGGGCGGTTGCCTGGGCGGGATCATTCGCATCAATTGCGTGGACGGGAACATCCTGAGCAATACCGGCGTTGCCGGGGGCGCTGTGCACCTCGGTTACCTCAGGATCGCGCAGAAGCGCACGGATAATAGCGTGTTCACGGCCGCCGGGGCCCAGTACCAAAACCTTCATAGTATTTAGGGTACCCGGTACCCTCTCAAAAATGTGAGCTGAGCACACTAAAAATGCGGCTCTTCTCATGTAGCGGCACATTCACAAGAATGCGCGCTGGGAGAAGAGCCGCACAGCTCGGCAGTTGAAGCTACCGAATCAAGCTAAAGCCTTAGATGAGGGCGGTAATAGCAGCCAGGCCACCGAAGACAATACCGGGAGCGTTCGCGATGATAATCGGGACATCCTTCTTGGGGCGCCACAGGCCGTACAGCAGCCATAGAGTGCAGTTTATAGCGGCTACCAGGGGCTGAATCCAGTCACCCTTGTGACCGCTCAGGTTACCGATAATCTGCGGGAAGTAGAACACGTACATGAGCACTGCGGTCACAGAAGCAACACGGGCCAGGATGGGGAAGAACTTTGCGTGGAATTCAGATTCTGCGCTCAAACCGCCCTTGGGGGAAGAGTTCTGTGCGGAGGTAGAGGTGTTGTTCTGCTCTGCCATGGATGTACTCCTTTACGTAATTGTGTGCGCCGTATGAGCCACATAGAAAAGTGGCTGAAAGTGACGGTGCAAAAATCCCTGTAAACCCCCAGTTCTAAACCCTATGCTTCGTACCGGCATATTCACCTTAAAGGTGAGGTTTAGGGTGGGGGTGGCAAGCGAGCGCGCGAGGGCTCAGCGTACCGTTTAGGGGTGGGTAAGTGGAGAAAAAGCTCATATGCCGCTGCCTTGGTCTTCGCCATATATGTTGGGCGGTGACGTCTATACGTCGGTCGGTCCTATGCGGTGCGCAGGGTTGATGCGGAGGCTACCTGTAGTGAGGGAATCGTGCGGGCTGTGCCTCGCTCACGATACTTGCCTCAGAACCACCTTTGAAGGTGTTCTGCGCGATGAGCACCCCACCATTATAAAAATGAGTGACTCATAAAATCAACCTTTTGAGGACTATACGCTTCCTCACATTCCTTATCAGGTGCATATAAAATCCCGTTTTCAGCTACCTTTCACCCCACAAATAGGGCGATGCAATACGCCCCGTTTAAACTAGAAGAATGACCAACAGCACCACCTCACAGGCCACCACTCACACCATCAATCAGGGCAGCGCCTTCGACGTAGAACTCGCGCAGCTCACCCGCAACAACTTTGTTGAGGCACGCCACCGCGGCCGCCTCATTCTGCTGGGCCCCGACGGCGAAATTCAGCTTGCCCTCGGTGATATTCACGAGCCCTTCTATCTGCGCTCCGCCGCAAAGCCGCTACAGGCAATTGGTTCCATGAAGGCGGGCGCACCCCTGCGCGGCTCCCAGGTGGCTATCGCCTGCGGCTCGCACTGCGGCACCTTCGAGCAGATGCGCGCCGTACAGGACGTGCTCACCCAGGGCAGCACCGAAACCAACCCGCTCACCCCGGCGAACCTGGCACTCAAGCCCGCGCTCCCCTCCGATAAGCAGGCACGTCATGCCATGATTCAGGCGAACCTTGCCGCTACTGCCCTAGCGCACCCCTGCTCCGGCAAGCACGCCGCATTCCTGTGGGCGTGCACCGCCAAGCTTGAGCGCGGCGACCTGGAAGAGGGCTCGCAGAACTGGACCCTGCACAACTACCTCGACCCGGCGCACCCGCTGCAGCAGGTCATTACCGAAGAAATTGAGGCATTCACCGGCGAACCGGTAGCCGCCATCGGCGTGGACGGTTGCGGCGCACCCGTGCATGCCGTTTCCCTGCTGGGTGCCGCACGCGCCTACTCGACCCTGGGCTCGGCAATCCGCAATCTCGGGGCGGATGCACGCGCCTCCACGGTCGCAACCGCCATGGTGGACTACCCCGAGCTGATTCAGGCACCCGGCTACCCCGACACCGTGCTCAGCGAAGAACTGGACGCCATCGTTAAGAGCGGCGCGGAGGGCGTGCTCTGCATCGGCCTGCGTTCGGGCGCGTCCGTGGTGGTGAAGATGAGCGACGGCACCCACCGCGCCATGTACGCCGTAGCGCTGTGTGCGCTGGTTGCTGGCGGTTACCTGAGCACCGAAGAATGCGAGCGCCTGCTTGCGCTGGTGGTCCGCCCCGTGACCGGCGGATACGCGGACGGTCAGCCGGTTGAGGTCGGCGAGCTGCGCGTGCATGAGGAGCTCTTCACCACTGGGGAGCTCAATACCGGCGCCCCGGAAGGAAAGTAGCCGTGGCAATCCGACGCAAAACCAGCGAAGAAGCGGGCATGGCTGCGGTGCGTGAGGTGCGTGCGCTCTTCGCCTCGTTCGAAGATAGTTCTGCAGTACCTGCTGAGTCTGTGACCACTGAGCCTCTATCTGCCGAGCCTGTGACCTCTGAGGTAGCGCAGGCGTTTGCCGCGCTCCCCCGCTCCGTGCGCGCGACCTTCGTGCGCTTCACCCTCGAAGAACTTGCCACCCTCGCCCCCGGCAATAGCGTGGAGGTGCGCGTACCCCCGCTGGGCGTGACCCAGTGCGTGGCGGGCCCCCGCCATACGCGCGGCACCCCTCCCTCGGTCGTGGAAACCTCACCCGCGGTTTGGGCGGCACTAGTTCTAGGTGCGTGTTCGTGGGAGCAGGCGGTCACCGCCGGGGTACTCGACGCCTCCGGCGAGCGCAGCAATCTCTCTACACTTCTGCCACTTTTTTAGGTGCTGCCACTCTTTTAAGCACTGCTTAAGACCCCAAGTTTTCGCGGCTTCTGTAGCCTTCTGCCGCCAGAAGCCGCTAATAGCCGTCCATACTGAGGTATTTAGCGTATCCTTCACCACGTCTAGACTGAAACCCGGTACACTTTTAAGGGTCTGGTGTATGCTACCGCACACACAGGCAGGTGCGAGCACAGAAACACACATCCGTCTTGCGCCCGCGCAGACGCATCCTTAGTCCCATCGTCGAAAAGACAGTGAATTGATTCGCCCCGACGGAAAACTCACTCACGACCTCGATCCGATTGACCACGGCCCCAAGGACGCCTGCGGCGTCTTCGGCGTCTGGGCACCCGGCGAGGACGTGGCAAAGCTAACCTACTACGGCCTGTACGCGCTCCAGCACCGCGGCCAGGAATCAGCAGGTATCGCAACCAGCAACGGCAAACGCATCCACGTGTACAAAGATATGGGACTGGTCTCCCAGGTCTTTGACGAAGCAACCCTCAGCTCCATGCCCGGCGACCACGCTATCGGCCACGCCCGATACTCCACCACCGGTGCATCCCACTGGGCTAACGCACAGCCCACCCTCGGCACCACCCCGCACGGCACGCTCTGCCTGGCGCACAACGGTAACCTCACCAACTCGGCTGACCTCTACGACCGAGTGATTGCCAAGAACGGCGGCAAGCCCCCCAAGCACGGCGAGCTCGCCCAGGGCAACACCACCGACACCGCGCTCGTCACCGCCCTGCTGGCGGAGCACGACTTCGATTCCCTCGAAGAAGCAGCGCTTGACCTGCTGCCCACCCTGCGCGGTGCTTTCTGCCTCACCTTCATGGATGAGAACACCCTCTACGCCGCACGCGACCCGCAGGGCGTCCGCCCGCTGGTGCTCGGTCGCCTGGAGCGCGGCTGGGTTGTCGCCTCCGAAACCGCGGCACTCGATATTGTCGGCGCGTCCTTCGTACGCGAAGTTGAGCCCGGCGAATTCATCACCATTGACGAGAACGGCCTGCGTTCCCAGCGCTTCGCTGAGGCAAAGCCCGCCGGCTGCGTCTTCGAGTACGTTTACCTCGCTCGCCCGGACACCACCATCTCCGGCCGTAGCGTCTACGAATCCCGCGTAGAAATGGGCCGTCAGCTCGCCCGGGAGCACGCTGTTGAGGCTGACCTGGTCATGCCCACCCCCGAATCCGGTGTTCCCGCCGCTATCGGTTACGCCGAAGAGTCCGGTATTCCCTACGGTAACGGCCTGGTCAAGAACGCTTACGTGGGTCGAACCTTCATTCAGCCCTCGCAGACCATCCGCCAGCTGGGTATTCGACTCAAGTTGAACCCGCTGAAGTCCGTGGTGGCGGGTAAGCGCCTCGTCGTGATTGACGACTCCATCGTTCGCGGTAACACCCAGCGCGCCCTCGTGCGTATGCTCCGTGAAGCCGGCGCGAAGGAAGTTCACGTTCGTATTTCCTCCCCGCCCGTCAAGTGGCCCTGCTTCTACGGTATTGACTTCGCATCCCGCGCAGAGCTGATTGCGAACGGCCTGTCAGTGGACGAAATCGCTTCCTCCCTGGGTGCCGACTCGCTCGGCTTCATCTCCCAGGACGGCATGATGGCAGCCACCGAGCAGCCCGCCGAAAACATGTGCACCGCATGCTTCACCGGCGAATACCCGATTGAGCTGCCCAGCGAGGAACGACGCGGCAAGTCCCTCTTCGACTCCGAAGAGAAGGGCAAGGGCGGCCCCCTCGCCGGTAAGGCGGCAGAGGTGACCGTGGAACGCCCCGTCCCCTCCAAGCCCGAGCACGCCGAGGCGGTCTCCATTGAGACCCGCGAAGGCACCGAAACTCTCGAGACGAAGTTCGACGCCTCCGCAGTACAGGTTGCTGCAGACGATGCCGGCATGGGCATGTGCAACCCCGGCCCCGACGCCGACCTCGAATCGCTGCTCACCGAGCAGGACCGCACCCCCGCAAACTCCTCCGCTACCACTACCCCGAAGGAATCCTAAATGAGCGAGAACACCACCACCGTAACCTACGCGAGCGCAGGCGTTGACGTAGAGGCTGGCGATCGCGCCGTTGAGCTGATGAAGGGCGCTATCAAGGCGACCCACAACTCCTCCGTCGTTGGTGGCGTGGGCGGCTTCGCGGGCCTGTACGACGTCTCCGAGCTGGTCAAGTACCGTAAGCCCTACCTGGCTACCTCCACCGACGGTGTGGGCACCAAGGTCGCTATTGCGCAGGCACTCGATATTCACGACACCATCGGTTACGACCTGGTCGGCATGGTCGTGGACGACATCGTCGTGTGCGGTGCGAAGCCGCTGTTCATGACCGACTACATTGCCACCGGCAAGGTCGTTCCCGAGCGTATCGCTGACATTGTGCGCGGTATCGCTGGCGCATGTGCACAGGCTGGCACCGCCCTGGTTGGCGGCGAAACCGCTGAGCACCCCGGCCTGCTCGCAGAAGACGAGTACGACGTTGCGGGCGCGGCAACCGGTCTGGTTGAGGCTGACGAGCTGCTCGGTCCGGACCGCGTGCGTGAGGGTGACGTACTGATTGCTATGGCATCCTCCGGTATTCACTCCAACGGCTACTCCCTGGTCCGTAAGGTCCTGAACGTTGCCGGCTGGGGCCTGGAGCGCCAGGTGGACGAGCTGGGCCGCACCATCGGTGAAGAGCTGCTCGAACCCACCCGCGTGTACGCTGCAGATTGCCTGGACCTGGCAGCGGCATTCCCCGTCAACGGCGAAGACGGCACCACCGGCAGCGGTGTACGCGGCTTCTCCCACGTGACCGGCGGCGGCCTGGCTGCTAACCTGGCTCGCGTTCTGCCCCAGGGCCTGGAGGGTCGCGTGGACCGCTCCACCTGGCAGATTCCCGCCATCTTCTCCCTGATCGGTTCGCTGGGCAACGTGCCCCTTGCCGACCTGGAGCGCACCCTGAACCTGGGCGTAGGCATGATCGCTATCGTTGACCCCTCCGTGGCTGAGGCTGCTACCAAGCGCCTGAACGACCGCGGTATCCCCTCCTGGATTATGGGTGACGTTGTTGCCGCCGGTGAGCCCGAGGCTAACAACCCCGATTACGTTCAGGGCGCTAAGGGCGTGGACGGCGGCGCGGTTCGCCTGCTGGGCTCCTACGCTTCCTAAGGACGCTTTCTCCAGTAGGTAGCGAGCGCCAGCTTGCTGGTGCTGATGATTCTATAGACCGGGGCGGTCACCCATGCGGTGGCCGCCCCGGTCTATGTGCGTCTACCGGCGGGGCGTGCTGTCCCGTGTGTTTAATGCCAGCTTTTTATTTATTTTCACGCGTATTTTGGGCTATTTTTATTTTTTGCTATCAACTGCATTTTTAATGCATTCTAGTGCTTACACCATAGTGTTAAAACATTTATTTTTCCCCCCTATCAGCAAGAGGTACCGCATATCCTGCCTCGCATATTCCAACCCTCAAGCTTTACTTACATAAACTCTCAATCATTGGGCGCTATTCAGCCTCCACAGGTTGATTTTCTGCACATTAACCCGTGAAAAGCACCTCAAAAATCCCTCAAGCTCACCCTGAAGTGATACCTTAGAAACGTACGTTGCACACCGTCCAAAAAAGAGTTCTTCCGGTACGAAAAAAGGGTCCACAAAACACTATTCCCTCACCCCATTTATTACTTCAGCGCGCCCAAAATCAGACCCCTTTTGCCGCCCCGTAAAAACCCTATCCGCACCTCGTGCACCTACAGACGGAAACACCAGTACACATCACACAGTCCGCATACCACCTACATCAGGAGAACCAGATGAGGCTTCCATACATCGGCGCGCAGCGCACCGAAACACCTCCTCGCCCCTGCACCCGCCGCAAGCGCCCCGCACGCGCGGCGCTGAGCCTGCTCGCCGCCGGCGCCCTCCTCTTCGGAGGTGACCTGCCCGCCGTCCTCGCGCAGGCGCCCAGCGACGAAGCCATCCTGGCAGCAGCTCAGGCGGCACCCCAGATCGAAGGCCCCGTCAGTCCCTTAACCCTCACTCGCGACAGCGCGGCACGCCCCAACACCCCCACCGCCGCAGCACCCGGCACGCTCCCCCAGCAGAACTTTGACCGATTCATCGTTACCTACACCAACGAAGCCAAGCAGCGCAAAATGCAGCGCGACGGCGAGGGGGACGCAGTCCACGGCATTGCGGACGACATTATGGACACCGTCGATGTCGCCAGCGAAGCGATGAACGTCGACACCAAGCTCCTGCACAACACCTCCACCGATGATGCCGTCATCCAGACCTCCAAAACCCTCAACAAAACCGAGGCAAAGGAGTTCATGGCGAAGGTCGCCTCCGACCCGGACGTAGCCTCCGTCGAGCCCGACTACATCAACTACCCCGCCGCAGAAGGCGACATCACCTTCCAGTTCAACGACCCGCAGTACAGCAAGCAGTGGAACCTCACCAACCCCACCACCGGCGTTCAGAACACCGGTAACGCTCGCCTGCGCCGCGGCGCAAACGTGAAGGTCGCTGTCCTCGACACCGGCTACGTGCCGCACCCCGACCTGGTTACCGGTATGGCGAACGGCTACGACTTCGTCAGCGACCCGCTCAGTGCCCGCGACGGCAACGGCCGCGATCCCAACCCCCTGGATGAAGGCGACTACGCACCCTACAACCTCTGCAAGGACCAGGCGAACGCCCACACCTCCACCTGGCACGGCACCCACGTGGCGGGCATTATCGGCGCCCGCGGTAACAACGGCATGGGCATCGTCGGCGTCGCCGACCTCGCCCGCGTGCAGCCCGTGCGCGTGCTGGGGCGATGCGGTGGCCGCACCTCCGACATTGCCGACGCGATTATCTGGGCAGCCGGCGGACACGTTGACGGCGTGCCGGACAACACCTACCCCGCCAAGATCATCAACATGTCCATCGGCACCGTAACCCGGTGCCCCGCCGCCTACCAGCGCGCCATCGACATTGCACGCTCCAAGGGTGCACTCGTGGTCGCCGCGGCGGGTAACGGCAACACGGAAGCATCCAAGTACGCGCCCGCCAACTGCATGGGCGTCATCACGGTCGGCGCAACCACCAAGGCCGGTACACGAGCATCGTTCTCCAACTACGGTACGAGGGTCAACATCTCCGCGCCGGGTGAGAACATCCTCTCCCTGTCCGTAAACAGCCTCGACCGCCCGGATAACACCAAGTTCACCTACGTCTACGAGAGCGGCACCTCCATGGCGGCACCGCACGTCTCCGCTCTGCTGGCGCAGCAGCTGGTCAACGGCACCTCCATGACCACTCAGCAGGTCGAGAGAGCGTTCACCCTCGCGGGAGGTAATCGCATCAAATGTGATAAGTACTTCTGCAGCCGCGGTATTATCAACAGCTTCAACCTGGCGAAAAAGGCTGGAAACCTGGACGCGAACGGCAGGGTGACCTACCTGCGACCGCGCAAGATTATTTCAAAGGGTCTGAGCGCCGGAGCGTCTAACACCAAGATTGCCGATAGGGCCGCCACCGACGAGGCAGCCGAAGCAACCGCAGAAGCTCTCGCGGCAGGAGCCAATGGTGAGAACCTCACCGGCGACTACGACCGGATTCCCGGCGCGCCCGCCATGGAAATCCCCGAAGATGCCCAGGTCCAAGACCTGAACGGTGACGCCGAGCCCATCACCCAGGACGAGCCGCTGGTCACCAACCCCGCGCAGAAGCCCCGCGAGGCAGACGAGCAGCACTAAGCTACCCGTAGCGTAGCCAGGCCCGGTTCATGGGCATAGCAAAGCCCCCGATGAGATAACTCATCGGGGGCTTTTCGTATCTAAAAAGAGTTTCGACTAGCGGTGATTACCGGAAGCGAAGCTCAAGTAGCCGCTGCTCGGGTAGGTGTTCGCAGAAGAACCGTACCAGGAGCGGTAACGCGGAGTGTGACCCTGACGGGGACGCGACGGGTACGAGGCTGTCTCTTATACACATCTCCGAGCCCACGAGACTAGGCATGATCTCGTA